>Ga0307515_10000727_pt1 | contig 75922 bp, 64 predicted proteins | sample 17_EM_MG_FD_194513 | JGI IMG/M metagenome (GOLD analysis project Ga0307515, IMG submission 194513) | Populus trichocarpa ectomycorrhiza microbial communities from riparian zone in the Pacific Northwest, United States - 17_EM | ecosystem: Host-associated > Plants > Roots > Unclassified | place...
CCGCCCGCGCCGCCCAGTTCCTTCGGGGTGCTGAGGTCGACCTTCAGGGCGCCGTCGGACGATGCGGCGGTGCCGGTGCGGCCGCCGGTGGCTGTGGCGTGGGCGGTGTAGAGAACTTTTTCGAGTGCCATGGTGTGCTCCGTTCAGTAGTGGTGGGTGGGTCTAACGGTCAATGCGCCTTGGAGGGCGCGTCTTCATCAGCGCCCAGCAGCTGCGCACGCAATTGCTGAAGGCGTTGTGTGAGGGATGCCAGTTCGTCGACACCGCAGCGCGTGGCTTCGGCCAGCTGCAGCGGCACGCGCTTGGCCTTCTGGCGCAGGGCGCGGCCTTCGGCGGTGAGGCTCACGATCACGCGGCGCTCGTCATCGGCGGCGCGCTCGCGCTGCAGCCAGCCCGAGGCTTCCATGCGCTTGAGCAGCGGTGTGAGCGTGCCCGAGTCGAGGAACAGGTGGTCGCCCAGTTCGCCGACGGTCAGGCCGTCACGCTCCCACAGCACGAGCATTGCCAGGTACTGCGGGTAGGTGAGGCCCAGCGGTGCGAGCAAGGGCTTGTAGATCTTGGTCATGGCCAGCGACGTGGAATAGAGCGCGAAGCAAAGCTGCTGATCGAGCCGCAGCCAGTCGTTCGGCTTGTCTTCGCGTCGGGTTGTCGTGTCCATGGGCCGAAGTATATCGAATGTGTGCAATTAAATTGTGAGCAATATATTTACCCTGGCGGTGCCAGGGGCATGTATCAGTCAGGTTCTCTGCAGGCGGGAATGCATCGACCGCATCGCCAGCCACAACACCGGCACGCCGAGCAGGCCGCCGATGGCGCTGACCCACATCGTTGCGGGCAAACCGACGGCGGTGGCCATCGGGCCGGCCACCAGCGCGCCGGCGGGCAGCAGGGCGCCCGTCACCACGTGGAAGCTGGCGTTGGCACGGCCCAGCACAGCCGGTGGCAGCGTCTGCTGGCGCAGGCTCACGGCGTGGATCAGGAACGCGGTCAACAGCGCATCGCCGACGAACTGATGAGCCATCAGCGCAGGGACCGCCAGCGGCCCGGCTTGCAGGGACAAGGGCACCAGCAGGCTTGCCGCTTCACCCAACGCCAGGCACAGCAGCATCGCGCTTGTCGGGCTCATCCATCGTTTCAATGGCGCCACCAGCAGCGCGCCGGCAAAACCACCGATGCCGCCCACGCCGATGACGAGTCCGACGGTGGCCGGCGACAAGGCCAGCGCCTGCAGCGTGAGCACCATGTACAGCGCCATGAAGAAGCCGCCGAAGAAAGCCATCACGCCCTCCACGAGCAGCATCGCTCGCACCAGCGGCTGGCTCATGCAGACCCGAAAGCCGGCGGCGATGTCGGCCCAGACGCCCGGCTGCTCTTCGCTCACCGCGGCGGGTGTTTCGCGCGTGCGAATGCGCGCCAGCATGGTGGCCGAGAAGAGGTAGGAGACGCCGTCGAAGACCAGCGCCATCGGTGCACTCAGCACCTGCACCAGCACGCCAGCGAGGGCCGGGCCACCGGCTTCGGCCACAGAGTCGGTGGCTTCGAGTTTGGCGTTGCCTTCGAGCACATGGTCGGCGCCGACGAGCGCCGGCAGGTAGCTGCTGTCGGCGATCTGGAACAGCGTGGTGGCCGCTCCCACCAGCGCTGCGACGATGCACAGCTGCCACATCGACAACACGCCCCACCACGCGGCCAGCGGCACGGTGAAGATCAGCATGGCGCGCAGCAGGTCGGCACCGATCAGCAAAGGCCGCTTGCTGCGCCTGTCGACCGCGCCGCCGACGAAGAGGCCGACTAGCACGCCGGGTGCCACGCTCATCACCGACAGCACGGCCACCTCGGTGGGTGAGGCGCCGAGGGTCAGGATGGCGATGATGGGCAGCACCGTGCGCGTGATGCGGCTGCCGAAGGCGCTGCCGACTTGCGCGGCCCACAGCCGCAGGAAATCAGTGTGGCGCCAGAGGCCGTGGGTGGGCCACGGCCCGCGCATCAACTCAGCCCGGCGCCCGGCCGCCCGAAGCCGGGCTGCGCCCCCTTGGGGGGCAGGAGCGAAGCGACGTGGGGGCTGTCATCACGCCTCGCCGGCTGCCGTCAAAGCGTCGATCTGCGTGGTGAGCTCCAGCCAGCGGGCCTCGGCCTGCTCGGTGTCATCGGCGATCTTCTTCAGCCGCTTGCCTTGCTCGACGCGCTGCGCCGGGCTGACGTCGGTCTGAGCAGATGCCGCTTCGATGTTGGCCTTCTCCTGCGTCATCGCAGCCAGGCTGCGCTCCAGGCCGGCCAGTTCGTTACGAAGCGGCTTGGTCTGTTCGGCAAGCTTTTGCCGCGCCTGGCCCGAGGCCTTGCGGTCTTTGGCCGATGCGGCTGGCGGCGGTGGGGCCACGGGGGCAGCCACAGCCGCTTTCTTGGCCTTGACCTTCGCATTGCCGGCATCGCGCGCGGCACGGGCCATCTCGCGCGAGGTTTCGAGCAGCCACTTCTGGTAGTCGTCCAAGTCGCCGTCAAAGGGCTGCACGCCGCCGCCGGTGACGAGCCAGAACTCGTCGCACACCTCGCGCAGCAGCGCGCGGTCGTGGCTCACGAGCATGACGGTGCCTTCGAACTCGTTGAGCGCCATGCTCAGTGCTTCTCGCGTCGTCAAGTCCAAGTGGTTGGTTGGCTCGTCAAGCAGCAGCAGGTTGGGGCGCTGCCACACCAGCATCGCCAGCACGAGCCGCGCTTTCTCGCCGCCGCTGAGCGAGCCGACGGCCTGCGTGACCATCTCGCCAACGAAGCGGAAGGAGCCGAGAAAGTCGCGCAGTTCTTGCTCGCGCGCCTGTGGGCCGACGTCGCGCGCGAGGCGGATCATGTGCATCAGCGGGCCGTCGTCGAGCGAGAGCACGTCGAGCTCCTGCTGCGCGAAGTAGCCGATCGACAAGCCCTTGCCCTCGGTCACTTCCCCCGCGATCAGCGGGATCTCTTTCGCGATGGTCTTCACCAGCGTCGACTTGCCCTGGCCGTTGGCACCCAGGATGCCGATGCGCTGGCCGGCCAACACCGAGCGGTTGATGTTGCTGATGATGGGCACGCCGTTGTAGCCGCAGCTCATCACCGAGAACGCGAGCATCGGGTTGGGCAGGCTTTGCGGCTCGCGGAACTCGAACTGGAAGTCGCTGCTCGTGAGCACCGGCCCGAGCTTTTCCATGCGCGCCAGCGCCTTCACGCGGCTTTGCGCCTGCTTGGCCTTGCTGGCCTTGGCCTTGAAGCGGTCGATGAATTTCTGCAGATGCGCCATGCGCTCTTGCTGCTTGGCGAAACTGGCCTGCGCCTGCATCAGGCGCTCGGCACGCATCTCTTCGAAGGCGGTGTAGTTGCCGGTGTAGCGCGTGAGGCGCGTCTCGTCGAGGTGCAGCGTGACGCGGGTGATGGCGTCGAGGAATTCGCGGTCATGGCTGATGACGATCATCGTGCCTTCGTACTTCTGCAGCCAGGCTTCGAGCCAGACGAGGGCGTCCAGGTCCAAGTGGTTGGTGGGCTCGTCGAGCAGCATCAGGTCGGCGGGGCACATCAGTGCGCGCGCGAGCTGCAGCCGCATCCGCCAGCCGCCCGAGAAGCTGTTGACCGGGTCGTCGAGCTGGTCGGTGCGAAAGCCGAGGCCCATCAGCAGGGCTTGTGCCTTGGGCCGGGCCTCGAAGCCGCCGGCTTCGGCGATCTCCTGGTGGGCGTGGGCCATGGCATTGCCGTCGTCGGCCGCTTCGGCGGCCACCAGCGCGGCGTTGGCGGCTTGCAGGCGCGTGTCGCCTTCGAGCACGTAGTCGGTGGCGCCGTCGTCGGTCTCGGGCATGTTCTGCGCCACCTCGCCCACCAGCCAGCGCGGCGGGATCGACACGTCGCCCGCGTCCGACTGCAGCCGGTGCGTGAGCAGTGAAAACAGCGAGGACTTGCCGGCGCCGTTGCGCCCGACCAGGCCGATCTTCTCGCCGGGCTGCAGCGTGACGCTGGCGTCTTGCAACACGATCTTGGTGCCGCGGCGCAGCGTGATGTTCTTGATGACAATCATGATGAAATCGAATCTACCAATCTGAAAACTCAAAAGCTGAGAGCAAAGCGACCATGAGCCGAGGCCTGACCACCCAAATCCTGCATGCCGACCGCCTTTTCGGCGCGGAGCATGGTGCCACCCACAAGCCTCTGCACGTGTCGGCGGCCTTCGGCTATGACACGGCCGCCGAATTGGCCGCCGTGTTCCAGGGCGACCGCAGCGGCCATGTCTACGCCCGGCAAGGCAACCCGACCAGCCAGGCCCTGGAGCAGAAGGTCACGCTGCTCGAAGGCGGCGTGGGCACCGTGTGCTTTGCCACCGGCATGGGCGCCATCGCCTCGCTGTTGTTGGCCTTGCTGAAACGGGGCGACCACATCGTGGCCAGCCAGTTCCTGTTCGGCAACACCAGCAGCCTCTTGCAGACCCTTGAAACCCTGGGCTGCCAGGTGACGCTGGTTGACGCCACCGTGGCCGACCACGTTGCCGCTGCCATTCGGCCGGAAACCCGTATTGTCTTCGCAGAAACGATCGCCAACCCGCGCACGCAAGTTGCGGACCTCGAAGGCATCGGCAGAGTGTGTGCAGAACGCGGCATTCTCTACGTGGTCGACAACACCATGACCACACCGTACCTGTTCCGCCCGTCCCAGGTGAAAGCGGGGCTGGTGATCAATTCGCTGACCAAATCGATCAGCGGCCATGGCAACGCGCTGGGTGGTGCCGTCACCGACACCGGGTTGTTCGACTGGGCCTCGTTCTCGAACATCCAGGCCTCGTACAAGAAGGGCGCGCCCAAGGCCTGGGGCCTGTTGCAGATCCGCAAGAAGGGTCTGCGCGACATGGGCGCCACCATGAGCGCCGAAGCAGCGCACCGCATCGCCACCGGTGCCGAGACGTTGGCCTTGCGCATGGACCGCGCTTGCGAGAACGCGCTCAAGCTGTGCACCTGGCTCGAAGCGCAGCCCCAGGTGGCACGCGTGCACTACCCCGGTCTGGCCAGCCATGCGCAGCACGACAAGGCGAGGCAATGGTTTCGCGCCTTCGGGGCGCTGATGAGCTTCGAGCTGAAAGACGGGCACGACACCTTCGCGTTTCTCGACGCCTTGCAACTGGTCATCAAGTCCAGTCACCTGGGAGACAACCGCACGTTGGCGATTCCGGTCGCGCAGACCATCTTCTGGGAGATGGGGCTGGAGCGGCGCCAGCACATGGGCATCGCCGAATCGCTGGTTCGCGTGTCGGTGGGCATCGAAGACTTCATCGACCTGCGGGCCGACTTCGCGCAAGCACTGAACAAGCTCTGAGCCCCTTCGTCGAGAAAGGGCATCGCTTGCTCGTCAGGTTAATTTGGAAATGATCAATCCATAATGTTTGCATGCTTGCCACTTCCATCGTCGATCGCCCCCGCGGGCCCGGCCGCCCTCGAGAGTTCGACCTCGACGCTGTGCTGGTGCGGGCGGCCGACGTGTTCAGCGAGCGCGGCTATCACGGCACCTCGATCAACGACCTGGCCGCGGCCACGGGTCTGAGCGCGGGCAGCCTGTACAAGGCCTTCGCTGACAAACGTGCGGTCTTCCTGGCCACCGTGGAGCACCAGTCGCTGCGGCGTGGCAACGAGCTGAGCGAGGCGATCGATTCCGAGGCGCTCGGCCTGAGCAAGCTGCGCGCGGCCTTGATGCACTACGCCGCCATTTCCTGTGGCGCCGACGGCCTCAAAGGTTGCCTTGTCGTGAGCACGGCGGTCGAGCTGGCCGCGAGCGACGACGAGATCGCGCGTCTCGTGAAGGCGGCCTTCCGGCGCCGCGAAGTCTTGCTGGCCGGATTGGTACGCCAGGGCCAGGCCGATGGCTCGGTCGACGCCGGCATCGATGTCGCTGCATCGGCCCGCTTTCTGTTGAGCCTGATGCAGGGCCTGCGTGTCGTGGGCAAGAGCATGCCCACGCGCAGCGAGATGAAGGCGGCCGTCGACGTCGCATTGCGGGCCTTGCAAGCGTTGCGCTGATTCCTGACCTCTGAAATTTCTTCCGCCAAGGACCTTCACTTGACCTCCACCCCCTCTGCCACCGCACCAGCCGCCGCGGTTCCCGGCATTCAGAACTGGCTGATGCTGCTGATGGCCACCGCCTGCGGCCTGATCGCCGCCAACCTCTACTACGCGCAGCCCCTCATCGGCTTGATCGGGCCGGCGATCGGCATCGATTCGCGCGGCGCCAGCCTGATCGTCACGCTGACGCAGATGGGCTATTGCGCAGGCTTGGTGCTGTTGGTGCCGTTGGCCGATCGCCTGGAAAACCGCCGCCTCGTCATCACCACGCTGGTGGCCGCCACGGTGGCGCTGGCCGCCGAGGCGCTGGCGCCGAACGAACCCATCTTCCTGCTCGCGGCACTCTGCGTCGGGTTGGCCTCGGTGGCGGTGCAGATGCTGGTGCCGATGGCGGCGCACATGGCGCCCGAGGCATCGCGCGGCCGTGTGGTCGGCAAGGTGGTGAGCGGCCTGCTCGCGGGCATCATGCTCGCGCGGCCGGTGTCCAGCCTCATCGCCGATGCGTGGGGCTGGCGTGCCGTGTTCGGCCTCTCGGCCGTGCTGATGATCGTGATGGCGCTGGTGCTCCACAACCTGCTGCCGCAGCGTCGGCCGAACAACACGCAGACCTATGCGTCGCTCATCCGCTCGCTGTGGGCGCTGTTGCGTGACACGCCGGTGCTGCGCCGCCGCGCGGCCTATCAGGCGGCAGCTTTCGCGGCCTTCAGCCTCTACTGGACCGCGGTGCCGTTGATGCTGGCCAGCCCGAGCTTCGGACTGACGCAACGCGGCATCGCCTGGTTTGCACTCGCCGGCGTGGCGGGTGTTTTTGCTGCCCCCGTCGCAGGCTGGATGGCGGACAAGGGCCACACGCGCCTGGGAACCGGCGTGGCCTTGGCCATGATCGCCCTGGCGTTCGCCGGCACTGCCGCCGGCGTGAACGGGTCGCTCATTGCCTTGCTGATCGGCGGCATCGTGATCGACCTGGGCGTGCAGGCCAACCTGGTGCTGGGGCAGCGTGCCATTCTCACGCTCGGCGAGCACGTTCGCAGCCGGCTCAACGCGCTGTATCTCGCGCTGTTCTTTGCCGGCGGCGCGCTCGGTTCGGCGGTGGCGAGTGTGGCCTTCGTTCATGGCGGCTGGTTGTGGGTGAGTCTCATCGGCACTGGTTTCCCGGTGCTGGCACTGATCCTCTTTGCAACGGAAGGGCGTTCAGGCGTTCAAGCCAAGGCTTGAGTGTGAAGAAACCCTAGCGAGCCCACTTGACCAGCGCATCACGCGCCACCAGCAGCACCTGGTCGTCGCCGGCACTGGTGTCGAGCCAGGCCACCTCGAGCTTGCGGAAGGCATGCTCGAAATGCGCACGCTCGTTGCCGATCTCGAGCACCAGCACACCGATGGGGCTCAAGCGCGAGGGCGCGTCTTTCAGGATGCGGCGAACCAGGTCCATGCCGTCGTCGCCACCGGCCAGCGCCATTGAAGGCTCGTGTCGGTATTCCTGCGGCAACTCGGCCATGCTCCGCGAGTTGACGTAGGGCGGGTTGCAGACGATCAGGTCGTAAGGGCCTTTCACATCGTTCAGCAAGTCCGATTGGATGAGCGAGATGCGCTTTCCCAGCTTGTGCTTGTCGACGTTGATGCGGGCGACGGCGAGAGCGTCGTCGGAGATGTCGGCCGCGTCGACCATCACCTCGGGGTATGCCATCGCAGCGATCACGGCCAGGCTGCCGTTGCCGGTGCACAGGTCGAGCACGCGGTGCGTTTCGTCGGAGAGCCAGGTGTCCAGCGTGCCTTCACCTTCGCCATCGGCCAACAGCTCGGCGATGAAGGAGCGCGGCACGATGCTGCGCTCGTCGATGTAGAAGGGCACGTTCTGCAGCCAGGCTTCCTTCGTGAGGTAGGCCGCGGGCTTGCGCGTGTCGATGCGTTGAGTGACCAGCGCTTCGGCCTTGGCGCTCTCTTCGGGGCTGAGCTCGCGCTTGGCGTGCTGCTCCAGCGCGTCGAGCGGCATGCCGAGCGCCCACAGCACCAGCCAGGCAGCTTCGTCGAAGGCGTTGGTCGTGCCGTGCCCAAACGAAACGCCCGCCTGTTTGAGGCGGGCGGTTTGCGCCGTGATGAAGTCGATCAGGTTCATAGCAGCAGGCCTTCCAGTGTCTTGCGGTAGATATTTTTCAAGGGGTCGATGTCAGCCACGACGACGTTCTCATCGATCTTGTGAATGGTTTCGTTGAGCGGCCCGAACTCGACCACCTGCGGGCAGATCTTCGAGATGAAGCGCCCGTCGGACGTGCCACCGGTGGTCGACAACTCGGTGGCAACGCCGGTTTCGCTGCGAATGGCATTGCCCAGCGCCCCGACCAACGCACCCTGGGGCGTGAGGAACGGTTCGCCGCTCAGCGTCCAGGCCAGTTCATAGTCCAGCGCATGGCTGTCGAGCACCGCATGCACGCGCGACTTCAGCGATTCGGGCGTCGATTCGGTCGAGAAGCGGAAGTTGAAGTCGACCACCAGTTCGCCCGGGATGACGTTGCCCGCGCCCGTGCCGGCGTGGATGTTCGACATCTGCCAGCTCGTCGGCGGGAAGTACTCGTTGCCAAAATCCCACTCGATGCGCACCAGCTCGGCCAGCGCCGAAGCCACGAGGTGGATCGGGTTCTTGGCCAGTTGCGGGTAGGCGATGTGGCCTTGCACACCCTTGACGCTGAGCTTGCCGGTGAGCGAGCCGCGGCGGCCGTTCTTGATCATGTCGCCCAGGCGGTGGACCGAGGTGGGCTCGCCGACGATGCAGAAGTCGATGAGCTCGCCGCGCTGCTTCAGCACCTCGCAGACCTTCACTGTGCCGTCGACTGATGGGCCCTCTTCGTCGCTGGTGATCAGCAGCGCGATACCGCCGCAGTGTTCGCCGTGCTGTGCGATGAACTCTTCGATCGCCACCACCATCGCGGCGATCGAGGTCTTCATGTCGGCGGCGCCGCGGCCATAGAGTTTGCCGTTGCGGTGGGTCGGCACGAAGGGGTCGCTGTGCCATTGCGCGAGCGGGCCGGTCGGCACCACGTCGGTGTGGCCGGCGAACATCAGCAGCTTGCCGCCAGCCCGGCCCCGGCGCACGGCCCACAGGTTGGTGACGCGGAAGTTGTCAGGCCCGAAGCTCAGCGTCTCGCACTCGAAGCCGAGCGGGCGCAGGCGTTCGGACAACAAGTCTTGGCAACCGCCGTCATCGGGCGTGGGAGAACGCCGAGCGATCAGCGCTTCGGCAAGTTGCAGGGCTGCCGACATCAGTATCTGGGCATGAACCCGCTTGAACGGCCGTCGTCGGTGTGCACGTCGAGTTGGATCTCGGTGAACGTCGGCTGGTCGTCGCTGCTCTCGTCCTTCTTGGGCTGCAGGCGGGACACGGGTTCCATGTCGTTCTGCAGGCGCCACATCAGGTTGGTTGGCGAATCGGCGTAGGCCAGGCCTTCGTCGCGCGTGATCACGCCTTCGCCGATCAGCTTGGCGAGGTCGGCCTCGAAGGTCTGCGAGCCTTCGGCCAGCGACTTTTCCATCGCTTCCTTCACGCCGTTGAAGTCGCCTTGCTCGATCAGCTCGGACACCAGCTTGGTGTTGAGCATTACCTCGACCGCCGGCCGGCGTCCACCCGCCGACGCGCGCACCAGGCGCTGCGACACGATGGCGCGTAGGCCCGACGACAAGTCGGACAGCAGCGCAGGCCGCGACTCGGGCGCGTAGAACGACAAGATGCGGCCCAGCGCGTGATAGCTGTTGTTGGCGTGCAGCGTGGACACGACCAGGTGGCCCGACAGCGAATACGAGATCGCCATCGTCATCGTTTCGCGGTCGCGGATTTCGCCGATGTAGATGCAATCCGGTGCCTGGCGCAGCGCATTCTTCAACGCCACCTGCAGCGACTGGGTGTCACGCCCCACCTCGCGCTGGTTGATCATCGAGCGCTTGTTGTGGAACATGAACTCGATCGGGTCTTCGATGGTCAGGATGTGCCCGGCCATCTGCTGATTGCGCTGCTCGATCATCGACGCGAGCGTGGTGCTCTTGCCGGTGCCGGTGGCGCCCACCAGCAGAATCAGCCCGCGCTTCTCGAGGATCAGCGTGCTGAGAATCGGTGGCAGGTTCAGGCTGCCGAGCTGCGGAATGTCGTGCGGAATGCAGCGGAACACCGCAGCGATCGAGCCGCGCTGGCGGAAGGCGCTCAGACGGAAGCTGCCCACGCCGCTGATGCCGATGCCGACGTTGAGCTCGCCGGTGTCTTCCAGGTCTTCGAGCTGGCTGGGCGTGAGCAGTTCGGCCAGCAGCTGGCGCGGCTGGGCGGCGCTCAGCGGCTGGTCGGAGAGCTGGAGGATCTGCCCGTTGATCTTGATCAGGATGGGCGTGGCGGCCGACAGGTAGACGTCGGAGGCGCTCTTCTCGGCCATCAGCCGCAGCACGCGTTCCATGTTGCCGCCAGTGCTTGCGCTGCTGCTGGTGGCGCCGTTCGTCGTGGTGTTCATGGAAGTCCTTTCAGGCCCATGTGATCAAGAAAAGTTCGATCAGGAAAAAAGGATCAGCTGCGCAGCAGTTCGTTGATGCTGGTCTTGCTGCGCGTCTTCGCGTCGACGCGTTTCACGATCACCGCGCAATACAGGCTGTGGCTGCCATCGGCGCTGGGCATGTTGCCCGCCACCACCACCGAACCCGACGGCACGCGGCCATAGATCACCTCGCCCGTGGCGCGGTCGAGGATCTTGGTGCTTTGACCCAGATACACGCCCATCGAGATCACCGAGTTTTCTTCGACGATCACGCCTTCGGCCACTTCGGAGCGTGCACCGACGAAACAGTTGTCTTCGATGATGGTTGGGTTGGCCTGCAGCGGCTCGAGCACGCCGCCGATGCCGACGCCGCCGGACAGGTGCACGTTCTTGCCGATCTGTGCGCACGAGCCCACCGTTGACCAGGTGTCGACCATCGTGCCTTCATCGACGTAGGCGCCGATGTTCACGTAGCTGGGCATCATCACCACGTTCTTCGCCAGATAGGCGCCATGGCGAGCCACAGCGGGCGGCACGATGCGCACGCCGGCTTCGCGCACCTGCGATTCGTTGAGGTGCGAGAACTTGGTTTTCACCTTGTCGAAGAAGGCCAGCTCGCCGGCATGCATCAGCGCGTTGTCGTTCAGGCGGAACGACAGCAGCACGGCTTTCTTCATCCACTGGTTCACCGTCCACTGGCCCACGCCCTGGCGTTCGGCTACGCGGATGCGGCCCTTGTTGAGGTCGTTGATCACATGGTCGACGGCCTCGCGGACTTCCTTGCTGGCGCTTTGTGCGTTCAGGCTCGCACGGTCTTCCCAGGCGTTGTCAATGAGGTTTTGCAGTTGTTGGGTCATGGAGGGTTACCGAGAGGGGACGATTGAGCGGACGAACGAGACGATGCGTTGAGCGGCTTCCAGGCACTCATCGACCTCGGCCACCAGGGCCAGCCGGATGCGCCCGGCGCCCGGGTTGATGCCGTGTGCGTCGCGTGCCAGCAGGCTGCCCGGCAGCACCGCCACATTGTATTGAGCCAGCAGGTCGAGCGCGAAGGCGATGTCGTCACCATTCTTGATATGCGCCGGCACGCCGGCCCAGAGGTAGAAGCTCGCGTCGGGCAGCTTCACGTCGAGCACCTCCGCCAGCACCGGTGTCACCTGCGCGAACTTGCGGCGGTATTTGTCGCGGTTGGCCACCACGTGGGCCTCGTCGTTCCAGGCGGCGATGCTGGCGTGCTGGATGGTCTGGCTCATCGCGCTGCCGTGGTAGGTGCGGTAGAGCAGGAACTGCTTGATGATCTGCGCCTCGCCAGCGACGAAGCCTGAGCGCATGCCGGGCACATTGGAGCGCTTCGACAGGCTGGTCAGCGCGATCAGGTTCTTGAAGTCCTTCACGCCCAGCTGCGTGGCGGCTTCCAACGAACCCAGGGGCGCTTCGTCGCGGAAGTAGATCTCCGAATAGCACTCGTCGGAGGCGATGATGAAGCCGAAACGCTCGCTCAGCTCGAACAGGTGTTTCCATTCCGACAACGGCATCGTCGCGCCGGTCGGGTTGCCCGGCGAGCACACGTAGACGAGTTGCGTGCGGGCCCAAACGCTCTCGGGCACAGAAGCCCAGTCGGCCGCGAAGTTGCGCGCCGGGTCGCTGTTGACGAAGAAAGTCTCGGCGCCGGCCAGCAGCGCCGCGCCTTCGTAGATCTGATAGAACGGGTTGGGGCAGACGACGGTGGCGCCCGGCTTGGTCGGGTCGATCACCGTTTGCGCCAGGGCGAACAGCGCTTCACGCGAGCCGTTGACCGGCAACACCTGCGTGGCCGCATCCACCGTCACGCCGTAGCGCCGCGCGAGCCAGCCGACACAGGCCTGCCGCAAGGCCGGCTCACCAGCAGTGGCCGGGTAGCTGGCCAGGCCGCCCAGGTTGTTCTTGATCGCGTCCAGGATCAGCTCGGGCGTGGCGTGCTTGGGCTCGCCGATGCCGAGGCTGATGGCCTTGAGGGCCGGGTTGGGCTTGATCTCTTGGGTGAGGGCGCGCAGCCGCTCGAACGGGTAGGGGTGAAGCCTGGACAGCAGTGGATTCATCGGCCGATTATCTGTGCAGGCCGGTCGACATTTCGTGCTGCGGCAGGTCGACGACCGGCTGCGGCTTCCAGCCTTTTTTCCGGTGCTCGGCGACCACGTTGGTGTAGATACCGCCGCGCACGTACCACTTGGCGGTGATGCGGATGAAGCGCGGGTCGGTGGCCTTGACGATGTCGTCGAGGATGGTGTTTGTCACCTTCTCGTGGAACGAGCCCTCGTTGCGGTAGCTCCAGAAGTAGAGCTTCAGGCTCTTGAGTTCGACGCACAGCTTGTCGGCAATCATGTCGATGGTGAAGTGCGCGAAATCAGGCTGGCCGGTCAGCGGGCAGTTGCAGGTGAACTCGGGCACCTGGAACTGAATGACGTAATCGCGCTCGCGCGCCGGGTTGGGGAACACATCGAGCTGCTTGGTGGGTGCAGTCGGTGGCGTGGCCGGCTTCTCGCGTTGCTTGAAGGGGGTTTTCGGGGCGGGGACTTTGGCAGACATCTTGGCCATGGCGAGGACGTTTCGAGAGGTTTTTACGGGGGGAATAACGGATGGAGCGAGAGGGGGCGATGGTATCATCGCGCCTCGCCGGAAGCTCGTGAAAACGCGAGATTTCTCAAATAAATCAAGTACTTAGATGCGCTCGGCTGTGTGCCGAGCCGCGGCGCGGGTCGCTCTCTCCATGCGTTTGAATTCCATCAAGCTCTCGGGCTTCAAGTCGTTTGCCGAGCCCACGAATTTCCAGTTGCCAGGCCAGCTGGTCGGGGTGGTCGGGCCCAACGGGTGCGGCAAGTCCAACATCATGGATGCGGTGCGCTGGGTGCTTGGCGAGTCCAAGGCCAGCGAGCTGCGCGGCGAGTCGATGCAGGACGTGATCTTCAGCGGCTCGGGCAATCGCAAGGGCGCAAGCCGTGCGAGCGTCGAACTGGTGTTCAGCAACGAAGACGCGCGCGCCGGGGGCCAGTGGAACCAGTTCACCGAAATCGCCGTCAAGCGCACGCTGACGCGCGACGGCACCAGCAGCTACTTCATCAACAACCAGCCGGTGCGCCGCCGCGACGTGCAAGACGTCTTCCTCGGCACCGGCCTCGGCCCGCGCGCCTACGCCATCATCGGCCAGGGCACCATCAGCCGCATCATCGAGAGCAAGCCTGAAGAGCTGCGCATGTTCCTCGAAGAGGCCGCCGGCGTTTCCAAGTACAAGGAGCGCCGCCGCGAGACCGAGAACCGGCTGAAGGACACGCGCGAGAACCTCACGCGCGTCGAAGACATTCTTCGCGAGCTCAACAGCAACCTCGACAAGCTGGAGAAACAGGCTGAGGTGGCCAGCCAGTACCGCGGCCTGCAGGAGTCGGGCACGCTGAAGCTGCATCAGCTTTGGTTCCTCAAGCACCGCGATGCGGCCAGCGAGCAGGAGCGCGTGAAGAACGAGGTGATGGCCGCCACGAACGCCTTCGAAGAACGCATGGCCGAGCTGCGCCACGGCGAGGCCGAGCTCGAGACTATCCGCCAGGCGCACTACGCCGCGAGCGACGAGTTGCATGCATCGCAGGGTTCGCTGGCCGAAGCGGCGCTCGAAGTGAGCCGGTTGGAGGAACGCATCCGCTATGTGGTCGAAGGCCGTCAACGCGTGGAGCAGCGCTTGGTCGAGCTGAAGGCGCAAACGGAGCAATGGCTAGAGCGCCAGACCGAAGCGCAAGACGAGCTGGAGCAGATTGCCGAGCAGATCGCCGCGGCCGACGAGCAGAGCGAGGTGCTGGCCGCCCAGGCCGAAGAACAGGCCGGCAACCTGCCGACGGTGGAAGACGCCGTGCGCGCGGCGCAGGGCCGCAGCAACGAGCAGCGCACCGTGGTGGCGAGCGTGCAGCAGCAGATCCAGGTGCTCGCGGCCGAGAGCCGCAACATCGACGACCAGCGCCGCCAGTTCAACGCGCGGCGCGAGCGGCTCGACGGCGAACGCCGCCAGCTGGCCGCCCCCGACATGGACCGGCTCGCCGAGCTGAAGACCCAGTACGGCGTGGCCGAAGAGGCGCAAGGCGTGGCCGATGCGCGGCTGCACGAGCTGAACGAGCAGGTGCCGGCGCTCGACGAAGACCGCCGCGCCAAGCAGGAACAACTCAACACCGAAGGCGGCAAGCAGGCCGACCTGAGCGCGCGGCTCGATGCCTTGCGCGCACTGCAAGAAAAAGTGCAGACCGAAGGCAAGCTCAAGCCCTGGCTTGCCAAGCATGGCCTCGAAGGCCTGCAAGGCCTGTGGACCAAGATCCACATCGAATCGGGCTGGGAAACGGCGCTCGAATCCGCGCTGCGCGAGCGCATCAACGCGCTCGAAGTCGGCCGCATCGAGACCGTGCGGGCGTTTGCCACCGATGCGCCTCCTGCCAAGCTCGCGTTCTACACGCCGCCGCAGGCCGCGATTGCCAACACGCACCAGACCCTGCCGCGCCTGAGCGACTTGCTGCGCCTGGGCGATGCAGGTTTGAAAGCCTTGCTCAATGACTGGCTCGAAGGCGTCTACACCGCCGCGAACATCGACGACGCACTGGCCGCGCGCTCGAAGCTCACGCACGGCGAAGTGATCATGACCCGCGAAGGCCATGCCGTGAGCCAGTTCGCGGTGGCCTTCTACGCCCCCGATTCCGAGCAGGCCGGCATGCTGGCCCGCGCGCAGGAAATCGAAAATCTGGAACGCCAGCTGCGCGCCCAGGCGCTGATTGCCGAAGAAACGCGCAGCAGCCTGATCCGCGCTGAAGCGGCCTACACCGAGGCTTCGCAGCGCCTGATCACTGCGCGCCGCGAAGCCGGCGAGACGCAGACGCGTGCGCACCAGCTGCAGGTGGAGTTGCTGCGCTTGTCGCAGCTCGCCGAGCAGACCAGCACGCGCCGCAACCAGCTCGACAGCGAGCTGGCCGAGGTCGATGCGCAGCTCGAAGAATTGAACGAGCGCCGTGCCACCGGCGAAGCCAAGTTCGAAGAGCTGGACATGCAACTGGCGACGACGCAGGAGCGCCATGCCGAGCTCGACGAAGCCGTCATCACCGCCGAGCGCAAGCTGACCGAGGCGCGCGAGCAATTGCGCGCGCTGGAACGCCAGGCGCAAGAGGCGCAGTTCTCGTCGCGCGCTCTGGCAGCGCGCCGCGGTGAATTGCAGCGCAGCATCGAGACCTCGGTGCAACAGGCGGCCAGCAACGAGCAATCGGCCGTGACGCTGAAGGAAGAACTGGAGCGCCTGACCGATGCGTCCGCCCAGGTTGGCCTGGAAGCTGCGCTGGCCCTGAAGCTCGATCGCGAGGCGGCCCTCGGCGCCAAGCGCAGCGAGTACGACGACCTCACCATGCGCTTGCGCCGCGCCGATGAGCAGCGCCTGCAGCATGAGCAAAGCCTGCAGCCGCTGCGCGACCGCATCACCAAGCTGCAGCTCGAAGAGCAGGCTGCGCAGCTGGGCGGCGCGCAGTTCATGGAGCAGCTCACGGCGGCCGAGGTCAACCTCGAAGCCTTGGCGCAGAACGTCGCCGACAACAACGTCAAGCTCTACGGCCTGCAGGGCGAGATCGACCGCATCAACCGCGAGATCAACGCGCTGGGCGCCGTGAACCTGGCCGCGCTCGATGAGCTGACTGCCTCGCGCGAGCGCAAGACCTTCCTCGATGCGCAGAACGCCGATTTGAACGAGGCCATCACTACGCTCGAAGGTGCCATCCACAAGATCGACCTCGAAACGCGCGATCTGCTGGGGACCACCTTCAACCAGGTCAACGAGCATTTCGGCCGCATGTTCCCCAGCCTCTTCGGCGGCGGGCAGGCCAAGCTCATGATGACGGGCGACGAGATCCTCGACGCCGGCGTGCAGGTGATGGCGCAGCCGCCGGGCAAGAAGAACAGCACCATCCACCTGCTGTCGGGCGGCGAGAAGGCGCTCACGGCCATTGCGCTCGTGTTCGCGATCTTCCAGCTCAACCCCGCACCGTTCTGCTTGCTGGACGAAGTGGACGCGCCGCTCGACGACGCCAACACCGAGCGCTACGCCAAGCTGGTGAAGGAGATGAGCAAGGGCACGCAGTTCCTCTTCATCAGCCACAACAAGATCGCGATGGAAATGGCCGAGCAGCTGATCGGCGTGACCATGCAGGAGCAGGGCGTGTCGCGCATCGTGGCGGTCGACATGGAAGCTGCGGTCAGCCTGGCTGAAGCGGCATGATGATGCAGCCATGAACAGCCTCACCATCGCATTGGCCGGCCTGGGCGGCGTGGTGTTGGCGGGCGTGATCGCCCATGGCGCGTGGCAAGCGCGCAAGGCCGGCCCCAAGCGGCCGGAAGAGCCGAAGACGGAACCGCGCGAGCCTGTGCTCCAGGAACCGACGCTCGATGGTGCCGAGCGAATCGAACCCACGGCGATTGAAGAACCTGTATCGCCGCTGCCTGTGGCCCTGCGTCGAGCGAGCCTGCGCATCGACGCATTGATCGACGCCATCGCCACACTCACCGTCGAAGCACCAGTCAGCGGCGAGATGGTGCTCGGCCACCAGCCACCCACGCGCCGTGCCGGCAGCAAGCCGTTCCTGATCGAAGGCCTGAACGCAGAGACCGGCGAGTGGGAAGCGCCCTTGGCCGGCCAGCGCTACAGCGAGCTGCAGGCCGGCGTGCAGCTGGCCAACCGAACCGGGGCACTCAACGAGATCGAATACTCCGAGTTCGTGCAGAAGATCGAGCCGTTTGCCGAAGCCATCGGTGCGATGGCCGACTTCCCCGACATGCTCGACGCCGCCGGCCGCGCCCGCGAACTCGACGCCTTTGCCAGCCAGTGCGATGCGCAACTCGCCGTGCACCTGCAGGCACGCTCGGCCGCCTGGAGCGTGGGCTATATCCACCAGCATGCCGCGCGCCATGGGTTCGTGCCCGGTGTGCTGCCTGGCCGCCTCGTGCTGCCATCGACCGAAGAGGGCGCACCGCCCGTGTTGACGCTCACCTTCGACTCGCAGGCCGCGCTCGCCGACGACCCCAACCGAGCGGCCGTGCGTGACGCGACGCTCAGCTTCGACGTGCCACAGACCGACCCGGTGGCCGACCCGTTTGTCGCCTGGCAAGCCAGCGCGCAGGCGCTGTCGCTGGGCATGGACGCCGTGATCGTCGACGACAACGGCCAGCCGCTGAGCCCGGCAGGCTTTGCGGCCATCGGCAACGAGCTGAGCCAGCTTTATCACACGCTGTCAGAGCGCGATCTGGCGGCAGGCTCGGCCGCGGCGCGGCGCTTGTTCAGCTGATTTCTACGATCGCGGCGGGCCGAAGAGCCCGGCCGCACACAGGAGGGAAGCGTGGGGGAATGGAACTTGGGCGCCTGGCTGCGCCGTGGATTGCTGGCCGCTGCGCTGGCATTGTTGGCAGGCTGTGTCGCCACGCCGATCTCGAATGAACGCAAGATCACCGGCCAGGATGGTGCGGTGATCCTGAGGCTCATCAGCAACGGCGCAAGCGCCGGTGACCCGTCGGAGACGCTGTCGAACATCGTCATCAAGCGAGTGCAGCCGCCCGGCGAGCGTGAAGTGGCAAGTGACGTCGTGACGCTCGTGCGCACCCGGGCTCTCACCAATACCACGGGTGTGTTCAGCGGCATGCTGGCACCGGGCCGCTACACCTTCTCGCATGCCACCGGCCATGCCGGCAACATGACCTACACCTTTCCGATCGGCGGCATGCTGAGCGGCTTCGAGGTGAAGACGGGCGAGGTCTCGCTCTTGGGCACCCTGCTCGTGCAACCCACCCCCGGCCAGCGCTTCGTGGTGGGTTATGTGCCGCCTGACTCCGAGCTGCGGGAAACCTTCGAGCTCTTGTTCCCTGCGCTGGCCGAGCAGACGCGCGGCAAGCCGGTGAACACCTTGCAACCCACATCCGAAATGGCGCGCCGAACCGAACTCGCGCCGCGCTTCAAGCTCATGCCTTCGGTGGTGAACGGTTTCACCCAGGCCACCCAAGGCGGCTTCTACGCCGGGGGCAAGATCGGCAAGGTGATGTGGCGGCCGGCCGGCGAGACCCTATGGCACCGCGCCGACCTCGGCACCTGGCGCGAGGTGCTCACGCTCAGGCCTTACCGCGGTGGCCTGATCGCCGGCGGCGAAGAAGGGCTGCTGCGCTACTCCACCGACAACGGCAAGACCTGGACCGCGCTCACCCCGCCCGACAAGGCACTGATCCACACCCTGGAGGTGATGCCCAGCGGCAAGCTGGTCGCGCTCGTGCTGCGCGACGGCCAGTGGACGGTCTACGGCAGCGATGACGCGCTGACCGGCACGTGGCGCAAGCTGGCGAGCTTCGCCAATGAGCGCTCCATCAATGTGGCCTGGCAGCTGCCCGTGCCATTGACGGTGGGCAGCAAGGTTGGCGTGGCCATGCCCAACGGCGACCTGTGCTTCGTCGACGGCGAGACCGGTGCACTCGAGCGCTCATCGACCGGCCAGTCGCTGGTGGGCGCGTCGGCCTTGCCCGATGGCACGCTCATCGCGCAGAGCGTGCTGGTGGTTCGCACGACCCACATGTCCACCGACATGGGCAAGACCTGGAAGGACCTCAACACCAGCCGCTTCGTCACCGCGATCGCCTTTGTCGACCGGCAGAAGGCCTATGCAGTGGCCCCCATCGCGCCGGGTGTGTTCCCCGGCGACTACGGCCTCATGGCCAGCCGTGACGGCGGGCGCACCTGGACGCAGAGCGGTAGCCTGCCCGAAGGCGGCACCAAGCCGACCAACGTGCGCGAGCTGACGATCGACCGCGCCGATGGCGCCCTGGTTGCGCTGCTGCACAACGGCACGCTGCTGCGTTCCACCGACGAAGGAAAGACCTGGACGCGTGATCTGTAGCGAGTGAGGTTGGGCGAGGCTTGCTCCAAAATCACGGCATGACCTCGCCCGCCCAATCTCCCGAACGCCGCGCTGCCGAGCTGCGCGAGCAACTCAACCACCACGCCCACCTGTACTACGTGCTCGATGAGCCGAGCCTTCCCGATGCCGAGTACGACAAGCTCTTCCAGGAGCTGCAGGCACTGGAGGCCGCGCACCCCGAGCTGCTGACGCCCGACTCGCCCACGCAGCGCGTGATCGGCAAGGTGCTCGATGGCTTTGCGGTCGTTCACCATGCGGTGCCGATGCTGAGCATCCGCACCGAGACCGACACCGAATCCACCGGCGCGGCGGCCTTCGATGCGCGGGTGCGGCGCGAGCTGGCGTTGACGGAAACCGATCCGCCAGTGGAATACGCCGCCGAACTGAAGTTCGATGGGCTGGCCATCAACCTGCGCTATGAATGCGGCGTGCTGGTGCAGGCGGCCACGCGCGGCGACGGCGAGAAGGGCGAAGACGTGACGCAGAACATCCGCGTCATCAACCAGATTCCGCTGCGCCTGAAAGGCATGAAGGCGCCGGTGATCGAGGTGCGTGGCGAGGTGTACATGCGCCGCGACGACTTCGAAGCCGTCAACGAGCGCCAGCGCGATTTGATCGCCAAAGGCGCCAAGAACGAGAAGACCTTCGTCAACCCGCGCAATGCGGCGGCGGGTGCCGTGCGGCAGCTCGACCCGGCCCTGTCTCGCAGGCGGCCGCTGAGTTTCTTTGCCTACGGGCTGGGCGACGTGCAGGGCTGGGAGATCCCGCTCACGCACAGTGCCTTGCTCGATGCCATGACCGCCTTCGGCCTGCCGGTGAGCACCGACCGGGTGGTGGTGCAGGGCGCCGAAGGTCTGGTTGCGTTCCACAAGGCCATGGGCGAGAAGCGCGACAGCCTGCCTTACGACATCGACGGCGTGGTCTACAAGGTCAACTCACGCGAGCTGCAGAAGAAGCTCGGCTTCGTCTCGCGCGAGCCGCGCTGGGCGGTGGCGCACAAGTACCCGGCGCAAGAGCAGATGACGGTGGTGCGCGACATCGACATCCAGGTCGGCCGCACCGGCAAGCTCACGCCGGTGGCCAAGCTGGAGCCGGTGTTTGTGGGCGGCACGACGGTGAGCAACGCCACCTTGCACAACGAAGGCGAGACGCGCCGCAAGGACGTGCGCATCGGCGACACGGTGGTCGTGCGCCGCGCGGGAGACGTGATCCCCGAGGTCGTCAGCGTCGTGCTCGAGAAGCGCGCCGCCGATGTCGGCGAGCCCTTCGACCTGTACAAGAAGCTCGGCGGCAAGTGCCCCGTGTGCGGCAGCGACATCGCGCGCGAAGAAGACGGCGCCGACTGGCGCTGCACCGGCGGGCTCTTCTGCCCGGCCCAGCGCAAGCAGGCCATCCTGCATTTCGCCGGGCGGCGGGCGATGGACGTCGAAGGGCTGGGCGACAAGCTCGTCGACCAGCTGATCGAGGCCAAGGTCATCCACACCTTGCCCGAGCTCTACAAGCTGGGCTTGGCCAATCTGACGGCGCTCGAACGCATGGGCGAGAAGAGCGCGCAGAACCTGTTGGCCGGGCTGGAGAAGAGCAAGCGCACGACGCTTGCGCGCTTCTTGTATTCGCTCGGCATCCGCCAGATCGGCGAGACGACGGCCAAAGACCTGGCCAAGCACTTCGGTGCGCTCGACCGCATCATGGGCGCGACGGTCGAACAGCTGCTCGACGTGAACGACGTCGGCCCCATCGTCGCGCAGAGCATCCGCACCTTCTTCGAGCAACCGCACAACCGCGAGGTGGTGGAGCAGCTGCGTGCCGTCGGCATCACCTGGGACGAGAACGATGGCGCCGGCGACCTGAGCCCCAAGCCTCTGGCCGGCAAGACCTTCGTGCTGACCGGCACGCTGCCCGTGCTGACGCGTGACGAAGCCAAGGAGATGATCGAAGCCGCCGGTGGCAAGGTCTCAGGCTCGGTATCGAAGAAGACAACCTACGTGGTGGCCGGTGAAGAGGCCGGCAGCAAGCTCGACAAGGCACGTGAACTCGGCGTCGAGGTGATCGACGAGGCCGGGCTGCGTGCGCTGCTGCCCGTCGGCGGATGAACGGTCGCGAAACGAGACACGACCGGCATCGTCACAGGGCGATCCTGCAATAGACTCGTAACCCATTGAAACGTGGCGCGCAGACAGCGTCGCGAACATCGAGGAGCGGGTGTGAGGGCACATGCTGAATTGAATCCGGGTGCCGCATGACGGATACCTCGAACAAGAAGACCTTGTACGAGATCCTGGGTGTGAAGCCCGATGCCAATCTCGTCGACATCCAGATCGCCCACGAGGGGCTCCTGGGTGCCGCGGAGGGTGCTCTTGACCCGGCCGAGCGCGTGGCCTTGAAAGAGGCCTACCGCATCCTCTCCGATGCGCGGCGGCGAGCGGCCTATGACAAATCATTGCGCCAGCGCAAGCTTCCCCCGGTTGTCGATGTCGTTGACGAGGACGATGAGCCTTCAGGCCGCAGCAAGACGCCTCTGGTGGTGTTTGCGGTGATGGTGCTCCTGGTCGGCGGCTGGTGGTTCATGAAGAGCCCTGCCAAGTCCACAAGCGCACCCATCGTGCCGGTCGCGCGTGCGTTACCGGCCACAAGCTCGGAGGCGAATGCCGCCAACGCCGTGGTGCCCCCCGAGGTGGCGACTGACAAGCTGTTGCTGGGCACCTGGCATTGCAAAGGTCCGCTGACCGGCAAGGGCCTGGACCTGAGCTTCGCGTCCGACGGCGCCTACTCAGGGCAGGTGGACGGCCAGCCCCTGCGCGGGGATTACACGGTCAACGGGGCTGCGTTGACCTTCCGCGACACGGAGCAGTCCAACGGCTTTGCCATCGAAGAACTCTCGCCGCAACGCTTGGTGATTCACCGTGGCGAGGGCAAGCGCCTGAGCTGCAACCGCTGATCTTTGCTGAGCTTCTTGCCGAGGGTTTCACCATGCACCGCATCGCTTCCCAGTTTGTCGCCCTCCGCCGTGCTGCGGGTTTCGGCCTGATCGTGGCGATGGCCAGCCTCCCTCTGAGTGCGCATGCCACATGGGCATGCACCAACGCAGCGGGCAAGACCAGCTTCCAGGACAGGCCCTGCGAGACCAAGGCGCCGTCCGTCAAATGGGTAGCGGTCAAGGCCGCCGAGCTCACGATGGCGGGGGCTGAAGAAACTCTGCTTCGCTTCGACGGTGCCATCAACGAACGTGACATGGCCTCGGCCGGCAGGCTGCTATCGAAGAACTTCAAGGCGAAGGTGGTGGACAAGCGCGGCGGCCGCTCCGAAGTCGGCCGCGATGATTTCATGGACGCGATCACGCGCACCGTGCAGGCGTCGAAACGCTACCAGCTCGACCGCCAGTGCAGCGACGCGAAGCCGGACCCGTTGTCGCAGACCTTGCGGATGCAGTGCCGCAAGGTCGAGCGCGTCGACGTGTTGCGCCGCGCCACCAATGCCGAAACCGTCGAACGTGTGAGCCTCGTGCTCGAAGGCGACGAGATCAGGATCGCCGAGATCAGCAGCGTTCAACCCTGAGCGGGAGACGCGTTCGCCGCGACACGCTTTCTCTGTTCGCCGCGCATCGAGGTCCTTGATGACCATGCGCTACCTGGGCCGGGTTCCCGACCTTCTCGTTTACCCTGGGAAACGCTCTGGCCGGCGCCAAGATCGTCAGGCGAAGGCGCAAGATCATGGTCGCCCAACGAGGCAAGCCCAAGCCTGACGGAGCAGGGGGATTGCCCGGCGAGCGTTGAGGAGACGAACATGGGTCGGAACCAGTGGTCAGTGCGGGCCGCGTCGGCACTCGCAACAGGTCTGTTCGTTGCTGGCTTGGCACAAGGGGCTGACCCACTGCCCAAACTCAAGGGTTCCGACACGACGGTGGTGCGCCCCGGCGACCTGCTCCCGCCCCGGGTGGCGCCGCCCTGCAAGCCTGGCCACTGCCCGTTCGCCGGACAACATGTGACGGTGCTGGTCGCCGACAGCCAGGGGATCGGCGGGCCCGTGCTGGAGCTCCGGCAGGAGTACGAGGCCGCCACCGGTGCTACGCTGGAGATCGTGCAGGTGCCGCACGAGGAGCTGTTCGCCAACCTCATCTCCGATCTGAGCAACGGCACCGGCAGGTACGACGCCTGCATCGCGGGCGCCTGGTGGCTCGGTGAACTGGTGGGCGGCAACTACATCATCCCGTACGACCGGTACTACAAGGACCCGCGCTTCCCGGCGTGGGACATCACCCAGGTGCTGCCAGCGCCGCGCAGCCTGCTCGAGTTCGGCGGGCACAAGTACATGGTGGCCAACGACCACGACGGCCAGGTGATGTACTACCGCCGCGACCTGCTGGAAGACCCGCGGCACCGTGCCGCATTCCAGAAGGCCCGCGGCTACCCGTTGGCGGTACCCGCCACCTGGGATCAGTTCCGCGACGTCGCCGAATACTTCAACGGCAAGGACCTCAACGGCGACGGCGAGCCGGACCACGGCTTGGTGCTGTCGCTGCGGGCCGGCGCGCAGGGCATGTTCCACTTCATGTCGCTGTCCGCACCCTTCGTGATCGGCGTGGACAACCCGCGCCTGTACTGGTTCGACCCGCAGACCATGAAGCCCTTGCTGGACAGCCCCGGCCACGTGCGCGCCTTGACCACGCTGGTCGACCTGGTGCAGTTCGGCCCGAAGGAAATGCTCAACTGGGATCTCGGCCGCGGATGGGACCACTTCCTGTCTGGCCGTGCGGCGCTCACGCTCACCTGGGGCGACCTCGGCGCGCTGGCGCAGCAGCCGGGCAGCAAGGTGCGTGGCAAGGTGGGTTCGGCGCAGTTGCCCGGCACGCTCGAGTACTACGACGTCGGCCACCAGAAGTGGGTGAAGACGGAGCGGCCCAATCGCGTCGGCAACAGCACGGGTGGCTCCTGGGCGGGGGTGATCTCCCGATTCTCGAAGGTCCCGGCCGCCACCTACTACCTGCTGGCACTGATGGCCACGGAACCCAAGTCGCGCGTGTACGCCGCGCGCGGCTGGGACGGCATCGACCCGGGGCGGCGCTACCACCTCCTGCCGCCCAAAGGCACGGGCAAGCTCGACGACTACCTCAAAGCCGGGTGGGACAGCGCCGACGTCCGCGACTTCCTGCAGGCCTATGACGACACGTTCAGCAACCCGCTGCAGTTGCCTTACCTTCGCATCCCCGGGGCGTTCAGCTACTGGCAGTCGCTGGATCTGCGCCTGGCTGCAGCGGCGAGCGGGCAACTGACACCGCAGGCCGCGCTCACGTCGGCATCGGTCGACTTCGAGGAGATCACCGTCCGGTTGGGGCGCAATGCGCAACGCAGCGCCTTCCGCGCCTCCCTCGGCCTGCCACGGTGAACCGACCGGCGCAAGCAAGCTCCGCGACATGACAGCCGTATCGACCGACGTACCCGCCACGCCCGACACTCCCGCGGTGAACGCCGGTCGCTGGTATGAGCTCGGCATCGGCGGCAAGCTGACGGTGGCCTTCGGCGTCTTGGCCGGCGTCACCGTGCTCGTTGTGGTGTTGGCGCTGCTGGGTGGGCAGCACCTGACCCGCGACATCGACCTGGCCGAGAACCTGCGCCGGCCTGCGTCGCTCGCCTCGACGCAGGCGCAGGCGAGCCTGCTGAGCATGCAACTGCACGTGCGCGGCTACCTCGTGCTCAGCGATCCGCAAGATGTGCAGCAGTACCAGACGGCCCGCCGCGAGTTCGAGCGCAGCCTGGCTTCCTTGCAGGCGATGTCGAACAGCTGGCCCGAGGTCGACGCAGCCCGCCTGGTCGGCGAACTGACCGCCGACTACCGCCGCTGGGAGGGCTTGCCGAAACAGCTGTTCGACCTTCACGACAACCCGCTCAAGAACCAGCCGGCGCTGCGGCTGTCGCGTGTGGACGTGCAGGCCAGGCGCGTCCAGGTGCTGGACGGCATCAGCCGCATCATCGAGCTGCAGAGATCGCGCGCATCGAGCCCGCAAGCGCGCGAACTGGTGGCAGACCTGCTGCGCTTCCAGACGTCGTTCGACGCGATGGTGACGAACCTCATCGCCTATGGCGCATCGGGTGAATTGAGCTTCAAGCTGGCCTATGGACCCCAGCTGTCCAACAATGCCGCCGCCTGGAATTCGGTGGCGGCCAGCCGCTTCCTGTTCGACGCGAAGCAGAACGCGCTGCTCGACCATCTGGCGCGCCAACGCGCCGAGGTGACCGACCTGGCCCTGCAGATCGTCAGCATCCTGAACGGCGAGCGCGCCTACGAGGACCTCTATCTGTACCGCACCCAAGTGGCGCCGCAGGCCGAAGTGATGCTGGAGCGCCTGGCCAAGCTGACGGCAGACCAGCAAGCCCAGCTGGGCAATGCACTGACCGGGGTCGTTCGCACCATCGCCGGGGCGCGGCTCGCCGCCGCGGCGGTTGCCCTGCTGGCGGTGCTGGCGGCCGTGGCCCTGGCCTACTGGTTCCAGCGCAGCATCGTGGGGCCGGTGCGCCGCCTTACCGGTGTCGCCGAACGCGTTGCCGCGGGCGACCTGTCGGCGCGCGCCACGGTCGAATCCAGCGACGAGATCGGGCTGCTGGCGCGCAGCATCAACACCATGACGCAGCGGCTGTCGGACACCATCGTGCACCTCGAATCGGTGTTCATCGAAGCGCAGCGCGCCAAGGACGCTGCCGAGATCGCCAACCGCGCGAAAGGCAGCTTCCTGGCCAACATGAGCCACGAGATCCGCACGCCGATGAACGCGATCCTCGGCATGTCTCACCTGGCCTTGCAAAGTGGCCTCGATCCGAAGCAGCACAACTACATCCAGAAGGTGAATGCTTCGGCCGAATCGCTGCTGGGCATCATCAACGACATCCTCGATTTCTCGAAGATCGAGGCCGGCAAGCTCGACATCGAGTCCATCCCGTTCGGCCTCGGCGAGGTGATGGACAACCTGAGCAATGTGGTCGGCATGAAGACCGACGAGAAAGACCTGGAGCTGCTGCTGGAGATACCGCTGGAGCTGCCCACGGCACTGGTGGGCGACCCTTCGCGGCTGGGCCAGGTGCTGCTGAACCTGGGCAACAACGCCGTCAAGTTCACCGACCGCGGTGAGGTCATCGTGGCGGTGCAAATCCTCGAAGAAGATGCCACGTCGGTCAAGCTGCGCTTCGAGTTGCGCGACACCGGCATTGGCATGAGCCTCGAACAGCAGGAACGCCTGTTCGAGCCCTTCACTCAGGCCGACGCCTCGACCAGCCGGCGCTACGGCGGCACGGGCCTCGGCCTGGCGATCAGCCGGCACCTGGTGCATTTGATGGGCGGCGAGCTCGCGGTCGAGAGCACGCCCGGCCGTGGCAGCCGCTTCTACTTCGAGCTGGGCTTCGGACTGCAGGTTGGCGCCTCGGCAGAGCCGCGGCACAGCGGTGACGACAGCCTGTCCGGTACCCGGGTTTTGATCGTCGACGACAACGCAGCAGCTCGCGAAGTGCTCACCGCGATGAGCCGGGCACTGGGCCTGCAGGTCGATACCGCCACGGGCGGTGAAGAGGGGCTGCGATCGGTGAAGCAGGCGGACGCGAGCGATGTGCCCTACCAGCTGCTGCTGTTGGACTGGAAGATGCCTGGCATGGACGGCGTGGCCTGCGCGCAAGCGCTCCTCGATCACTCGGGGCTGCGGCACCCCGCACCGATCGTGATGATGGCCACCGCATTCGGGCGAGAAGAGGTGCGCCAGCACCTGGCCGAGCGGCAGCTGAAGGTGGGCGCGCTGCTGACCAAGCCGGTCACCCCCTCGGCGCTGCTCGACGCCTGCACCACGGTGCTCGGCCGCGCGCCGTTGGCCCCTACGCGCAGCGCGCGGCGTGCCGATGCGCTGCTCGACCGCCGAGCCGCCCTGGCGGGAGCACACGTGCTGCTGGTCGAAGACAACGCGTTCAACCGCGAACTCGCCGTGGACCTGCTGAGCCGCGTGGGTGTCGTCGTCAGCGTTGCTTGCGATGGCCAGGAGGCGCTGGACATACTGGCCCGCGAGCGCTTTGACGCGGTGCTCATGGACTGCCAGATGCCGCACATGGACGGCTACACCGCGACCCGGGCTTTGCGGCAGCGGCCTTCGCTGCGAACCCTGCCGGTGATCGCGATGACGGCCAATGCGATGGTCGGTGACCGCGAAGCCGTGCTCGAAGCCGGCATGGACGACCACATCGCCAAGCCCATCGTCGTCGAGGAGATGTTTGCCACCCTGGCGCGCTGGGTGAAGCCGGCGAGGCTGGCGACGCGCAGTGAAGCCGATGCGAGCGTGAGCCACCTGCCGCAGCCGGCTCGAGTCGACAAGACGAGTGGCCTCGCCAACGCCGGGGGCAGCGACGCGCTGTACCGGCGCATGCTCGACCTGTTCCGCAAGCGAGAGGCGGAGTTCGTGCCGCGCTTCCGTGCTGCGCGCGCCGCCAGAGACGCCGACGCCGCGATGCGCGCCGCGCACGACTTGAAAAGCGAGGCCGGCACGCTCGGCATGCCTGAGCTGGAACAGGCGGCCGCGGCGTTGGAGCGAGCTTGCCTAGAAGGTGCAGGCGACGCCGATGTCGACGCCCTGCTGCACGAGGCGTCCCGGCGGCTGGATGAAGTCTTCGACGAACTTCGGCTTGTCGAGACCGCCCCCCGATCGGGTACCGGCTAGCCCCGCGCCCTACAGCCCCAAGGACTTCCGGTAGGCACTTCGCTGCCGCTCGCGTCCGAGGCGCAGGGTGATCTCCTCGAAGTCGACGGCTGCGGCCTTCAACGCCATCTCGGCGCTCAGCTGCCCGGCCACAGCCTCGCCCAGGTGCACGTCGAGCGCCTGCCAGTAGCTGAAGGCACCCGGAATGCGCAGATAGGGGAACTGCAGCTTGTTGTTGAAGTTCTCGTAGTACGCATGCAGATAGTCTCGAACGTCGCGCTCGTCCCAGCCGGCATTCAGGTAGGTCTCGATCTGCCCGGAGCCGTCTGGCGGCAGGAAGTGGAAGGTGCGCCCGGGGTCGATGCCGTCCCAGCCGCGCACCGCATACACCAAAGATTTCTCCTTGGTCGCCAGCAAGGCGAGCAGGTAGTAGGTCGCCTCCGGTGACTTCGAGTACTTCGAGATCACTCCTGCCCATGACCCACCGGTGGTGTTGCCCACCACGTTGGGCTGCGCAACGGCGACCCAGTTGTTGCGCGCGGTGCTGTAGTACTCACGCGTGCCGGGCACGGGCGCCGAGCCGATCTTGCCTTTGACCTTGCTGCCCTTTTCCTGCGCCAACGCACCCAGATCGCCCCAGGTGAAGGTCAACGCTGCACGACCCGCAAGCAGGTAGTCCCAGCTTTGGCCGAGGTCCCAGTTGCGCATGTCCTTGGGCCCGAACTGGACCAGATCCACCAACGCTTCGAGTGCACGCACGTGGCCAGGGCTCGCGATCAGCGGCTTCATGCTCTGAGGATCGAACCAATACGACTTCGGGTTGTCGGGGCCGATCACGAACGGCGCCGAAAACGACATGAAATGGAACATGCCCTGGGCACCGACCTTCAAGTGCATGGACAACCCATGGTCGGGCACACCGTCACCATTGAGATCCTTGCCGTTGAAGTACTCGGCCACATCGCGAAACTGCGCCCAGGTCTTCGGCACGTCGAGCGCGTAGCCGTACTTCTGCAGAAACGCTGCCCGATGCTGGGTGTCTTCCAGCAGGTCGCGCCGGTAGTACATGATCTGCCCGTCATGATCGTTCGCGACCATGTACTTCTTGCCGGCATAAGACAGCAGGCTGCGCGGCCCGGGCAGCACGTCCTCGAAGCGCCACTTCGGGAAACGCGGATCCTTCAAGTACTTGTCGTATGGCATGAGGTAGTCGCCGGCCACGAGCTCCCCCAGCCACCAGGCGCCTGCGTAGGCAGCGTCGTACTTGCCCGCATGGGTGGTCAGGTCGGATATGAAGGTCGGAAACAGATCCTGGTGCGTGAACTGGGCCAGGTTGAGCTTTGCGCCGGTGGCGGCTTCGAACTCAGCCTTCAGTTCGCCAAGCGCTCCTTCGTTGGCTTCCTTCACGATCATCATCGTGACGGTCTGTCCAGCGAAAGGGCAGCGACCGGGTTTGCAGGGTGCAACGACTCGTGGTGGAACGATGTCACCGACGTTCACCGTCGAGGCCTTGTAGACCTCGGTCTTTGGTTTCGCGTCCTGCGCTGACACCATGGTTGCGAACGTTGCAATCAGCAAGCCCGCCCAATTCGATCCTGCGCTCATGGCCGTCTCCTGTGGGTTGTCGGCACAGTGCATTCTGCTCCGGCGCGCGCCCTCGTGGACTCTTTCAAGGCATGGGGTGAGCGAGGATTGCGCTGGCGGAATTGGCTGCATCCGAGTGCCAGCGCGCGTTCTCATCGGTGAACAACATGCTCGAACGCGAGAGGCGATTTCGACAAAGCGACACGCAGAAAGGATGGGTGCAGATTCACCGCGTGAAGCTCCGATCGGAGGAACCACCGGTATTCAAGGCGGCGGCTGCCCTCGATGCCGAAGTGTGAGTGGCTCATCGAGCGCAGCGGTGACTCGGGGTGCAAATGAGCGAGAAAGTACAAGCCGATTTCATGGTTCGGCTTCGACCCGTGCTCAAAGAAGTTTTCGATGACGTAGAGCAGCTCTCCGCATTGAACGATTTCGCCGACTTCTTCCCTCAGTTCGCGCACAACCGCAGACGCCGCGTCTTCGCCTGACTCGACACGGCCGCCGGGCAAGGCCCAGATGGCGTCGCCTTTGAGTCGATGGAGCAGGACGGAGGTCTCCTGAAGGAAGACCGCCGCAGCGCGAAGGTTGAAGCGGTGGTCTCTTGCGTCGAAGGAAATCATGAACGCAAACCCTGGAGGTGGCCGGCAAAGAACTGAGGTGCCGAACTGATCGATGTGCGCAACCGGCTGTCGCGCGACCAAGACGCTCCCTTGAAGGAAGGGTCAGGTTGCATGGTGAACGAGGCCACCTCTCAAGAGAACCTGCTCGACTTTCGTGAATCCGGCGCTGAGACGTCGTTGATCATGCAAGCAACCTACCTTGTGATGTACGTCATTTTGCTGCGTGGCTCCTTGCACGAGCCCTTTGCACAACAGGGCGGACACCCGCCCGGCCGCAGGGAGGCTCCCTGCGGCCGGGCTGGAGCGAATCAACGCAGGCGCAGCTTCAGCTCCTCGCTCGCCTGGTGCAGCGCCGCACGCGTGTTCGGCAGTGAGGACAGCACATTGAGCAGCCCGAAGTCGTGGATCATGCCGTTGTAGCGAGTCACGACCACGTTGACGCCAGCCGCGTCGAGCTTTCGGGCGTAGGCCTCGCCTTCATCGCGCAGCACATCCTTCTCGGCCGTCTGCACCAGCGCAGGCGGCAGGCCCTTGAGCTGGTCGGGTGTGGCCTGCAACGGCGAGGCGTAGATGTCCTGGCGCTGCTTCGGATCGGTCGTGTAGGCATCCCAGAACCACTTCATCATGTCCTTCGTCAGGAAGTGGCCGTTCGAGAATTCGTCGTATGACGCGTTCTCGAAGTTTGCGTTCGTGACCGGCCAGAACAGCACCTGCGAACGCAGCGCGGGTGTGCCCTTGGCCTTGGCCATCAGCGCCACCACTGCGGCCATGTTGCCCCCGACGCTGTTGCCAGCCACTGCGAGCCGCTTGCCGTCGACATCGATCTGTGCCCCGTTCTCGGCCACCCACTTGGTCGCGGCGTAGGCCTCATTGATGGCGACCGGGTAGCGAGACTCGGGCGAGGGCGTGTAGTTGACGAACACCGCTGCCGCACCGGAGTCGGCCACCAGGTCGCGCACGAAGCGTTCGTGGGTCGGGAAGTCGCCGAGGATCCAGCCACCACCGTGGAAGAACATGAAGGCGGGCAGCACGCCCTTGGCGCCGGCCGGTCGCACGATCGTGAGCTTCAGGGGCTTGCCGTCGACGCTGATGGTCTTTTCGCTCACATCGGCGGGCGGCAGTTTTGCACCCGCCTGGGCGCCAACGAGAACTGCGCGGGCCTCTGTCGGCGACAGCGCCTCGATCGGCTTGCCGCCGCCCTTGGCCAGGGCCTCGAGGAAAGCCTGGGTGTTTCGTTCGACGCCCGGGCTGCCGGCGGCCTGGGCGGTACCGACCGCAAGAACGGCGATGGAGGCGGCGAGGACTTTGCGGGGGAAGTTCATGGTGAAACCTTTCTGTGGGAGGGTTGAAGGCAGGAACGGGTCGCGTCTTAGAGACAGCACCGGTGCGCGACGCCGGGCCAATGAATTGCACACTAGTAATTCGTGTGCGAAGTAATTGATTGAGAAGCGAGGCGTCATCCGCCCCGTTCAGCGAGGGCTCACCGTGCGTTCTTGAGCAGCACGCTTCTCATGTCGACGAGCCGGGTGCGCAGTGTGTCGATCTCCGGCAGGGAGCACTCCATCGCTGCGGCAACGCAGCCCGGCACATCCTTCGCTCGCGCTTGCAGGCGCCGGCCCACCGCGGTGAGCGAAACGATGACCTGCCGTTCGTCACTGCCAGACCGCTGCCGTGTGACTAGGCCGTTAGCTTCAAGCCGCTTGAGCAAGGGCGTCAGCGTCGGCGAGTCGAGGAAGAGCTTGGCGCCGATCTCGGAGACGGTCAGCTCGCCTTGTTCCCACAACACAAGCATCACGAGGTACTGCGGATAGGTCAGGCCCAAACTCTTCAGCAGCTTGCGATAGATCTTGTTCAACCCAAGCATCGTGGAGTAGACGGCAAAGCACAACTGCTGATCCAGCAGCTGCGAGACCGGGATGGGAGACGACGAAGCACGCGATTTGTCCATGGACCAGATATTACTTCGTGTGCGATCTATTTGCAAGCGATAGAGACGGCGGGCCGAACCGACGGCTGGCGCATCGCTGCCCGACTACCTGCTCAGCCTGCGTTTGAAGAGATTGAACAGCCGCTCCCAGTGCCGCTCTGCGGCTGGCTTGTTGTAGATGCCGACGCGCAAGGGAAACGCGAAGCCGTGCTCCGCACCGGCATACCACTCGACCCGATGCTCTGTGCCGGCGGCCCGCAGCGCGGCTTGCAGTTGCTCCACGGCGGGCGGTGGTGCCCACTTGTCGATCTCTGCGCAAACGAAGTAGGCCTCGCAGCGGATCTTGTCGACCACGCGATGCGGCGAGTCGGGCTGGTCGGTGACCATGTTGGCACCGTAGACCGATGCGATGCAGCGCAGCCTGTCAGGGAAGGCCCCGGCTGCCCACACGACGAAGGGCCCGCTCATGCAGTAGCCCACGGCGCCGATGTGCGTGGTGTCGGCCTCGAGCAGCGCGTCGACGAAGCGCAGCATCGCTTCGGTGTCGCACTCGGTGGTGCGGCGGTTCAGCGAATGCATGTGGGCGAACATCTCGGCCATGCCTTCTTGGGTGCGCTCGAGCAACCGGTAATCGCGGCTCCTGCGGTAGTAGAGGTTGGGCAGCACGACGCAGTAGCCCACGGTCGCGAAGCGGCGAGCCATGTCGTGCAACTCCTCGCGCTTGCCGCACGCGTCCATGTAGAACAGCACGACCGGGAAGGGCCCACCTTCGTCGGGATGCACGACGAAGGTGTTCATCGCGCCGTCGGTGGTGGGGATGTCGATGTGGTGTTCGATCACGGTGTCTCCTCGTTGCTTTGGTGGGCTACAGGGGCCGCCCTGCACCGCTCCAGCAACTCTATCCGCTTCATCACACCGGTCGGGAGTGAAGCCCGTTCTGCACCGCAGATGCCATGCGCTTGGGCGCAGCCGAATGCACCAGCACCGCCAGCACGGCCAGGCACCACACGATCAGTGCGCCGCTGGGCAGGTCGAACGCCGACGACAACAGCAGCCCCAGCGCGTAACCCAGCACGCCGATGCCATAGGCCAGCGGGAGCTTGCGTTTCTCGGGGTGGTTGCGCGTGCCCAGGCTCGGCACGATCAAGCTCGCGAACACCAGGTAGACGCCGACGAGTTGCACCGACACCGTGACGGCCAGCGCGAACACCAGGTAGAAGCCGAGCTGCGACAAGCGGCCTCGCAGCCCGAACCACAGCGCGAGGATGATCACGGTGGCCAGCAGCGGAAAGGCGAGCTGCGCATAGCTCACCCACAGAATCTGCCCGGCCAGCAGGTCGCGCAGGTGCTCGCCGCCGTGCGGGTTCTTGGCCAGCAGCAGGATGCCCGCGGTGGCGGCCAGCACGAAGAGCACGCCGATCTGTGCTTCCTGCACTTCGGGCCAGATCTTCTCGGTCCAGGTGAGCAGCAGCGCGCCAGCGAGGGCCGCAACGGCTGCGGCCACCTGCACCTGCCAGCCGCTGGGCTCGATGTCCATCAGCCCGGCGCCGATCACGCCGAGCGCGGCAATCTGCGCGATGGCCAGGTCGATGAAGACGATGCCCTTGCGCAGCACCTGCGCACCCAGCGGCACGTGGGTCGCGAGCACCAGCAGGCCGGCCGCCATGGCCGGCAGCAGGATGGCGAGGTCGATGGACGAGCCGTTCATTTCGCGGCCTGCAGCAGCAGCGTCAGCGTGTTGTCGAACAGGCTGAAGAGGTCGGTCGCCTTGTCGTTGCCGCCGACGGTGAAGGGCAGGGCGACGGCAGGAATGTGCGCATGCTCCGACAGCCATTGCGACGCACGCGGATCTTGATAAGCCGCGCGCACCACCATCTTGGCCGGCTGGCGTGCGAGCTGCGCGTTGAGTTCGCTCAGGTGGCCGGCACTCGGCTCGACGCCGGGCTTCGGTTCGAGCGTGGCGACTTCTTTCATGCCCAGCCAGTTCTCCAGGTAGCCCATGTTCTTGTGGTGGGCGACGAGGGTCACGCCTTTGAGCGGCGCGGCGCGTTGCTCCCACTTCTGCATGGCGTCAGCCCAGCGAGAAGCGAAGGCGGTCTGCTTGTCTTGATAGAACGCCGCGTTCGGCGGGTCGATCTGCGCGAGCCGGGCCGACAAGGCCTTGGCCACAAGCGCGATGTTGCGCGGGTCTTGCTGGATGTGCGGGTTGCCTGCGGCATGCACGTCGCCGTCACCGCGGTCGAGGCGCGTGGGCACCTCGATCGGCGTGATGAAGCGGCCGGCTTCGAACAGGTTGGGCGAGCCGGTGGCGAGCTTGGCGTTGCCCGACTGCTGCACGAGCACCGGCAGCCAACCGACCTCGAGCTCCATGCCGGTACAGACCAGTAGGTCGGCGTTGCGCACGCGGGCGATCAGGCTGGGCCGCGCTTCGATGCGATGCGGGTCTTGCAGGGCGGTGGTGGCCGACGAGACGTTGAGCTTGTCGCCGCCCAACTCCTTGGCGAGCGACGCCCATTCGGGTTCGCAGGCAACGACGTTGAGCGCGGCCTGCGCGTGCAGGCTGAAGACCGCCACGGCGGCGGTCATGAGGTGCTTGAGTGAGAGTGTCATGGTGGTGTGCCTCAGAACGCGTGGGCACCATGAGCACCGAGGCTCATGATGTATTGGACGAAGAGCTGGCGGTCGGTGCCGTCGGGGTTGCTGCGATCGGCCGCCACCTGCAGGCGCAGGCGGCTGAACTCCGACAGCGAGTAGTCGAGCATCAGCGTGCTGCGTGTCGGGTGGTAGCTCTGCAGGATGGGGAAGTCGGCGGCGGTGAGCACGGTGGTGCCGAGCTGGCCGATGCTCGGCGACCCCGAGCTCAAGCGGTCATAGCGCGCGCCCACGCGCCACATCGGCATGAACTGGTAGACCGCCTGCAGGTACCAGCCGCTCTGCGTGCTGCGGTAGTCGTCGGTGAGCGGGCCGGCGACTTGCGATTCGGTGTCGAAGCTGAGCGAGCCCCTGTCGGTGCGGCGGAAGTACTCGCCCTGGATCTTCAGGTTCTGGCTCGTGCCATTGCCACCGGGCGACCACTTGTAGATGCCGTCGAGCACCCAGGTGTTGCTGTGGCCGCTGAAGCCATTGGTGACGGTGGCGCCGGTGGAATCGGTGTCGGTGTAGGGGCGATCGGTGGCACGGTGGCGCAGCCACGACACGCCGGCGCGCCAGCTTGCGCTTTCGCCGATGTCGTCACCCACATGGGCCATCAGCGCGACGACGCCGGCGCCGTTTCGGCCGCTGCCCGTGCTCGAGTCGCTGCCGGGAAAGCTGCTGCCCGAGCCGACTTCGGCACCGAGTTCGAGAAAGCGCTCGGTGGGCGCGAGCCAGTGGAAGTGCAGGCCGTCGGTCTTCAGCGGGCCGCCGAAGAAGGCCTGGTAGGCGAGCGGCGCATCGACGAAGTCCCAGGCGTGGGCGTGCTGGCTGTTGAGGTAGCCGACGGACGAGAGGAAGCGGCCGGCCTTCAACGTGGCGCCATTGAACAGGCCCTGGCGTTCGAACACCGCCTCTTCCACTTCGACCTCGTTGTCGCCGGTGATCGAGGCCGTCAGGTGACCTGAGAAGGTGGGGTCGATCGATGCGCCGAAGCTGAGTTCGGATTCGCCGAGCTGGAAGCCCCGCTTGCCCGGGCCGACCTCGCCGCCGCTGGGGATGAAGCCCTGCAGCCGGTACGTCGCGGGGTCGCGAGACAGGTTGGCATAGGTGCCGTTGAGGATCAGCGAGATCGAAGGGTTGAAGGCCGATGCCGATGTGGCGGCTTCGCGGCTGGGTGCGGGGGCGTCGTCGGCCGCGCGTGCCACGGACGAGAGGGCGGCCAGGCAAATGCCTGTGGCCGCCATGCGATGGATGAACATGAGGTGTCCTGCAATCTAATGAGAGAGTTCTCCGCTGCGTGCATGCGCAACGGCACGTCACCCCGAGTGGGGCGTGAGAGGCTCAGATCAGTGCAGAAGGAGGGCCGCGTGCAAGAAAGGCCGTGATCGGCCGCAGCGCGATGGTGTGCAGCGCTGCAGGCTCGGGCGGCAGCAGCGAATCGATCGGCAAGCGCCAGTCGAAGTAGCTGGGCAGTGCCGAGCCGACCTGCGCAACGGCGAGGCAGGTGTCGCAGACCTTGTCGGGCGCCTGCTGGCGCTCGTCGGTCGATTTGCTATGAGTCGCGAGGTGCGACAGCGCGTGGACGAGCGAGAGCTGTGGCGCTGCCAGAACGGCCAGGGCCAGCAACAACACACGCCACGATCGCAGCCAAGACTTCAAGGTGAGGGCAATTTCAGCGCCGGCCCGATGCCGACAAGGCACGAAAACTACCACACTGGTGGGAGAGATCGGCCTGCGCAACCATGCCCGGGCGGCTTGGATCAGAATCTCCCCTTCAGCGTTCAAGACCCGATTCAAGACCAGAAAGACAGCCGTGACAGTCAGAGAAATTCTCAAGATGGGCGACCCGCGTTTGCTGCGCGTGGCCAAGCCGGTGAAGCAGTTCGACGCACCCGAGCTGGACGCCTTGATCGTCGACATGTTCGACACCATGCACGCGGCCAACGGGGCGGGCCTGGCGGCACCGCAGATCGGCGTCGACCTGGCGCTGGTGATCTTCGGCTTCAAGAAGAACGAGCGTTACCCCGATGCCCCACCGGTGCCCGAGACGGTGCTGATCAATCCGCAGATCACACCCTTGTCCGATGAGGAAGAAAAGGGCTGGGAAGGCTGCCTCTCGGTGCCCGGCCTGCGCGGCATGGTGCCGCGCTTTGCACGCATCCGCTATACCGGCTTTGACCCGAAGGGCCAGCCCATCGATCGCGAAGCCGAGGGTTTTCACGCGCGTGTGGTGCAGCACGAATGCGATCACCTGATCGGTAAGCTTTACCCGATGCGGATACGCGATTTCACACAATTCGGCTTCACCAGCGTGCTGTTTCCCGAGCTGAACCCGGCTGACGACGATTGATCTGCTCATCGTTCAGCCTCGAAGGTCTGCGAAGAAACGTTTCCGCGGTCAGCGCATTGCGGGCGTGGTGCGTTGTAGTCCGGTGGAACCCCTGCGGTTCGCTCTGCTCCAACGCGAGACTATGCCCATGAAACCACAAGAACTCGCCGCGCCCCTGCGCGCATCTCAGGCTCGGCACTGGCTGGGTTTGCTGTTCGGCTTGGTGGTGGCGACGCTGTTCGCTGCCTTGGCCATGCAGCCCGCCCGCGCGGCTGATGCCGCCGACCCGCCCGATCGCGCTGGCCGCCTGGCCCAGGTCGACGGGCAGGCGTGGATCTACGCCACCGACAGCAACGAATGGATCGCTGCCCTGCGCAACCGGCCGATCACCACGGGCGACCGCATTTCCACCGAGAACGATGGCCGCGTCGAAGTGCGCATCGGCTCCACGGTGCTGCGCATTGCACCGAACACCGAGCTCGAGGTGCTGCAGCTGGACGATGATCACGTGAGCCTGCAGCTGCACAGCGGCAGCGCCACCGCCCGGTTGCGCACACGCGAAGCTGCCAACGAGTTCGGTCTCGCCACCGAGGAAGGTCGCTTTCGCACCGACCGCACCGGCAACTACCGTTTCGATCGCATCGACGACACCAGCACGGCCACGGCCATCAACGGCCAGGTCACCTATGAAGGCGACGGCACGGCGCTGACCGTGCAGCAAGGCCAGCGGGTCGAGTTCTGGAAAGAACGCGGCGCGGCGCAATACTCCATCACCGACCCCAAGCGCGACGGATTCACCGACTGGGTGGCCTCCCGTGACGCGCAAGAGTCGCGCAGTGTCTCCACGCGATATGTCTCGCCTGAAATGACTGGTGCGGAAGACCTCGACCGCTACGGCAGCTGGGAGCAGAACGCCGACTACGGTTCGGTGTGGATCCCGCGTGAAGTGGCACCCGGCTGGGCGCCTTACCGCATGGGCCATTGGGCCTGGGTCAGCCCCTGGGGTTGGAGCTGGGTCGACGATGCGCCCTGGGGCTTTGCCCCGTTCCACTATGGCCGCTGGGTCTGGCTGCGCAACAACTGGTGCTGGACACCGGGCCGCTATGTGGCTCGCCCGGTCTACGCGCCGGCGCTCGTCGCGTGGGTGGGCGGGCCGAACCTGAGCGTGTCCATCTCGTCGGGCCGTGCGCCCACCGTCGGTTGGTTCCCGCTGGCGCCGCGTGAGGTCTACGTGCCGGGCTACCGCGTCAGCCCGCACTACGTGCGCAACGTCAACGTGACCCAGGTGACCAACATCACCAACGTCAATGTCACCACCATCATCAACAGCCCCAACCGGGCGATGGCCGACGCGCATTACGTCAACCGCGGCCTGCCGCATGCCGTGACGGTGGTGCCCACCTCGGTGGTCGAACGCCGGCAGCCGGTGGCACCGGCCATCACGACGGTGAACGACCGCGTGCTGCGCGACATGGTGCGCGAGCGTCCGCGTGCCGATGCACCGGTGGCTGCGCCGCCGCGCTTTAGCCCCGGCACGCGTCCGGTGGGCGACCCGCGCACTTCACGCCCTGGTTCACCGCGCGACAACAACGGCCTGGCGCCCGGCGTGGCGGGTCAGCAACCTCAACAGCCCGGCGGTCAGCGTGGCAATGGCGAGCGGCCTGGAGATCGTGCCGGTGACCGACCCGGCGATCGCGCAGGGGACCGCCCCGGTGACCGGGTTGGCGAACGCCCTGGCGATCGTGCCGGAACGCCTGGAGCAACGCGCACACCGCCTGCGCCAGCCAACGGTGTCGCTGCACAACCGCAGCAACCCGGCGCACCGCGCGCGGGTGGCCCCGGCGCGGAACGCCCGGGTGAACGTCCGGGTGACAACCGGCCCACGCCCCCGGTGGCGAACACCACACCCGAGCCGGCTGCGCCGGTGCAGCGCCCGCAAGACCCGCGCGAGCGCGATCGGCCAGGCCGCGGAGCCCCTGGCGTCACCGTGCCGACGGCACCGGCGAACCCGGGTGCCCCGGTAGCGAACGCACCGCCACCGGCGCGTGGCGGCTTCGTCCGCGGCGGCAATCCGCCGCCGCAAGCACCTGACCGCGCATTGGCACCGCAACGCGAAGGGCATGTTCGCAACCCTGAGATGCCTGGCCCGCCGCGCGCTGCGGTGCAGGCGCCTCCCGCAGCGCAGCAGCCGCGTCCGCAAGCGCCGCCGCCTCAGGCGGCCAGGCCGGCGCCGCAGGCACCTGCTCCGGCACCCGCGGCGCGCCCACCTGAGGCTCAGCGGCCGCAGCAGGCACCTCGCGAAGCGCGCCCGCAGCAGCCCGAGGCAAAACAAGGGCGTGAACGCGAAGGGCGGGGCGGGGAAAGAGAGCGCTGATCGCTTTCTGATCAGCTCGACACATTCGCTGCTGCGTCTATTCAGCGCAGCAGCGGCTTCAGCCCCACCCACACGTTGGCCAGCATCGTGGGGTGGGCTTGTTCTTTCGGGTGAATGCGGTCAGCCTGGAACAGCGACTCGTAGTTCGGCGCATCGGCCACGCCCTTCAGCAGGAAAGGCACCAGCGCCGCATCTTCCGCCTTCGCGACACTCGCGAAGAGCGCCGCGAAATCGTCGCCGTACTGTCGCCCGTAGTTGGGCGGTACCTGCATGCCCACCACCAGCACCTTGGCGCCTGCAGCCTTGGCGGCGCGCGCCATCGTGAGCAGGTTGTCGCGCGTGCTGCTCAAGGGCAGGCCACGCAAGGCGTCATTGCCGCCGAGTTCGATGATCACGATCGTCGGCTGATGTTGCTTCAGCAAGGCCGGCACTCTCGAACGGCCGCCGGACGTGGTGTCGCCGCTGATGCTGGCATTGATCACGGTGGCCGGCTGCTTGTCTTGCACCAGGCGTTGATCGAGCAAGGCCACCCAGCCCTTGCCGCGCTCCAGGCCGTATTCGGCCGAGAGGCTGTCGCCCACCACCAGGATCACCTGCTTCGTCGCTCCCTTGGGCGCCTGGGCCATTGCAGGCAGCACCACGCTGGCAAGCGCAAGAGCGGTACAGTGCCCCAGCCATTTTCTGCGCGTCATCCCCATTCGATACCGGCCTTTCATGTCTGAATCCATCATTGCTGTCGAGCGCGTCACCAAACAAGTGCAGGACTCCAGCGGCCTGCTGACGATTCTCCATGAGATCGACTTCACGCTCGCGGCCAGGCAGTCCGCCGCCATCGTCGGCGCCAGCGGCTCAGGCAAAAGCACCTTGCTCTCGATCATTGCGGGCTTGGACACGCCAACCACCGGAACGGTTCGCCTGGGTGGCACCGATTTGTTTGTGCTCGATGAAGATGCCCGCGCTGCCGTGCGTGCCGCCAAGCTGGGTTTCGTGTTCCAGAGCTTCCAGCTGCTCGGCAACCTCACCGCGCTCGAGAACGTGATGCTGCCGCTGGAACTGCAAGGCCGCAACGATGCGCGCGTGCTGGCCACCGAGATGCTGCAGCGTGTGGGGTTGGGCGAGCGCTTGTCGCACTACCCCAAGGTGCTGTCAGGTGGCGAGCAGCAACGTGTGGCGCTGGCGCGAGCCTTCGTCGTGAAGCCCGCTGTGCTGCTGGCCGACGAGCCCACCGGCAGCCTCGACTTCGCTACCGGCGAGAAGGTGATGGAGCTGATGTTCGAGCTCAACCGCGAAGCGGGCACGACGCTGGTGCTCGTGACGCACGACCGCAGCATTGCTGCACGTTGCGATCGGCAGTTGCGGATCGAGGCGGGGCGCGTCGATCTGAGTTGAGTGGCTGGGCAAGGTCTCTTCACCGCCAAGGCGCAAAGAACGCCAAGTTCGCAAAGAGGACCTGGATTGACTTGGCGACCTTTGCGTTCTTTGCGCCTTGGCGGTAAATCGAACGTGCCAAACAAAAAGGGGTGCCAAACGGCACCCCTTTTCTCAGAACCGTTCAATCACTCTCCGGTGAACTTGTAGTCCGTCTTGGCCTTGGCCTTGATCTCATCGCGGAACTTGGTCAAACGCTGCTGGCCCAGGCGCTGCTGGATCTGCGGCTTGACTTCGTCGTAGGCTGGGAACTGCGCTTCTCGCGTGTCTTCGAGCTTGATGATGTGGTAGCCGAACTGGGTCTTCACCGGCGTCTCCGTCATCTCGCCCTTCTTCAGCGCCGACAGCGCTTGCGAGAACTCGGGCACGTAGGAGTTGGGGTTGGCCCAGTCGAGATCGCCGCCTTTTTCGCCCGATCCCGGGTCCTTCGAATTCTTCTTGGCCAGTTCTTCGAAGCTGGCGCCGCCCTTGATCTGCACGATCAGGGCCTTGGCGTCTTCTTCCTTCTCGACCAGGATGTGGCGTGCGCGGTATTCGGTGCCGGCGGACTGCGCCTTGAACTTGTCGTACTCGGCTTTCATCTCGGCGTCGGTGACCGGGTTCTTCTTGGTGTAGTCGTTGAAGAGTTCGCGGATCAGGATGCTCTGGCGCGCCAGTTCCATCTGAGCCTTGTAGTCAGGCGATGCGGCGAGGCCGCGCTTCTCGGCCTCTTGCATGAACATCTCGCGCAGCACCACTTCGTCTTTCACCTGAGCTTCGAGCTCCGGTGTGCGCGGTTGGCCGCCTTGCTTGGTGGCTTGCTGCAGCAGCATTTCAACGCGTGCCTTCGGGACGGGCTTGCCGTTGACGATGGCCACGTTCTGCGCTTGGGCGCCTGCGGGCAGCAAGAGCGCAACGGAGACTGCCAGCAGCGATGCGTGGGCAGCAAGAGACAGCTTCTTCATGGGCTTGGGGCCTTTCAACGGAATGAAACAGGGGGAGGGCGAGGGCTGTTCGATGGCACGGCCGAGGGCGCAAGGAGCGCAGTGGCGTGCGGATCGGTGTCAGCGGGTGTTCAGCTTTCGCCCGGAGCGCGGGCGTCGATGGCGAGCGCGTGAATGCCGCGCGGAATCAAAAGGTGGAGGGCATCATATACGAGGCGATGCCGCTTGATGCGTGACAGATCGTTGAAGCGTTCGCTGACGATCCGCACGCTGAAATGCCGGCCTTCGCGGGCGCCTGCATGGCCCGCGTGGAGGTGGCTGTCGTCGGTGATGTCAAGCACGGCGGGCTGCAGCGATTCGCGCAGCGCGGCTTCGATGTCGTGGGCGGTGACGGCCATCTGCATGCTCACGGTGCCGTCACTTGTCGGAGGCGCTTGGCCCATCGCCTTGCGTCTCTTCCTTCATGTGCGGGCTCAGGTAGAAAACCTGCCCCACGGTGAAGAGCAGCATCAGGCCGGGTGCACCGAAGGCCTTGAACGTGGCCCAGGTCGAGGTGGAAAAGCTGTAGGCCACGTACAGGTTCAGCAGGCCCATCAGGCCGAAGAATGCGATCCACGCGAAGTTGAGCCGCTGCCACACGCCGGCGGGCAGCTCCACCTTGTCTCCCAGCATGGTCTGCAGCAGGTTCTTGCCGAAGACCGCCTTGCTGACCCAGAAGGCGAGGCCCATGGCCCAGTACAGCCCACTCGGCTTCCACTTGATGAAGGTCGGGTTGTGGAACCACACGGTGGCACCGCCCAATACGACGACCAGCGCCAGGGTGATCCACAGCATCAGGTCGATCTTGCGACGCATCAGCTTGAGGGTGATGACCTGCACCACCGTCGCGATGATGACGACCAGCGTGGCGAGCAGCACCGAGGCTTCGTCCACACCCACCACGCCGCCGGACACCAGAAACCCGAAATGGTCGTTGGCAAAGGCGGCGGCCCAGTCTTTGTGCGCGTCGGCAAACTTGAATGTGCCGAAGAACAGCAGCAGCGGCAGGAAGTCGAGAAGGATTTTCATCAGGTGTCGGCGTGCCGATCAGGGCGAGGGCTTGAAGTCTATCGAAGCTGAGTTGATGCAGAAGCGCTCGCCGGTAGGCTCGGGCCCGTCTTCGAACACGTGGCCCAGGTGCGAGCCGCAGTTGTTGCAGCGCACTTCCACCCGCACCATGCCGTGGCTCTTGTCGACGACCCGTTCGACCACTTCGCTGTTGATCGGTTCCCAGTAACTTGGCCAGCCGCAGCCGGCGTCGAACTTGGTGCCCGACTCGAACAGTGGTGTGCCGCAGCCAACGCAGTTGTACTGGCCGTCCTTGAAGTGGTCCCAGTATTTGCCGGTGAAGGCGCGCTCGGTGGCCGCGTGGCGCGCGACCTCGTACTGCATCGGGTCGAGTTGCGCACGCCATTCAGCGTCGGTCTTCTTGATTTTGTAGTCGCTCATGATGAACAAGACACTTCAATGGATTGAGCCCAGTCGGGCGGAAAGTCGGCATAGGCCGAGTGCTCAGACTGTTCGTCGAAAGGCCGTTCCAGAACTTTCAGCAGGCGCTGCGTTTCGGTGAAGTCTCCCGCCTGCGCTTGCTGGATGGCCACTTCGGCCAAGTGGTTGCGAAGCACGTATTTGGGGTTGACCTGGTTCATTCGCAAGGCGCGTTCGGCATCGACGCTGTTCTCAGTGCGCAGCCGGGCTGCATAACGCGCCGCCCATTCGTCGAAGGCTTCGCGATCGAGGAACAAGTCGCGCACCGAGGCGTTCATCGCGCCTTCGGTGGTGCTGAACTGGGCGAGTCGGCGGAAGGTGATGCTGAAGTCGGCCTTGTCGCCGGCCATGCACTTCAGCAGGCCGTCGATCAGCGTGCGGTCGTCGTCTTGCACAGAGGCAAGGCCGAGCTTCGCGCGCATCTTTTGTTCGAGCGCTTGCGGGAAGCCGGTCTTGTAGACCTCCAACGCTTCGAGCGCGTCGTCCGGTTCGCCGATGAGAGGCAGCAGCCCCTGGGCCAGCGCATGCAGGTTCCAGAACGCGGCATTCGGCTGGCGCGCGTAGGCGTAGCGGCCCTGGTGGTCCGAGTGATTGCAGACGTGGCCGGGGTCGAAGGCATCGAGAAAGCCGAAGGGTCCGTAGTCGATGGTCAGCCCTAGGATCGACATGTTGTCGGTGTTCATCACGCCATGGCAGAAACCCACCGCTTGCCAGTGCGCCATCAACTCGGCGGTGGTGCGGGCCACGGTTTCGAGCAGAGCCACATAGGGCTGTGCCGTTTCGCGACAGCCGGGGTAGTAGGCGTCGATCACGAAATCGGCCAGCCGCTTCAGCGCGTCGGGGTTTGCCGCGGTGTGCGCGAAATGCTCGAAGTGCCCGAAGCGGATGAAGCTCGGCGCCACGCGCGTCACGACCGCGGCGGTCTCGATGGCTTCGCGGCGTACCGGCAGCGCCGAGCCCGTCACGCACAAGGCGCGCGTGGTCGGAATGCCGAGGCCGGCCATCGCCTCGGAGCCGAGGAACTCGCGAATCGACGAGCGCAGCACGGCCCGCCCGTCGCCCATGCGCGAATACGGCGTGAGGCCCGCGCCCTTGAGCTGCACTTCCATCGGACCATTCGGCGTCTCGACTTCACCCAGCCAATGGGCGCGGCCGTCGCCGAGCTGGCCTGCCCACACGCCGAACTGGTGACCGCTGTAGACGCTGGCCAATGACTGCATGCCGGCGCCGAGCGCGTTGCCGCTCAAGACCTGCAGCGAGTGATCGTCGGTGGGCTGTAGGGTGTTCGCGAGGCCTAGCAGCGCCGCGCACGAAGGGCTCCACGCCACCCAGTGCGGGTCGGATATGCCTTGCGGGAGCAGCGCGGTGTAGAAGGTTTCGCCCAGTGATGCAAAACGGTTCGACCACCGCTCTCCCCACAGTGCAGTCATGTTCGCGACATCGAGTACAGCAGCCATCGCGGCAGTTTAGCCAGTGGGCGGATTCTCATCCTCTCTAGGGGTAAACAGCAGGAATTCAGAGGGTGGTCGCCTTCCTATCATCCCTGCATTGCAGTCTTTGAACCCGGAGAAAAACATGTCGCGCCTGCTTGGCCAAATGATGGAAATGCCGCTGATGATCTCGTCGCTGATCGTGCATGCGGCGAGGCATGCGGCGGACACCGAGATCGTGTCGAAGCGCGCCGAAGGCGATCTGCACCGCTACACCTACAAGGACTGCGAACTGCGCTCGCGCAAAGTCGCGCAGGCCCTCGCGAGGCTCGGCTGTGAGCCGAGCGACCGTGTGGGCACGCTCGCCTGGAACGGCTACCGCCACCTCGAGATCTACTACGGCGCCTCGGGTTCCGCGCTGGTGTGCCACACCATCAACCCACGCCTGTTTCCCGAGCAGATCGTGTGGATCGCCGAAGACGCCAAAGACCGCGTGCTGTGTTTCGACCTGACCTTCCTGCCGCTGGTCGAGAAGATCGCCTCACAACTCAAGAGCGTGAAGCACTTCGTGCTGATGACCGACCGTGCGCACATGCCGGTCAGCACCGCAATCACCAAGCTGCTGTGCTATGAAGAACTGGTCGAGGCGGAGAGCGGCGACTACGCCTGGCCCGAGTTCGACGAGCGCACGGCCTCGAGCATCTGCTACACCTCGGGCACCACCGGCAACCCCAAGGGCGCCGTCTACAGCCACCGCTCGACCTTGCTGCATGCCTTCGGCGTCGCCTTGCCCGATTCGCTGGGCTGCTCGGCCAAGGACGTGATCCTGCCGGTGGTGCCGATGTTCCACGTCAACGCCTGGGGCCTGCCCTATGCCGGCCCGCTGGTGGGCGCCAAGCTGGTGATGCCCGGCCCGCACCTTGACGGCAAGTCGCTCTACGAGCTGTTCGAAAGCGAGAAGGTCACCTTCAGCGCGGGTGTGCCGACGGTGTGGCTGGGGCTGCTCAACTATGTGGTGCAGAACAAGCTGAAGTTCAGCACCTTCAAGCGCACGGTGATCGGCGGCTCGGCCTGCCCGCCGGCCATGATGCGCGCGCTGCAAGACGATTTCGGCGTGGAGGTGATCCATGCCTGGGGCATGACCGAGATGTCGCCGCTCGGCACGCTGGCCAAGCTCAAGGGCAAGCACGTCGGTCTCGACCGCGAGCAGCAACAACGCCTGCTCATGTCGCAGGGCCGCGTGGTCTACAGCGTCGATATGCAGATCCTCGACGACAACGACGAGCCCTTGCCCTGGGACGGCAAGTCGTCGGGCAACCTGGTGGTGCGTGGGCCCTGGGTCATCAGCAGCTACTTCCAGCGCGACGAGTCGCCGCTCGTGAAGGTGAATGGGCAGGACTGGTTCCCGACGGGCGATGTGGCCACCATCGATGCCGACGGCTTCATGCAGATCACCGACCGCAGCAAGGACGTGATCAAGTCGGGCGGTGAGTGGATCAGCTCCATCGACCTCGAGAACATCGCGATGTCGCACTCTGCCGTGCATGAGGCCGCCGCCATTGCATGCCGTCACCCGAAGTGGGACGAGCGCCCCTTGCTCATCGTCGTGAAGAAGCCCGACGCGAAGCTCACACGCGAAGAGATGCTCGCCTTCTTCGAGGGGCGCATTGCGAAGTGGCAGATACCCGATGACGTGGCATTCGTCAGCGAGATCCCTCACACCGCAACCGGCAAGATCCAGAAGCTCAAGCTACGCGAACTCTTCAAAGATCACACCTTGCCCGCGGCTTGATCACCGCGTTCCGCAGAGCAGTTTTCGCGCGGGTTTTCACTTTGCATTGCCGTGCATTTCCGGGTATTCCTTGAAGCTTCACGATGCCTTGTTCAGTTAATGTCACCACGTCGGTTCTTAGTACCTCAGGAGACATAAATGAAGCTCACGAAGAAGATGTTCGGCGCATCGGCCGCGGCTGTTCTGCTCTTCAACAGCGGCCTTGCGTTTGCGCAGGCCGGTGAAACGGTCAAGATCGCTTTCATCGATCCGCTGTCGGGCCCGATGGCCAACATCGGCACGAACATCTTGCATACCTTCCAGTTCATGGCCGAGCGTGAAGGCGGCAAGGCGAACCCGGCAGGCGTGAAGTACGAAATCGTTCCCTTCGACAACAAGGGTTCTCCGCAAGAAAGCCTCAGCGTGCTCAAGGCCGCGACCGACCAGGGCATTCGCTACGTGGCGCAGGGCAACGGTTCGGGTGCTGCCGCAGCGCTCAGCGACGCCATCACCAAGTACAACGAACGCAACCCCGGCAAGGAGATGGTGTACTTCAACTACGCAGCCGTCGACCCTGACCTGACCAACAGCAAGTGCAGCTACTGGCACTTCCGCTTCGACGCCGACACCTCCATGAAGATGGAAGCGATGACGACGTACATGAAAGACGACGCGTCGGTGAAGAAGGTCTACATCATCGGCCAGAACTACGCGCACGGTCTCCAGGTCGCCAAGTACGCCAAGGAAACTTTGGCTCGCAAGCGGCCCGACGTGCAGATCGTCGGCGAAGACCTGCACCCGATCGGCCAGGTGAAGGACTTCGCTCCGTACATTGCCAAGATCAAGCAGTCGGGCGCGGACACCGTGATCACCGGCAACTGGGGCAACGACATGTCCTTGCTGTTCAAGGCGGCCAAGGACGCCGGCCTCGTCGTCAACTGGTACACGTATTACGCAGGCGCCACCGGCTCCCCGGCCGCCCTGGGCGACTATGGCATCGGCAAGGTGAAGTACGTGTACGGCTCGTACCCCAACCTGCCGGGCGAAGGCATCAAGGTGCTCGAAGGCTTCGAAACCAAGTACAAGGGCGAGGACTTCAGCACCGCCACCGTGATCCATCTCTTCAAGACGCTCGGTGCCTCGATCGCCAAGGCGAAATCGACCGACCCGGTGAAGGTGGCCAAGGCCATGGAAGGCATCTCGGTCAAGAGCTTCTCGGGCGAGATCACGGTGCGCGCATCGGACCACCAGCTGCAGCAGACGCTGTACCTCGCCACCTGGCAGAAGGCCGACAAGAAGAACCCGATCGCACGTGAAGGCACGGGCAACACCTGGATCGCCGAGAAGGTCTTCGAACCCTACATCTCCAGCACGCCCACCACCTGCCAGATGAAACGCCCGACCTGATCGCTTGGCCGAGTGAAGGCGTGGCGTGCCTTCGCAGCGACAGACACACCGTGTTGAGCAAAGAGGCAAGCCTTCGCAGGCTTGCCTCTTTGTGCGTTGCAGCAGGGAAAGTCCCTAGCGCGGGGTGTCGCACAGATGATTTACGTTGCCTGAGCTTTGCATGACGCTTGCACCACCTTGTGCGGGCTTGATCTGTCTCGCCGCGAGGCGCACGAGTTTCCCCTCTTGGTTCACCTTTTCGGTATCTCTTAAGCATCAAAGGACGCGATGGAGTTCTTCACCATATCGCTGCTGAACGGCGTCAGCTACGGGTTGCTGCTGTTCATGCTGAGCTCGGGCCTGACGCTGATCTTCAGCATGATGGGCGTGCTCAATTTCGCCCATGCCAGCTTCTACATGCTGGGCGCCTATTTCGCCTACACCATCACCAAGTACGTTGGCTTCTGGCCTTCGCTGCTGCTCGCACCGCTGGCCGCGGGCTTGGTCGGCGCGTTGTTCGAGCGCTTCTTCCTTCGCAGGGTGCACAAGTTCGGGCACGTGGCCGAGCTGCTGATCACCTTCGGCCTGTCGTTCGTGCTGCTCGAGTTGGTGCAGCTTGGCTGGGGCCGCCTGCCGGTGGACTACCGCGTGCCGCCTTCGCTTGATGGCCCACTCTTCACCTTGTACGGCACGCAGTTCCCGATCTATCGCGCCTTCATGATGCTGGTCGCGCTGCTGATGCTGGTGTCGCTCTGGTTGCTTCTTGCGCGCACGCGCATCGGGCTGATCATCCAGTCGGCGTTGACGCACCCTGAGATGGCCGAGTCGCTGGGCCACAACGTGCCGCGCGTGTTCATGATGGTGTTCGGCGGCGGTGCCGCGCTGGCTGGTTTGGCCGGCGTGATCGGCGGCAACGCCTACGTCACCGAGCCCGGCATGGCGGCGGCGGTGGGGCCGATCATCTTCGTGGTGGTGGTGGTGGGCGGCTTCGGTTCGCTGGCCGGCGCCTTTGCGGCATCGCTGCTGATCGGCATCTTGCAGACCTTCGCGGTGGCGCTCGATCAATCGATCGTGACCGTGCTGCAGCAGTTGCTGAACGTCAACGTCTCGCCGTCGACCTTCGGCTACGCGCTGTTGAAACTCAAGATATCGCAGGTCGCGCCCATCCTCCCGTATGCCTTGCTGGTGCTGATGCTGATCTTCCGCCCCAAGGGCCTGATGGGCACGCGCGAGGGTTGATGATGAGCAACGCAAGCTACTACCACTTCAAGCCCTTCAACATCAGCCGCTTCGTGGTCTGGGGTGCATTTGCCCTGGTGCTGATCGTGGCGCCGCTGCTGTTCAAGAGCAGCCTCGCGATGACCGTGCTGTCCCAGATGGGCTACACGATCATCATTTGCCTCAGCTACAACATCCTGCTCGGGCAGGGCGGCATGCTCAGCTTCGGGCATGCGGTGTACACGGGGCTGGGCGCCTTTCTGGCGATCCATGCGCTGAACCTCATCGGTGCCGGCAGCTTGCCCTTGCCTGTGAGCCTGGTGCCGGTGGTCGGCGGCTTGGCCGGCGCAGGAGTCGCGGCCTTGCTCGGTTGGGTCACCACGAAGAAGGGGGCCAACACCTTCGCGATGATCACGCTGGGCGTGGGCGAGCTGGTGTTCGCGATGTCGCTGATGTTCCCCGAGTTCTTCGGCGGCGAAGGCGGCGTCAGCTCCAACCGGGTCGTCGGCAAGCCCTTGTTCGGCATCAGCTTCGGGCCGCAGATCCAGGTCTACTACCTGATCGCCTTGTACTGCTTCGTGTGCACCGGCGCCATGTTCGCGCTGACGCGCACGCCGCTCGGCCGCATGCTCAACGCCGTGCGCGACAACCCGGAACGGGTGGAGTTCATCGGCTACAACACCCAGGTCGTGCGCTACATCGCCTTCATCATTGCCGGCTTCTTCGCCGGCATCGGTGGCGGCCTCACAGCGCTCAATTTCGAGATCGTGACGGCCGAATCCGTCAGTGCTATCCGTTCTGGCGGCTACCTGTTGTTTACCTTCCTCGGCGGGGCGCTGTTCTTCTTCGGCCCCATCATCGGCGCGATGCTGTCGGTGCTGGCGCTGGTGCTGCTGTCCGAAGTCACCAAGGCCTGGCAGATCTACCTCGGCGTGGTCTTCATGGTGATGGTGATGTTTGCGCCCGGTGGCATCTCGAGCCTGGTGATGATGAACCTGCGCGTCGCGGGCTTCGGCAAGTGGCGCCGCCTGTGGACGAGCTACCTCGGCCTCGCGGTGACGGCGCTCGTGTGGCTGGCTGGCGCATCGGCGATGGTCGAGATGATCTACCACCTGCAGCTCGACGCCGGCTCGGGCGACGAAGTGCGCTTCCTGGGAGGCACGCTGAACATCCGCAGCAGCAACACCTGGCTCGTCTCGGCCGCCTTGTTCGTGGTGGGCTATGCGCTGTTTGAGCTGGTGCGCCGCCGCTTCAAGCTGCAGTGGGGCACCATCCAGGAAGAAATCGAAAAAGAACTCCAACGCAGAGGTCACGTATGAATGGCCCAATCTCTACATCGGGCGGATGGGCCATCGAGCTTGACGACGTCCGCAAGAACTTCGGCAAGACCGAGATCATCCGCGGCGCGACGCTGCAGGTGAAGGAAGGCGAGCGCGTCGCCATCATCGGCCCCAACGGCGCCGGCAAGTCCACGCTGTTCAACCTGATTAGCGGGCGCTTTGGTTTGAGCAGCGGGCAGATCCGCCTGCATGGCGAGCGCATTGACGGCATGCGGCCTTTCCAGATCAGCCGCAAGGGCCTGGCGCGCAGCTTCCAGGTGTCCAACCTGTTCGGCAAGCTCTCGGTGTTCGAGAACATCCGCTGCGCGGTGCTGTGGTCGCAAGGCTACCGCTATGTGTTCTGGAAGTTCCTGGCCGACCTGCACGACGCGAACGACCGCGCCGAAGAAGTGCTGAAGATGATCAAGCTCGAGAAGAAGCGCGACATCGCTGCCGTGAACCTCACCTATGCCGAACAGCGGGCGCTCGAGATCGGCATCACGATTGCCGGCGGGGCCAGCGTGGTGCTGCTCGACGAGCCCACTGCCGGCATGAGCAAGAGCGAGACCTCGCGCTTCATCCAGCTCATTCGAGAGGTGACGGTGGGCAAGACGCTGCTGACGGTGGAGCACGACATGGGCGTGGTGTTTGGCTTGGCCGACAAGATCGCCGTGCTCGTGTACGGTGAAGTGATCGCATTCGACACGCCCGATGCGGTGCGCGCCAACGCGCGTGTGCAGGAGGCCTACCTCGGCTCCATGCTGGCCGACCAACAAGCCACGGGGCATTAACCACCATGCTGAACTTGCAAGACCTGCATGCCTACTACGGCAAGAGCCATGTGCTGCATGGCGTGTCGCTCCACGTGAAGCCGGGCGAGATCGTGAGCCTGCTGGGCCGCAACGGCTCCGGGCGCTCGACCACCGTGAAGGCCATCATGGGCCTGGTCAGCGGGCACGGCTCGATCAAGTGGCGCGACAACGAGATCCTCGGGCTGAAGGCCTTTCAGATCGCCCATGGTGGCATCGGCTATGTGCCCGAGAACCGCGACATCTTTCCCAAGCTCACGGTGCACCAGAACCTGATGCTGGGCGAGAAGGCCAAGAACAAGACGCCGCGCTGGTCGTTCGACGACATGTACCAGCTGTTCCCGCGGCTGAAGGAGCGCCAGCACACCGAAGCCGGCGTTCTGTCGGGCGGCGAGCAGCAGATGCTCACGTTGTGCCGCACGCTGATGGGCGACCCCGACCTGATCATGATCGACGAACCCACCGAAGGCCTGGCACCCAAGATCGTCGAGCAGGTGGCGGTGTACCTGAAGGAGCTGAAGCGCCGCGGCGTGTCGGTGCTGCTGGTCGAGCAGAAGCTGACCATCGCACTGGAGATTTCGGAGCGCTGCTACGTGATGGGGCATGGTCAGGTCGTGTTCGAAGGCACGCCCACCGAGCTGCGTGCCAGTGCGGACATTCGCAAGGAGTGGCTGGAGGTCTAACATCGCGTCAGCTCCGCCAGGCCGGCACTGTCTCTGACGAGACAGGAGCCGGCTTTCTTGTTTTCTAGAATCGAACGATCGTTCGTTTAGCGATCTTCATTCCGTGGATTTACCGAGGGCCCAAGCCATGAGTGCCAACTACGAATTGCGCGGCAACATCGCCGTCATCACGCTCGACAACCCACCTGTCAACGGCCTTGGCTACGACACGCGACTGAGCATCACGCAGGGTCTGGACAAGGCGCTGGCCGACAAGAGCGTGAAAGCCGTCGTGCTCACCGGTGCCGGCAAGGCCTTCTCGGGCGGTGCAGACATCAAGGAGTTCGGGTCGCCCAAGGCGGGCCTGGAACCCAACCTGCTGAGCGTGATCCTGGCGCTCGAGAACAGCAGCAAGCCCATCGTCGCGGCGGTTCACTCGGTCTGCATGGGCGGCGGCCTGGAGCTGGCGCTCGGTTGCCACTACCGCGTGGTGTCGCCGGGCACGCTCGTCGCGCTGCCGGAAGTGAAGCTGGGGCTGATCCCCGGTGCGGGTGGCACGCAGCGCCTGCCGCGCGTGTTGGGTGTGGAGACGGCGCTGAACATGATCGTCAGCGGCGAACCGGTGAAGAGCGAGCAGCTTGCTGCAGCGCCGGGTCAAAAGCTGTTCGACAAGTTGGCCGAGGGAGATCTGTTGACGGCCGCGCTGGCCTACGCTGCTGAAGTGGCGGACGTGCGACCGCTGCCGCTGGTGCGCAACCTGAAGGCGCAGCATCCCAACCCCGACGCCTTCTTCCAGTTCGCGCGCAATACGGTGGGTGCGATGTCGCGCAACTACCCGGCACCGCTGCAGTGCGTGGAGGCGGTGGCCAACTCGGTCTACAAGAAGTTCGACGAAGGCATGCGCCTAGAGTTGGTGACGTTCCAGAGCCTGATGCTCACGCCCGAGAGCCGCGCGCTGCGCCATCTGTTCGTGGCCGAGCGTGCCACCACCAAGATTCCCGATGTGCCGGCCGACACGCCGGTGCGCGACGTGAAGAAGCTCGCCGTCATCGGCGCCGGCACCATGGGTGGCGGCATCGCGATGAACTTCTTGAATGCCGGCATCCCCGTCGTCATTCTCGAGATGAAGCAAGAGGCGCTCGACAAGGGCGTGGGCGTCATCCGCAAGAACTACGAAGCGCAGGTCAAGAAGGGCAAGCTCAAGCAGGACAAGATGGATGCGCGCATGGCCTTGCTGAGCACCACGCTGAACTACGCCGACCTGAAAGACGCCGACATGGTCATTGAGGCCGTGTTCGAAGACATGGCCGTGAAGCAGAAGGTGTTCAGCACGCTCGACGAGGTGATGAAGCCAGGCGCCATTCTGGCGAGCAACACCTCCACGCTCGACGTCAACCAGATCGCCGCCTTCACCAAGCGCCCGCAGGACGTGATCGGCACGCACTTCTTCAGCCCGGCCAACGTGATGAAGCTGCTCGAAGTCATTCGCGGCGAGAAGACGGCGAAAGACGTGCTCGCCACCGTGATGCAGCTCGGCAAGAAGATCAAGAAGACCTGCGTGGTCTCGGGTGTGTGCGATGGCTTCATCGGCAACCGCATGATCGAGCAGTACTCGCGCCAGGCCGGCTTCCTGCTGGAAGAGGGCGCCACGCCCGAGCAGGTCGACAAGGCGGTCGAGAAATTCGGCTTCGCGATGGGCCCGTTCCGCATGGGCGACCTGGCCGGCAACGACGTGGGCTGGTACATCCGCAAACGCCGCTATGTCGAGCAGCCTGAGATGCGCTACAGCAAAACCGCCGACCTGCTGTGCGAGATGGGCCGCTACGGCCAGAAGACCGGCGCTGGCTGGTACGACTACGTGCCGGGCAAGCGCGATGCCATTCCGTCGAAGCTGGTCGTCGAGATGATCGAGAAGGAGCGTGCCGCCAAGGGCATCACGCCGCGCAAGATCAGCGACGAAGAGATCGTGCACCGCCTGGTCTATGCGCTGGTGAACGAAGGTGCCAAGATCGTCGAGGAAGGCATCGCGCTGCGCGCCTCCGACATCGACATGGCCTACCTCACCGGCTACGGCTTCCCCGCCTTCCGCGGTGGCCCGATGTGCTATGCCGACCAGCAAGGCCTCTTCAACGTGGTGGCCAGCATGAAGCGCTTTGCGCAGAACCCGCTGGACGACGCATCGTTCTGGAAGCCTGCTCCCTTGCTGGCCAAGCTGGCCGCCGAGGGCAAGACCTTCAGCTGATCACTCGCACGGGTCAACCAAGGAGCACCTGATGGAACGCGCCACATTCACCCGCATGGAGCAGAGCACGGCCGAAGACTGGCAGCTGATCCGCAACGAATCGATGGGCTTCTCGCGCCAATTGCCCGACCGCCTGCTGGCGCACCTGAAGGTGCTGGAAGGCGACTACGGCGGCTTTCCGGTCGACCGCTACACCCACTCGCTGCAGACTGCCACGCGTGCGTTGAAGGCGGGTTGCGACGAAGAGTATGTGGTGTGCGCGCTGTTCCATGACATCGGCGACACGCTGGGTTCGTACAACCACTTCGACATTGCCGCGGCCATCTTGAAGCCCTTCGTCAGCGACGCCAACCTGTGGATGGTGCAGAACCACGGCATCTTTCAGGGCTACTACTTCTTCCATCACCTCGGCCTGAACCGCAACCTGCGCGACCAGTTCGCCGGCCACCCGCACTACGCGCGTACCGAAGAATTTTGTGCGCAGTACGACAACCCGGCCTTCGACCCGAAGGGCGAGACGCTGCCGATGAGCGAGTTCGAACCCATGGTTCGACGCGTCTTCGCCAAGCCGAAGAACAGCATCTACATGCCCGCATTGGCCACTGCGGCCTGACCCCTCACATTGCACTGGAGCACACCATGACCTCAGCCGTGATCGTTTCCACCGCCCGCACGCCGCTCGCCAAGAGCTGGAAGGGCGCTTTCAACATGACGCACGGCGCCTCGCTGGGCGGCTTCGCGGTGAAGGCCGCCGTCGAGCGGGCCGACATCGACGCCGCCGAAGTCGATGACGTGATCATGGGCTGCGCCACACCAGAAGGCGCCACCGGCAGCAACATCGCGCGCCAGATCGCGCTGCGCGCCGGCCTGCCCGTCACCACCAGCGGCATGACCATCAACCGCTTCTGTTCCAGCGGCTTGCAGACCATCGCCACAGCAGCGCAGCGCATCATCGCCGGCGAGGGCGACGTGTATGTGGCCGGCGGCGTCGAGAGCATCTCGTGCGTGCAGAACGAAGCCAACAAGCACATGCTGACCGACCCCTGGCTGCGCGACCACAAGCCTGAGATCTACTGGAACATGCTGCAGACGGCCGAGCAGGTGGCCAAGCGCTACAACATCGGCCGCGACCGCATGGATGCCTACGGCGCGCAGAGTCAGCAGCGCGCTTGCGCCGCGCAAGAGCTTGGCAAGTTCAACGACGAGATGATCTCGGTGACCACCATCGCCGGTATCGCCGACCCGGTGATGGGCCTGCGCACGAAGGAAGTGACCATCACGGCCGATGAAGGTCTGCGCGCCGGTACCACCGCCGAAGGCATCGCGGGCATCAAACCAGCCATTCCGGGCGGCGTGATCTCGGCGGGCAACGCCAGCCAGTTCAGCGATGGTGCTGGTGCCTGCGTGGTGATGAACGAGAAGCTGGCCGAACAGCGCGGCTACAAGCCGCTGGGCCGCTTCCTCGGCTTCGCCGTGGCGGGCTGCGAGCCAGATGAAATGGGCATCGGCCCGGTGTTCGCCGTGCCCAAGGTGCTGAAGAAACTCGGCCTGAAGGTCAGCGACATCGACCTGTGGGAGCTGAATGAAGCCTTCGCCGTGCAGGTGCTGTACTGCGCTGACACGCTCGGCATCCCGATGGACCGGCTCAACGTCAACGGTGGTGCCATTGCGGTCGGTCACCCTTATGGCGTGAGCGGCCAGCGCTTGACCGGCCATGCGCTGATCGAAGGCAAGCGCCGCGGTGCGAAGCGCGTGGTGGTGACCATGTGCATCGGCGGCGGCATGGGGGCTGCCGGCGTGTTCGAGGTGCTTTGATGGGGCCGTGCTGAGTCATTGCCTTTTTCAACGCCAAGATCGCAAAGGCGCAAAGTTCGCAAAGGAAAGAATGAAGGCTTGGTTTCCTTGTATTCACTTTGCGAGCTTTGCGCCTTTGCGGACTTTGCGTTGACAAGACCTACCGCATCACACCGACATCTGAATCGCGCCACCACCTATGACCTACCGCGCCACAGTCGACTTCTTGCTCTATGACTGGCTGAACGCCGAAAGCCTCAGCCAGCGCCCGCGTTTCGCCGATCACTCGCGCGAAACCTTTGCCTCGGTGTTCGACACCTGCGAGCGCATCGCACGAGAAAAATTCCTGCCGTTCAACCGCCTGTCCGACACGCAGGAGCCGCATTTCGACGGCGAAAAAGTTGTCCTGCCGCAGGCCTCGTACGACGCGGCCAAGGCCTACGTCGACTCCGGCATGCTGGCCGCGGCGCAAGACTACGACATCGGCGGCATGCAGCTGCCCTGCGTGGTCGAGATGGCGGCCAACACCTTCTTCTCCAAGGCCAGCATCGGCCTCGGCGGTGGCGGCATGCTGACCAGCGGCAACGCCAACCTGCTGATGGCGCACGGCACGCCGTCGCAGAAAGAGGTCTTCGCGAAGAATGAGTTCGCCGGCCGCTTCTTCGGCACCATGTGCCTGTCGGAGCCGCAGGCCGGCTCCAGCCTGTCGGACATCGTGACACGCGCCACGCCCGACGGCGACGATTTCACTGACGACCCGCTCGGCCCGCGCTACCGGTTGCGGGGCAACAAGATGTGGATCAGCAACGGCGAGCATGAGCTCACCGAGAACATCGTGCACCTGGTGCTGGCCAAGATCCCAGGCCTGGATGGCGCGTTGATCCCGGGCACCAAGGGCATCTCGCTCTTCATCGTGCCGAAGAAGCTGGTCGACGCCGAAGGTGTCTTGACCGGCGAGCGCAACGACGTGGCGCTGGCTGGGCTGAACCACAAGCTCGGCTACCGCGGCATCCCGAACACGCTGCTGAACTTCGGCGAGGGCAAGTACCCGGCGCGCGGCAAACCCGGCGCCATCGGCTATCTGGTGGGGCAGCCCGGTGATGGCCTCAAGTGCATGTTCCACATGATGAACGAGGCGCGCATCGCGGTGGGCCTGGGCGCGACGATGCTGGGCTACGCAGGCTACGAGGCCAGCCTCGAATACGCCAAGGGCCGCCCGCAAGGCCGGCCCATCAACCCCGAAGGCAAGAACCCGAACCAGGCGCAGGTGCCCATCATTCAGCATGCGGATGTGAAGCGCATGCTGCTGGCGCAGAAGTCGTATTGCGAAGGGGCGCTCGCGCTGGAGCTGTATTGCGCGAAGCTCGTCGACGAGCTTCACACCGGCGAGAACTCGGCCGAAGCCGGCCTGCTGCTGGAGATGCTCACGCCGATTGCCAAGAGCTGGCCCAGCGAGTGGTGCCTGGAGGCCAACAGCCTGGCCATCCAGATCCACGGCGGTTATGGCTACACGCGCGACTACCCGGTCGAGCAGTATTGGCGCGACAACCGGCTCAACATGATCCACGAGGGCACGCACGGCATCCAGGGCCTGGACCTGCTGGGCCGCAAGGTGGTCATGAACGGCGGCAAGGGCCTCGCGCTGCTGGCGAGCAAGGTCAACGCGACCATCGAGCGCGCGCTGCAGACGGCCGAATGGGCCGAGCCCGCGAACGCGCTGGCCGGCATGCTCAAGCTGCTGGGCAACACCACCAAGGCGGCCTGGGCGACGGGTGTGCCGGAAGAGGCGCTGGCCAATGCCACGCCCTACCTGCAGGGCTTCGGCCACACCGTGCTCGCGTGGGTCTGGCTCGACGTGGCCTTGTGCGCGCAGGCGTCGTCTGCACCCGACGAGCTGCGCCAGGGCAAGTTCGCCGCGGCGCGCTACTTCTTCCGCTACGAGCTGCCGCGCGTGCCGGCCTGGCTGAAGGTCGTCGAGACGCGCGACGATACTTGCCGCTCCATGCAAGAAGGCTGGTTCTAGGATGGCAACCCCCACGCTCACCGGTGTTCGTTGCCCCCCAAAGGGGCGCAGTACGCTTGGGACGGCCCGGCACGTACTGACATGAAATCAAGCACGATCGATGTCCTGATCTGGGTCTACATCTACGGCGGCCTGCTCGTCGTGGGGTGGGGAATCTCGGTTCAGCGCAGCAACAACGGCCTGGGCCTTTGGCTCATCGCTGGTGGCGGCGTGGTTGCAGCCGTCGGCTTCTTGTTGATCTACATCCGTTCTCGAATGAAAACCCCCACATGATTCGTCACTTTCTCCTGGCTGCCGCCGCGATGGTGGCGTTTGCCACGGGCGTTCAGGCCGCCCCGTCGTATGTGTTCCCGGAGTACACCAGCGCGGCACAGGTCGACGCCGCATGCAAGACGCTGCTCGATCAGGCCAAGGTCGACGAGCAGCGCTTGCAAGCGCTGCCACCCTCGAGCGCCACGACGCTGCTCGATGATTTCGATGCGATGACGCGCCGCTACGAAGACATCGCCGGCCCGCTCGCGCTGGTGGCTTCGGTGCACACCGACAAGCAGGTGCGCGACGCGGCCGACGCGTGCGACCTGAACTACCAGGCTTTCGTCAGCGCGTTCCAGCAAAACGCCAAGATCTACGCCTTGCTCAAGCAGGTGCAGCCCACCGACGACATCGACACCCGCCTGCTGCGCGATCAGCTCGATGCCTTCGAAGACTCCGGCGTGGCGCTGAGCCCCGACAAACAGGAGCGCGCCCGCGTGCTGACGAACGAGATCACCCGCCTGGGGCAGGAATTCGAGCGCCGCGTCCGCGAAGACCCGACCCGTGTGCCATTCACTGCGCTTGAATTGACGGGCGTCCCCAAGGAGGCCTGGAAGAGCGCCAAGCGCGACTCGAAGGGCCGCTACCTGCTGGGCGTGGACTACCCGACCTACGACGCCGTGATGCAAGGCGCCAAGCGCGGTGCGAGCCGCGAACGCATGTGGAGCGCCTTCCAGAACCACGGCGGCAAGGAGAACCTGAAGACGCTGCAGCAGCTGGGCCAGTTGCGCCGCGAGTACGCGCAACTCTTCGGGCTTGAATCGTTCGCCGATTTCGTGATGCGCCGCCGCATGGCGCAGCGCGAGGCCGACGTGCAGAAGTTCCTCACCTCGGTGAAAGACACCGTGGCCACGCGCGAAGTGGCCGACCTGGCGCTGCTTCGCGAGGCCAAGGCGCGCGACCTGAAGCAGAGCCCGGCCACGACCACGCTCAACCGCTGGGACCTGCAGTACTACATCCAGCGCGAGCGTCGTGCGCGCTTCAACTTCGACCAAGAGGAGTTCCGCAGCTACTTCCCGCCGCAGGCGAGCCTCGACTTCGTCTTCCTTGTCGCCACGCGGCTGTTCGGTGTGCAGTTCGAGTCGGCGCCGCAGCCGCTGTGGCACCCGGAGGCGCAGTCGTTCGACGTGCGCGACACGGCGACGAAAAAGGTGCTGGGCACGCTCTTCGTCGACCTGTACCCGCGCGACGGCAAGTACGGCCACGCGGCGGTATGGAGCTTTCGCAGCAGCTCGGCCAAGGTGCAGCGCCTGCCGGCGGCCGGCCTGGTGGTCAACTTCAACCGCAAGGGCCTGAGCATCGACGAGCTCGAGACCTTGCTGCACGAGTTCGGCCACGCCATGCACGCGTTGCTGTCGAACACGCGCTACGCATCCCAAGGTGGTACGGCGGTGCAGCGCGACTTCGTCGAAGCGCCGTCGCAGATGCTCGAAGACTGGGTCTACGACACCAAGGTGCTGGCGCTGTTCAAAGAGGTATGCCCGAGCTGCAAGCCCGCACCGGCCGATCTCGTGGCGCGCGCCACGCAGGCCCGTGACTTTGCCAAGGGCATCTTGTTCGCGCGCCAGCACCTGTATGCAAGCTACGACCTGGCGCTCTACACCAAGGACGCGCCCGAGCCGATGGAAACCTGGGCCGGCATGGAAGGTGCCACGCCGCTCGGCCACGTGAAGGGCACGATGTTCCCCGCCAACTTCTCGCACGTCGCGACCAACTACGCTGCCGGCTACTACGGCTACCTGTGGAGCCTGGTGCTCGCCGAAGACCTGCGCACGGCCTTCGCCGAAGACAAGCTCAGCGCTGCGGTCGGCGCGCGCTACCGGGCGGAGGTGTTGTCGCAGGGCGGGCAGGTGGCGCCGGCCGAGATGCTGCACCGCTTTCTCGGGCGTCCCACCAACAGCGACGCCTTCTTCAAATCACTCAACCGTTGAGCCTTGACCATGAGCACACCGATTCAGAAACTATTCGACCTCAGCGGCAAGACGGCGCTGATCACCGGCGGCTCGCGCGGCCTGGGCCTGCAGATTGCTGAGTCGCTCGGCGAAGCCGGCGCCAAGCTGCTGCTGACCGCGCGCAAGGCGGCCGACTTGGAGGAAGCCGCCGCGCACCTGAAGTCGCGCGGCATCGAGGCGCTATGGATCGCCGCCGATGCGAGCCAGCCCGATGAGATCAACCGCGTGGTGGCCGATGCGATGGCGCGCCTGGGGCACATCGACATCCTCGTCAACAACGCCGGCGCCACCTGGGGTGCCGCGGCCGAGGATTACCCGCTCGAAGCCTGGGACAAGGTGATGAACCTCAACATCCGCAGCATCTTCCTGATGAGCCAGGCAGTGGGCAAGCAGAGCATGATCCCGCGCAAGCAGGGCCGGATCATCAACGTGGCGTCGATCGCCGGGCTCTCGGGTTCGTCGCCTGAGATCAAGTACGTGGCCTACGGCACCAGCAAGGGCGCGGTGGTCAACTTCACGCGCACGCTCGCGGGCGAGTGGGGTCAATACGGCATCACCGTCAATGCGCTGGCGCCCGGCATGTTCCCGAGCAAGATGACCAAGGGAACCATCGAGCGTGTGGGCGTTGACAAGCTCGCCGGCAGCGCGCCGCTGGGCCGCATCGGCGACGACGACGATTTGAAGGGCGCCGCGTTGCTGTTTGCGTCGGCGGCGGGCAAGCACATCACCGGGCAGATCCTGGCGGTGGACGGCGGCGTGTCGGCCATTCACGGAGGCTGAGTACGGTGGAGTTCAAGACCGTCATCCCTTTCGTCGATCTGCTGGGCTTCGAGCTGTTGAAGTTCGAAGACGGAGAGGCCGAGATCGCGCTCACGCTGCGCGAGGAGCTGTGCAACTCCTGGAGCGTGGCGCATGGCGGCGTGATGATGACCTTGCTCGACGTGGCCATGGCGCACGCTGCCCGCAGCTCGGGTCGTGGCGGCGAAGGCCAGAGCAATGGCATCGGCGTGGTGACCATCGAGATGAAGACCAGCTTCATGCGGCCGGGCCTCGGGCGTTTGCTGGCCAAGGGCCGGCGCGTGCATGCCACGGCGTCGCTCGCCTTCTGCGAAGCCAGCATCGTCGACGACAAGGGCATGCTGGTGGCCCAGGCCAGCGGCACGTTCAAATACCTGAAGGGCCTGCCAGCCGGTGGGCGCAAGATTCACCGCGACAACGCGTCGGACTGAGTCGTTGTGAACGAGAGGTGGCCATGGAACACATGCACGACCCGACCCACGAGGTCTTCAACCAGCCACTGCCGCTGGTCGATCGGAATCTGTTCAGCGGCAACCAGGCTTTGCTCGATGCCGTTCGCTTCAATGCACCCGCTATGGCGACGGATGGCCTGCAGCGCCTGGGCGAGCAAGTGGGCACCGCTGCGATGCAGACGCATGCCCGCCTGGCCAACGTCCACACGCCGCGGCTGCTGACGCACGACCGCTTCGGCCGCCGGGTGGACCAGGTCGAGTTCCACCCCAGCTACCACGCGCTGATGGACTTGGCCGTGTCGTCAGGCCTGCACGGTGCGCCCTGGGCCGAAGGTGCCGCAATGCAAGGGAGCGCGCATGTGCGCCGGGCTGCAGGCTTCATGTTGTTCACCGAGATGGAGTCGTCGACGCTGTGCCCGATCTCGATGAGCTATGCGGTCACGCCGGCCTTGAAGGGCAACGCCGCCATCGCTGCCGAGTGGGGCCCCAAGCTGGCCCACCGCAGCTACGACCCGCGCTTTGTGCCCGCGTCGCAGAAGACCGGCGTGACCATGGGCATGGGCATGACCGAAAAGCAGGGCGGCTCCGACGTTCGAGCCAACACCACGCAGGCCAGGCGTGATGGCTTTGACGACTGGGGCGAGCGCTACACACTCGTCGGGCACAAGTGGTTTTTCTCGGCGCCGATGTGCGACGCCTTTCTCGTGCTGGCGCAGGCACCTGCGGGGCTGAGCTGCTTCTTTCTCCCGCGCTGGCGGCTCGATGGCAGCGTGAACACCATCCACATCCAGCGCTTGAAAGACAAGCTGGGCAACAAAGCCAACGCAAGCTCTGAAGTGGAGTTCAACGGCGCGCAGGCCTGGCTGGTGGGTGAAGAGGGGCGTGGCGTGCCGCAGATTCTTGAGATGGGCACGATGACCCGGCTCGATTGCGCACTGGGCACCAGCGGCTTGATGCGCCAGGCCTTGTCGCTGGCGCTGAATCACACGGCGCAGCGCATGGCCTTCGGCAAGACGCTGGTCTCGCAGCCGCTGATGCGCAACGTGCTGGCCGATCTGGCGCTCGAAAGCGAAGCCGCCACCGCGCTCAGCCTGCGCTTGGCGCGCGCCTTCGACCATGCCGGCGATGCCCGGGAAGCCGCGATGGCGCGCCTGCTCACGCCGGTGGCCAAGTACTGGGTGTGCAAGCGCGGCAGCCACTTCGCGCAAGAAACCATGGAGTGCCTGGGCGGCAACGGCTACGTGGAAGAAAACGGCGAAGGCACGATGGCGCGCATCTACCGCGAGATGCCGCTCAACTCCATCTGGGAAGGCGCCGGCAACATCATGGCGCTCGACCTGCTGCGCGCGCTGCGCAAGGGCGGCGTGGTGGCCGATGCATTGGCCGCCGAGCTGGCGCCGGCGCGTGGGTCGAACACGGCCTTCGATCGCTTTGCCGATTCGCTGCCTCAGCGCATTGACGAGGCCAGCGCCGAGACCGATGCACGCCGCTTGGCGCAAGACGTGGCCTTGGCCGTTCAAGCCGCGCTGTTGCGTCAGCACGCGCCCGACTTCGTGTTCGATGCCTTCTGCCGCTCGCGCCTCGGCGGCGATTGGGGCCAGGCCTTCGGCACGCTGGGCAGCGGTACCGATTTCGATTCGATCATCGCGCGTGCGATGCCTCAGTAGCAAACCTCAGCGCGAACGGAAACTGACCCATGAGTGATCTCATCCTCCACCACTACGACGGCTCGCCCTTCTCAGAGAAGATTCGCCTGATCCTCGGCTTCAAGGGCCTCGCCTGGAAGTCGGTCAAGGTGCCAGTGATGCTGCCCAAGCCCGACGTGGTGGCGCTCACCGGCGGCTATCGCCGCACGCCGTTCCTGCAAATGGGCGCCGACATCTACTGCGACACCGCGCTGATGAGCCGCGTCATCGACACGCTGGCACCGCAGCCGCCGCTGTACCCGGTGGCCGCTACCGGCGCGCAGCACATCCTCGCCCAGTGGGCCGATTCGACGCTGTTCTGGACGGCCATCCCGTACACCATGCAGCCTGTCGGCGCGGCTTACTTGTTCAACGGCGCGCCGCCCGAGTTCCTGAAAACCTTCAGCGCCGATCGCGCGGCGATGACTCCCAACTTCAAGCGCGCCACCGTCCCCGATGCGATGGCCCAGCTCCACAGCTATTTCGGCTGGCTCGAGACCGAGTTGTCGGATGGCCGCAGTTTCTTGCTCGGCGCGCAGCCCTGCATCGCCGATTTTTCGGTGGCGCAGTCGCTCTGGTACATCCGCCGTGCGCCGCCGGTCGCGGCCGTGCTGGCACCGTTCGCGAAGCTGATCGCCTGGTATGAGCGCGTGGCCGCCTTCGGTCATGGCACGCCCGAGAAAATGTCGAGCGGCGATGCGATCACGTTGGCAGCCAGCACGAAGAAATTTGCGGCCACGCAGGTCGAGCCCGGCGCGGGCATGGCAGCTGGAGACGCCGTGACCGTGGCCGCCGTCGACTACGCCACCGACCTCGTCGCCGGCACGCTGGTGGGGCTGACGCAGCACGAAGTGGTGATCAAACGGACGGATGAACGCGCCGGCACCTTGCACGTGCACTTTCCACGCGTCGGCTATCAGATCAAAAAACCAAAGATCGAAGAAACAGGAGCAACCCAATGAAGAATTTCAAGGGCGGTACGGCCGTCATCACCGGTGCGGGGTCGGGTTTCGGCCTCGAGGCGTCGCGCATTGCCGCGCGCCTGGGCATGAATGTCGTGATGGCCGATGTGCAGCAAGATGCGCTCGATGCGGCCGAGGCAGAGATCAAGGGCCTGGGTGCGAAGGTGCTGCCGTTCAAGCTCGACGTCGCCAAGGCGGCCGAGGTCGAGGCGCTGGGCGCCGCGACTTTCAAGCAGTTCGGCGCCCCCAGCTTCGTGTTCAACAACGCCGGTGTCGGCGGTGGTGGCCTGATTTGGGAGCAGTCGCTGAAGGACTGGGAATGGATCGTCGGCGTCAACCTGATGGGCGTGGCCCACGGCGTGCGCGTCTTCACGCCGATGATGCTCGATGCCGCGAAGAAAGACCCGGCCTACGAGGGCCACATCGTCAACACCGCGTCGATGGCGGGCATGCTGAACGCGCCCAACATGGGCGTCTACAACGTGACCAAGCACGCGGTGGTGTCGCTGAGCGAGACGCTCTACCAAGACCTGCGCCTCGTCACCGACCAGATCAGCGCGTCGGTGCTGTGCCCGTACTTCGTGCCCACCGGCATCAGCAACAGCCACCGCAACCGGCCGGCCGACTTGCAGGCCGATGCCAAGCCCACCCAGAGCCAGCTGATCGCGCAGGCGATGAGCAACAAGGCCGTGTCGAGTGGTCGCGTCACGGCCGCGATGATTGCGCAGTACGTGTTCGACGCGATGGCCGAAGGGCGCTTCTACATCTACAGCCACCCGCACGCGCTGGCCAGCGTGCAGACGCGGCTCGAAGACGCGATCAGTGGCCGCAACCCGACCGACCCGTTCGCGCACAAGCCCGAGCTGGGCGAGCAACTGCGCGCGGCCCTTCGCTCGGCTGATTGATGCTCGGCCGACTGACCCGCGCGCTGATCAACAGCCGAGCTTGAGCGCCTGCACCGGGCGGCCGGTGTCGGCGTTGACGACCACGAGGTTCACTTGCTGGGGGTGAGCCACATCGACCGCGGTGCTTGAGCGGAACTGCAGCATCGCCGGAACGCCTGCGCTCGCTGCCCAGGTGGGCACGGTCTGCCACTCGCGCACCAGGTGGTCGTGCTTCAGCATGACGCCCTCGTTTTCACCGGCCTTCACCGCGGTGCTGTGGCCGTCTTCGGTCACGGCCCAGTAGGCAGCGAGCCGGGTGCTCGCGTTCGATTGCACTGTGGCCGTGATTTGCGCGCCGCTGCGCAGCAGACTGATCTGCACGCTGGCAGTTTCGCGCGTTGGCAGCGTGGCAATGCCCGACCAGTCCTTTCGGTCCATGCCATTGACCACCACCTGCGGCGTGTAGTTGTAGCGCGAACCGTTCACGGCTTGTTGCCGCGTCTGGCGCTGTGTGTTGGCGGCCGACGCGAAGCGATCTTTCCAGCCCAGGCTGTCCCAATAGTCGACATGGAAGGCGAGCGCCACCGTGCCGGGGTCGGCTTTCAGCGCAGACAACCAGCGGTCTGCCGGTGGGCAGGAGTTGCAGCCTTCGGAGGTGTAGAGCTCGACGACGGGCGCAGCCTGGGCGCCGCTCTTGGCCATGCAGGTCTCAGCCTGTGCTGTTGGCAGCGCAGCGAGGACAGCGATGAGTATCGAGCTTGTGCAGACGGGATTCTTCGGCATGGCTGAGTCCATTTGAAATGCGGACGTCTGTCGACGATCGATTGCATTTCTTACAGGAGGACTTTTGTCATCTTGATACGGCATTTGTCGCTCGATACGCTACGCGGTATTGAAAAGGAGCTGGCATGGGAACGAAGAAATGGAATGCGGTCGAGTTTGATGCGGCCAAATACCTGAAAACGTCGATCGGCAGCAAGCTGAAGTTTGTCGAGTTGCCCAAGACCATGCGGCTCGAAGTCGTGATCGAACTCGACGATGAGTTGTATGCCGACCTGGCGAAGAACCCGTCGTGGCTGCAGAAAATGCAGACGGGTGCTGTGGCGCGGGCCAAGTCGGCCATGGCCGATCTGGAAAAAGAGGTTCTTGCCGCCGAAGGCAAGGCGCAAAAGCTCGACTCGAAGGCCGCAGAGGCGTTCAACCGTGAACTGCAGTCGACCTTGGAGAAAAGCGGCCGGACCGCCAGCGACGACACCGCTGCGGCATGCGAGAAGCTGCTCCTCGACTACAAGAAGGGTCGCAAGGAGCTGGCCAAGTTCAGGCTCAAGTGCACCGGCAAGATTCTTCTCACGGCGGGGCTGGTGTCTGGTGGAGCGGTGGTCTCCGTTGCCACGGCCGGTGCCTTGTCGCCGATCGGCATCTGGGGCGTCGTCAAGGGGGCCGTAGCCGTCGCGCAGGAAATTGCGAAGCTGGGGCTCAGCGCCAACAAGATGGCCGTGCTGGTTCAAGGTGAGCTTGCGGTGCTCAAGAAGATCATGAACGAAGAGAACGCCAAGGCCAAGAAGAGTGGCAAGGTGCTGCAGGGCGGCAAGGAGATCGGCCTCAACCTGTTCAGCAAGGTGCTGGGGGTCGAAACGCCCAGCCTGAAAAACTGCCAGTCGCACATCGACATCCACAAGATTGATATTTCGAAGATCGAGAAGGAGTCGAAGAAGCTTTCGGAGCTGATCTACGCTGCAATGGATGCGCAGGAAAAGCAGGCCAAGGCGCTGGCGGTCGCCAAGAAGACCTTGCCGTCGTCCAAGGTCGGCAAGATCGCCATGTCACTCGAGAAGATCGAGAAGGCGTTGGACCAGATGCTCAATGCGACGATCAAGGTCAACGAGGCCATCGACGCGGCCACAGACAACCAGAAGAAGTTCCAGACGGCGCTCGATGGCATGAAGGAAGGTGTGCCGGGTTGGGTGAAGTGGGTCGACGTGGTGGGCGGTTTGGCCATTGACATTGGGGTGGGTTGCCACGACGCGGCTACTGCGGTTGAAAAGGGATATGCCATTGCATTCGCCTCCGGCCAGGCCATCAGCAACGAACTCGTAGACGCCGTTTGAACTGGAGAGTCGGCCGCGCTGGCCGACAATGCGGGCTTACCTTGCTGACCGCCCGCCATGACATCTGTTTCCCGTTTGAACTGCGTTGCCATCGTGGGTGGCGGCCCCGCGGGCTTGATGGCAGCTGAAATACTGGCCGCAGGTGGCGTGCAGGTCGACCTGTACGACGGCATGCCCTCTGTGGGCCGCAAGTTCCTGCTCGCGGGCAAGGGCGGTCTCAACCTCACCCACAGCGAGGCACTGGATCAGTTCCTGCCGCGCTACGGCTCGCGCCGCGCTGACGTGGCGCAGTGGTTGCAAGCCTTCGACCCGCAGCAGTTGCGCGAGTGGGTGCATGGCCTGGGCGTGAGCACGTTTGTCGGCTCGTCCGGGCGTGTGTTCCCAGCCGACATGAAGGCCGCGCCGCTGTTGCGCGCGTGGCTGCAGCGACTGCGCGCGAGCGGGGTGCGCTTTCACATGCGCCACCGGTGTCTCGGTTGGGCCGAAGGCGAGGGCGCCACCTTGCGCTTTGCTTCACCGTTGGGAGAACAGCGAGTCACGGCCGATGCGGTGATTCTGGCGCTGGGCGGAGCGAGTTGGTCGCGCCTCGGGTCGGACGGCGCCTGGGTGCCGTGGCTGCAGCAGCGTGGCACCGATGTCGCGCCGTTGCAGCCTTCGAACTGCGGCTTCGACATCGGTTGGTCTGAGCACTTTCGCAGCCGCTACGCGGGAGAGCCGCTGAAATCAGTGGCGCTGTCTTTCGAGGGGCACGGCGGTGCACGGTTTCATCAGGCGGGCGAGTTCATCGCAACCGAGACGGGTGTCGAGGGTAGCCTGGTCTATGCCGCATCGAACCTGCTGCGCGACGAAATTGCCACGCAAGGCAGCGCCACCCTGCACATTGACCTGCTGCCCGCACGCAGCCTGGAGTGGGTGCGCGATGAACTGGCGCACCCGCGCGGGCGGCGGTCGCTGTCGACGCACCTGAAGAGTCGGCTCGGCCTGCACGGCGTCAAGGCCGGCCTGCTGTACGAAGTGGTGCCGCGCGATGAGATGGTCGACCCGGTCCGCCTGGCGAGTTTCATCAAGGCGCTGCCTTTGCGCCTGGTCGCAGCGCGCCCGATCGACGAGGCCATCAGCAGCGCCGGCGGCGTGCGCCTGGAGTCGCTGGACCATGCCTTGATGCTGAAGGCATCGCCGGGCGTGTTCTGTGCCGGCGAAATGCTGGACTGGGAAGCTCCGACCGGCGGGTATCTGATGACGGCCTGCCTCGCCAGCGGCCGCGTCGCAGCTGCGGGCGCGCTGCGCTGGCTGGCCTCGTCCCATGAGGGTCGGCGTGCTTGATGTTCTGAAAGGCCGAATCGGCGCGCTGCTTTGCGTGGTGGCCGTGCTGGCTGTCCTGGCCCGGTGGGGCAGCGGCCCGGACCCGGATGAGCCGAAGGTGCCAGCGCCTGGCGCTTCAGCTGTCGCGCAGAGCCCCGCGGGCTCTTCTGTGGCGGGCAACGACAAGGGCTTGGTAGAGATCGACATGCTGGGAACGAAGCTCGACGCCGCGCGGCTGTTCGACCTCGGGTTTGCCGGCGGGTTGACCATCGACCGGGATACGCGCGCCGCGCTGGAGGCGCTGTCGACGGCCCTGCCCGATGGGGCTTCCGAGGTCGACATGCAGAAACTCGAATCCACACTGCGCAAGGGCCTGCCGCCTGAGGATGCAGAAAAGGCGATCAAGCTCTTCCAGGACTACCGCGGCTACCAGGCCGACATGAAGCTCGAGCTGCCGGCACTCGGCAATCCCGGGTCGCAGGAGGCCAGCGACGCCTACTTCGATCGCATTTTGCAAGTCCAGCGCAAGCACTTCGATGAGGCGACCGCCAAAGCGCTGTTCGGGCAAGACATCCAGAACGCGCGGCTGGGTTCCCTGGCCGGCATCATCAACCGCGACTCGGGCCTGAGCCCGGCCCAGCGGAAGGAGCAGCTCGACGCCTTGCGTGCGCTGTTGCCTGCCGATCAGCGAGACTTGATTCCCGACCTGGAACCCGCTGCGCCCGTCATCGTTGATACCGACCCCGTCAAGCGCTGATCGCCCTGGCGCAAGGGCGTCAAATGACCGTGTGGCAAACTTCGCCGCTTCCCTTTTCGGCTCGGCCACGGGCCCCTCGCTTTGAACAAGATTCTTCTGCAATTGGCCGCCGAACTGAAGGTTCGCCCGGCCCAGGTGAATGCAGCCGTGGAGCTGCTGGACGGTGGCGCAACGGTGCCCTTCATTGCCCGCTACCGCAAAGAGGCCACCGACAACCTCGACGACACGCAACTACGCGATCTGGAATCCCGGCTCGGGTATCTGCGCGAGCTGGAAGAGCGGCGCGCAGCGGTGCTCAAGAGCATCGACGAGCAGGGCAAGCTGACGCCCGAGCTGCGCGCCGCGGTGGAGACCGCGCCGACCAAGCAAGAGCTCGAAGACATCTACCTGCCGTTCAAGCCACGCCGCCGTACCAAGGGAATGATCGCCCGCGAAGCCGACCTGGAGCCGTTGGCCGAGAAGCTGTTTGCCGACCCGACGCTGGTGCCGTTGGACGAAGCCGCGGCCTTCATCAATGCTGAAGGCGGGTTCGCCGACGCGCTGGCTGTGCTCGATGGCGTGCGCGACCTGCTGAGCGAACGCTGGGCCGAAGACGCTGCGCTGGTCGGCAAGCTGCGCACCTGGCTGTGGGACGAAGGCCTGCTGCGCTCCAAGCTGATGGACGGCAAGGACGAGAACAACCCCGACATCTCGAAGTTCCGCGACTACTTCGACTACGACGAGCCGATCAACCGCGTGCCGTCGCATCGTGCGCTGGCTGTCTTCCGCGGGCGGACGCAAGAGTTCCTGGACGCGAAGCTGGTGCTCGATGAAGAGTTGGTGCCGGGGCAGCCTTCGAAGGCCGAGGGCCGCATCGCGATCCACCTCGGCTGGAGCCATGCCAAGCGCGCGGCCGATGACCTGATCCGCAAGACCGTCGCCTGGACCTGGAAGGTCAAGCTGAGCCTGAGCTTGGAACGTGACCTCTTCAGCCGCCTGCGCGAAGACGCCGAAAAGGTCGCCATCAAGGTGTTCGCCGAGAACCTGCGCGACCTGTTGCTGGCCGCGCCGGCCGGCCCGCGCGTGGTGATGGGGCTGGACCCTGGCATTCGCACCGGCGTGAAGGTGGCGATCGTCGACGCCACCGGCAAGGTGCTGGACACGAACACCGTCTACCCGCACGAACCGCGCAAGGATTGGGAAGGCTCGATCCACACGCTGGGCCGCTTGTGCGCGACGCATGGCGTGAACCTGATCGCCATCGGCAACGGCACGGCCAGCCGCGAGACGGACAAGCTGGCGTCGGACCTGATCAAGCGCATCCAGCAACTGGCGCCTGGCACGCACATCGAGAAGGTGGTGGTCAGCGAAGCTGGCGCGTCGGTGTATTCGGCGAGCGAGTTCGCGAGCAAGGAGCTCCCCGAGCTCGACGTGAGCCTGCGCGGTGCGGTGAGCATCGCCCGCCGTCTACAAGACCCGCTGGCCGAGCTGGTGAAGATCGACCCGAAGAGCATCGGCGTCGGCCAGTACCAGCACGACGTGAACCAGAGCGACCTGGCCAAGAGCCTGGACGTGGTGATCGAAGACTGCGTGAACTCGGTCGGTGTGGACCTGAATACCGCATCGGCGCCGTTGCTGGCGCGCGTGTCGGGCCTGAGCACCGCGGTGGCGGGCAGCATCGTGCGGTGGCGCGATGCGAACGGCGCGTTTCGCAACCGTCAGCAGTTGCTCGACGTGAGCGGCCTAGGTGCGAAGACCTTCGAGCAGAGTGCCGGCTTCCTGCGCATTCGCAACGGCGACAACCCGCTCGACCAGTCCGGCGTTCACCCGGAAACCTATCCGGTCGTCGAGAAAATTCTGAAGGCTGTCGCCAAGCCAGCCGCCGAGGTGATGGGCCGCAGCGATGTGTTGCGCGCGCTCAAGCCCGATGCCTTTGCTGACGACAAGTTCGGCGCCATCACGGTGAAGGACATCTTTGCCGAGCTGGAAAAGCCGGGTCGCGACCCGCGCCCCGACTTCAAGGTGGCGCGCTTCAACGACGGCGTGGAGGACCTGAAGGACTTGCAGCCCGGCATGACGCTCGAAGGCACGGTGAGCAACGTGGCGCAGTTCGGCGCCTTCATCGACCTGGGGGTGCATCAGGACGGCCTGGTGCACGTGAGCCAGCTCAGCAACAAGTTCGTCAACGATGCGCGTGAGGTCGTGAAGACCGGCGACATCGTGAAGGTGAAGGTGCTGGAAGTCGACATGGCCCGCAAGCGCATCTCGCTCACGATGAAGCTTGATGCGACCGTCGCGCCGCGCGGCGAGCGGGGCGACAACAGCTACCGCCCGCCCGCCCGAGGCGAACGCTCTGGTGGCGCACCGCGCACACCCGCCGCACAGCCACAAGGCTCTTCGGCAATGGCGGCCGCGTTCGCGAAGTTGCAGACCAAGCGCTGAAGTTTGTTCATGAAAGCCCTGCAGGTCCATGCCGGCCCGCGCGCGCTGAAGGCATTACGCGAGCAGGGCTTGCGACCGCAGGACGTTCGGGCCGTCCCGGGCGCGGCAGGTGGGCCGAAAGGGCTGGTGCTCGGCCCGCTCGATCAGTTCATCTTCGGCGAGTGGCTCGCGGCCAACCCGGAGCCTGTTCATCTGATTGGCGCGTCAATCGGCGCGTGGCGCATGGCCACGGCTTGCCTGAGTAACACCAAGCAGGCATTCGCCCGCATGGCCGATGACTACATCCGCCAGGATTACGAGCACGAGAAGGGCAAGCTGCCCGCGCCCAAGGTTGTGAGCCAAGTCTTTGGCGCCAAGCTGGCCGAGCATTTCACCGGGCGCGAGGCCGAGCTGCTGAATCACCCGCGCTTTCGGTTGCATGTCTTCACCAGCCGTGGGCGGCATGTGTTGCGGCGCGAAGGCAAACGGCTTTCCCGGTTGACCACGCCGCTGGGCTACCTGGGGGCTTTCGCGACCAACGTCGTCAGCCGCAAGGCCATGGGCGCATGGCTGGAGCGGGTGATCTTTTCAGACCCGCGCGACCCGCTGCCGCTGCACTTGCACGACTACCGCACCCACACGGCGGCGCTGAATGCGAGCAACCTGCAGCCGAGCATCTTGGCCAGCTGCTCGATCCCGTTCTGGCTCGACGCCGTGCACGACATTCCCGGCGCGCCGCGCGGTGCGTACTGGGACGGCGGCATCACCGACTATCACCTGCATTTGAACTACGCGTCGATGCGCGACGGGCTGGTGCTGTATCCGCATTTCCAGAAAACCGTGATCCCCGGCTGGCTGGACAAGGCGCTCAAGCACCGACACCGCGCCAGCGTGCATTTGGACAACGTGGTAGTGGTGTCGCCCACGGTGGAATGGATCAAGACGCTGCCCAACGCCAAGCTGCCCGATCGCGCCGACTTCAAGCACTACGGCGACGACGTGCCGGCGCGCGTGGCCGCCTGGTCCCGCGCCGTGGCCGAAAGTCAGCGCCTGAGTGATGAGTTTGCAGCACTCGTTGGCAGCGGGCAGCCTATCGAGGCGCAGCCCCTCTGAGCTCTTGACTCGCCCTGATTCGCGTGGGCCAATAGCCAGCCTAACAACGAGGAGTAGAAGGGTATGAATCTGACCAAACGCGCAGTGGCCGAGTTGCTCGGCACGTTCTGGCTCGTTCTCGGCGGCTGCGGCAGCGCTGTGCTGGCGGCAGCATTCCCCAACGTGGGCATCGGCCTGCTCGGTGTGTCGTTCGCGTTCGGGCTCACGGTGCTGACGATGGCCTTCACCATCGGCCACATCTCGGGCTGCCATCTGAACCCGGCCGTATCGATCGGGCTCGTGGCCGGTGGGCGCTTCAAGGCCGCGGATCTGCCGGCTTACATCATTGCCCAGGTGATCGGTGCGGTGGCCGCAGCGGCGGTGCTGTACTTCATTGCCAGCGGCAAGGCCGGCTTCAGCCTGGCGGGTGGATTGGCCTCGAACGGCTACGACGCGCATTCGCCTGGCGGTTATTCGCTGGCGGCCGCCTTCGTGACCGAGGTGGTGCTGACGGCGTTCTTCCTGCTGATCATCATGGGCTCGACCGACAAGCGTGCGCCGGCGGGTTTTGCGCCGATCGCCATCGGGCTCACGCTGACGCTGATCCACCTGATCAGCATCCCGGTCACCAACACGTCGGTGAACCCGGCGCGCAGCACCGGGCCGGCCTTGATCGTCGGCGACTGGGCGCTGTCGCAGCTTTGGCTGTTCTGGGTCGCGCCAATCATCGGGGCAGTGATCGGCGGCGTGCTCTACCGCTGGCTGGGTGAAGAAAAGGCGTGAACGGGGAGCGGCGCTGTTTTACAATCGCCGCTCGTCTTAACGAACAAGAGCGAGAAGGGCACCATGGTTATGACACCGCGAACTACGACAGGGCAGACACAGGTTTAGTCGGCCGCGGCTAGTCACGATCTTTTCTCGTCATTCTCGAAAGCGCGGCTCACCCCCGCGCTTTTTTGTTTCTGGAGCTTTTCATCATGATTTCTGTTCAGTTGCCCGATGGTTCCAAGCGTCAATTCGAAGGCCCGGTCACGGTGGCCGAGGTGGCTGCGTCGATCGGTACCGGTCTGGCCAAGGCGGCGTTGGCGGGGCGCGTGGGGCAGGGCGCTGATGCCAAGGTCGTCGATACGAGCTATCGGATCGAATACGACATGCCGCTGGCCGTCGTCACCGACAAGGACGCCGACGGGCTGGAAGTCATTCGCCATTCCACGGCGCACCTGTTGGCTTATGCGGTGAAGGAGCTCTTCCCCGAAGCGCAGGTGACGATCGGCCCGGTGATCGAGAACGGCTTCTTCTACGACTTTTCGTACAAGCGCCCGTTCACGCCGGAAGATCTGGTTGCCATCGAAGGCAAGATGACAGAACTGGCGAAGAAAGACGAACGTGTCGAACGTCGTGTTCTGCCGCGCGACGAGGCTGTGGCGTACTTCAAGAGCCTGGGTGAGCACTACAAGGCGGAGATCATCGCCAGCATTCCCGCGAACGAAGATGTGTCGCTCTACCGCGAAGGCAAGTTCGAAGACCTGTGCCGCGGCCCGCATGTGCCGAGCACCGGCAAGCTCAAGCACTTCAAGCTGATGAAGGTGGCCGGTGCGTACTGGCGCGGCGATCACCGCAACGAGATGCTCCAGCGCATCTACGGCACCGCCTGGGCCACGAAGGAAGAACTGGCGCAGCACCTGCACATGCTCGAAGAGGCCGAGAAGCGCGATCACCGCAAGCTGGGTCGCGAGCTCGATCTCTTCCACATGGAAGAGACGGCGCCTGGCTTGGTGTTCTGGCACCCCAAGGGATGGGCGGTGTGGCAGCAGGTCGAGCAGTACATGCGCGCTGTCTATCGCGACAACGGCTACCAGGAGGTGAAGGGGCCGCAGATCCTCGACAAGGGCCTGTGGGAGAAGACAGGCCACTGGGACAACTACCGCGACAACATGTTCACGACCGAATCGGAAAAGCGCGAGTACGCGCTCAAGCCGATGAACTGCCCGGGCCACGTGCTGATCTTCAAGTCAGCCCTGCGTAGCTACCGCGAGTTGCCGCTGCGCTATGGCGAGTTCGGCCAGTGCCACCGCAACGAGCCGAGCGGCGCGTTGCACGGGATCATGCGCGTGCGCGGCTTCACGCAAGACGATGGCCACATCTTCTGTACCGAAGACCACATCCTCGACGAGTGTGTGGCCTACACGACGCTGCTGCAAAAGGTCTACAAGGACTTCGGCTTCACCGACATCATCTACAAGGTCGCTACACGGCCCGAGAAGCGCGTCGGCTCTGACGCACTGTGGGACAAGGCCGAGCATGCGGTGATGGAAGCGCTGCGCAAGTCGGGCTGCGAGTTCATCGTCTCGCCGGGCGATGGCGCGTTCTATGGCCCGAAGATCGAGTACACGCTGAAGGACGCCCTCGGCCGGCAGTGGCAGTGCGGCACGATGCAGGTCGACTTCAACACCGCCGAGCGCTTGGGGGGGGAGTACGTCACGGAGACAAGTGCCAAGGCTTACCCGGTGATGCTGCACCGCGCCATCGTCGGCAGCCTGGAGCGTTTTATCGGCATCCTGATCGAGCAACACGCTGGTGCATTGCCCGCTTGGCTGGCGCCGGTGCAGGCCGTGGTGATGAATATCACCGACGACCAGGCAGACTACGCCCGGGAAGTCGCGAAAACGCTTCAAAAACAAGGGCTTAGAGTCGAATGCGATTTGCGCAACGAGAAAATAACTCGTAAAATCAGGGAGCATTCAATGCAAAAGGTCCCGTTCCTCCTGGTCGTGGGTGACAAGGAGAAGGCAAACGGGGCTGTTGCCGTGCGCGCTCGTGGCAACCAAGACCTCGGAGTGATGCCTCTGGACGACTTCCATACGAAGATCGCCAGCGACATTTCCAATCGTGTTTAACGAGAGGTCTGACTGCGGGGCACGCGTTTGATTGTTTTTGGATTCTCCTGCCTTGGAGTCCGCTGAAGGATTTGAACTATCGCTACTTTTGCTGACCGCCGTACTCCCAATGTGGAGCGCAAGCACCGCCTCAACCGCGAAATCATGGCGCCGGAAGTC
>Ga0307515_10000728_pt1 | contig 75888 bp, 70 predicted proteins | sample 17_EM_MG_FD_194513 | JGI IMG/M metagenome (GOLD analysis project Ga0307515, IMG submission 194513) | Populus trichocarpa ectomycorrhiza microbial communities from riparian zone in the Pacific Northwest, United States - 17_EM | ecosystem: Host-associated > Plants > Roots > Unclassified | place...
AGGTCTGCTGTTGGTCAAGTTTGGGTGCATATGATAGGAATCAGAATTGAAAGACCGTGAAAAGGGGGCCTATCAAAGGAGGAATAGAGAGGCTCGAGTATGTGGTCCAAGCTTTATCACCATGTCCGGTCATTGTAGAGCTGTCAGCAACGACTGTCCAGTAGAAAAATACTCATCAGCACTAACCAGCGTCCGGACCACTGTGAGTAGTACAGTCAGAAGCCTAACGAGCTTCGACGTCTCGCCAACCCGGAACTTCATCTCATCCTGGCATACTAGCTAAGTAACCTCAAACTCGTGCTGCACACTGATGGGGCACATTACAAACAGTACTTCAGTGAACCGAAGACTGCTCTCGTATCGAGAGATGACCCAGGCTATCGTGTTCGCACCATAGGATATCACCTCCGGTAGCCTGAGCTTGGCCTCTTTCCCGGGGGACGAAATGGGACTGGGGCTCTGGAGGATGACATTTTGTTCCCTGTTTGGAGAGAGAAACGATGGTAGGTCGGAGTAGAATATCCGTCTCCTATCACCTGCGGCCATCGGCTAGCGCCCAATGTAGGTAACTATTCTCGAATGGACGCTCACCCAAAAAATTGCTGTGAAGCTTCTGCGCAGCGGAGAAAATGGGTCTGAGCGAAACTAGAGGAGAACTAGATATGTTCCGATCGGTATGGCGAACTCCGGTTTCGTGGTAAGTATCCCCCGCCCAGCTAAACCCCGGAGAGCTGTCGGCGTAACGAGCTCCGACGTATTCCAGTTGTTTAGAACTTCATTGATAGCTCTCAAGATTTCATTTATTGCCCCACTCTCTCGCTTCTACTTTCGTACTAATGAGACATACTGCAAACAGTACTTTAGAGAAGCGAAGACCTCTCTGTTCAATGAAATCTCGCTCGTCTCTTTGTATCAACCATAGGATTTCACTCTCGTAGTCCGGGTAATATCTCATCTCATCACAGTATGGGTTATTTTGCGGCCATCAGTTGGTGTTGTGTTGTATGTAGCGTGGTAGGGACAGGGCGGATAGGAAGCGTGGTGGTGTAGGAGTAGAGGGTGTATAACCCTAAGCCCTGATTCGCAGATTCGCCGGCACTTCAAGCCTCAAAAGCCGGTGTGGGCAGAAGTATATAAACACTTTACCTGTGATAATTTGGGAATTATCAAAGCACCAGCACGTTCACAAAATGTGTGCTTCTCAGATCACAACTCGGTGTATCAATTCAATTCTGGTATCCTCACATCTATTCCTCCCCCCTTCCTTAGTACGTATCTACCCCCCAACTAACCGTCGCCGCACTAACAAACCCAATAACCCCAAAACTCACAAAGCTCAGCACAGGTGGCAAAATCGGCACCGCAAACGCAACCAAAAACGTTCCCATCCAATTAACGACAATCCCGGCACTCTGCGCTGCATCAACCGCTCTATAACTTACCGTCTTACTGGCAACCATCCACGGTAGGGGTCCGAGTCCAATCGAGAAACTGGACACAAACATAAAGAACGCCACTGCGCTTAGGATCGCGATTCCATTTGCGATACCCGCGGCAAGAAGGAACGCAAACGAGCCCATTCCGAGCATGGAGAGGATTAGAAGGGACTTGTGGGAGACTTTGTCGAAGTACATGGATGCGATGGAGGTGATGGTTAGGTTTGCTGCTGAGATGATGACGTTGATGTAGCCTGCTGCCGAGGGGAGGAGGGTTTGAAGGATTGATACTCCGTGTAGGATGCATGCGTTGATGCCGGTGAGTTGTTGTGCGAGCATGAGGCCGCAGACGATGAGGGCGCTTTTGCGGTGCTCGCGCTTGGTCACAAAGGCGAAGGTGCTGACTTTGGTGGGGTCTTCGGTGGCCCCGGTGAGTGGTTCCTCCTCTGAGCGGGTGTCAGTGGGAGCAGAAGGTGGAGGCAGGAGAGTATATTTACCGCGGATTTCATCTTCAATCTCGGCAGAATAGGATGGTCCCCGTAGCCTTGCAAGGCTGTCTCGTGCGCCGTTACGGTTTCCAACGGAGACGAGGTATTTAGGAGACTCTGGGATTCCGAGAAGTAGCGCGCCCTGGAGAGCACCGATGGCAGCACCGACAACGAGGATGAGCCGCCAGTACAGGGGTTTACCTGCCACAATAAGCTTTGGATAATAAACCGGGGGTGAAATTACGTACTCAGGAACAATCCTAAAACCTGCGTCGTGAGGATACCGATGTTGACGGAGATCTGTGTAAATGCCCCACTTTCCACGCGTCAGCTATAGATTGACGGATGGGGGACGGGGAGTGTACAATTTCCCCTTCGTATCCGGCGGCGCAATCTCATTGATATATAGCGGCACGACGACGGCGGCGGCCCCGCTGCTAAGCCCGCTGATGAATCTCCCTAGCGCCAACGTGGGGACATTTGTAGCTAGCGCCTTCATGACAGCTGCGATGATGAAGCCTAGTGAGTTCAAAGCGAGGGTGCTCCTGCGTCCGTATCGATTTCCCATCGGCTGTGATGCGAGTGCGCCGAACAATCCGCCGAGGGCAAAGATAGAGGTGACGAGGCCTGCAGAGAGTTAGTGAGTCCTGCGAAGGGAAGAGGATATGGGTACCAAATTCCCATGAGGCCATGGGGATGCACTCAGGGAGACCTTGCGAGGACGGTCTGGTAGTGGAGGGGCAGGTCATCGCATCGCGGGGCTCGTTCAACTCGGCCTACACGAGTATCAGAAGATGCGTATCAAACGAACGGACCTATACGCACCATGTTGTAGCCGAATTGAAAGGTCCCCAACGAGATGATGGCGACCGCGTAGAGAAGGTATGGCTCGGTTGGCATTGTTGCGTGTATGGCCAGCGACAGCTGGCAGACGGGAAAGCTTGAAGAGAGATCGAGAACAAAGGTGTTGTGGAGCTGTGATGAAGTTCACGGCATGCGGGGAGATGGAGCTGACGTTACCGTCGTTACACAAGATTAGATTCAGATAACCCCCAGATAACCGCAGATCCCCCGATCCGCATCAAAGGCCCGCAGTAATCACAAATATCGCCAGCCTACAAGTTAGCAAATTCAGCGTATCGATTGCCGCATCGTACAGCCGTGGCTAGCCAGCTGCCCGCAAAAGGAAGATACTGTACATTGCCAGCCGTTTTCTCGCTGTGATGCTGATGCATACCATGCGGGCCAGTCGCAGGCCGGCACTTTGTTGATTGACAACCAAATCCTCAGCCAGCCCCACATCCACCCATCTATCTCCCGCTGCCGTCTTCATCCACCTCACTCACCCCTCCCTCTCTTTCCCCTCGCGTTGCCCACCTCACCCACGTACCTCCCACCTCCCGTCGCCTGCAGCCAGCCAGCCAGCAAGCCAGCAGCCAGCCAGCCATATCCCCAAGCCCGCCGCCGCCCCAGCCAGCTGAGCTGAGCTGCAACTGACACTGCACCCGGCGTCCCGACAACCGACGCACTTGCGCTTTTACAATACCAAGTCACTAATCTATCTATCTATCATAACCCAACCCGAACCCGCTAGCTAGCTCAAACACTACCGCACTTACCGGCTCCGGTCTAATGCAGGAGGCGGAACGAGCACAACGCCTAGGTTATCGGGGAAGAAAGTGATCCAGCCCAAGCTATGCACCGTTCCGTAACAGCGGCTGCACCTCCGCCACTCCCTCCTCCTCCTCCACCTCCTCCCACCTCCTCCTCCTCAAATACCGACCCGATCCACCAACGTCCCCCCAAGCGTCCCCGCGAAGAAGTCGATAGCAATAACACCACTCCCGAGGACACCGCCACTGCCACCACAGCCACCGCCGCCGTCGCAACTTCTTCCGACCGCGAAAAGATGCCGCCATACAGAAGCAAGGTCCGTGTCCTCGAGAAATACCAGATCATCGGCTTCATTTCGTCGGGGACGTACGGGCGGGTGTACAAAGCGCGGAGTAAGACGCCTGGGAACAAAAAGGAGTTCGCAATCAAGAAGTGTGTTTTTCTCCACATTTCCTCCGTCTCAACTAACTTCCCCTAGGTTCAAACCAGACAAAGAGGGCGAGGTGATCCAATACACGGGGATATCACAATCAGCATGTCGAGAGATGGCGGTGCGACTCAATCCCTTTTTCTCCCTCCCCCCTTTTCCCCCTCTTTCTAACGTAACCAGCTCTGTTCTGAACTGTCGCACGAAAACATCATCCACCTCCACGAAATCATCCTCGAGGACAAATGCATCTACATGGTATTCGAGTACGCGGAGCACGATTTGCTACAAATAATCCACTACCACTCTCAGAGCCAAGACCGGCGGCCAATTCCCGAAGCCACCGTAAAATCTGTGCTGTGGCAACTCCTCAACGGCGTCTCATACCTACACCAGAACTGGGTTCTCCACCGCGATCTCAAGCCGGCTAATATCATGGTTACTGCCGGGGGCGAGGTGAAGATCGGAGACCTCGGTCTAGCCCGGCTATTCTACAAACCACTGCAATCACTTTACACCGGCGACAAAGTCGTAGTCACAATATGGTACCGCGCCCCTGAGCTCCTCTTAGGTAGCAAACATTACACAACCGCAATCGACACCTGGGCGGTAGGGTGTATCTTCGCCGAGCTCCTCGCACTGCGACCAATCTTCAAAGGCGAAGAAGCAAAGATGGAAAAGAAAAGCACCGTCCCCTTCCAGCGGAACCAAATGCAAAAGATCATCGAGATCCTGGGCACACCCACCAAGGAGCGGTGGCCAGATGTAGCCCAGAACCCAGAGTACAACCAACTCTCAACGTTTAAACAGTACGGCAACAACCTCGAAGCATGGTACCACCAGATCGGCCAAACCAATCCACATGGGTTCAAGCTCTTGGCTGGACTCCTAAACTACGATCCCACGAAGCGGTTGTCGGCACAACACGCGTTGGAACACCCATATTTCCACGAGGGCGCGAAACTATCGCTAAAGTCCGTGTTTGTATCCCAGGGTTATTGGAGGAATGGGCTAACAAGGAACAGTGCATTTGAGGGCCAGCAATTCGAGTACCCTCACCGCCGGGTGACGCAGGACGATAATGATATTTCCCTCCCCGGAACCAAGAGGAGTGGGTTACCGGATGACTCAATCACGGGGACTAGGAAGAGGCTGAAGGAAGGATAGATTCTACGGTTCAGAGATGAAGAGGGGGTACGGATCGGACAACGGACTTATGACTTGTAGGTTTGGTAAATGAGGGGTGGGGGTGAAGGGGGTGGAGGGGGTGGAGGAGGGTGTTTCATACTAACGGATACTACTGGACATGGTTTTGGGGGCGTTCTTGGGTTGATTGCTTCGGGTTCGGGCGTACGGGATCCGAGGATTTGGTTTGCTGACTCTTGTATTTATGGAACTTTCGAGTGGAGCGTATGTGTTTTCATCTTGTACAGCAGTAGTGTGGCTTGAGTGGATGAACGAACTGGTGTGGTTGATATCATGGATGTTTTTTTGCGATACCCTTCTCAGTAACAGCCTGCTTCTGGAGAGCAATCGGGGTATATTTCCATCAAAAGAAACAGGGAATCATTGATTGTCCAATTTAAAAATGACACCGTCGCAATGATATCCGTTCATTTCACACGCTTCAGGCATGCACGCAAGATATACAAAAGAAGCCCGTTGATCTATCCGCCCTCTTCCTCTTCCTCTCCTACCCTACCGCGGCCCAAGCTTCTCCAAGCACCTAGGACCCTGCTCATCCCACTCCGCCTTCGAAATCCACATAGTCTCCTTATCGGCCATGATATTTGCCAGCACTGCACCACCCAGAAAAACCATGTGGCGACGTCTCGGCGGGTCTTCGATGCGGACCTTGAATTTCTATCCCCACCCAGTCAGCAGCCACTCTTACAAGAACAAGTGAATGGGTACATACATTCAGACGCTCTGGATCTCCATGCAAAACCCTCGTCAACCACAGCTGCTTCAGCTCCTTTTCCAGCCTACTGGGAAGGCCGGGGTACATGCTACTTCCACCCGAGAGCACAACCGCCCGGTACAAGCTCGTGCGAATATCGACGTCCGCACTCTGTATAGTCTCGAATAACATCTCTGCGATCCCTGGTTGCTCCACATCCACTAGATGCGGCTGGAACATACATTCCGGTGCCTCAAACCGCTCACTTCCAACGCGGATCGTACGGCCATCGGGAAGAGTGTAGCTTTCCACCAGTACCGTAGTTTCCTCCGAGAGCTTATGGTCCAACTCTAGATCATACGAGACATAGCAAAGCTTCTCCTTTATCGCGCGTGCGGTTTCAAAGTCTGCAGTTCTGTTTAGGGCGTATCCACGCCGGAGGAGCAGCGCGATGAGTTGGCGGGTGACATCGCGACCAGCAACGTTGAGGCGGCGCGTGAGGTGGTTTAGAACTACGCTTTCGTACACGGGGACGATGTGGGTTACTCCGTCTCCGGAGTCAACGACGACGCCAGAGGAAAGACCCTGTGCGTAGAGTGCGAGAACAGCTTGGATCGCGACGTAGACCCCACCGAAGGAGTAGCGTTCGAACATTACTTCACACATTTTCTCACGGTTGGAGAGTGGATTCATTGGTGGTTCGGTCAGAAGGATCTTACGCCCCGTTGGGTCAACCTTAAGTTTCTCCGTAAAGGTGTAGTCCCAGACGTGTTGCATGTCGTCCCAGCGCTTGATGATGCCGTTGTCCATCTAAGGTATGGCTGTTAGTAGGGAGGGTGTGGGAGAGGTGGGAGAGGTGGGAGACGCACGGGGTAGGTGATTTGTAGCATTGAGCGGAGTGCGGCGGCTTCGTCGCCTACCATGATGTCTTTGACGACCTGTGCGGAAGTGTGAGTATGATTCCCCGGGGGGACACGGAAGACTACCATATCCCCCGACCGCTCCTCTGCACGCAGTATCGGACGTCCAACGATGGATGGATATTGGTGTTCGGGGAAGTTCTGTCCGGCATATCCGACTTTGAGGCTGTGAGTTATTGCAGAATCCTTATCAGTAATGGAGCTGGATGGAGCTCAAGCGGGGGTGAAGAGAGTGGGGCCATACAAACCGGTTCCTCCGTCCAGAACTGGCAGATGAAAGCTGTTAGCAGGAATTGGAAGCTTTCGGAGTGTACGGGAGATGGAAACCTATGGGAGCGTCGGCCATTGTGAAGAGTACTGTGATGCTGTGGTACTGTGGTGATGAGTGGGTGTTAGTGCTCGTTGGCTAATGTCGTTGCTAGGCTAGGTCTCGGCGCTGACGACGTGAGGCTCAACTGCATCGGATGTCACCCAGGGAGTTAAGAAGGAACGTAGCAACAACGCGGAGGTATAAATAACTATCGATCTACAAACAAAGTCCAATAATATAAGTACCACCTTCCCTTAACTCCATCTCCATCCTCCTCTTGCGAAGTCTATGTCTATAGTCCCCTACTACCACTCGCCATCCCGTGGCTCGTCACCTAGACATCACCCTCCTCTTGCGAAGTCTATGTCTATAGTCCCCTACTACCACTCACCATCCCGTGGCTCGTCACCTAGACATCACCCTCCTCAAACTCGCTCTCGCTATACACGGCCTCGTCATCATCATCCTTCTTCCTCCCAGTCCTTTCCTCCTCTTCATTCATCTCCCTCCACGTACTCCACGCCAACAAAAAGAATGCACCCGAAATCACGAGGCCACCCAAGATCGCGGCTGCACTCAGCGACTTACCCCTAAACAACCAGTCCACAGTAGCGACCAAGAATATCGTCAACAATGCTGCAACACTCGACAACACGGGGCTAGTGAGCGAGATCAACACCAAGAAGCTACCGGAGAATACCGCGTTCGAGAATACGGAGATGGCCATCAGCCACGCCACATCTCCGTGCGGTAGCTCGAAGGCCTCCCAGCCGAGAATGTGGAATATGGGGATCGGGATCCAGAGGACACACTGTTTAGTATTAGTATGGCGGGTGACGGAAGGGAGGTATCGGGGGAGGTACGAGAGTCGTGACGCCCAAACCACTCCCGACGGTGTTGGCGAAGATAATGGTGCGCGAGGCGGACACGCCGTCGGGTGGGCAAGCGGCCTTTTTATAGAGCACCTCATAGAACCCGTACATAACACTTCCCACGCCGATGATGAGATTTCCAACCGTCCGGTTTGCCGCCTCCACTTCCTTCCCCTTCTCCACCGTGCCCCCATCCCCATACGCAACAATTAACACACCCACGCATGCCACCACCACAGAGAAGATCTTGTCAGCCCGCATCCGCTCTTTCAGCATAAATATACTAAAAACGTATGCAAAAAACGCCGAGCAGTTGTAGATTGCTGTGAGGTCGCTGGGTGTCGTCATGTTCACCGCCACATACCATGTTGATCCTGCAATGGTGAGTACACAAGTAATCGACACAATCCGGCGGACCATGAACGGAACGGGGTTGAGCTTGTTTTGGCTAGCAGAGAGGTGCGGGGAGCCAACCATGATCATCCGGGCCGTCGTAAGTAGGTGATGGATATGTGATTTGAAGAATACCGACCACGGCTGGTGCGGCTTACGGGCTTTGAGAATTAGGAGCTGGAACGGCCAAAGGACTGCCCAGGAGCCATGGGTGATGTAGCTACACTCGTCAGCAGGGAAGAAGTGAGTGGGTGAAGCCGCACAGCATGAGATACGGTTTCTTCCAACCTAACTCGGACTGTATATAGACCGCCGTTTCAGTTTGCACCTATATTTACCCCCCTTAAGCTCCCCTCTCCAGCCACTTCCAGGGCAGGAAGCAATAGCATACCACAAACGAAACCAGCGACAATACTAGAAATACCGACGCAAGTATATACTTCTTCCTCGTAGCAAGCCTGGAAGTGCAAATTTGGTGAGCACTGAGTACCTAGAGCTCAAGCCGAACCACCTACTCTGCTGCCGCCCCCGAAGGACTCCGACTCCGCATCTCATGTCTCCGTCTCGCCCTTGCCTCAACCTCTCCTGTGCCTTCATAACTCGTTTCACCACGGCCGCGCTGCAATCCCGATTCCTCTAATAGCGGCTGCGCAGACCGCCCCTCGGACGCCGCGCGAGTAACCATGCCAGGCCTCGCTGCTATGTCCCATGGTGTCATCGCGTCCTCTTCGTCGTCGGAGGTGTTGTAGTTGCCGTTGTCGAGGTGCGGAGCGTGATCGCGATCTAAGTTTTGGAGAGGAAGCAGATCCGGTGAGTGGAGGGGCATCCATACGGTAGAATGGGATGTACGTTATATAAGAGGTCGTTGTGATCGAAGGTTTATTACCGGGATGTAGAGCTGAACGTTGAGCTTGCTGTAGGGATGAAGCTTAAGAAGGTTAGACTGCCGAGACACCACACATACAACCTTGGAACCTCTCTCTTTCACAATAAGCTTTTCAAGTTTTTGCGCATTCTATGTAATATTTCAGCTTCTAACCTTTTCTAATGAGATAAGGCGACGAGGGAAGTCGAGCACGTCGCCACTGTTCCAGGGACATCGGCTATGCGGGATTTCCCTCACACATCCTTACCAGGCCGATCTCAAAAGATGCATCAGGCACTCATGGTACGACCCTTAACAATTCCTATAGGAGCAATACAACTTTTCATCTTATTCAATTTAAATCTTTCTGGTGGACATTTGAGGTACGTTGAGTTCGCCCGCCTAATCTACAGAGTTTCTCGAGGGGGCGCTGCCATATAAAAGATAACAGGGGGGCGAGTATTCATGATCACTCAAACAAAACCGCCTAGAAGACCATGTGTTACATGACGACATCTTAAGTCTGGATCTAATCTGAAATAGCCATCTAGTTTCACGACTCACGACGATTAGAATGTGCAGGAGGGTCAAAACGATGGGCAGTCGTGAAACCTAGTACAGATCTTGGAACCGATGACCGGTTTTAAGACACCGGTGCTCAAGAATACACATCACTGCATATAAAAACGGTCACCAAAACAGTCAGATACCTTGCACCAAAAAACATGAAAGATTTACCGGCCAATGGCTCTGGTCAGATGATACAACATCCGAAACCACCCGATCATCCGGACAGTTATGCCGCAAGGGCATCACAACAAAAGAAAAGGTGTGGGGAAACGATGGTTAGCGTGTATCACCACCAGCCACTTAAATGTGAGGTTGAGCCCGCCAATGGAATGGATACGCCAAAATATCAGTAGCACATGCGCTGCATACTACGCCTAGGGATGTCACCGAAAGAATGCAGATCAGTGCGTTCGAAAACTTTATTTGATTCTCTAAAGACTATCCTCTATAACTCATAAATAAGGACAAGCTTTACATTCTTGTTAGATTGAGGTCCTCCTTTAAATTATCAACGGAACTTTCCCACCCTCTCCCCCGGCTGACTTGGAACCGGGTAGACATCTTGAGCTGAGATGTCTTGAGAGGATGGAGAGACCTGGCCATTCTAGAGGATATTAGTGTGACGATGAAACAAAGAGGGAGACTAGGTACTTGTGATGTGGTTGTCGTTGTAGACAAGGTTCAGAAGATGGTTCAATCTGATGGTATGATATTGATTGAAAAAAAAGGCGGAGAAGAGGAGAAAAGAAGGGTTGGATGCCATTTTATGTGTGTGCGTGCGTTCTGGCAGCGAAAATAATGTGAATGTGCAAATTTGGCCATGATAGATGTTTTGTTTGGCATCAACATCTGCATCACCCGTGACGTTGTCTGCAAGGGCCTTTTCCAGAGATTCTCGAATCTGTAAATATCCACCCGCAGCAGTGGTTCACCTATATGTTTTTTTTTTTGAAGACTTTCTGCTCTCGCTTCTGGATTGATTTCTGAATGACTGGCGCGTCTCTTACGTATGAGCTGTCTTATGGCCGCCGAACCGCAAGAACACTGTCATCCAACCTCCAATCTGGCTCGAGATAGTGTCCAAAATGGAAGGTAAAGAAGATTGTATGCCCTCACACCTTCCCACTTCTTCCCCTCCTTGCAGGTCATTCTCTGAGTCGTCGCCGAGATTGATATCTCTAGACAGATATTCTTGCTCATCGGAAGGGAATGTAGCTTGATGTGTTCTGTGATTCACCCCTTGCCATTCTGGACTCTTCGTTTCGCTACAAAGGTGGGAACATGCCTGCTCGCTCCCCCTAGCCCTTACTATTTAACGAGCATATCCGCCCAGATATCCACTCTCCAGGGTGAATACCACATGTAGCCATCCTGGAGGTAAGTAGAGACCTTTTCTGCTGCTTAGAACGCATGCGATTGAGATAGACGGTTCAGGTGACATACTCGGTACTGGGGATTGTTGGGAGGATGACAGTTTGTGGGTGTGTTCTTTGAGACATGCTTGTGACTCGTATGTGGCGGTTGTGGATAGACCAGTCATTTCCTCCGTCACGGTAATTCTCCCATAACTGAGCGAACTGAGAGGATCATGGTTCAGCGCGGGCAAATATTTTCACGCCTTCGTTCGTTCAGGTAGTAGTGATACAACTCCAGATCAATAGGATCTATTCGTCATTAATGTTCTCCGGAATAGCAACTTTCTGGGCCCACAGGCTGTAGAACTTGACCATTGCGAATCACTTCATGAGCGCTGTCATATGATATCGCGGGAAGAGGTGGCCAGGAAGAGGCGACCAGTGGATTGGACATCTTCGACAACTTTTGCAGCTGCAGATTGAGCAAGGCTGTGAAACTACTGGCAGAGTTTCTAGAGGTCGTTATAGGTTTCGGGAACCCATCTAAGCTTAGCTTCTCGAGATGCATTGGTAGCTGCGCTAACTTTACCTCGGAGGATGGTGAAGTAAATATATTGTGGTGGTAGAGAGGAAACTAGACAACGTCGTCTCGAAAGCGGCTGTCTTAAATAGGTCTCGATTTAAGGTGCGAGAGCTAGATGGGGTGTTAGAATATAGCTTGTTTAGGGATTTGAGCTAGGTCAGATCACTTCCGACATGCGAGTGTCCACGGCATGGTCCTTTCCCGAGTTGTATAAAGTACCAAAACTATTAACTCCAACAACAGTGGATTGCCTTAGACTAAAGAGTGGATTGTCTTTAGGTATTCATCGCGTCCAGAGAACAAATCCTCAGCAGATACCTTCCAACCATCGACCAATCGGTAAAACGTCACACGAGCTGCATAGCTTCGAAGTTGTATGCACTGCGCTGTTTCATACCAAAATTGCGCAAGGTAATCCCGAAAGTTTCGATATGCGCGAGATGAGATCATGGCCCCAGGACTTGGAGTTGTTGTTGTTGTTTAATCATACTGTATTCACTCTTACTAGAGTATGACAGGACCTAAATAACCCCCTCCGCCTCCGGGCGAGCCGGCTAGATGGCGGAGCTCCCCCCCCACTACCCTTTCAGGACTTGGAGTTTAGTCCTAGCGACAGGCTCGGGATGTCTCATCTTGTCATTATCAGAGTCTCATCGGCCTCGCCCTCTGGTCCCTAGATGAATCTCGGGACATTTCGTCTCATGCATAACACTACTGAGACAACGGGGTGGAGAGGATGTGGCCCGGAATCATTCTCGATGGCTTAATGACCTCGAGGAGAGTATGACTAAGCGAAGTGGTTAAATAGTTCGTTGAAGTATTTCCTTCGTAGGATTGCTTTACTCATGTGAGTTCTAAGTCTTGAGAGAAGGTTAGCGTGTTTGAGTGTGGGGTGGAGGACAATAAATATGTTCCGACTCATTTACCAAAATATCCGCTTTACAAATAAGTTGGCGCGATTTGCAAATCAGTTGACTAATTTGCAAATAAGCTGGCTCATTTGCAAATGAGGCAACTTTGCACCTCAATTGACTTATTTGCCAAACACACCGCCTGGTTTACAAAGTGAGCGGCTTTGTAAACAAGTCAACTTATATGCAAGTAAGCTCAAAGTTAAGGTTGAAATTAAGGTTTGACAGGTTGTATGATATGGTTTCTTTGTGGTCTCCAGCACACGATATACAAAACCATTATCAGGAAGATGATCTTGCGCGACGCGCAACTCATAGAGAAGCTGTTTTTCAGATGGTATTCCATAGGATATTTGACGCGTGGCACTATAAAGCCCTCTGGACCTACGCGTGGTTGCGGACAGTATGATATCAATTGCACGAGATTACTATGGAGAGTAGATATGCGGGGGTAGGCTAAATCACGATGGTTTGACCTGTGAACCTGTGCTAGATGCTATACTTCATTCTCCGTTCTCCTAGGTGCGCTTGGTTGCATGCTTCCAGGTACATTCGACTTCCAGCTTCGAAATTCACTCGATTCCATGCTCCCAAACGCACTCGACTCCCAAGCGCACTCGGCTCCCGGCTTCAGTCAAGTAAGTGTTGTAGAATTGTTCTAACCCTCACGACTTAAAGTAAAGTGACCGGTGGCGACTTGCCACTTACAAAGAACAGCTGTCCTTTTCATTAGCTTCTTTGCAAATAAGTCGGCTGGTTTGCAAAGGTGACCGCTTTGTATTTCAGCTAGCTTATTTGCAAAGGAGTCGACTGAAGTGCAAAGTTGCCTTCTTTGCAAAACACCCAATTTATTTTCAAAGCAGCCGACTTGGTAAATGAGTCGGAATAAATACGTACAGGTGCTTGTGACGGTTCTAGCGGCCAGTTAGGAAGATTAGGGCAAGGGCAGGGCACCGTGTCACGTGTCACTAACAAGCCAAGAGGAAACGTGCGATCTTTTCTGCTGACACAACCATATGGCGGTCGCTGCAAAGAGAATACATGTCATCAAAGAAAATCAAAGAAAGTGGATTGAAATCTAAGTTACAAGCTGCTTCTGTAGGGACAAACCCAGCGAAGCGCATGGCATGAAGAGTAAGATCCTGACCGAAAACACCACCGCAATCCCAACCAACACCAACATGCTATCTACGAGCTTAAACATCTTGAGCTCTACTCGCCATCCTCCTGATGCCTCCTGCAGCAGATCGCTACAGCCAATTCTAACCCCGAACCAGTGACATACGCAAATCCTGGCAGATACATGTAGTGGAAGCAGTGGTTGGCCAAAGGACGCTATTCCTTCGCACACCAGTAAAGCACCCAATCCGGTCCATTCCATCCCCCGCCAACCCGTGCACATGCGGTAACGTACGCAACGGTGTATCTATTAACACACGTGGCCAGAAGCTTACGTGCTGTGGAAACTTGAGACTTTAGTAAAAGTGAGTGCTTCATGACAATAATATACAGTCATAGGAATGTAGATGTACTGGTCCCACCGGGGCGGCAGGTCCTTACGTTAAATACAAGGTAAGGAAAGCGGGACATTTGGACTACAGTCGATGCACGCTCCTGAAGCGGGATAATTGAGGATATACCCGCTTGCCTGCATAACTCTTTCCCATGTACGGACAGGCCATTCGCCGGCCCAATATCCATGAGTCTTCCCAACCTTTCGGGTCGTGGCCCTGTTCCAACCAGTGTTCCTAAGTGGCCAGACCAGTCGCCGGGCTTTTTAGATATCTGCAGGCCGGCCAGGCCTAACTTCTCGGGTCACCTTTAGTGAAGGCTGGGCCGGGCCCCAATCTCAAAAGCCTGGCCGGCCTGTTAGGTATCGGAAGGAGGATCGCGGGTAGGCGTGGTAGATATCGCGGCGATCAGAGGTTTGGTGAGAAGGAAGAAGTGTAGGTTTCGGTGACGTCACGGCGAAAATCGTAATCGTATTCGAGGGTTTGTTGCTTTACTCCCCTAGCGTTCTCAGGTTCAGTTCAACCTTTAGTATGCTCTCAATTTATCACCTACCACTCTCTCGCGCATGTCAACGCGTCTCACAGCGCTAACCACGCCAACCGTGCCACTATCCTTCTACGATATGATCATGCTGAGCGAAATCACGACAATCAATCAAGTACGTGCTCGTCCCAACACCTCTGTACTTGCAATCAGGCTACTTTGATCATGAATAATGTATCTAGATCTATTTGCAAATCGAATACAAAGGCCCACAAAGCTTAAGTTCATTCGCATGTGTGTTGAAGGCACTTGATGGCCGGTGTACCCTTCCTGCACCCATTAATTACTTAGTAACCTCACAACTACGCAAAATATGTGGTGGAGACACAGTGCCAAGTGATTTTTTGTGCAGATAGTACGAATGCATATTTTTTCCTCTTCCCTCGGGACCCCCCCGACGACTCCTCAGAAACCCATTTCGTTTGTGGATCTTCCGATCGGGACACTTACCCTTCGTAAGACAGTCCTAATACCTAGGAGTATATGTAGGATTAAACTGTTCACTAACCTAAATCCCAGTGCGTACACTATCTAGTCTCTTTAATAGGTAAGGGAATAACGTTTAATAGTGACTATATTACTCCAGTAGTTCCAGTTCAGAGTGACGTTGATTATAGTGATCTATATTCAGCACAAGACTTCTCCAATACGCCAACATCCACGTCGTCCAAATTGAAGGGCAAGAACTATCAAGGAAGCAATGCTGGGATGAAATCCTACACTCTAAACAGCATGACAATCCACCCCCGCGAGTCATGCCTTCAGACGTCACCCCTGTGTTCGAGGTTGGGGATAACAGCTTCTTATTATTTACGGGATAGAGCCTTACGACATAGAGCCGACGTCTCAACCACAATGACTAGTACAGTATATTGGCAGCAGTACACATATTGTGTGCACTATGCGTGAACTACTCGTCGGATTTTCAAGTAATGGGACACCTTGAACCCTAACCCACGGGGAAATGAATTTACCCAACGCTTAAAATGACTCTTATGATGACTCTGCTAAGGGTTAGGGTTCCAGGCGGCCCTTAACTTGAAAATCCGACGAATAGGAGGCAGTAATGTCCTGGCGGGGAAAGAAAAATGACAGCGTATGAAAGAGATATATATACCGCAAGGATAGTAAACCTGGGCGATATCACGTTACGAATTGTGACTACTATTTTCCTCGTTGACTGAAGGTTCGACTATGACTGTCGCGTTAGAGGAAATTCGTATTGTGAAATGCAGAGGGTCTGTCGAGGAAGTGGAATGCCAGCTATTGCCTAACAGGCGGTCGTCACTTTTCCTGGCAGAACTGTAACGACAGGAGAGCGGTCGACCGCAAAATGGATTAGGGTTATTCGCTATGGGCTGGTGGAAGTGATCCCTTTTGTGCACCATTCAGCACCCGGATTCCGATGGAGTAGCCACTTCCATGGACAATGGCAATAGTTGGATTCCGATACATTAACATACAAGCGTACTTAACGCCCCGCTTCAACCCACTTGCATCGCTATAAAAATATAAACCCCAGCCCAACTTAATCAATCCTATCATAGACAATCACTTGTCTCATTTCCAGACTCTTGTTGCCTTCGCGATCGCTCGCAAGCTCCTATGGATAAATGAGGTACGAGTGGCAGCACGTACATCACTGGAGACTGGACGCGCGACAAGACAATCACGCACATACGCTGAATACATGTGCCATATCTCAAATGCCTCTGCGGCGCAAAAGATGAAAGCGCAAGAATACCATATAAGCGGCATGCCAGGTACCCCAGTGGCGTTCAACAATCGAATCAAGTAGAGCCATTGGGCTCCCCTAACAACCACCTGCAGACCCACGATCCAAGGGCCGAAAGGTTCAATAATACTTGGTCGACGCCGATGTCGAAGCAAAGAAATTTCACCCAGAAAGTCGCCAATAATCAGCCCTGGAAACCAAAACGGTTTCAGAAGCGGCGCCCAAAGCAAGATATCCTTCGATAGGAAAATCGTTATCATGGCAACCACAGCCGCAACATGGTGTAGGGTGAGGTAGCTCTTCAAGTTCGATCGGTGAGCGATTAGTTCGAAAACGTAGGAGGAGATATGTAGACAACTACGCGCGGATGTTAGTGACATCGTTCCGAAGGAAGACGACAAATAAGCCTTACATACAGTCCTCCGTGGAGGAATTAGCAACGATGCAAAGCCCAATTGAGAGTTTAATAATAGTGCCAATGGCTGCGAAGCAGATATCTCTATAGAAATGGCTAACAGAGTAAACTGTAAGATAAAAGATAAGGCACTGAAGATATAAAGATGCAAGAACGATAGAAGAGGCTCGGTCACTGCGATCCATCAGGTTGAAATCGCTTATGAGAGTGCTGCTGTGAGAAGAAATAGGATCTTGTAGAGTGTCGCGTTCCTGGCTATTTCAGCCCCGATTTAAACTGGCGGCGAAAAAAGTTCCTGAGGTAAGAAATGTAGTATGGGGTATGGCGATGTAAGTCTATTTGACACCCACTGCTAATTATGAGGGTTTTATCTTGTGATAAAGGTAGTACTGTACCAAGCATGATACTTCGGACGGGCTCCCAAATGTGAATCAGTGACGCTCTTTATTACTGACCGAGCTCGTGTGGCGCCTTTACCGACTTTTGAGGATCAGTTATGCTGATTCTGGGGCCATTTCCTAACTAGCTACCGGTGACTGGACTTATCACAAGACGCCTCCGGACTATCACCCTCAAACAATTTGCCGCACTGAAGCGCGCTTGTTTGATTATGCATATCTATAAAAATAGAGTGATAGTCTGGACAGGCCCCGACTTATTAACAGCTTCCGAGATTTTTGGAGGCGCTCCAAGCACGGACGTCCTATCATATGCTCCTGGGATTCAGCTAGGTTTTCACCGCCCGAATTGTGATGTGACCAACATCATTCGGACCCAGGAGTCTTAGACGGACCTTCTTGTGACTGACAAAACCGTTGTTTTTACCTACATTCGTGCCTAAGGATAGTCAAAATATGACTACCCACCGGCGAAGCGCCTTGTGTGTGCCGCAAAACCTCCCTCTCCGACTGACACCGGCCCGTCATCCCGAGCTTTCGTACAAACAAATACCAGCCGGGTTTGTGGAAGATTGTTGCTGATGGGAAAATCTTAGTTAGTTAATAACTTTGAGTAACTCCCGGGTATATGCACATATTTCATATTTTCCTTCTAGATAACAGCAATGAATCAATGTTAGTATTCCTGCTATGCAAATAGATATCACTAGGATATGTGCCACATTCACTCGTGTATCCCCTGTAGCGTAACATGTTATGATCGTGACGGCCACCATATATAATAACGTAATTCAACCATTACTCACCACAATATGGTCAAAAAATACCAGGACTTTTTATATGCAAGAATAACCTATGGATATTCATTCCCTGAAAGGCTAAGTTCATGCCAAATTTTTTTTGACAGTGATGTTGTGACTTGTGGGTTTGAATTTTTCATCTGGCAACCACTGCTACGCAAAGCTAGTTATATGGGAAATTAGCAAGCAACTCAACCAGTGCAAACATCCAATGCAATATCATCTGCAAAAACCTCTGCACCCAGTGTGTAGTATGTTCAAGCCCTGCTCTACAATTTCCTCTGCAAAAGTAGGGAGTGAGAAGGGATGGTTGTTGTGTGAGATGCAAATAAAAATCCGTAATCAGTTTATATACGACCATAAAGTCCAAGTCCCCGCTACGCTCCAGGGGAAAAGGAACAACACTAAGACTATAACTGAGTAACTATTACACAAGTTCTCGCGGTGAGTTTGCACATCAGTTCTGTTCCTTATACTAATGCAGTATTGTAGCGTGGCTACCGCTTCGTCGGCGGACAGTCATACTTTGATGGTCCCTAGCTACGGCCATACGGTTTTCTGTGATGAACTACGTCCAAATAACTGCGCTTGCTACAGTAGTTGTATGAACGATAGCTGTTGCTTTGGCATCTAGTTGACCTGATAGCATAGACGAGACACTCCTTTCTCCCACCTTTCCGCAACACTCCCGTGGGCAAAACTATCCACTAATAGGCTTAGCTAATGCGCGCAGCAACGCAAAGGAAGCAAAGTTACAGCAAGTTAGCATTATTCAAGAGGGCTAGCCCATACTCGTGTAGGGAAGATGAAATCGGGAGTGCAAGGGCTGTTGAGTCGGAAGGAGGGTGAACCCGGGACCTAAGGGCTCATCCTAGAGGAGTGAAGGAGAAGTCGAGGTGGCATCTAGGCGGGCGGAGTTTGTCCCGGAATCTAGATATCATACCTCCATTACGGAAGGACTCAACCGAATCTCGGAATCGAAAATCTACCACTGTTTGCATGTCTCACCCTTTCCTCTCAGATTACGCCACATCTATATGAATACCAAGATATCTATGGTACTATTCTCTTGGGCACCTTTCCAGTTGGTGGAGCGGGCTGGCTAAGAGCAGTCAAAGTATGACTATTCGTCGGGCATGCGCCATCGTGCTATGTATATAAGTAAATATCCTGTTGATAGCTGAGTATCCTGTAAAACACATGTATATGCTCAACAAATGTTCAAATCATTAAATTCCTTTATGCCGTTGTCCATACCTCTGCCCATGCGAGACCCTTCTAGAACCCCGCTCGGTGATTGTGGTACCTGAAACGTGTGAGCTCCCCTGAGATACGCAGGGTGGGGTCGAAGAACTGCCGGATGAACATGCCATGCGGCAGCGCTTAGTTAATTCACCAATCATGGCAGTACATATACGCCACTTCGCCGGACAGATATACTTTAATTGTCCATAGCCACGGCCGGTGGTGGAATCCATCATACTATATCACTTCAAGAATCTCGATGGGGACTGGATGAGTCTGGGCTTAGAAGGGATGGAGCGTCTAGCTCGAAGATTGAACCTTGTGCAAACACTCCGCACGAAACTTATCCTGACATCTCACGTCCACTACTCATCATTTCTGTTCATGCACCGCGTTATCTGGGGGTCTACTCGACGTTAAGGAATTGTACTAAAATTATGGCGATGTTACCGTGCCATTTCCATGGGGAGCGTATCCTTGTTTTCGGGTGACACGGTTGATAACAATTCAGGGCTCCGGACTACCACTAAGCGCGCGCACAGCCGTGTTCAGACAACAGTAAGACGGGTATATCTGACGTTATTATGCTTCCTCCATCTCTCTGCCTGTCTCTACCACACTCCTAGCCGCAACATTCTCCCAAACTACTGCTCGCAATTACATCCAACGCTCTTGTTAATGTACAGCTGTTGGAATAGAGACATAGTTATTCAGGTATCCCCTCAAATACCCCTCAAAGTGTTGGGGGATATTATTGGGAATAGCTATTGTATTAACTGGGGAATAGCTAGAAATTACACTCACAGTTCGAGGATATCAGGTATTTGGAAGTTCGATCCGTGAACTGTGCAAGTCCACCAATGATCAGAGCAACCTCCATGGGTCACTACTTCTTCCCTCCTCAAGATATCCCGGCCAGTTATCCCATCACCCAGGGTTCATGTAAATATTGGGCCCACTCTCGACCCCCGTAAATTGGCCCGAAGGACAGTCTCCACACACTCTGTGCCACGATGTTCCAGCTTCCAAAACCAGCACAGCGCCATGATGGCACTGTAGAGTACCTGCGCGGGTCACCGCAGCTTGCTGATGACGCAGTCGACTCTATTGATCAAGCGGCAACCAACCAAGACATAACGTCACCGTGTAGAGTAAGCGCCGAGGTACTGACGTTCATTGATACATAGAAACTGCTCTCAGGACATCGAGCGGGATGGGCCTGCGTCAGCTTGCTACAGTACAGTAAAATGCTTAGCCATTAACGTATTAAGCAGAAAAAAACACACCCAACAGTACCTGACTGACCGCCGCGAATATCCACTTAGTACCGGCCACTTAGTACTGGCCACTACCTTAGCAGCCTTATCCAAATCTTAGGATGCTCTGAAGAGCTATTCTTGTACTTTATGTTGCACAATACTAATATGACTTATGATTTGTTCAACAGCCATAACGCCATACTCAATCAATTGCACTAACTCACGTCAGTACTTGTTAAACCGTGGAAAAATCCCAAGCTTCCTACTTTCAATGACTCCGGTGACTGGGTCTGGGGAGCTGACTATACTGTCCAGGGACTACTGGTTCCCACTATTCTGATTACAAGGACATTCTGTGGGGGAACAAAGTTGTGCGCCTTGATGGGGAATTCTCGGGAACAAATTTTCACGCAGAATGGATAGGAGCTATGCCGTATATATGGCGCATCAGTGGTGTGAGCGCAGTTAGTAGGGTATAAGAGTGTTCTGTGACCTCACCACATTATATATCCAAATATCCAAATACCAGGATACTATACACAACAAGTATGCCACTTATCGAAGAAAGCCCCGTTTTGTCTGCTCGCGGGTCAGAAGCATAGAATGAGTAGAGGAAGAGCAACCCTAACTTTGAGGAGAAGGTATATGTCCATCTTCGTATGCAGGTGCAGTGGCTAACGCAACCCAATTTCTACAGACTGGAAAGCGCTGGTGGACCCCGGACGGGCTCAAACCTCCTAGATCCAACAACGTCATCGATCTTTCAGTGGCCGAGAACACAATGATGTTTGACGAACTCCGGACCCAGATTAAAACTAAGGCTCCAATCCTCTCCTGCAATTTCCACTATATACTAATCTTCTTGGTTACAAAATTTCCAGAAACCCTGGTGGATGTGGACTTTACCTATGGCGAAGGGCCTGGCGGCAGTTCTCGTTTACGAGGCCATCTCAAGGACTTTATAAACTCGTACTTCAATATCCCTTCGACGCAACTGATAGATAAAGAACACATCGTCACCACTCCTGGCGTTTATTTGGCTATGGAACAGATCTTGTGGGTGGTTGCGAATCCTGGCGACGGAATTCTCGTGGGAAAGCCTTATTATGGAGGCTTTATCCAGGGCTTCACAAAAGGCCGGTCTAAGTACACCTTCTCTACCCTCTTAGATCAAAAGCCAGATTTTAATGGTTCTTTGTGTAGAGTCAAGATTGTCGGAGTCGAGTTTAAAGACATCGACCCGTTTTCTATAGAGGCTGTGAAAGTATACCGCGATGCCTTCGAAAGGTCAAATGAAGACGGAACTCCCATTACTGCTATTCTCCTTTGCAATCCCAACAACCCATTGGGACGCTGCTTCGTATCCTCACTCTTCCACATAGAAGTACGTATACATCCTGACAAACAGTTGTGCAGCCAAGAGACGTGCTAGCAGAATACATCAACCTTTGCACGGAAAAGAACATCCACCTAATTACTGATGAAACTTATGCACTATCCCACTTCCGCAACGACAACGTTAAAGAACAGGTTCCGTTTACCTCCTTGCAATTCCAGTGGACGGGAAGGCAAAAGCCCGAATCCACGTCCTGTATTCTCCCCCTCCCACCCAACACCCCCCTCCTACCCAACACCCCCCTCCTACCCAACACCCCCCTCCCACCTGTCTAACAAGCACGCACATCTAGCTACGGAATGAGCAAAGACTTTGGCTCCAGCGGAGTCCGTCTAGGGGCAATTATTTCGCGCTCATCAGCCCTAGTCAACGCAGTCCTCACTGGCACCTCATATCTCTCCTGGGTGTCATCGGGTGCAGACATAATGTGGTCCTGTATCTTGGGGGACAAATCTTTCGTCCATAGATTTGTGGAAATGAACCAGGCAAAGCTAGGAAGGTGCTATGGAGTCATTACTAGCGAATTGCAAAGACACGGGATCGGGTTTAATACTGAGGGGTATGTGTGCTGGTTCTGTGCTGTATCTAGTTACTGATTGAAGAGGATGTAGAAACACAGAGATTTTTATATGGATTGATCTAAGATATGCGTTGGAAGATGCAGATACGGAGAAGGCGAGAGAGGATGCATTAACGGAGAGACTGATCGAAAGATGGGTTAAACTGAGCCCCGGACGGAAGTTTAAGACAGAGCAGGTGGGGTGGTATAGGTATACATGCATGCATTCTAGCAAGTCCGCATTACTGACATTGGGGAAAGATTGGCATTTGCACGGCCGGAGGAGGAGCTCAGGATGGCAGTTGGGAGGTTTGAATGCACGTATCTAGTGCTTGTAATAGGGCTGACCCAATGTAGAATTGTTACTGCAGTCGGAACTCCCAGTGCGCCGAGACGAAGATCACTCAGCACTTTCTATATCTCGTAGCTTGCCTTATCAGTTGTAATTTTTCTATACGAAGGCGAAATAGAATAATAGAATCTATGAGCTTGCGCCCGCTTGAGATAGTTTGAAGTCAGCACAGCAGTGGGCCAGCGACAGGATCAGCAGCCTTTCTTTCGGAATCTCGACTTTGGAACTAACACCTCAACTTCCGGAATTGTCGGGCAGAACATCGGTGAGTTTACGGCATTGTAATAGCTTCATTGCAAGTATTTGGAGGTTTGTGAGCTATTCTGTTGGAGCGTCCGCGTCATTTCCTCTTATGGTCATTATCTATCTCTACTCTATAAAGGCTACTATGCATCCATGTCATTGCATATTGTGAAGCCCAAAAAGGCAGAAGCCAAGTGCTGCGCCAAGCGCACATAGGTGGCACGAGTGAAGAGCAGTGATGGGGGTGAGATTTGTTGTTTAATCATACTGTATTCACTCTACTGAGGGTATGACAATTCCCGCTGACTCCTCCCCCTCCAGATGACCCGGCTAGGCGGGAGAGATCCCCATTCTACCCTTACTCCCTAGGGAGAGACCATGTTACGGCGCGGGGTTACTAATGAAATGCTCAGGCAAAATGAACCAGATCCCGTTGCTTCACTCCGACAGACCATCTGCCGCGTTACGAGAGCTCATCATTCCAATACCGCACCTAAAGGGCTCCCGCGTGGCTATTCATCACAACATAAGTATATGACTAATGTAGCGTGCATTAAGGTACGAACGGCCGCCGCAACTTGGCAAATTCAGCTCGCTGTTTCGTCCTGTCATTTGGAGGCCTACTCTCATGTCCAAAGAAGAGTTATTAACTGTATGTCACCCAGTCACCCAGTGTCATACATTTCACCTATACAATTGTAACTTTGATCTTTTCTCCCACTGGTCTTCACCTGTGTTATCCCCAGGTAGTGACCCCCCACACCCGACAGCAAACGGCGTCTTGCCCCAAAAGACCCTATACTTACTATGGTAATTGATTCATAGTTCTGCATCCTTTCTGCGGGGCTCGATGGCTACCAGACACCCAACAATGAGATCACTTAGCTATCGGAAGTATGACTTCCCACTCAGTTTAGACGAAAAAGTAACACTCCTTGACAACCGGCTCGTGCCTTAATGCTCACTGCAGTACCCAAACATAAAGGTATGAAATGACGGATCTAGAATGACCGCTGCACTTACATACCGCAGTTAAACAACTTTAGAAATAGCGGACCCTAGTGACCTTGATCCTTGAGCTCTGATAGCTATGACCCGTCGCCGGTTAGCGCCGGAGGACAGTCATAGAAAGCCGCTGGAGCGGATCAACGAGTAGCCGAAAGTACTTTACGCGAAGAACAGAAGCGCGTCAGCCCCAGCCTCCCCACTCAGTGTGTTGAGTCACAAAACATGCATATTTTCTCTAAAATTCCCACCCAAATGTGACTCACGATAGGTGTATGCAGCAGAACTGCGGATTGAATGATGTAAGGTACATGGCTGCGTCTTGTCTGTGCTATTCAGGAACAGGACGCGTCTTCCAGCAAAGTACAAGACCAATTAGAATGGGAAGCTATATTGAACGGTAGAACAATTTTGGCTTCTTTCTAGGTATTTCGAAGTGGATTTTGTTAATGGAATATATATCTCATGTGCGAACCTATCAGATATTCTTAAGACAAACATTATTTACAATCGAAACAGGAGATAGCAACGCCTTGTACTTCAGCCTTGCTTTCGTACTACCACGAAGATCTTCTTCTTTGAGGTAGGCTTCAACGATTACCCCGTAGTTACGCATTGCATCTGCACAATGCAAGTCAGACTGATCACCTGTTGTCCGGCTGGAGCCTGAAATTTGTCAGTGTGGCCAATCTGATAGGTTGCTAGAGTGCACGGAACGAACTTGCAGCTTTTCTTTAGAGGCAGAAAGGTTCATGATACGGAATTATTGTGGGTGTTGTTTTCTTTTGGCGTTACAATGTTCCGGATTATCTCATTCCTATAAGCTCTTCGTATCCGTCTTTCTGTTTTCGATTCTCACCCTTTCTATTGAGCTGTGTTTCAAGACATATGCTTATGCCCTACATTCCCAATCTATTGGTGATTCTGCCTCCACTTTCGTCCAGGTCTCACCCTGTCTTCCACATGCTTCTTTCATGCCTTACCACTGCGTTCTAGACGATTATCATTCTTCTTCTGTTACTCAAACATCTCCGAAGGAATTTGTGCCTTCCGCAGGAGAATTTAATCCTGCCAAATCAACCTGTATCTGCTTTCGGCAGTTGGAGATGTCAAAAAGAGACATGCCGAACTGCAGCCTTGAATTTTTTTTTACTTTGCTTGGTACGGTTTGTGGCTCTTATTCGCTCATCTATATCTAAGCTGAAACCAGGTACACCGCTTCTATCCTCGCGCAATCTTCATATGCAGAGTTTTTTCTGACAACAATACACTGCATTTGATGGGCAAAGACGATGTCTAATGAGATTGTGCTAAGTACTACATATACATACCTGGTATTCTCGGAGAAGAGTAAAACAAAACGGAGATACAATTAGCACATATAACCTGGTCAAGCGTAAGCAATTCAGTGCACCACTACAACGATCAAAGACTGTATTCAGACTTTGCCCCGTTGTTGAGAGCTTTCTGGACCATCGGAGCACCCGTGACATGCGCAGTAGGCTATTTCGGGGTCGCAGTAGACTTGGTATGCGAAGGCTTCTTCATACCCCTCTCTTTTCTCTCTTACAAGTTCGCTTGTACGTCGACATTACTACCATCCTTTCTTGACTTGAACTTTTGACTTTGGAGTAGTTGTCCTTTGCGGTTTATTCTCCTGGAAGCCGCTCACCGTCCGAGTTTATGCGTTGCACGGCCGATCCATGATCATCGACCTAGGTTTGTTGGTTGCGTGTGGGTTTTTTGAGCAAAGCTGATAAAGCGGATCGTCAAAAGCCAGCGCCAACATCATCCATCCCGATTCCGCCGTATCACTCTAGTTAGCTCGCTCTCTCTTCACCATTCAGCATGGTCAAAGTAGCAATCGCCGGCACTGGAGCACTAGCTCAACACCTAGCCCAAGCCTCCCTCTCTCTAGGCCACGAAGTCCTCCTCCTCTCCCGCCATGTTCGCTCCCGCTTTCCTTCCCTTCTTCTCATCCCACTAACCCGTACCAGGAACAGCCCTCTCTTTCTCCCCTAACAGTCATCACAGTCGACTACTCCCTCCCCTCCTCACTCTCCCCCGCTCTCGCGGGCGTTCACACCCTCATCTCCACCATCCCGCACTACGCCCCGCAGCTCGCCCTAATCAACGCATGCCTTGAAGCACGTGTCGTGCGGTTCGCACCAGCCGAGTTCGAAAGGGCGCCAAACCTCCGACCTTTTGTCGGCGGGGACGACGACAGGCTGAATGTGCTTGAGAAACTGCGGACTGAGAGGCACAGACTCGACTCGGCCGTATTTGTGTGCGGACTATTCATGGAGCGGTTTGGGCCCGGGGGGGATGGAGAAGTGCTGCTGGATTTTACGGCGGGGAGGGCGTGGATTCCCGTTGGGGAGGGTGGTGAGGTAAAGGCATGTTTTATCGCCATTGCCGATGTCAGCATGTTTGTGGCGAAGGCGCTGGAACTTGACGAGTGGCCGGAGCAGTTTAAGTGTTGTGGAGAGAGGTTGGGGATCGCAGAGGTAGTGACGATTGCCGAGCGAGTGAGAGGTTGGTTCTTTGTTTATCCCACCGATCTGCTCTGACAGATAAAGCTGATGGCGGGGATAGGAAAGAGGTTCAAAATCCGGGAAAGCAAATGGGACGAACTACAAGACCTGTTATTGGATGCAGAGGTAAGTAAAGATGAGAAGGAAGTCGCAAGGATCGATATGCTGCTGGCGATTCAGAGAGGCGAGTTTGATTTTCATGAGACAGAATCGAATGGCATATTCCCGGATGTGAAGACAGTTGGGTTCGAGGAGTGGTTGCAAATGGCGTGGAGAGGAGTGCGGTTGGAGGAGAGAGGGTTCTAATATGGAGTAGAAATGGACGCCTGAATAGATGTACTAGTACTTGGCCGTTTGTTGGATATGCATAGTAGCTCCAATGGCGCTGCATATCCCCTATCTTGTTTCGGTTCTAGAGTCATAGCTAACGCAATATCACGGCGTCTAACAGCCGTTTTGGCTCAAGCTGAACCGTGTGCATGAGACACGCGCAAGAAGGCAGCAGATTTTTCAGCCTTATTGTGTTACAGCAAATAGATCGAGTGACATAATGTGACTGGCTATTTGACATCTGTCGCTGGTGCCTAACAACGGCCGGGTGCACATCCATGATCGACATGGATGTCTTAGGATGGCTGCACTTACCTGATATGATTGGCCCGGTGAATAAATATTATGCTTGATAAAGGATGCCGGCAACGGGTATCTTTAACAGTCCCGGCAACTGAAAGTGAGACGTCAGCTGTCATGCCTAAGCAGTCTCGTTCGAAGGTGGCGTTCAGCACCACAGACCAGGCAGCTTGAGGACAATTCTTCATCACCGCTCCGCTCTGTCTACCATCATCATACCCACAAAATGATACATTGCCATGGCGATGTGCCAATTTCATTCAGTCATTGACAAGAGCATTTATTAATAAATAGATGAAATGTCGATTACAAGCCTCGCTAGCTCAATCGGTAGAGCGTGAGACTCTTAATCTCAAGGTTGCGGGTTCGACCCCCGCGTGGGGCTAGTATCTTTTTTTCTCTCGTCCTTTTTTTTTCTTCATATCACACACAACTACGCTAGAAATCACTCGATTACTACAAACATGCAATAACTCCGGGCCTAACACAAAGAAAGAGGAGATTCTGATCATCTCACTCCGAAACTAGATGACATCATGGCCTGTGCACGTCCCGCATGGAGGAACATTCTCACCGCTGCTACCTTGTTCGAGATGAGCAATCAGGTGTCTCGCAATTATAGCACTCTGTGATCGGAAGCGTACTGAATACTCTTTGGTGTAGAATGGAGTTTGAGCAGGTGTAGTATGGCAACATAACCCAATTGCTCAAACCGAGAAGTCTGCATAGCAGGTTCGAGGTCGTAATTATTCCGTTGCTGCTAACACCCACCTCGTACCCGAAAGGGTGCTGGCCCTAGTATCTGCAGCTCAGCGCATGTATGTTAAATTGTTCAGCAGTGTCTTTAAGGTTCTAGATATCATGATCAAGTGTCCACGAGCTCGGAGGATTGCGGAGGGATCATACTTTGATTTCGACGTCAATCTTCAGAGCATTAAGTTAGTAATCTTGTTCCTGTATTAAAGACACGATGTCATATGAGACCTACTCTGAACCTTTTCTCTTTTCTGCGCTGATTGTAGACCATATGCGCATGCTCTATCTGGCATTCGCCCACAAACTTTATCTCAATCAGCTACTTTACATTGGTTGGCCGCCATCGGGCAAGCACATAACCTCAAACCAAAAACCATATGGACCTGCAATCCCAAGCAGTTCTTGATATATAGCAATCACCACTTTAAAGTTACCAAAAAAGATTCAAGATATGATAGGTTGATCAGTAATCCAGAACTGTACCACAACATCATAACCTTCAGATGTCTTGCATGTTGCTCTGATTCATGCTCGATGATATGCTTCATAAAGAATATTACTTGCTATGTTTGTCAAATTTGCCGGCATGACAAATGTTCAAAGTTGAGCACTTATCGACGTACATCTGGGTAACTCTAGGTACCCTGACGTACCAAGTCATACACCAATTAGCAAGTTCAAGTGTCAATATTTCTGTCAACTTTCACCGTTTCCTATTTAATTGCAAGATAAATGTTTAAAATTTAGCACTAAATAATATATATCTAGGTACCACTTGGTACTAGTATGTACACTAGCGTACGCCTAATTTACAAACTTCAATTTCAACATTTCTCCGAGATCGAATACCGGTGCGAGTGATAATCTGTACAAATGTTGAAACTTAAACTTACAAATTGGACATACGACAAGGTACATGCACCACCGTCTGCACAATAGAGCCAAATTTTTTGATAAGGTGAGATATCCCAGGCCTATTGCCTGATCTTCCTGATACTCGCGTGTGATGATAACGCGAGTGATGATAGATGAAGCGTGTGAGAGCCCAGGCAGTTCGTTCCCAAGGGGCTATACCACTACACATCCCTATCCACCTTGAGGTTGTCTTTCCGAACTCAGACAGAGACTGAGGTATACAAATGGAAGTGGAGTGACAAACCTTGATTTCCTTTGATGGGATACTAGAGGAGGTACACTTGAAATTGAGTCTCAACCTACCCTTCGCCTCTTGTTAGAGTCCTGGGCGAGTAGGACTAGATGGCTAATGAGACGAGCCGGACCGGGCCTATCTTATATCTCGTTTGTTTGCTTGTAATCAATTTGTATTCATCCGCTTGCGCGTATGACATCCATCTTCCTAATATCCTCGCTGCTCCAATTCCAACCAAAAAAACGTTCAAGTTGCAACCTCCCCAACTATCCCCTCATCCCCTTAAAACAAAAGAAAACAACATCAATCTCAGCCTCTCCAATTAATCCAGGACTCCATTTCTCATCCTCTGAGCTCTCTGCCGCCCCCTTCGCTCCCATCTCATATCTCGTGTGCGACCTATCCAGGTCAGTTGAAAAGGAGCAAGAGGGCGACTCGTGTCTTTGACCTTTTTCGCCCGGCTTTTCAGCGGTGGCTATGGAATGTAGAGTATCGGAAAGCCTCGCTCAATTCCAGATCGACGCTAAGTGTTAGCCGATCGAATACTAACGTCGCAGTCACCTCCAACACCCTTGATATCGAAAAATGGGAGTCACTTCCAGTTAGTATTTCCACTTGCCACTATACCCGCGCGGGAGACCAGGGTTCAGTTCCTTGCTGGGTTCAGGTTGGAGATTTCTTTTTGCTGCTCGTACATCTGATTGATTGTGGATACATACCCTATAGTGAGTTCAATAAAAATTTAAAATCCTTATAAAACTAAAACTTCTGTATATGGCTTATGAAAGCCCTAGGGAATAATTCTGTATGGCGTTTGGGGTGCTTCTCTAAGGATAATAGCCAGAATTTAGTTTTATAAGGCTCAGCACTTTTATCGTTACTCCCTATAAGGTACATTTGGTGCAGCCGGCCTCAGAACTAGAAGTCAGAGGTTGCGAAACCGCAGTTTTAGCCGTTCGCGAGAATTTCCGAAATAACTCTAGTATGTTGTGGGTTCTTCTGGTGGAAAGAATCATGTCACCTCCCCCCCGGTTTACATACTGTACAGTGATTTTATGATCTCTCTTTGCTGCGCAGAGAGCGAGTTTGTGTAGCTATAATGAGGTAGTAGAGCTGGAGGAGGTTGTATTTGAGCTTGAACAGTGGATATTTAACTTCAGAGCGGTGTGAAATTGACAGCCCCGAGTGGGTTTTCCCCAATCAAGGTGGCTAGATCTCTTTATCTTTCCATCCATGAGCGTGACAACCATAATTTATTCTCTGCGCACATAGCCACAGTTTGGGCTTTTTCTTCTTTTTTTATCTACCTACTTAAGTAGGTAACAAGATAGCGCATTAACTATGACAACTCGGCAGCGGCTGTTGCATATGTATATAGTTGGATACTCTGACCAACTCTGTACGTGACTGCTTTCAACAGATAGTCATAGCTTCTCACACGGATATGTACACGGGAACTAGGACGAGCTCTCTTACTGAATATAATCAACTATCTTCTCAAGTAACAGTGGCGACGGGAATGGAAATAACGAGTGATGGCTTATGCTCCAACAACTCTCCCCCAAACCCCCCACGGCACATTCTTTCCCACCCCTCTTCCCCTCCAACAGTACCCGGCTCTAGTCCCGCGCCTTTTACTTGAACTAATTGTTCCCGTACCAGCCCGCCGTATTGCAGATTGTAGAAGTACAGTCGTGTCCGGAAAGTCTTGACACCCCCGGAATTTCCGATTTTTGATGCCAGTATTAAGCAACATCAAAGAGATACCACAGTCTAGGATCTTGTGCGATCTTAAAGGTGGCCATGAACTTCCTGTACACCAATTTCAGTAGCAGCCGAGTATATGGGGAGTTTATGGCACTAGTCTGTAAGAAGTGGATAATTCCTACTATTCTCATGGATATTTTGGCTTGGACCTTAGACCCATAATTCCTGGGCAGTGCATGATCTTTTTGAGTATTCGTCTCGCGGTATACTTAGTTGCTGGGTCAGAGTAATGCTGTTGTGGCCAGCTGCAGCAATAAATTTCCTATATGTATTTACAATAGCCCACAATAGACTGCCTATCGAGAGCCTTATACCAAAGCTCCCATCTCAAGAACATACCAATGCATAGACTAGACACAGAAGAAGTATACTGAAAAAAATGGGATCATTGTTGATTAATGGGGTTGAGAAATAATAAGTTGACTTTGATATTTCGGGGGGTGCCAAGACTTTCCGGATACGACTGTACATACCACCTTGTGGGGGTCATACTCAATGGTGTCGGCTCGGAGGATATGGCGAGGGAAGGGCATAGATATCGATTGCGCCACCACCCACGCTCAAGAAGCGACCGGAAAGCGGCTACGGCAGTGGGAGGTGGGGGAGGAAATACATGATGATGTGATGCATGGGGAGGTGCCTCGTTTGGTACATATTTGCTGTGATTACAGGATCGGTACGAGTACGTACTCGGGGTATGCCCACTCTTGGTTTCGTATGGGCCGGTATTCGGCCCATCACCATAATTTATATACGACCTCTCCGAACCTTCCGGGGATATTTCGGAAGTCCCCACTATGCCTTGCGCCGGCCGGGAGTCCCCTGCAAACTCAGTTTCGTCGGATTACTACCCCTTCAATAACGGGCAGGCCAGTCACTGGGGACGCTGTCACTGTAGTAATCAAGCCTATCCAAGTTTGTTAAGCCGGATCACCAATCTGCCAACGGACTGGATGCCGACTGCTCGAGAACCCATTGAGAATATCGGAATTGATTAGTATAGGTATGGTTGGGGACTCCTAGAGTCGGAGTATTGTGGACATTGGTTTGGCGCCCAAATATTACCTAAAATGGTAATAATTAACCCCAAAAATAAGGTTAACTCAGCCATCAGGTGCCAAGATATTAGTTTTAACTGCCAAGAAACCACAATAGGACCTTAGCATTTCCATTTTAGGTAATAAAGTGCTATTATTGGCACTTTATTACCATATAAGGTAATTAATAGGGCGGACATTTGGTCTGGCTGCCACACAAAACCCAACTTTTCAAAATCTAATAGCTCCACCACCAATGCCTGGAAAAATAAAAGCTCTCTATACAGTTGTAGAGAAGACAGCAATGAAGCGATCTATAGAGAAAAAAATTAAAAAAACTTTTTTATGGTGGAGTTATTAGAGCTAGAAAATGAAGCTTAAAACACTCCGGATATAGGCGTCCCCAACCATACTTTTCACATAATATCCGCCGTGATCTCACTCACTGGCAACTCCTGATGAGCCCCAGCATCACGCGAATACTGATCTACATGCGTGCTAACTCCATCAGTTGCGGTCTGATTAAGACACTTGTTTGACGTCAAATGATCTATTTAATGCGCTCTAAATGGTTGGGCTTTCAGATCGTGATTCCGGTAAGCCATTCTCGAGCGCCGGCCAATATTATATTTTGGAGCCGGCTAGAGTCAACAACCCGGAGCACAAAGCCGAGCACACCTGGTGCGTGTAACTAATCAAGGGCACCTGAGAGCATGGAGTCAAGTGCACTTGGGAACTTGGAGACGAGTGCACCTTGGAGCATGGAGACGAGTAGCCCCGTTGGGAGAAGGAAGCATAATATCCAGCGCCGTGCATAGGACTATCACAGATTTTTACCAGTGTAACACAGTTATCTAGTCGGCGTGCAGGTCCATAGGATTTCATAAAGTCCACGCTCAAAATATCCTATAGCACACCGTCCGAAAAGCCGCTTGCTATGGGCTGCGCATCGCGCAAGGTTATTTTTATCGGTGGGAACCTATCCGTTAACACTACCACCCTAGCTGCAGCCGCCAGAAGGAGTAACAGACACTCTGGTACTTTGATTTTCTCATGATAAAGGACCTTGTTGCCTGACTGGGCCCCTGCCAGAGATCTCTTGTAACCCAATCAGCTCAGCGCAGGTCTCCTTCAATCTCTGCCAGGAATAGACCCTTAATAGCCTTATTTATAATTTCTCCGCTCATGTATGCAGTAGAAATGTGTCCTTTCAACAAAGAAGTAACCCTGGACTGGAGAATGGAGCGAATGGTAGATTGCAAGAAGTGATGTAGTGAGGCAGGAATTTATTTGTTTCAAAAGTTTGGTGGGGTAATTTTTGCTAAATCGTATATGAAATTTCTCGTGCCTAGCCTCCTGCGGCTCAGCGGGGGCTGGGCACGAGAAAAATATGAAAACAATTCTGGGAAGTTGCAAAGCAAAAAGTCTTCGGACACTATAAACTCAACCCGAATCCAATATGCCTCAACTCTCCATGGCCTGTTGGTTTAGGCAGAGATGCCACCTCCTACCTTATCGTGCGCAATTTGTTTAATATCGATTGTGGAACCAGCTCTCGCCATCTGCTAATGTACCCGTAACTTAAATCTGCATCTACTTCCTATACAGGACTTAATGCCAATAAAACCCCTTTCAGACGCCGCCGCCATCCACAGAATCGGCAGTTCGAGCGACGACTACGAACCGTGGATCTAATACTTAGCCCCCATCTCATACAGTGCGGCCCCAGGCCCCAGGCCCCTTGCACCGCCCGCCCACCAATACCGACCTGCTGGATCGTATCTAGCCAGACGATCGCATTCGGAACCCGGTACTTTAGATAGGCAGTTGCAAAAATATAATTATTGTGTGCCGCATAAGGTCGTTAAGGTACCAAAGAAGCCCGTATGTACAAAAAAAAACATACTCAAATAAAAACCCCCTACAAAGATGCAGAATCCTCTTGAACATCAAAAAACAAAAAAGGTTGGTGGTGTGTGCCGAGTCCCCTGAAGAACCATGCAACCGCACCTCAAAAATACCCCTCGAGAAGACCAAACAAAAAATGAAACGAGTAGATAGCTGAGAAAGAAGCATCATGAACCGAAGATTAGGCCGCATACCCAAAACCCAAACAGTCGAGAGAGGTCATAAATTGGCAATCATAGCACTCGTATGACACATTAGAAACGACTTAAACGCACACAGTAATATCCAATCAAATGCGCGCCGGGGATTTCTGTCGAAGAACAGTCTGCAGGACAAATTTGGGGCCCTACTTAAGTCTAAGAGCACCCAAGTCATCAGTGTTCCTGAGTGACTAACTAGTGGGGCCTTCTGCACCCACCGACCCATCACCACCGGGATCTCGCCTCTTACAATACTAGTGTCTTCAGGTTATGCTGAAGGATCATATCTTGCACGCTTGCCATGGTTTTTTTGAGGAGGTTCGTATCCGTGGCGTTAGTGTAGTGAACATATATATCCTGTTATGTCGAAATTAGCCCGCGATCACTGTCTCCGGTCCACAAAGATTCACCTTTTGTGGGTTTCTATTGAGACGCCTGAAATTCTCCTGGAAAAACTCCGACGCTTGCTTGTAGGAATGTGGATCCCCAGTGTAGTCCGGGAAATACCTTTTAAGCGGCGACAACGCCAGCTTGTGTTTGAAAAGATCGATCTTGTTGAGGAAGAGGATTATAGATGTTTGGATGAACCACTGGGAGTTGCATATGCTCTCGAAAAGCATAAGAGCTTCCTGCATTTGATTCTACCAGATTGTTCAGCCACTGCGTCCCACGTACGTGAAAGAAAGCGGATGCGTACTGCATCTTTATCCTCCACCAAGCACTGGTCGTAGCCGCTGATTGCCACGAGGAATAGCAATGCAGTAACGTTCTCAAAGCAGTGAATCCACTTTTTCCGTTCCGATCTTTGTCCGCCCACATCGAACATGCGGTAAGTCAATGTACCGAGGTCAAAAACCGTCTCGGTAATGCCCGTTGTCTTTAATCGAGACCGGAGAATGTCTTGATCTGTAGGAATAAAGTTGTTTGAAAAGAGTCGGTCTAAACTTTCGAAAAAGCTGGTAATACAAAACCCGTTAGGAACCAATATCGTATTGGCTAAATCTGCGGAAGAATAATGTCTCACTATATTAAATTGTCGTGCAGGGCGAACTCATTACCCCTCTGTACCGCCCTTTGCACGCCCGCATCTGCCCACAGACATCGGAATGCAAGCTGGTATTCCTTGGGAAAGGGTTCCCCACGGCTCAGTTCTCGCTCCATGATCACTAGATCGACATACGCCTAGAACGGCAATCATTAGGGTGTGTTGACCTCAAAATTAGGGTCAGGCATGCCTCATTGTCGGGCTTTTCGAGGGTGAGGTCATAAGTCTCCATTGCCTCTAGAATGATCTTTAACGAATCCAGCAGATTCGTGAAGATGATGACCTACACAGCGTTTAACAAATGGCCTGTAAAGTTACCGCACACACGCGGCATTAAATATCGCGAAGTGTATCTCTGACCTTGTAATCCTCTCTGTGCACAGGGTCAGTACTGTACGACGGGAACCAACAGGGCAGCGGCTGACCTATCATTCTTTGAGAATCCCGACGCGTGAATCAACTTCATTTGTTTCAAAATTGTAGATTTGCCGCTTTCACCGGCGCCTGCTCATCAAATCGCAGAAGTCAGCGGGAGAGCGCAATAGAGTGTGCGGTTGCAAGCACTCCCTACGCAATTAACAGTCGTTGTAGACTGTTCTGTCTACTCACCAAGCAGTAGCAGCTTCACCTCTTTCGATAAACGTTTCTCATCCTGTCGTATCAACTTCTCGATTTCGTTATGCCGCTTAGCGTCGAGGTCGGTATCCCCTCCCATACACATGGTGATAAAGAAGCGAGCCACTTTGTGTATAAATTGCGAAAACCCGATTTCAGACCTTGGAGAATGAGGATACCGCGCCGCCAGGATGACGAGAAAATACGGGGGTTGGTGCTGGAGAGAAGTTTCTTTGGTTGCTGCAGTTGGCAGGAAGCTTTGGATGCGATTGGCGATTGGCGCGAACCTTGAATTGCCGTCCCGTTAAGTGTCAATGGAATTAGAGGCTTTGTTCACTAGGTATGCTTTATTGCTGGGAACAAAGCGGATCGCAAACAGTGGTCGTCGTTATTGGCTCGGTCGCTAGGGAGAAGGTGACTGCGGCAGTGAGTTGTGTGTTGCAATACCAATGGCCAGCGTCGAGGCAAGGGCAAATCAAGAACGAATGAACGGTCAGAAAGGGGTATAGGAGAGTTCTCCGGAAGGTGGATCCGTCGCTCTGGCGGGGCATCTAATTCTTATGGTTTTTTCCCGGTTCGGTGGTAGAGTTGGCATGGGTTGGTGCGGCACGCGGTTATTTCCACGTTTACTTAAGAAGTCGGGGCTCAAGATATACATATAGATAAACACCGCAGACCCCCAAGGGGCACGTACTTATTCTCCTCACAGTCGCCTCGCATATTTTACCAGGGTGCACAAGCTAAATTGCCTCCCTATACCAATATCAATTGTTCGTTGGAGCTAATGGGATGCGAAGGTATCTCCCTACAGTACCCAGAATCTGTGGCACAGGAATGGCCTTTTGCGCAGTGTCGACCTGCTGGAGTGCTCTTTGTTCATGCTGGATTGCAGGAAGCTTAGAAGGAGTGTCAAAAACCAATGAACCATGAACCACACTACCCTACAGGACAAGACTAAAGTAGCGACTGCACCTAAAACGCTGGCCCATAAATTCCTCATCGCTCGGCTTCCTACGGAGCCGCAATTGTACTTGGTGGCTTGGTTTGTATGTTCTCCATGCCATTGTGCTAGTTCCAGACTCGGTAATACGTTCAAAATAACCGAGTGGTATCAAACAGGCGTGAATCTTCAGGTTTTGACGACATAAGCGACACCCTAGCGTCTTCTCTCCAAAATCGGAGACTTCACACGACAGAGTACAAGTCTGCTGTAACAGCTCTTTTTGCTGGGAAAAGTTTTTGCTGTTATGGTTGTCGAAGTGGCGGATTTGAAACAACCACTCGCTTGAGCGGCGGTCCGAAACTTCCTATCACAGCGGCGCCGAATTGGTCGTCGACGAAGCGGCGGCCCCACGGCATTAGATAGCTCCACAACAGGGCTCCGGATAAAAGATACGATCCTTTGAGGAAGGAACAAACTCCGTCTTGACAAAAATGACATGCAGATGAGGGCGGGTGGGGTCAGAAATTAGCGGCACGATCGTGGTTTCAGCATGGTTTACGATCGGTCTGAACTGCTACTTTATCCCAGACTGGGAGTTTCTTTTGGCACAAACAAAATCAATTGCTCACTAACACACGACCATTAATATACCCCATAATAATACAGTTATGCCGGGTGTCTGACTAGAAGGCTCGGGTATTCCGAAAGAAAAGATGGCCGAGGAACAGCCCACTTCTTCCTGCGACTGGATCTAAAGAAGGAAGGAGGAAGGAGGAATGGATATCGCAGCCCTAACCACTAGAACAACATTGTGCCGAGGCTGCCGAGACTCCAAGCTTCAAATATCCAACGTACCGGTATACCCGTGAGCTCACTACTCACCTAGGAAGTTCTGGACGGGAAGGATTCCTAAGCAGTCTCGGGCGCAGTGTATATAGAACTACACTCTGAGACTAAAGATCAAGACTTTCTGCGCGGAGTGACGTCACGACACTTCGAACGACGGGATTCTCGAAATGCAATTTCATGCTCATGCGCAGAGCAAGGAGGTCAAGCGAATACCGGGGCTACCGGAGAAACTGCCTTCCAATTTCAGTCTTATCAGGTAAACCGGGCCGAACGCTGTCAGATATCATGAGTGACTTCAATGATTATGGCCTTATACATTCAATCTTCCTCGCCTTGTCCGCCACTTGACATGAGTATCCAGTGGAAGAATTTCCTAGGAACTGTGTCTATAGAGAGTTGATCACAATCTCTACGATCGAAGTAGGAGAATTCTTGGTTGGCGGGTGAATGTCGACCTTTCTAAAGTGCAATTTGATACGCTTGCACATTGCCTGCACATTCGGCGAAATGGCATGTGTTTGTTTGAACTGTGAAAGTGCAAAACAAGCGCACCGCACGGGTCTCTCAGTAATCAGTGCTGCTTGAGGACAACTGTGTTTTGGTTCGATTGGCCGGGCCAGCTCCGAAGCCGCATAGTGTACTCGGGCCCGAGAGCCCACGCCCGCCCCGTAAGTTTGCGAACCTAAGCCCGTGCCCAGCTCCCGTAGGTTTCTCGCATGTGGGTGGTGTTCAGGTGATCCTTCGACGTAAACCTCATCCGCGTCGTTCCGGTGGCGTCTGTACTGCATTCTACTTCTTGGATGTGCAAGCCGAACGAACGCGCGGGCCTGTTGTGCGCCACTTCCAATCTCTGAATTTTCGACAGTCATGATACGCCTTGGTGTCCCGAATGAGGGGTACTACTTCCCTAGGTACTTAGTATGTATCACGAACAGTAGTATAGATTCTGAGCAACGATGAGCGCATAAACAACCATGCATTACAAGAGCGGTTTTGGCGAGAGGGATACTAGGTCTTGTTTGGGGCATAACTAAATAAGTTCTCGAACGGTCGTTGGTGGTACAATATCCCCATATCGATAGGGTCCAAGACATGGAGGCTTACTAGGATACAAAGGATCAACCATTGGGTTTTCCTACAATGCAAGCTTAAGCGCACATGCATGTCAACAAGACAGTATATTAATACCGTATAACCTGGGGCCGGTTTTTTTATAGCACTAATTAATAGAGTAGCTTCCATTTGCCTGATTTTCAGCCTTCTATGCAGGTTCGAGCAATCCGGACGAACAGGAATTGCGTACAGTACGTAACATGGCTTGCATGAGGCTACAAATAAAAACCGTATAGTTAATACCAAATCATATGGTACAAACCGCCGCATTCTCCTCCTAAAAAACGCCCCATTTTCTAACAAGTAGTATTACATCAATTCAAAACGTAAAAACTTGGTCATGTGGACTGCGCACTGTTCTCCTCCACAATTCCGTACGTGGAGGCGACCTAACCAATAACAACACTATCATATGCCGGCTTCGTAATACCAAATTTGAAGTATGCGTGCATGATACAATTGCATATCGGTGGCGACTTAGTATCCGGGCGAGCGATTGCCAAAGGATGGATGACATGAGTAAGTCGACTCAGCTGACGGTGATAACTTCCACGGAGCTCGCATACAAGGTCTCGCATGCGAGCAAGCGGCACAAAACAAAGCTTCATTAAGTCTGGGTATGTACCGGAAATCTCTGCGGGATGGAGTGTGCACATGCCATGCATGAACTGAAACAGCACAACATTCGTTGGGGAACCGGCCGAGTACATGTTGAAAGACAACGCGATGGATGTAAAGTACGGGTAGCATCAGAATTTGTGTGTAGGAGAATCCACGGATAAAGTAGTCTAGCACGCAGCTGAAGGGGGACGAACTCAGATTGTTAATACCATGTGACTCAGGGTTAGGTTCATATTACTATTTGGCACGTCGAGGTACCTACGTAAGGGACATCGAATGCGTGGTTCATTTTCCTAAGTTTTATACCTCTTCACGCAAGTGAGAAACCTGTTCCACAAATTCCTAGAACTCTACGTATTGGAGGATTTCGCAGGCGGGCAGGGCGGCTCCATGACGAAGTACTATAATCATCGACTGGAGGGTAGATCCTTAAGCTTACAACACTAATTGTAATTACTTGGTCGCACATGCAATCAATTCGTCAACTACCACCCGATGGAGATACTCCCTGAGCAACAAACGACGCAAAGACCAGGATTCCGTAAATTCAAGCTCGGCTGGTGTTGCAAACGCCAGCCGAGGTCGCAGGCTCGAAACCTATACGTACAGAACATTATTTTGCCGTTTATCCTGCTGCGCAGTGCTGCTGGGCAATGCATAAGAAGCCTTATTTGTTTGCCTACGGCTACGACATACCAACCCATCCCCACCCAACATGAAATGAGTATATCTACGCAGATGTCAGAGTCTACATAATCTGTGCCCTGGCATGTCGGGGGTCCAATTAAAACTACCATTCAACAAGCTGGGATTCCATACGTTCATTGACTAAACAATACCAGATCGCCTGCTTCAACCAAGTCATAAGTTTATCAACGGGTAAGACCTAGTCGCCTAGCTTAGTTGGTAAGGTGCTACAAACACCTGTCCGAGTTTGAAACCTGAAAAGTACTTTAAATACTGTTGTCTCAGGCTCGAAACCTGTAATCATCACTCTTTTGTTCTTTATCTTGCCGTGCAGTAAACATATTTGTTTGTTTGGACACGGGTCATTACGGCCACGACATACTCCATCCCAGGGTTCACTAAGTTCTTAGACTAGGCAACATTGCTAGTCCGCCTTATATCGCCTCATATCGCCCTCCGCCTTACAAGAATCATGTGTGTCTGTGCGGTAGCCAATCTGTGCCCGACACTATGTGGAGTTTAGTATCCCATACATTCATTGGTTAAACAAGGTTAGATGCTTGGCTTGACTGGTGAGGTGCTATAAACACCTAGTGCTACAAAACCTTGGTGCTTCAAACACTATTGATTGCTACAGGTTCGAAACCTGTGGGCATTGTCACTCTTTTGCTCCATATTTTCACAATGAAGCAGTGTTCTATATACTCGTGCAGAGTTCGGGTTCACAACGACTTGTAGCTCGATAGCCTCATACCTTTCCTAGGCGCACGCCATCCCACACTATGTGAGATTCAATTAGACACCATGATTCAAAATATTGATCCTTCAAGAGACCAAGACCAGAACGCATGGCTTAACAGGTGGGGTGTTCCAAGTACCCACGCCAGTACTTCAAACGCCGGTACGCAGGTTCCAAACCCGTCAACGTCTTATTTTTCCCTCTTAACCTGTAGCCAGGCAGCGCGCGGGGACCGATAAACTACCAAAATCCCGCAAACCCACCGTATAAACACCAGATCATCTGGTGTATCTGGTGAGGTGCTACAAACACCCGGTCCCCATGCTCTAAACACTCGTGCTCTAAACTCTCCGGTGCTTCAAGCACCAGCTATTCACAGGGTCAACATTGTAGGCTACGTTTTTACGCTTGTTTTTCTCAATGAAAAGAGGATCGAGCAAAGCCAAGTTCCTGTATTTCCATACAATAATACGATCGGGCCACCTAGCTTGGCTAGTGAGATGTTATAAACACCCGGTTCCCGTGCTCAGAGCATCCCGGTGCTACAAACACCAGGCACAGGTTCGAAACCTGCAGGCACCATCATTTTTTTGCTCTTCTCAACTCGCACCCTGCCAGTAGGAGTACCATATTCCATTTTTCATGCCGAGAATGTTTAATTCGTTTTATCATGATATTAGACCATGACAGAAATCCATGAATTTTGGAGAGAACTATCCACGACGGCAAACGACAAGACTTGTGACAAAACATGACATGACGGTCAAGGGGGATACAGCATCCCTACCTGGCAGTGTATGGGGATCGGTAGGTCGTATAGCTGAAGAGCCCATAAGTTGTTGAATTAACAAGGTCAGATCACCTAACTTAACAGGTGAGATGCTATAAACACAAACGCGGTGCTTTAAACACCTGGTGCTTCAGAATCATACCAGTTCACAGGTTCGAAGCCTGCAGGTCGTATCATACTAGACCTTTTGTTCCTGTTTTTCATAATGAAGTAACATATAGCTGAAGGCCCGCAAGTCTACCGACTTTACAAGAGCAGATCACCTAACTCAACAGGTGGGGTGTTACAGTGTTCTCAACCGTCCCATCCGCCCGGGATCACTCAGGACGGGGATGGGATGGCGACACGCTGTCCGTCCCAGTTAGGATGGAGACGGACGGTTAGGATGGCCGGGGGACGCCAAGTTGCCGTCCCCGGTTGTTCCCGGCAGTCCCCGGCAGTCCCCAGCAGATATACATTGATGATGAAATTCAGAAGTAGTAAACCAAGTTGAATCATACCACGCCTCAAATTTACCCTCACTATGTACCGCAAACTTTATACATTACCATTGGTTTACTCATCTCTAGCCATATAGAACCCTAAAAACTTGATGTCGGCCGATGCATATGACTGTGAATGCCGGCCGTCATGCCGTCCTCGTCAAGTAAGGACGGGACGGACGGCCTTGGCGCCGTCCCGTCCGTCCTGGAGAAATTTGGACTTCACCGCCGTCCCCGGCTGTCGGTGGGGTGTTATAAACACCCAGTGCTATAAACACCCACCCAATGCTATAAACACTCCGGTGCTTTAAACACTAATACCTATGGTTGGAAAATGCAGACTAGCAATTCTTTTGCTTTTCTTCTTATCTTCTAGCTTTCACAAAAAAGTAACACATCCCCAGAAACACCATATAAAGCACGCCGCGCAAATGCTAACATTCGCAAACAGTTGAACAAATCAAGATTCCGTAAACTCGTGGACTTAACAAGATCAGATCATTAAGCTACCACATCTAAATGAACCAAGATCTCATAAGTTCATTGTATAAACAATACCAGATCGCCTAGCTTAATTGGTGAAGTGCTATAAACACTCGGTGATCTAAACACTCGGTGCTTCAAACGCCCGTGAACAGGTTCGAAACCTGCAAAAAGTGCTTTAAACACCAGTGCTCAAAACACCCGGTCTAGTCGCAGGCTCGAAATCTGCAGGCCTCGTCGCTCTTTTACTTTTTTCATCTTATCTTCTGGTTTATCTTAATATAGACTGTAGACTCTAAGCAAATTTCAAAAGCACTGTCGAGAATTCTCATTGATATTGCCGACTAACGGCGCTATGAACTGTAACAGCTGTATAGTGCAGTATGAGATTTTCTACTTAGATCTTTCTAAGGCCTAGTGTCTCGCACTTGCGACGAATTTAAGTGTATGCATTTGCCTGCATAGACGTCAACAGGTATCACCGCGAAGATCTCGTAGTATAAATACATCGTATAGACAAGACCAGATTCCCTAGCTTAATTGGTGAGGTGCTATAAACACCTACCTTAGTGTTCTAAACACCCGATGCTTTAAACGCCATTCATGGACAGGTTCGAAACCTGCCGGTCTCGTCATACTTTTGCTTCCCCTTTTACCCTCTAACCGCACCGATTTCCCACGATCAAGTAACCTCTCGTACTTGCAACGAATATCTAATATACGTGCGCTGAATTCATTGCAACCCGTATCCCAGCAGTGTGGGATCGACTACTTGAATGAATTATGATCTCGTAAGTTCATCATATAAGCAAAATCAGAGCGCCTAGCTTAACTGGTAGGGTGCTGTAAACACCCGGTACTCCAAACACCCACCCCAGTGCTTTAAACATTCGGTGCTTCAAACACTAGTGCACAGGTTCGAAACCTGTACAGTAGGTCTAGTCATTCTTTTGCTCTCCTTAACCTCCCGACTTCTCACAATGAAATAATGCCCCATACTTGCGACAAATTACATATACTGTAACGAGCGTGATGATTCAGAAGAGCTTTCGGGTGTATGTATTTTTCATCGCTGAATGCCGCAGAGTGGACTAAATTTGCAATAGAATACCCTCAGATGGGCTCCTTGTGATCATAGCCTCCTCGACTAACGCTCAGTAAAATATGCCCACTGCAACCCGTGACTCAACGGTGTACGGGGAACAATAGACTAGGAGACAGTTGAACGGACTAAGGTCTTGTAGTAACAAGACCAGAAGGCCTAGCTTAGCTGGTAAGGTGCTATAAACACCCTGTGCTGTAAATACTCACCCCTGTGCTCTAAAAACTGGTACCCGGTGCTTTAAACACCAGTAGGTTCGAAACATGGCTTGCTATTCTTTTGTTCCTCTTATCTTCTAGATTTTCTTTTCATAAGGGAATAATATCTCGCACTTGCGATGAACTTCATATACAATCCTTCCACCATCCCAGTCATGTCGTTAACCGCGCGCAGATTTTGGCTGTGGTAGTCGTGGGTAGTCGTGGATTGCGGCACAGTCAGGTGAATCGAGATTCCCTAGGTTCATCGATAGCTGGAGGAGCGCTTAGCTTAGCTGGTAAGGTGCTGCAAACACATAAACACGCGGTGCTTTAAACATCCGGTTCTACTCTAGACTTCTAGTGCTACAAACACCCGGTCTCTGAACACCAGTGCACAGGTTCGAAAACTGCAGGCCCATTCATTATTTTGCTTCCCTTCTCTGCTTTTTCGCAATAAAGGACAATATGTCCGGATCGATCGGTCACTGGTCCAGAGATAAGACTATGCAAAGCAGCGACTTCTTTCTTCGAAAGTTCAGTCAGCAGCTCGTCGAAAACTCTGGGCAAGTTCCTGTCAGCCCACACAATAAACATGATCAGGTCGCCTGGCCTAATTTGTGAGGTGTTTTGAATAGTATCTGTGCTCTAAACACCATTGAAAGGTTCGAAACCTACAAAAATGCGACAAACGATGGTGCTCAAAACACCTAGCCGCAGGCTCTAAACTCGCCCTGAGACATCATCATTTTTTGCTCCTCTTATCGGCTGGGTTTCATAATGAAGAAACGCCATGTATGCCCGTTTGGAGTCACCACAACGTTAGCTCGTACCCAGAAGTAGGCGGGGATCAATAAGTTGTCTCATACCTACTTCGTAGTTAGACAATCTAAGATCTGGTGAGTCCATCGTATAAACAAGAGCCGCACATGAGGCTTAACTAGCGGATATTGTAAAATCCAGTGCTTTAAACACCAGTGTTACACCACTGCACAGGCTTAAAACCTGTCATTCTTTTGCACCTCTTATCCTCCGGTTTTCACAAGTAATATCTCGCACCTTCTACAGGCCCACGAATGTTAAGCCGTAACATTGATAAATTATACCAAAGTTGGACAATCCAAGGTTCCACAAGTCCACTGTATAAACAAACACAGATCGATTGGCTTAACTGGTAGGTGCTATAAACATCCAGTGCTCTAAACACTAAGTGGTACAAACACCTGGTACTCTAAACACTAGTGTGCAGGTTCGAAACCCGCAGGCTTCGTCATTCTTTTAGTCCTCCTCTTGTTACCAGATTTCTCAATGGAGTGATATAATATGTGCACGTGTCTACGCCAATGTCAAGCCGTACCTCGGCAGTGTGCGGGGATTAATAAGTATGCCCATACAGATTCCAACTGCGGGATCAATCAATTTCATACCTTGTTGAACTACTAAAGATCCTGCGGGTCCATTGTACAGCAAGAGCATTCGTGCGGGGAGACGGGGAACAATGGTTGAGAAGACGGAAACAAAATGCTCCGCACGGAGTGCGAGATTAAGGTGCATACGACACAGCAGTCCAGCCGGAATCTAAGTCTGCATTGACAGACCATGCAATCAGATTTTGATGAAGACCGCATTAGAAGCGTATCTTTGGCAAAGCTACCCAATCGTAGTAGGTACTCTGTTCACATGGTGGCACTACTAGGTGAGGACCCATGCTCACCAGTGCTCCCAACCGTTAGAAAGATCACGTTTGAGATAATTCCTTCCTACTAATCTACGAAGCGGGGTGGTAAAAACCTAAAACGAAACCCGGGATCTCTATGGTATATGCAAATGTCTACCTAGCATTGCTCCTTCTGTGGAAATCGGACTAAATTTGAGAGTCGGAGGCGGGCAGTCTGCACTGCACTGCACTGCAGCAGCGCGACGAAACAAATACCGCTCAAGTGTGGGTTATGGGAAAGGAACTGTTGCAAGTCACTGAGTTCGTCTGTCAATATATAGAATATACGCACATCAGTTTTGAATAGAGCACTTCCCGGATAGTCTAAGTCAGCAGTCCCAATTGCAAAACCCGGAGGTCCGCAAACTTTCAGACACAGTCGTAGTCAGAGGTCTCATACTAACATAGGGATAATGTGGACTATTCAACCAGGAGACTTCTCCCAGCCTACAGGCCGTAGATGTCATTCTTACAGTTATATGGAACTCCCCATTTCCCATGAGCCGCGAATCAAGCGCGAGGTTTTTATTCTAATACTAAGGGTACACAATCCATCGCTCGTTATTCCATTCCCCCCGCAACATTCTGTCACTTCGTGTGAGTCAAAAACTATACCAGCGACATCCCTTATCTTTTATGACCGTTAAGGTTAAGTATATGCAATAACAAACGGCGTAGACGGTCCCGGCATATGCTGCCCGAAGTATTAGGCGTAGTCCATGAACGGCTGGGGTCGATGAAGAGAACATGATACTATGCTCCAGTACGTACAAACCGGATTATGATATCTACACTCACATTACTATTTTCGAATTACTATGTTTCTCACTTTTCCTCCCATCTTCTGCTCTCATTCCTAGCTTGCAAGCTCGCTCGCTCCTCGAAACGCGGCTGGTTTTCGATTGCAGCCATCTCCTATATTTCCCAACCTGTACCGCAACTACCGCTGCTCTGTCTATCGTTTATGTTCTTAACCCTTTACACAACTCTTCATTTGTCTCCTTCTGTGTAACTGCGGTCAGATGCTTGTTGAGCGTCTAATCAAGACTGCCTGCGTAGTGAGACATGTATGCCTCCCTTACGTGCTGGATCTAACCGTTGCATTCTTTTTAGCTGGCAGAGAGTACGACATCAGGTACCATGACAGATTCCGACACGATCACGACTCCCCTCAGGCACCCAGTATCTGATGCTACCATCTCAATATTCCTCAGGATATTCCGACTCAAGTCTAATATTTCTAGCGGCCAGGCTAGCCACCATTTTACGAAAAACGAATTTAGAACCTACCCCCCGAGATTCCTCTATTACAAACGTTCACTAGGCACCGGTTGATCAGAAAAATCTTTAAAACTCTCTTTACACGGCCTATCACAATTCAAAAATATAACGTAGGAGAACCACCAGTGTAGATCTGTAACTACAGGACTCGTGTGAAAGGACTTACTGAACACCATGTATCATGCCTGATGTCTTTCGAGTGAACTAGTACGATCCATTATAAGGATGTATGGGACTTGTGGGTACATCTGTATGTTTTCTAAAAGGTCCTGCAGCCGGGCGTCCAATAGCCTCCACCCCCTGTACCTCCGCCGCCACTACATCCACCTCCGCGCTACTGCAGGAACCGGCGGCCTCAGGGTCCCACCACACTGCCTCCCTCTTCTCGCCCGCCCCAATAGAGATTGGAATATTTCGACACGTTTGAGTAGTTTGGAAGAGAGGAACTGCTCATTCATTGATATCGCCGGTGTTCCAAAGTGGTTAAATTAATCGGTCGGTCATCGATTCGTAGACTAACTAGATAAGACCATAGGTGATCGTGTGCGGCTCCGCACGACCTTTTCTGAGGAGGAGAAAGAGATGAACTTGTGCATTACAACCACCCTTTGAACATAGCTTCTGTCTACTGTTGAATCATGAAGAGATTTCTCTATCATTCCACCTCCCAAGTGATCAGGTTGTCAACTGAAGCCTAGCAGAACGTTTGCAGAAGCCCGACAGAAGCGTAGGCAGATGGCAGAAGATTAGTCGGAAGCCCGGCTAAAGCTTTCTTGGTTATCGGAAGCTCGCCTAGCCCAGATGCCGGATGTATCTTTCCATGGTGGAACTTTCCATGGTGGAAGCTCGGTGGAAAGCTCTATCAGATTGCACAAGCTCGGTGACACTTTGCAAGCTCTTTCAGACGAGAGAAACCCTTTTTTAGCGGCGGATGCTTGGTTTTTAGGCGAAGGCTAAGTCAGATGGGGACGGCGGAAGATCTAACAAACTGCATGAGAAACTTAGGCGGCTGACGACGGAAGCTTGGTCATTGGGCGCAGGATCCACGCTGGCGTAGATCTCCCCTCCCTGGGCCCTTATAGCGAAGCAACCCTTTAAAATTGCTGGACTATGGAGGTTGTTTGGGTGGTGGCGGAGCTTGTAACAGCGGCAGAAGTTGCGATAGCAGACGAAGTTCTCTTAGCCGCCAAACGTTTAACATGGTAGCGGAAGCTGATGGCGAATGAAGGTCTTGCGAATATGCTTGCAGTGGGGAACATCATCGGAAAGCGGAAAGTTCGACGGCAAAGTAAGGCCGCAGAACAAGGGCAGAAGATGACTCGAACTGCAGAGGAAGGCGGCGGCAGAAGCCGTCGGAGGAAGGTGACGGCAGAACTAGGTGGCGGTGGAAGTGTGGTAGTGGGAGGAAGCGGTGCAGGAAGCGGCGGAGGAAGGCGGTGGCAGACAAAGGCGGCGGAGGGAATCTAAAAGGGCGTCGGAGGGAGGTGGTGGAGGCAGGGAAGCAAAGGCAAGGAGGGAGAGGAAGGCAAGGAGGAGGGGATGCCAGAGATCTGTCGGCCATGGAAGGCTGGTTGGCGGCGGAAGGTGTCAAGCAGGGAGGGGTCGGGCGACGAACGGAATCTAGAGGTTGGGCTCCAATGTAGGAGATGATTTAGGATGAACATTCACAAACTCTAGCATGAAAGAACGGTGAACGAGAAGATTTTCTACAGAAGTGCAAAACGTTCATTTTGAAGTAGTTATCTGTAACCCGAAAAAAACGAGTGGATTATACACCCATAGCCCCAGCAGACCGAATGATTAGAAACACAAAACACCAACTCTCTCTAGAGATGAAAAAGTCAAACTCCAGTAAGCCAGTTCTGAAGGTGGTGCAGGTGCTCAGCCTCATAGCGCTTCGCCATTGCCTTGTTGTACGGGTTGTTCGGTGCGAACATCATCAACCACTGTCCCACATCGCAGCCCACCACGACTCCATCGTAGTCCTCGTCATCATCATCGTCTCGTCATCTTGGGCGGCGAAGAAGACAGAAATCGTATCTACAATGTCAGCACCTCCCATCATCAGACTTAGTCCAGCGGGTCCTATTCCGCTAGAAACATGGAAGACATGAGGCAGAGCAGCATCGTCGAAGTGAGTGGAATAGGTGATGAGGCGGATAAGCTCGGTTTGGGGCACGATAGCCTGAGGATCAAAAGCCTTATACTTGAGTGATAATAGACTTGAATCAGTATACACTTGTATAGGTGATTTCGTTGCTCAGCCGTCTTTTTTTTTTAGCTCGCAAGCTTGAGTCTGACGACTAAAAAGTAGGATGGCTGGGGACGACGGGCACATTCAAAGCTGATGGAAAAATTCACTGGCGAATTGAATCCCATATTAACCTTAATGCTGCCACATGCGACCCAGCTTTGGTATCTAGATTTGTAGCCCGGAACTGAGAGGGGGTTTCGAGAGCAGGAATCCATAGCAGCGGAATCCATTGCTGTTTTAGACTAGGGTCCAAACCAGCGACAAAGCTAGCAGAATCGTCCAACTCGATAAAGGAACGACAGATAAAAACTTCAAGATTCCAAACAGGCATAGTACCAACGTTTGAGTTTATGCCGATATTGAGTTCACGACAATACAGAGATGATAGTTTGTTGTATTCGCACCAGTGATAGCCGAGGGCGAGACAATAGATCCGGGACCAGAAACTAGCACTGGCAAGCAGACCATAATAATTTCGCCGACTGCTGGAGTGCGAACTGAATGGTTGAGCACCCCATGGATGATGGGGCAGACAGGGGGGAGGGGTCTTCTAGGCTGGAAGGTTGCCATACAAATAGGCGGAAAGATGTGGGGAAGGATGATATTAGCAATAGGAGTGGTTGGGGGGAAAGTAGGTAACGGTGGCGATGGCAAGAGAGGACGGGCACCGACGGTCCGCTGCGTTACAGAAACCTAACCCTTCGCACACACTAAAGTACACTGAAAGGACACACGATATGGGTATTGATCACAGGGATAATCGACACATAGCCTATGAAGTCCTGTGGACCTGCGCGTGGACATGCACAGTACTGTACCGGTCAATAAGGTTAGTACATCAGGGCTGGAGCCCACATTTCAATAATCACACTGATATCGCCTACCCATGCCACGGGTTACGGTTACTGGACTCGTCTTGAAACTCCAAAACTGCAGTACCACGAGAAGCTAGCTTACACCGCGACTACGTCAGTTCAGCCCCGTAGTTACATAGAACTAGTGAACTATGACCGGCAGCTACCTGCTCGCCAGTTCATTTGGGTTAGAAGAACGCGTGACACCGCCCTTAGCATAAACTGACTGGTGGAGGTTGTGGTATTCGGAAACGGCTCCGCTTGTAATGAGGTTAAAGTCGGGAAGCTGGGCCGGTCCACCGGGGTGACGCAGGGAGAAATATGCCATCGTAAATTAAATGTTTGCATTCGAAGGAATGTTGCCCTCGTTAATAATACCCAGCAACGGGTCATGACTAAGGAGTACGGAGCCTTGGGAACATTGCCGAACGGAGCATTTGCTATGCGTGGCGATAGTGGCGCGCGGGTAAACGACCGTACTTTTAAAGACACAATCGTTGGCAAAGTTGTCGCGGCGGTCGACGCCGGAGGATATGTACATTTTACTGTTGTATCACCGATCAAACTAAACTTCGAGGCGGCAAAGAAGGCGCTATGGTTCAAGGCCTTCAGAATCTTGTAACCTAGGGAGATAGAGGGTGAGAAGCAGGTCTGTTTGTCTTAGTTCTGTTTGTGTGCAGTATGTGCAGGCAAAAGGAGATACATGCTTAACAGCGAACGGGGGGAGAAGGGAGTAGATAGGAAGCGCCTGTCTATATTTGATCTGTTTGTGTGGGCAAAAATGAGATAGGCATACTCAAGGAGCTGGTTTCAACTGCAATATATATATGTTCCGATCCAGTAAGCAAGTGAATCATTTGACAAAGAGACCGCTCGTTCCACTTACCAAATGGAAAGCTTTTCAACAGTAACAACTATTTAATCAAGAGAATGGTTCCGGTTGGCAAGCCCTTCATGTTAGAACGGAGAAGTTGCCAACTGCCTCAATTTCTGTTCTAGAACGTCCTAGGTAGCTGTACTTTTTGATAAAGCCCCTTCCAAACAATCTCGCAACCACATGCCCGCCGTACCCGTCCATATGTATCATGGAAGAAAATACGGAGTTCGCTTCCCGATTACATTCACACCCGGATTCCGGACCGCTGGAGTGTGATGGATAGAATTCCCTAACAGATATATGAAGATACTGTACTACTCACAGTGGTCCGGACGTCAGCAGTCATATGGGGGTGTCCGTCCGGAAATTTTATATACTTGGCAGTGTCAGCAGGCCGGTGTCTGGTGGGTTAAAGTCTGTCAGCATTGTAGAATACTATCTAAAAATCCAGGCATTTGTAAAGCTATGTAAACTCAAGTTACGTCTGCTGTTGGTCAAGCTTGGGTGCATATGATAGGAACCAGAATTGCAAGACTGTGAAAAGGGGCCCTATCAACAGAGGAATAGAAAGACCTGAGTACGTGGTTCAAGCTTTATCACCATATCCGGTCATTGTAGAGCTATCAGCAACGACTGTCTGGTAGAAAAATACTCGTTAGCACCAACCAGCGTCCGGACCACTGTGAGTAATATAGTATCTGTAGCCGAGAAAATAAACACACCACGCACGACCGATACAAAACCCTGTAGTAAGGATATCAATCCCGAGGATGCGCATGTAGAGAACAGTAAATCCAGCGGAGATTATTTCCACGGCCCGAGACGAACTCGAAAATTGTGAGCGATATTCAATGGCAGAAACCCAACGATCACGGGTTGAGCTATGGTGACGGCAGGGATCCAAGAAAATTGCCGCAGAGGTGAGGATGTAAAAGTATAGTGACTAGGAGGATCAGAGGCTGTGTATAGTACATGTGTGATAACTGTTCCCTTGTGCAATAAGTCCCAGGACTAGAGATATCCCAGGATGAGTATACGTAACGATGTATGATCTAGGATTTCGACCCCTCAGCAAGTTCAGATGCCTCCATCCCCTTCACAAGATTATGGATTAACATACCCAAGAAATAGCAGGTACTCCGAAGGGGATGGGAAAGTGTAGCCTGCAAGGCAAAGAAAGTGTCAAAAAAACGAATTGTGCAAGACCTTAGTGTTTAAACTTTAGCAGTTATTATTCGGACTACCCCTCTGAAACCTCGAATTATTCAGACTACCCTTGTTTTCAAAATATTATTCAAACTGCCCTCACTTCCCTAGATTAAAAATTATGCAGGCTTTCTAACATGAGCGCTGTGAAAGTAATCTACAACATGATAAACCTCGCTCTGAATCTGCTTCTACGGTCTGACTTTTGCAAGCATACAGAGTGATTAGAGTTGATGGCCCACTCATACACCACTGCCTTGAAATCTTGAAAAGAGTTGAGCTCTTGGCCAACTGTAAGCGGAACTAGTGCACCAACAGCATGCAAAGGGCACTGGACTAGTGCAGGGCTTCGGCTTTGGCGTGCTAAGCGTGTAGGACTATTCATTCTTATAACTGTAGAAGATAAGACAACTGTAGATGATGTATTCGAAGTGTTAATTGGAAGCTGCGATGAAAGTAAACTTATTCAAAATCGCGGTCTGTGTACGAGGGTAGTTTGAATAATATTTTGAATGAGGTAGTTGAATAATTCGAGATTTCGGAGGGGTAGTCTGAATAATAACCGAAATTCTAAAGTATTGGTGTTTGGAGCACGGGCTGTTTAGGTCACCTCCCCAGTTTAGCCAATTGATCTGGTCTTGTTTATAGGGCGAACTGGTTGGGTCGTCGACCCCGGTACTGTGTAAATTGGGTTGACGTCTACACGGGCACATGATATTGATTCATTGTGAGAAATCTGAGGATAAGAAGAGGAGCAAAAGAACGACGAGGCCTCTATGCGGGTTTTGAGCCACAAGCCAGGTGTTTTGAGCATCAGTATTTAAAGCACTTTTGACGAAGTATCTTGGTTTTGAACCTGTACTATTAAATAGTGGTGATTAAAGCACCGGATGTGTTTGGAGCATTGAATTGAGCACTGCAGGTTTCGAACCTGCATACTGGTGTTTGAAGCACTATGCCCACTCAGCTAAACCAGTAGATCGCTTCGTGATAACCTAATAAAATAAGCTGTGTTGATGTAAAGAGTGCTCGTACCGATCAATACCCCAAACCCTCAACGCCCAAAATGCCCGCAACCACGTAACACTGTTACACCCCGAAAACTCCCTAGCCAGCGTTGTCGCACGTCAAGCATTAGTGTTTGCAATGACCCTTATACAAACGTGGGCTTGTTGAAGGTGCGTACAAGATCCTACTTTATTGTGAAAATCCGAATAATAAGAGGAGCAAAAGAATACAGGTTTTGAATCTGTACTTTTAGTGTTTAGAGCACGAGGAGTGTTTAGAGCACTGGGGGTATTTAGAGCACCACGCTTAGCCAGCCAAGATATCAGATGGCTTCTTGTTAAATTATGCTGGTGTAAACTACTATAGGAGATAAGGCGATCCGACGGGGTACAGCAGCGCAGTTAGTTTTTGTTCTTCATGACACTATACCCAATTATTTCCTACGGGTTAATGGGTATGTCCGAAGAAATTCTAGTCGAAGTTGCATGAAATGGTTTAATCCTGAAATCAGGGGTGCTGCCACGGGCTAGGGCTATTTGGGATAGTTCATGCTGCCTGATGGCCAGATGGCGTAGAGTTGTTGATGATAGTGCTCCACATATAGAACATAAAAGTTGATGTTACAACTATATTACTATCAAAATTGAAGCAGTGGTATACAATTAAAATGTGGCTTTTGGTCATGTATTGCAAGATATTCCAGCCCATAGCCCAAGCTGTACCGCGGCTCAAATATTTCCACAATGACAAATTTGTCACACTTAACCCGAGCACCTCTTCCCCTACCAACCGTAGCACTACCACTCCGGCAAGCTTCCTGTCACGCAAGGGACAGCGGGACCCTCGATAAAGTCCCGAACGAATCCGGGATTAAGACATCTCTCCAATTCCAAACCTGACCCAAGATTTGCCATAATCATTCCAATCTTCCAAATTGCCATCTACTGTTTATGCCTATCCCGTAGATATTGACAGCTCTGCGGAGTGATATCGACAGCAGGCCAAGTTTGCAGGATGAGTTCGACACTTTGCCGTGTCAGAGTTGCCATCCGCCAACAGGTGGTGGGTCTGAACTGAGCTGATCCAACGGGGATTCGTGTGCAGGTCCGACACCGAGCGCTGAGCCTCCACCTTTCTCTTTTTCCATCCGGGAGACAGCTCGGTGGTTTACCGTAGCCGGAAGTAAACCCTTTCCGCCTTCGAATGGAGGGGAGGAAGATCGTTTTCTAGGTGGTGTTTGTGGTTAGCGAGTTTTTAGTTCGCCATTGAGTCATAACTGTGGGTTTAGAACACTGGGGCGATCATTTTGTTGCGCAGAATTCCAGTAAACCTCAGCTCTCTGCACGAATTCATGCCAGTGTAAATAGTCCTCCGGCAACTGTCCATCTCCTTACTAGGGGTTGACGACAAAGAGTGGATCAGAAGTATCCTCGACGAAATCGGAGGTAACGTTGACTGAAGAAGTTGGTCTTTGCATTCGCTATTCGGGGAGCTATAATACGTAGTAAGAATTCTACTCGCTGTGGAACGGCGAGTAGACGATTGGTTACCTTGATGGGGTTTCCATTGTTGGGTTGGGGGGGGGAAGGGAGAAGTGGCGGAGAGAGGAGGAGATGAGGATGATGATGGCGATAGTAGGATGTGTTTATTATGTACTGTACTATACTCTACGGTTAGTAATCAAGTCTCAATACCTCGTTTCCACACATACGCTTGTCTCGCGCCAGCCCCTCACGTGATGCGGCTCTAATCGTACCTCCTATCATCGCCGGTAAGCGGCTGGGGTTTAGTGGTGATAGTGAGGTCACGAGCGACAACCACGTGACCCCGGAAAAGATCGCTTACCGCTGGAGCGAGACAACACATACCCGTCCGGAGTGACTTAAGTACCAGAACCATCAGCACACACCGCCACCATAACAAGCCACCGAAAAAGAATAACCAAAGCAGATTTCAAGCCAACAACCAGCAGGAGTTTTGTGCAATTCTGGAGGTTTCGAACCTGTACACTGCTATTTGAAGCACCGGGGTGTTTAGAGCACTGTGCGTTTATAGCACTTCACCTACTAAGCTAGGCGACCTGGCATACCAGCATTCGATTCCACGTCACTATTATCTCTTCCTGCGTTAAATCGCTCCCCCGGACTCAAGTCTCCTTTCTCTGGCTAATACGTCGCAGGTTCACGTGTCCCTTAACAAAGGCAATGTCCGTACGGAATGTCTGCCATACCCCTCCTGGCTATCAAGGCGCTGCTCTCGCCTTCCTTGCTCGTGAGCTACAGACAATGGCGGTTCTTCTCAAACAAAGACTCGCCTTTGCCCCCTTGGTTTTACGTCGAACCTGGTCTGGAATGGGCAGACCCCAACCCGAACTGGACTGTTCATCTCAGGCAGAAGAGTCCGCCAAAGCTGAAGTCGCCATCGAAGCGTTCTCCACGGAAATGTTGAACTGCATGCGGGCGCCTAACGTACACGGGCCAATCATACCATATCACCCCTACTCCTGCGGAAAACCCCTCTGCCTCCCCGCCTCGCAACACCGATAATTCTTATCTTCCCGAATTAGCTTATCTCTTCCGCAGATGCCATCTAACGTGTCTACCCGTATCATCTCAGAACCTAACCGTGGACGGGTACGAATTCCCGCATGGCACATTATTTCAGGGCCCTTATCACCAACTAGTGGGCAGGCATCACTGTATCGCCGCATCTTCAAGATCTTTTGTAGCAGTAAATATCAACGGTATATACATGCTACTTATAATTAATAGAAAACAGTAGTAGCTAAACGTTTTCCATAACCCATAACTCCCAATCACCAAAAGCACACGCCATGCAGACAAAAAACGCGCTATTCAAACACCACCCCCTTCTAGAAATTTACACAAACACCACGTACATCTATGTCGACACCAGCAATGCCATCTTCCTGCTAACAGGACTATTGGTACTATCGCTCCCCTCCTCGCTGTCACTATTATACACCCCCGAGTCCGTATCAATATCCCACACCTCCTCCACGCCGTTGGCAACTCCATCCCACGCCTTCTGCTGCGCACCCCTCGTATTCCACCGCAGCGTCCGCGAAATACTATCGATCCACTCTGTAGAATTACTCAACACCGTGGGGAAGGGATACTGGCTAGCCGCGATGGTGACAAAGTCTCCCTGTCGCAGCTCTATCCGGCCTTTTCCGTCGAACGCACACCATGCGGTGGCGCGTGAGCCCTTGGGTACAGAGACGCGGAGGAGCATGGAGTCGTTGAGGAGCATCGGGCGGAAGGAGAGGGAGTGTGGACAGATTGGGGTTAGCAGGATGGCGGGGATGTCGGGGTGTACAAGCGAGCCGCCGGCGGAGAGAGAGTATGCGGTTGAGCCAGTGGGAGTGGAGAAGATGCATCCGTCTGCTTGTACGACGGTTAGGAGGTCGTTGTCGCCGTAGAGTTCGAGGTTGGAAACGTAGGGGGATGGCCCACGGTCAATGACAAGTTCTACATAAGGGTGGTTAGGTAAAATCTGCGAGCGAGGGGTAGGAGAGCAATATACCATTGAGAACTTCGAATTGATCCTTCTCTACGCTTTCCCCGTTTTCTTCCCGGTAGACCGTACATGTGAAGCGCATACGCATGTTGACCCTCATCCCGTCGTCCAACACTTTACTCAAGATTTCCCGGTAGAGATCGAATTTGAAGTTCGTTAGGAACCCGAGACTCCCGAGGGAGAAGCTAAGAATCGGCGGGACAACACGCTGGAACAGCCATGACGTGAAAAGCACCGTTCCATCGCCGCCGAGCGTAAGCACCAAATCAAAGGTTTCTGGCGAGCTCCAGCAAAGATCCGGGGTCCAATATTTCAGCATGTTCCGGAACTCGGGCTCCTCATCCGTCAATACGGCCGCATTGAAACGTTTTGAGTCCCGCAGTTTCTTGTCCACGTAGACATTGATCCCCAACCGTTTCCCATACCGAGGCGTCTTCATGAGCCAATGTGCCAACTCCCGGGTAAGTGTGACCAACTCGTTATCCCGTGCTTTAGTAACAATCATTACGTTTTTAACTCGCATCTTACAAGTTCTTCGCTGCAGCTGCCGTGCAACCTCCCGGACGCCTAGCGCCGTCTGCATTAGACGGGAATGCGACCGGTATTCGTCACCCGCAATTTCCTCAAGGACACGCTCGACGTTGACCGCATTATCGAAACGTTGATGGTAGAAACATGGCGACTGCAACGGGCCGAACCCCTTTGCGGTGGACGGGGGACTCAATGCGGAGGCGGCTGAGGCTTCGATAGCGTACTCATTTAGTCCGGAATTGTGGTCGCCGTGGGCGGGCTGTGAGATGATGTACCGTGGTGAGTTGAGAGCGTTGGCGGTCATGACGCTCTGTCGCAGGTTTGTTGCTATCGACATTGGCTGAATGGAGAGCGAGGGACGGCAAGAGGCTCGCGCCTTAAGCAGGGTCTGTTGCGGAACCTTTTCCGTCGCGGTGATTCGTTGGCTGCGAGAATTGGCAAAGGATTTTAGAGACTCCAGCGATAGGAGGGACGGGGGTAGTTCCTTTCGGATTTCGTGCAACGAGTAGCGCTCTTCGAGATCGTAAAGTTCCGGCTGAGACTCAAGTGTCTGCTGCTCATCTGAAGGGGGATTGAAGGGGATCAAAGGGCTACTGTTCGCAGAAGTGGGGAACGAGCCCGGATACTGGAGTTTCGGGGTCGGGATGGAAGTGGAGGAGGAGGGCGTGGGATGAGAGTTTGGACGAGGGGGCGGCGAGTTAAAGGATTTAAGCTCGGGATCTGGTTGACCCGTTGCGGAAACGCTGGTGGGGGGACAATCGGTTACGCTTGACCGTGCAGCCTCGTCCTCCGACACTCTGGTCTGAATTATTTGCGGGGATGACATGATATTTTTGAAGATAAAATTGGTTGAATGAAGGGGTCGGAGCGATCAGCCAAAAGCCAAGCTGTGTAACGGCGCGATTCGCGGAACCAGGCCAAGTTTCTTAATGCAAGGGGACGTCAAGAGAGCGATGAGATCTCGTTCAATTCCGGCAACACCACCGGCTCGATTGATTGCTCTGATATTGCTGTGCGTACTGTATGAGTACTGGTTTTCCGGTGATATAATGCTGATGATGCGATATCGGGTTTAGGCTTTATTGATTATCAATACGGACGAACACAAAAAAAAAACTTCTAGATCTCGGGCGTGAACCCGGCTAGAATGAGGCGGTAGAGGTGTGGGTAGGGATGTTGAACCTTACGAGCAGACTGAGAGAGGGGAGAGAGAGCTTGTTCTTACGTCCACGTCGTCAAGCTCAACAAGAGGAGGGGGATTCAAGCCAGCTAATTAAGCTATGAAGCGGGGCTGGCAGAGACAGAACGACCGGCGATCGAATCCAACAGCAAACCGAGGGATACAGCTCACGATGATGTTGGAACACCCAATGACCTTGGAGAGTCGATGGCTATTGGTAATTGGGCCGAGATGTTTACCTGCAGCAGTAGCTCCGCGTCGGGATGAGAAAAGAAGAAGCTAAGTAGAAGCTGCAGAATGAGATGGTGGTGGTGATGCTGTCTGTTGGTCTTGTGAGCCTACCATCCTAGCTATATCAACTGGATTGGAAGAGTTTATATTGACACTTGCCCCCCATCGTTAATGCCTTCCTTCCCGCGGGTGGGTTTCATTGCACTGTAAGTGGTTGATACAAGTCGAGGTTTCATCATCGCCATCACTTTCCCCAGCCCCCCCTGCACTGCGGCTCTTCCCTATGAATAATTTCCGTTTGAATTTTGCCAGTTCAAATTCTGCACTTCAGCAATCCGGGTATTGCGGAGAAACATACCGACAGCCGCAGGACAACAAAATCCACGAGAGCCCGTCTTTACGCGCCCATTTTTTCGTTATCAGGCTCCACCCTCACCACAACGAAAAAACAACCATCCGCATCACGGCACAAGGAGGGAGCCCCGCTTTCAGGCCGCCAGCAGCTTTTCGGCTCCTGCTGCCAGTAGAGTTGATGGGTTGGATTGTCATGTCTCGGCATCTCCCCTTGTCGGCGCTTGCAAGAGAACGGATCATATCCGATCCGACACCACAGAACAATGAACGAACGGATCGTCCCCGTTGGTGTGCAGCAGGCCCGAAACCTGTCTGTTCCTCGCTTCAGCCAGTGAATGGTAGCACGTGGGGTGTATCAAGTTCGCGAAACCGCCTCCTGCAACCCCCTCCTGCGAATTTGCTGTGACGGACAATACGATGCGATACGATACCATATACCCACTGCCTGCCTATTTTTATAAGTGTACATATGCATATCCGTAGCCGGCTCTTCATGCAAGTCGCGAAAAGAAAATATACATGGGCCTGTGTAACGGATTTCAATTCATGCAGCGCCCACACCCTCAACCCCACCACGCACCGCACCATTGACTTAGGAATATACCTTCTTCCAGCCCTGGAATACTGTACTGCACGACACTTTTGCCGGTTGATCGGTTCACCTGGGAAGAATATACGAGGATGGCGTTTTCCCATCCCATACACACGGCGTTTGGATCGGAGAAGGCTAATCCCAACATCAAGATACCTGCCTTATACACACTTTGACACTTCGCCTCACGCCTCGGCATGCGGAACTATCAGAAATTGTGAATGTAGATATTCTTTCCGTATATATCAGCCACTTAGAAGGGATTTTGGTACCTTACCGATGGCCCCAAGTACCAAAAGCTTTCTAAGTGGTTTGTATTGGAGATTATCCCGCTTCTGGTTTCAGCCCCATGCATTTCATTTTCGGCTCTAAAAAATTTCTTGAACGCCCCAGTGAAGCGGTATACTTCATCGGGGATTCCCACCGGTTGAAACGAAGTACTCCATGTATGTATGTGCGGCTAGATCCTAGACTGGTAAGTACCAATGCATAGACAATTTTTCTGCTGTATGATGATATCTTCTCAGCTCAGCTCAGGGAACCATGTCAGAATGAGAGTTCCGGTAGGTCCAAAACTGTGAAGTCGAATTCCGTTTGGCTGCCTGAATATTCTCCAACATTGGGCGCTTAAGCAGCTCTCTTTCTTCTCGGCAGGAAGTTTTCCCCGACAATTCTATGATCGAACACGCTCTGTAACTGCGCATGCTTACATTACACGAAACTGAGCCTTAAATAAAAAGCTTTGATTCTGTATGATCTTAGGTTTTACAAGTTATAGACTTCGTGAGTACTTCGGGACAGGCGCTTACATTCAGGCGTCATCATCACCAAATCTCACTCATAATCCTCTACAGCCTCCTCCTCCAGATTCTCATAATCTATCGTTCCAGACACCAGCAATCAATCATGCAATTTGAGAAATGTGTCATATCAGATTTCCCTCAGATCTGAGAACTTCCAAATCCAGGATGATGAACCCGAACCCGAGAGTGCGCTCCATCGCCGCAGAGCTACCTAGACCCCTTATCCCTGACCCGCCACCACCAGAACCCACGTTTCGATCAGTGAATCGGCGCTACCTCCCAATATCCAGGTTATCAATGCATCACTGCCTCCGGGTGATCCGTACAAGATATTTACCGCCGTTAATGGTGGGTCTTCACTTTTGACTGTGGAGGACGAAATTTATGGTTCAGATGATAGTAATCGATGTTTGGTGTGGTATGCACTTGGTCAGCTACGGATAGATTCTTCATGGGTATGTATTTAGAGCTCAAGAGCTGCAACCTAGGGGTCACAAGCATATTCTGAGAGATGCGGAAGTCATGTTCCGCTCCGAGCATGATGGAGGGGGACCATGGGAAACTAAGGCCAGAGCGGGGAGAAGTCTAATGTGTTCAGGTTCCATTCACCTAGTATCCTATGGCACGTGGGGACGCAGGAATCCCAAGGTCATTGAATTGAACCACCACCAACCAGGCATGATAGAATATTCATCGTGCCTTGTGAGTGCATCCAGGGCACTCCTCAAGACTTTTACTGCATTAGATGCGCATGAACCGAACGAAAGTACAACCTGTACAAGATATTTCGAGTGTCGTCCCCAAGCCTAATAGCTAAAATATCAGTAAGTATGCCTCATCCTGTTCTCAGGTTGGTATCTGACGTACACATGCGTATGCACATCCACCGATATCTGCTCCCGAGCTCATCTGCGGCGCATTGCATAACTTCGCAGTAATTGGACGAGAAGAAAGGATTGAGGAGAGCCTGTGTCGTCATCTTTGCCTTGCACTTTACTTCCAAGGAAGTCCAGCATGCCCAAACATGCATATGAAGGCACGAGCGCCCACACGCACGCTCACCTAGATGCAAGTCTCGTCAGCCTCCACATACTTGCTTAATCTGTTACACATCTATGCGTCCAGAGGTCAATTTAGGCTTCTCCGGTCGGTAGCGCCAGTGCTTCTGCATAACTTCACCGCCGCACCGGCAAGTCTCATAAAGTAATCACACAATCTCCGCTGGGCATACGATAAGAAGAATGTTTGAAGCGCGCCATCGCGGCAATCCCACCTAGCTAGCTCCAGATCCTCATAGCCCTGAGACACCGGCGAATAACTACTCCTCGCTCAATTCACCATGCATACACGCATATTGAAAAGCGCATATGCGGGAAAGGCGCCAGAGTACTAGTGCATCTAGCCATATAAAGGGGGTATGGAATGTGCACGAGCTCCCCCTGCAAGCGGCCTCCAACACAAAGTATGATTTGGCGGCTAGATTTCGGCGAGCGACTTTGCAGAGGGATCATGGGACCAGGAAACAGAGACTTTACAGCTACTAGCTAAAAGGATTGGCAATAAGCGATAGATATATACAAGACTACTACATAGCACAAAAGGAGTCCGTTAGGATCCATTCTCACTTGAATGTGCCGCCTGTTTGTAACCTTTATGAACTGTACAGTAACCCGCAATGACCACACACAATCGTATAAGCCCTTTTTACGAGTGTCATGAGTAAACAACAACAACAATGCCCACTTACTCAGCACTTTTAGCCATCCACTGTACATTAATATTGCAAAGGATGTAGTGGGTCAACGGCTCTCAAAATTCACACCGCACAATTGTCGAGGAAAGAAGACCTTTGTCGACACTCCTGGTGAACATTGCTTTTGACAAAGTGATAGATCCATATGCATAGATATAACCTCATGAAACCCCTAGCGCTCTCCACCGCCACCACCACATTCAATAAGGTGTTATTGTTAATCTCACTAACCTCTTTAAGAGAAAGATAGGAGAACCGTGAGGCGTGTCAAGACGTAAAATTCGCAAACTTTCCTGGCCAGGTTGCAGACTTTTCTAATCAGTTTGTGAAATTTCCGAGTATGTGAACTCCACCCCATTCACATCGATATCATTCATGATCAAGCTGCAACTGCAGTTTTTCCTGCACCCGGCTTTGGGTTTGATCATAGCCGCCAGCGCACCGGATACCTTGTTTGCGAATCAGCAAAGCTACAACTGGCTAGACACGTTAGACGATATGTATCTCTATCTAGGAGTAACCGTAGAATCAGACGTGACTCTTCTCTTGCCTCTCCCCAACCTAAAGGAGGCAACGACAATCGGAAACTACACGGTCAAACTCAAGAGATTCTTAATCTTCTTCTCTAACCACTCGGACTGATGAATATAGCTAGTGTTGGACACGAGTCTGGCGGGGAACTCAAGACGTCTTGTCTGGTTAGTCAACCCGTCCCGTAGTAACTTTTATGTCAGACAGCTACCTCACCTTAATATCATTTCTTCCGCTACAGTTACTCTACTTATCTGCTCTTCCTTCCCATCGCTCCTACAAAAACCACGGAACAACCGCAAAACCCAAAGACCCCAATGTCCCGATCCCAGGTAAAAACAAGAGCAAAAGTGATAACCACAGGTTTCTAGCCCATGTTTTTGGTGATTATAGCACCACCCGAGCGCTGCAAGTTTCGAACTTACTCGCTGGTGTTTCCAGCCAGGGGAGTTGTGTATTGCAGATTTCGAACCTGCTTGCTGAGTGATTCTAGCACATCCTCAGCCAGATAAGTTTCTTGCTAATCGGATGGTTTTAATCATTACTATGTAGAATTTATAGGTAGCAACGTACAATCGCAAACCTAGGGGGTGTCTTTACAGAGAATCTGGAAAACCCCAATCCGCCGGCTACTCGATACCCTGAGATGCAGACACGAGCCTTCTCGAGTCGTCTTATCCCGCGGCCTACCAATATCGAGACCTGTCTTAAGCCAACTCGTCTCATGTTGATGACTTACCTCCATAGCTTAATCCCACACGACGCAAGAGCACGGCCTCTTGATGGGGACAAACTGTCCTTATGTGACCGCGCCCCCCCCGCAGGCAGTTAGAAAACGAGTGCCCAATGATGACCGCGGGCCATTCCCGTAAAAATTTCTCGTTCGATTCAGTCAGAGTAATTTCAAATATCCCTCGGATCTCCGATAGAATCTATTACGAGTTTCAATCCGTGTAATATCCAGAGGACCCTGCGGCCGAGCATAAACACCCACCGTACCGCATGCTGTTGATCACACCGGTTGCCTACAGTTCCCGTGGTTGACGACTTACCAATGGCTTCAAGAAGTTCGAAAGGCTCAGCCGTAGCGAAACGTGTCCAGATTCGCGTGCACTCCCTTCCCTCCTCCAGCGTGTGGGTTGGTAAGTGTAGTCAATCTCAATGCGTACAAGGGCGGACTTGTCTACAATTGGTATTTATAACGGTGCCTAATCACGTAAGTATCTATCAAGCACTATGACTGCAAAAGATAGTGCGGGCCTATTCCTCAAACCTGCCACCTCGTTCCAACAGCAAAAAGTAATTGTCAAAGCCCCACGCGGGGGTCGAACCCGCAACCTTGAGATTAAGAGTCTCACGCTCTACCGATTGAGCTAGCGAGGCTGTCATACCCTAATAATAGCTCTCTATCCTTTATAACCCTCCTTTTCCTCTTCAAAATCACATCACATCACATCACCATAATATTCCCGAACTCAAAAGTCACCGATAGATGCTGGAGAAAATTCCTGGTATGTAACTGTCCTTAATGTACTCTACTCTATCTCTCTTGCAAATTCATATACCTTCCTCCCATCCCTTCATTCTTTAGGCAATCTCCCGGAATCGGAAAAAAGAATCGCAAAAAAACACACAAGCTAAGTAGAATACACCTCCCTTCATAAACAGAAACAGCAAAAAACGTAAACGCGAATTGGGGGGATAGTCGTCATAAGCCATCATGAAAATGAACACCCAAACACATACATACAGGACAGACCTGGATAATTCCTCAGGCGTGTCATAGGAAAACAGAAAAGTAAACAGAAAAACATAAAGCATCCCAACACTATTACGCCGATATTCATATGAATGCTGAATCAAAAGAATTAACATCACTTTCCCTTCCCGCCTTTTCTTCCATATGATCTTGATCCTGACCCCACCCCTTCAATCTACACATCGAGTGCACTTCCTACAGTGCCCTACCAGGAGTCGTACTCCCTCCGACACCTCCACTGACTTGTCGTCCCGAAGTCTTGCGAACTCCTGCACCCACTGGCTGTCGACGTGGGCTGCTTCTGACCTTGGTGCCGATGCCGCTGCCAGTACGCTTCTCAGCCGGTGCAACGGTGTGGCTCGAGGTTGTGTTGGTGGTAGAAGTCGCATGGCCAGAAGTTCTCTTACCACCGGGGCTCTTGGTGGCGGCCCTTCGGTGTAAGCGGATCATGTACTCCTCCTCGGTCATTCCAGCCTCGATGGCGCGTGCAAGGTCATCTTCGTCGACCTTTACTGCCGACTTCCGACGGCGGACAGGAGACGCGTCATTTTCGTCGGCAGCTGCTCCAAAACCATCAAATGCCTCATCGTATTGGGCTCTTCTCACTGACGCTGCACCGGATGCAAATCTGCTGGATGTCTTTCGTGGCTGTCCAGGTGTAGGTGCGGGCAACGCGGCAGCCTGAGAGGTCGATTCATTATTATTATCAACTTCACCGAGGATGGAACGTCTTGCTGTCGTTGGGGTCATGGCGCCGGAGATACGCTTGCCCTTTGTTGGTGTTCGGATAACTGGCTGGCTAGCTGCCTTCTCAAGGGCACTAACGAGAATGGTGTCCTCAAACCACCACTGTCGGAACTCATTCTGATTGAGGTGCAGCCAGTGTTGCTGAGGTCCCACCACCATTCCAGGTCTCATGAACCTCATATATGCAATCACTTCGTTTGCTGAGAATCCGTAACGGTAGATCAGGTATGCGCCAATTAAACATCCCGTTCGTCCAAGACCGGCCTTGCAGTGAACTGCAATGTTCTTGTTATGCACCGTAATCGTCTGATGTGCAATGTTGATGAATTTCCGCACAAGATTGAGTGGGGGACATGTGCCATCATCAAAGATCATGTCCATGTGCGTTATTCCCAGAGCAGTGAAGCAATCTGCCGGGTAGAGAGGTGAGTTCAATCGAACGACGAGTCCGATATCGCGAGTGTAGAAGTGTTGGAGCACATTCTTGAAAGGTACAGGTAGCGTCGAGTCAAGGATTTCCTCCTCGTCGGTTGGAAGTTGAGGCTGTTGACCTGGAAGCAACTTATGTTGCGGTGACGCGAAGGCGAGAAAATTTGGCGAGACCCAATTGAAATCCCCCATGTCTACTCTTTCAAATTTCTCGTATCTGCCACAACCCCAATTAGCACACGCCCCACATCAGACGAATCTGAAGAGCATACTCGTCTAATACAAATTCTCTCAGATTCACCAATCCCCTCTCCTTTGCTCGCCAAACTCCGTAAACGACATCCTGAACATTGAGGATGAAGTCTGCCTGCGAGTATCCGGCATCACGGAACGGCATCAAAGGCGGATCGCACATTGCTAAAGGACTCAACGCGAGATGGGGAGGCCAACTCTGGACCAAGACCTATTCCGTTCCTGTTAGCATCCATCCCCTCCCTCTCGCCCGCGTAGTTACATAACGTACCATATAAGTTGCGAGGAGACAACCCGCATTCGCGCGAGCCTTTCCATCCGGTTTGGACCAGAACACTACCACTCTGCCTTCATTCTTTGGGTCTCCAAGAATATCGTGAAGCGTGACCGCAAAGCGGTACAAGTGGCCAATGTGAAGAGGACCGAAATCATGGTGAAATGCGTTATACAGAAGCGCGTCATCGACAGTGAAATACACGGGCTTCAACCCCAAAGAATTGACAACCTGATTCGGCCGACGTTTTGAGGGACTGCGACTGCCCACGCGGATCTGCTCGGGGGCGATGATCTTGTAAGGATCGGGGATTACTTGAGGTGGGAAGGGTGTAGCAGAGTTTGGGGGCGATGTATAGCAAGCCCAGTATAGTCTATCTGTAGAGAAAGAGAGATGAGCGAGGTGTACGGAGAGGGAACATGCAAAGATGGAATGCTTACCTGCGATGTACTCAATGACATTGCCGTAGGGAATTGGAGGACTCATGACGGAAGGAAGAGAAAGAAAGCTCTACTCTATACTCTAAACAGGTCGTATTGGTGTAGGCAGATGAGCGCGATTCCTGGGAGAGAATCTCGAGAAGAATTGGAGGTAACGTTCTCTCTCAGGTTTGAGGAAGTCGTGTGTTCAGATGCAGGTATCGAGGAAGGGAGAGCGGGCTTGGGGTTGGGAACACAGCAGTGAGCAACAACAAAAACAACACCACAACACAACAGAATAGTAAAGGTGCGGACAGCCGACTCTTTCTTTGTCCTTCAGTGTAAGCGATACTACCACTGCTCAGCACAGTAGGAAAATCCCAAGCCGCTGGAGTTCGTCTTTGGGTCGGCGGGGAATGTTGATGTCGAATGTTGATGAGAAGGGCAGGCAGTGGTGGTATTCTGTGCTTATTATTCTTTTTTGCCGTGTTTTTGTTTTGAACCCTGAGCACAAAAGCAGTAATAAATGGTTGGGGTGGGGAATTGTGATTGGGTTTCGGCAGAGTCGCTAGCTCGGTTCCGTCGTCACAGCAACCCCCGACACAAGCTTCTGCTTAGACGGCGGCAGAGTGTGGGGTTGTGACAACAACAAGACCTCTCCCCTGCAATCTCCAATCCCTCCTGCCCACGATCCCCGACCATGGCATCAACCGTTGACCCGGCTTTCCCTCACTCCATGTATCTCTTGCCTTGCCCCCTGGTATCACCACCACCATTCTAACACACCTCTGTCTCACAGCACAATCTCACTCCCGCTCCCCACCCCGCGCCTTGCAGAAACTCTGCAGCAGAGTCTTGCTGTCGACCAAGAGCTGTCTGCCCTGGTGGTCCGCGAGTTCCGAGCGCAGGGTGCAACGCTGGAGGTATACTACAAAGCCACGACGGCGCGGATGCTGCGGGTGGCCACGAACGGTGCCTTCGAGAGCTTAGGAACATTGTTGCGGGTTTGTGAGGAGCTGGATGTGGGTGTGCTGGCGGCCGAGGAAGACGAGGAATGAAGGATGCGCGGTGCTGTGAAGATCTGGCAGGGTGGGGGATAGGCGTTACGGAATGGGTCTTTCTACTAGAGCATGATATCAATTCATATCTCCTTCGGCTGTGACAGATGAACTCAAAGCCGAGGAAGTGTGGCATACATCCGCCCTATCTTTAATCCTCGACCAGTTCTTCCAGCTTCTTCACAACATCCTGTACCTCCACCCCCGCTGCTCCAGACACTTCAACCACCTTCTCACGCCCCTTCATCCCCCTAACCACCCTCGAATCACTCTTCCTAAGGCCCAGTGCCTGCAAGCGTTAGCTAGTGAGGCCAACATCAACTCCCCCCATACATACCTTAGCTAAAAACCTCACTACCTCATCATTCGCCTCGCCATCTCTCGGCGGTGCATGTATGCGTAGTGTTATTGAGCTCGCTGGGTCGACCGCAACGACCGAGGTGGTGCGCGCGTTTGGTTTTATTGTTAGGAGTAGCCGTAATGTGGATGGGGTCGGTTTGGTTATTGACATTGTTACAACAATCGTGGCGGCTCTTAGCTGTTGCTGTAATCATACTATTCTACCTACGTACCACTCACTACCGATCATCCCATCATGCTCTAAGCTATCCAATTGGTTACATTACAATCAAACACTTTACATCATACAAAATAGCAAAACCAAACAACCAAACGACCAGCGTTGAGTTGATATCACTCGCATACACTCGACCCAACGAACGCCCTCTCTACTTATAATTACGAACTCATCACTTCAGAACTCCAAGACACCGTGGCCGTTGACCGGTTACTCTTCCCCGTCAAAAGTACCGCAAAACGCCCCGAACATCGAGTACCGCACTCAAATCAAAATCTCCGAATTAAGCTCGAAACCCACAATACAGGCAAAGCACAGGCATCGATAATTAACCCTAGCTCCGCGACGAGTACGAGCTCTACGCGCAAACGCCATCAACCGTAGCAGACCCATTCGCATAAAGCCCATCAAGCGACTCGTCAAGATTCCGTACGGCGCCGCCCAAGCTCTTAATAACTTTCACTGCCGCGTCCTCACCCGACCAATACGCCCCGCTAACACTACCAAGTCCCAGAACAGGAGCCGTATGTTCACCTGCAAACCAGATACGTCTATCCTCAATACCTTCCCTAAATACCTCAATATCCCGCTCTCCATCTTCCAGACCGACCTGAAAATTTGAATATGATCCATAGCCAGCGTATTCATCGTGGCTCCATTTAGTCGCGACAATCCGCTCTGGCCTGCAATCCGAGGAATCCGAGTCATAGCCCCCGAGGCGTGAGAAGTATGGTTCGAAGAACTCGGTATACTGTCTTAACCCTTCGTCGGTGTCTGCCGGGGCAAATTTTGGGCTCGTCAGATGTGCCGATGCGGGCCCAAAGACATAGAACAGCAACGTTGGTTGATCGTACGGCTCCGTAAGATGCGCAAGCGAAAAGCAGCACATATGCCATTTATTTGGATTTGTTTTGGGCGCGTAACTTGGCGTCAAAAATGTAAAGAAGCCCGGGGATTCGCCGTCTGCCCAGAAAGCTCTGGGGAAGCGGATGTAGACTTTTTCCAAGTGACCATAACTCAGTGAAGATATGGACTGTTGTATTCGTCCCGGAAGGGGTGGGTTAAAGGTTACGGTGGATCTTTTCAGGCAACCAAGGGGAACTGTAACAATGACGCCATCAACAGAGTATGTTGCGTTGGGACTGGTCAGAAGTATCCCCCGCTGACCAAGAAATTGGGTTTTGGCCGTGGTAATTGACGTTATGGGTGTGGAAAGCTGTATTGTCCCAGCTTTTAGAGCTGGAACCGCAAGAATGTCGAGCATCGGCTTGTAAGTACTCGCAACGAATAGATTTGCTACTGTAATGTCAGAACCACCTACTAGACAAAACTTTGCGAGGGAGCGGCCTCTTACGTCCTTCCACAGGCTCTTCGAGGAGGAAGAATTTCAGACTTTGTTTCATAACACTGGTTCCGATAAAAGTTCCCCACCTTTGATCACATCGAGTTAGTCTCAAGTCACTTTTGTCTCATATTGAGGCACGAACATATGCACCATATCCAACCATAACGCTTTTCTTTGTTCCTGGCCCTTCCACCTAATGCGTCCACTTTCAGCCCTCGTCAAGTCGGGTCTTACAACTTCCGACACACCTCCCCCGAATAGCTCTTCTGCCTTCTCCACACCGTAGTCATATAACGACTTTTCTGCCGGTATACTGGCTTTTTGCGCTTTCGAATACTCTGTAGCTTGCTCAATAACCTGCCAAAGTAAGTCCTGGAGCTCATCTGCTTCCTTCTGATCTAAAAGATCCCCGTTGGAATCAAACACCGGGCAACTGTGCTCAAAGCTATTCAGGGTCGAGTGTGCAAGTTCTGACAATGGCACTATAGGATTTCCAAAAGTTCCGTGGATCCAGTTTGGCCCACTATCATGCGTAAGTTCGAGGCGATAACTCAGAAGATAGAGATTTAACCCACAGATCGACAGCTCTTCCCAAGTGATTACTCGTACATACCCGTCCACCGATACGATCCCGCGCCTCGAAAATCGCCACATTGTATCCCTTCTCCAGCAAAACCTGTGCAGCCCTCAAGCCGGCTACCCCAGCGCCGATTATCCCGATGAGTGGGGCATCTTTACTACCAACACCTATCGTTGCCGTATTCGGCGCTCCCTTCAAACCCACACCATTCAAATCCGTGGTAATGTTGTTGACACTAGTCGATCCGTTGCCATAGTGTTCGAAATCCATGCTTTGGGGGCGACTGACTGACTGTAAGGGCACGAAAACTAGAGCTACAACGAAGATGTCTGAGCGAACGAGACCCGAACAGAAGTCAGAAGTGCTGTAGTCGATATTAAAGAGCTTCCGAGAATGACGATGCCGAGGTGTTGCTGTAACGAGGCGAAGGGAGGCGAAAATAACTGCGGAGAGAACCGGGGGGCGGATGGGTAGATGCGGATCTAACGACGCTACACGATAAGCTAGAAGTGTGGTGGTCAGGCGGTAAACGCAAGAGTTACGCAAGGGCAAGGTGAGGGGTGAGAGAGAGCAAGAGTCCTGCTGTGCTGCGATGTTTTTCGGTGAGGATCTGACAGGTGAGGGCGCGGGAGAGGAGTTGCAATATATGCAAAGTCGAGCTCAAGCTGTTATGTTAAACATCTAGCTCTAGCGGCACTCCAAGACGGCACATACTCCGAAAACTAATTAGTGATGCGCCACTCGCTGGAGGCAAAAGACGAGAAAATATATAATATGCTCATTGCCGTCGCTGTGACTGTTGGCCGGCAAATTCCCTCATATACGAAGAGCGATGAGTCGTACATTGTCGTGATTGTTGTGGGGATGGTGGTTGTGGTGTTGATCGTCAACTACTGTATAGAGTTAATGTGACGTATCAACTACTTTGCATCATGCATGCACTCATAATATGGGTATTCATTACCCGGGTATCATCCACATTTGTAGAGTACAGCCTCAGGAACTGTGGACCGGTCCAAAAAAGGTTCCCTAATAAAAGTCGAGTGATGGTTCATGCTAGCAAACGGATAACCCGTTAGTCAAATGCCGCATTACCGCCGGGCTCAACCGTATCAGTGATTAACGGCTTATTAGTAGTTATTAGTGCCCATCTTACTGAGTTTGTATCCAATGATACCCACTGGGAAGGGCGTGTGCTGCTGCAAGATATATTAGTTAGGGACTTGTAACGCATATGCACGAATCGATCCACCGGATTCCTCTTATCGTCATTCGTGCGAACCAAAGATGGTTCTGCCTTCCCGGGAGAAAAAGAAATCAAATGGAAACTGCCGCGTCACTCATGTACAACATCATCTAATGTCGACCCGTTGTACTACATCATGTGGAGCATCCCAATTGGAGATGTGGATCATGCACGATCACTCGGGATTTTTTTCCCTATCACGGGTCCGTCATAGCGGACAATATAGCGTATTATCTAGCCATATTCGGTTTCTTTGTAGTATCGCAGGTTGCTAGATCCGTTGCATTTACTCTGGTTTAATCCGTCTTTCTTTTGTCCCTTGTACAGACCTAGGATCCGGAAAAGAAAAGGATTCCAGAGTTCAACTACGGTTTTATTCACCTTTGAAGTCTTGAAGTCCAGAAAAGTCAGAAACTCGACCAATAGGGGCGGCGTATACAGTTAGCTATGTGAGCTGCACGAGCTACAAAAAAGACAGATCCATCCAAATAGTACGGTACGCTGGAACGAGTAACCCATCTAGACCCATAATCTCTAGATTCGGTTCACCGTCTTGCTCATCAAATTCCGGCCTTTTTGAGTTTGTCGTTCCGACCTCACTTCCTGGAACAGTAGACTCATTATCTACCGCTGCAATCTAGGTACTAGCTATAGTCCAATGGATGGTGATACGTTAAAGCCACCGAAAAGAAGATGCAACTTGTAGCCCGCTCATACCCATTCCGAGGAGTTGAGCTTCCGTTAACCATCCCTTCTTCAGGTCGTCAAAAAAACCGTCTGTATAATGAAAATTGTTGCTTTGGTCTAGTCAAAGTTAATCTGGACTCTACCTCTGTCTGGCTTACCCCCGATATCTCTGATGGTGGCAGAACTTCTTTGGCCAGAGCAGCTAACCCAGAAGTCGCGATGCTTACACATAGAGTACAGATTGGCTTGTAGACTCTGATGTCTCATTGATGGAGGTATGCTAGAATACCCATGGTCACTTCCACCATAACAGTTGTAAAACTGAGATACTTCTCTTTCCATTATAGCCATTACGGTACCCTAAACTTTATATTCTCGGAATTCTATCCAGCTTTCGTATATAATATGCATGACCTCCAGCCGTTCGCATTTGCCCGAAATTCGTAGCCAGTAGCGGTTCGAGACTAAAGCTTGTTTATGTACTAGATTTAGCCAAGTTTCTCGCGTTTGATCTAGCTTGCTTATTGTTCAGGCTTAGGGATTGGTTCAGTTGCCAACCGAGTGATATATGAGTACTTTAGTAGAATATAGGGAGTCACTCTCTACTAGAGACCCCTCTCCCTCTCCCTCTCCCTCTTGCTCTTCCTTTTCGCTCTCTACTTATCTATCTGCTTGCCGATCCGTCGCTAAGCTAGATAACTGCACATACTTAAATACTCAAGTACGTAGTAAGCTGCAAGCTGAAAAAAATTTTAATCAAAATTTCACGGAGCACAGCTCATAATATAAGTGTTGCGGTAGCTAAACGCTCAACACCCATTCCTGTTCTTCAGCATCGTAACAGGAATTTTGTTGATGCTGTTAATTGGCGTGTTTCTTCTGCTTTGCTGTCCATGGTTGGCGCTTGATAGTTCCAGTACCGTATGCAGAACGTACTCTAGTCGCTATATCCCATACTCGGATACACTCACCCTGACGCGTAAATGGCGACCGTTCATAGACGCGTGGGATCTACTTTCCAGATTTGGTATTTACGGATCCTAGAGAAGTATGATACAATACAATACATTAACCATCGCCTTGTGGCGGCGCTTCATGGGTTTGTTACTGTCCTTTTGTAGGTGGGTTGTGGTATTGTTGGACTCGGTGTTGGAGGCGTCGGCTTGGAGTACCAACACCAAGTACTTTTGAAGTCGTACCGGCTACTCTTTGCTGTGTGAGCCACCAAAAAGTGCTTAACTACAGTACTTGACTGGGTATTTGATGAGCATTGTCCAGCCAGTATATCTTTTTAAGGAGATGAGAGCGGGCGTGAGAACTGTCGAATAATTTGGCGCGGGGAGAGAGGAAATACATACAAAAACGGGCCACACAAAGATGGGATCATCTCAGCCAGCGCACGGACACCAGTCCAGACTGGAATTTATTGCGTGATGAAACGGCCCTGATCTACGATTTGACAGCGGCTGGGAGAGAATATGTGGGCGGTCGAATGAGAATTCCCAATTCCTAGCTATAAAAGCTCATTATACACTTTTATGCAGGTACAGATAGGAAAGATCGCGCTGTCGCGGGAGGGCTGGGGTCGGCTGGGAAAAAGAGGGGAACAACTTAACCCGTGAGCGCGCGTTTTGATGGGAACGAGCGTTGTGCACACGCGTGGCACCAAGAGATTTGACTGATGGCTCTACCCAGCCCCCACTGCGTCGCCCACCATATTTACTGGCACCCGCCGCTCTTCTCCATTCCCCTTCACTTTCTCACATTTCCCTCGTGACTTTCGATAATATTTGTTTCCATAAAGTCGTCAATTCCACGCATACAAGCAGTTGACTTACATTACTGTCTGCCACATCACTACTCACCAACACTGAGGTTGTCAACAATTCGACCAACGAAACCGATACAGACGCGTCGAAGTTAGTCCAAATGGATCTTGAGCCTATTACTGAACCGCATCCCAGTTCTAGCAACAGCACCAGCAGCACCAGCAGCTCTAGCTACGCCTTCGTTTCGCACTCGCACGGTACCCTTCCGTTCAACCTCCCAGGGTCAATTGGCAACAACGCGCCTTTCGCCCGACGACGACGACGCAGACGGACGTCCCCACATGACCAGGTCGTACTAGAGGAGGAGTACGGCAAGTGCACCAAACCGGACAAGGCGCGACGAAAGGAAATTTGCAAGATGGTACAGATGGGGGAGAAGGAAGTCCAGGTAACTATTTCACGTGTGTGGCTTTTTTTGCAATGCGAGGTCTCGGGGTGGATAATTGAGGAGTCATACATATGGGCAATCCAATTTGAAGCGGAGGGGAGGCCGTAGCGTGTTTAATTGAGCAAGCAGGACTCGTAGAAGTTCAGAGAGAGACAGAAGGGATAAAGAGAAAGAATAGCGTCCTGACTGTTTGTGAATTGCAGATTTGGTTCTGCAACAGACGGCAGGCGCAGAGACGACGAGCAACACCACTCCAGCCCCATGAAATGGTGCCTAACAGTTCACGTTCGATGTCGCGATTCGCGTCATCACAGTTATCACTCGTGTCGTCGTCTCCCAGACGCAGCAGCAACAGTGATCCCGCTAGCGAGAGTAGCGTGTCTTCGGGGTTTCCCATTAGCAGCAGTCCCTGCCAACTCGTCTCCGCACTCAAGCCAGCAAGCCATCATCTCCTGCACAGCGAAGACAGTGACCATCACCACGCCGTTACTCGAAATCCAGAATCAGAGCTCCAGTCCGACCACCACCAAGAATACGAAGACGATTGCGAACAATTTGACGCCAGCGAGTCTCAGAAACAGTTGATCAAAGAGTCAAAGTCACAACAAACAACATTCACGTACACAACACACACCGCCATGACTGCTGCCGCCGCCACAACCGCCACGTCAACAACAACAAAAACAACTGCCACACAGGAAACAAAAATGACGACCTCTGCCCACCGACGTCTACAAGATGTACTAAACGGCTCAGGCACACCCGAACAGCAGCCCACTTTACCCCCGCCACCACTAATTCGTTCTTCCTCCAACCCCCGCCGAACAAACTCCGCTAACCCGTTACCCCCACCACGCCTCCTTCGTCGCTCCTCGTCCGCAGTCCGCCTCACCACCTCCCTTGAAGGCAAAGCTACCGTAATTCTCGAAGACGAACCCGCATCATCTCCGCCAAAACCTCCCCCAACCCCCGCACCCCGCACGACAAAGAGAAGACCACTAAGCACACCAGTCGACAGTAAGCTATGGGAGTTCTGCTGCGACAACCAATCTGCGATCCAATCGCCGGCAATAATACCTCCGCAGCCGTCAGAAGCAACGCAGGCATTGCGGCTACTCCGGACACGACGTAACACCGTCAACAACGGCAGCGGTGTCCCATCACTCCCTCGCACACAGTCCCAGTCTCAATCCACCACTCAACAACCCAAACCAGCAAAACAACAACCTCCTCCTTCAGCGTCAAAACGGATGCCTGCAAAGAAGCAAGAACGAAAAGTCATAACCTCCACCAAGAAAGCCTCACGACCAAAGCCGCTGTCCTCAAACAGTAACACCAACAAAACCCGCGGCGGGTTCTCGCCATCAATAGACAGTGACAAAGAGAACCAACCTCCCGGCGCCCCCGTCTCTCCCCCCCCAGAACCGAAACGCCGTCCCCGCGTACAAGGGGTCTCTGGAAAAGGCGGGATGATGTCTTCAACCTCGACCCCGTCGAAAAAGAACGGAAAGGGGAAGCCGACACCTAGGAAGAAACGGCCTAGCACGTACAGCGACAATGCTGTGGGGTTTTATGAGGATGAAACACAGGAGCTTGTTGGAAGCCAGGATGGCGACTTCATTGCAGTGGCTGATGGTGATAGTGGTTCGCCAAGGAGAATCGATGAGATGGAGTGTGTGGAGAACTTGTTGAGTTTGAGAGGGGGTACTTGGAGATAGGTTTGCGTTGTTGTCTTAGACTCTTTTCCTTGGGTTTTTGGGTTCTCCTGTTCTGTGTATGTTTCCTTTTTTGTTTTTTTCCCTTGACTTGGGGGGGGGGGGGGGGGGGTTTGG
>Ga0307515_10000729_pt1 | contig 75875 bp, 75 predicted proteins | sample 17_EM_MG_FD_194513 | JGI IMG/M metagenome (GOLD analysis project Ga0307515, IMG submission 194513) | Populus trichocarpa ectomycorrhiza microbial communities from riparian zone in the Pacific Northwest, United States - 17_EM | ecosystem: Host-associated > Plants > Roots > Unclassified | place...
ATAGTGTTGCTGTTATCGTAAGGGGCACTCAGTGGTGGTTTTCGAGATCTCACCATCCCATGTGAAAACTTTTCACCACCGCCCATAATACTCATAACCACCACCACTAGGTCGTATCGCACGCTGTGCGACGTCTCTGCGTTGGCTCTGAGTCTGAAACTCAGGTTCGTAGCCGTCACCACGTACAGGTGCAGAGTCCGTTTTTCGACGGCCTTGGCTTATAATAATATTGCTCTACTATACTATGGTTTCTTTAAGGCTTTTAATAAGTTAATAGAATTTATTATAATTAAAACCTCCTCCTTTATATTTAGGTAAAGTAGAGACTCTTACTATAGGGAATAAAAGTAGTATATACTGCGTAGTTTATAATCTAGTTTATAGTACGGTTATCTGCTATTTAAATTATACTAATCTTTAAGCGGTTCGTGTCCTTAGCGACTGCTAGGCCTCTTGCACCTTTGCGCTCGGTTTCCTTATACGTCTTAGTGGAGCTGCTAGCGGGTCTAGAGGTGGTGTTGCTGATACGCGCTTAGGGGTTGAAGCAGCCATTGGGGTTCCGGGGCTTTGTTTGGTAGGCCGCAGGGGCCGCCTTGTAGCGGGAACTAGCTAAACGAAAGACCAGGATTCGATTAAATATCCTCCTCTTTTAAAAGTCAGTCTATCTCAAATCACCTAGTGGCGCATCACAACCCTACGGCCGGTGCGGGTCGGCCGCCCTCCCTATATGTGGTGGCAACGTTCTACCGCGGATAGCTTTTGTTACTGTTACATATTACACGTAAGCATTAGCTGAATTTATCTTAGACTATACTTTTACAATTCTGCATAGCAAAGTAGCAGCTAGTATTGTCTCTAAGTCTTTATATCACTAGAACTAAGTAACTAGCCATGATAACAAAGGCAGAAGTCGTCCACTATAGCCGAAAGCACTCTGCACCAACAATATAGCACTTTTATACTACTATTTAGATTTCTACATGTATCCTACGTAGGCCATGCTCATTAGCAGGTATTAGATGTACTATCTTGTACCGACTAGTGTGCACCATTATCAAGCAGCAGCCTCACAATCTGCTTATGACCTTCTGCTAAAGCCGCGTAGAGTGCGCTACCGTATCTTTCACTCTGCGCGTTGACGTCAGCACCCTTCTCAAGCAGTAGCCTTACAATCGGCTCATGGCCTCTAAATGAAGCTACGTGGAGTGCGCTACTATAGAGTTCATCTTCGTAGGTATTATCTTCATAGTCATCACCCTGCCAGCCTCTGTCGTATATATCCTGCGCGTTAACGTCGGCGCCTTTGTTGAGCAGCAGCCTCACAATCTGCTCATGGCCTCTATCTGAAGCCGCGTGGAGGGCGTTGCCGAAGTATCCACCCTGTGCGTTAACGTCGGCACCTTTGTCGAGCAGTAGCCTCACAATCTGCTCGTGGCCTATTGATGAAGCCGCGTAGAGTGCGTTACCGCTTCTACCCTGCGCGTTGACGCTGACGCCTTTGTCAAGCAGCAGCCTCACAGTCTGCTCGTGGCCTTCTTCTGAAGCCGCGTGGAGTGCGTTGCCATATAGTCTACCTTGCAGGTTGATGTCGGCGCCCTTGTCGAGCAGCAACTTTACAATTTGTTCGTGGCCTTTACATAAAGCCGCATGAAGTATATTGCCGTAGAATCCACCCCGCGCGTCAACGTCAGCGCCCTTATCGACGAGCAGCCTTACAATCTGTTCGTAGCCTCCCTCTAAAGCCATCTCAAGTGCGTATCTGCGATTCGCGGTAACGTCGGCGCCTTCGTTGAGCAGCAGCCTCACAATCTGCTCGTGGCCTTCTTCTAAAGCCGCATAGAGTGCGTCACCTCCATGCTGCGCGTTAACATCGGCGCCCTTGTCAACTAGCAGCTTTACAACCTGCTCGTGGCCTCCCCTCGAAGCCATGTAGAGTGCGCTGTGGCGGTTTCTCTCCCCGGCGTTAACGTTGGCGCCCTTGTTAAGTAGCAGCTTCACAATCTGTACGTGGCCTCCAGATGAAGCCGCATAGAGTGCGTTACCTCCATACGATGCGTTACCGTATAATGGTCCACCCTGCGCGTTAACGTCGGCGCCCTTGCTAACTAGCAGCTTTACAACCTGCTCGTGGCCTCCTTCTGAAGCCGCGTACAGTGCGGTGCGGTAGAATCCACCTTGTGCATTAACGTCGGCGCCTTTGTCGAGCAGCAGCCTCACAATCTGCTCGTGGCCACTAAATGAAGCCGCCTGGAGTGCGTTGCCGAAGTCTACCACTATGTCATCGTCATCCTTGTCGTATACATTCTGCGCATTAACGTCGGCGCCCTTGTCAACTAGCAGCTCTACAACCTGCTCGTGGCCCCCTTCTGAAGCCGCGTACAGTGCGGTGCGGTAGAATCCACCCTGCGGGTTGATACTGGCGCCCCTGTCCACTAGCAGCTTGAGCATCCCCTCATGCCCATATTGGGCTGCGAGGAACAATGGAGACTGGCCGCGGCTATCTATCGCGTTAACTGCAATCAAAGCCTCTACTTCTAGCCTATATAGAAGCTTCTGTGCTAGACCAGATAATCCGAATCGCGCCGCGAGGTGCATTCCTGCTGTTCTTCTTGGATATATTTGGCTATAATATTCGTACTTGTAGTAGTCTGAAACTAGCATTACCTGGGCGGCACAGGAAACTGATCCACTGTGGAGAAGAAACGAACATGCTAGCTCGCACACCTTATCTTGAACTAACAGTGTATGTTGGCCCCAGTGCTTGGCAGCATATTCTAGGAATTTGTTTTGTCGAAGCCTCTCCTCAAACTCTTTGTCAGTGGAGCAGTTACCACTTCTAAATGTACTAAAGGAGAGGTAGGTGAGACATGTTAAAGCAATATCCAGCTGAGCATTAGGGTTCCATTTATCCCTAATGCGCTCAAAGTACTCTTGTGTGGTGTAGTGCACAAGACGGATTATAGCGCTCTCCTCGTCGACAACGACAAGGCCGGCGCACACTGACACCAAGTCTTCGACGTCCAGTACATTCTCGGGATCAAGCTCCTCTTCCTCTAGCTCTACTGCTAAAGCACAGAGCATCTCAGCTGTAGTAAGCGGTCTTTGCGCGTATATAATCCATGATAGGACCTTCTTGGCTCGTTCGCAGTCTCCACTTAGCTGGCCTTCTATCCTCTGGACAGCCTGCCTGTATGCATTATCAAGCGCGGCGGAGCCCTTAGAGAATTTAGCCAATGTGGATTTAACGTCTTTTAGAGTCCTCTTATCTAAGAGTGAATCCGTATGTAGTTGAGCGAGGAGAAACCTAGGAACTTGTAAGTCTATATCACTCTACTAAGCTGAATAGAATACGTACATGCCGTCTACAGCTTCTGTTATCTTTTCTTGCACTAATTTCTGTAGTGCGGAGTCGCGCTGAATGCATTTAGGTAGTCGATAGGTCTGGCCAGCCACGAATCGCATTACATCCTCATTACTAGCCCGCACCTCTAGCCTTAGCGCTTCTCTTAACTCATATTCAATCTTTGGTATAAAGCGTGAGGTAACCATTAGGCGAAGATCTATTCCCGCTTGCAAATCTCGGAGCTTTTCTAGAAACTGGCGGCGAGTACTGTTGCTGTCTTGACATTCATCTAGAGCGTCAATTACGACATAAACAGTAGAATGATTTGTAAGCACAGACTGTAGAGCCCCAAATATCTCATTAAGCGATGGCTTAGTTCCTTGACTGGCATGCCGCTGGTATAATTGTGCTACAGGCCCTACGAGCGAAGATCGGGCCTGTACTAGCTGCTTGAGGATAGCCGCTAGTAGACTGGTAGCATCCTGCTCTTCCTGAGCCTTGTAATTGCAGTACACATAAGCAACTCCGGTGGAACTGCTCTGCGCTATTTTCAACAGGTGATCGATCGCGATAGCTGCTATCATGGTCTTGCCAGCTCCGGGGATTCCTGGGCAGAACAGCGTTTCTTTTGGTTGGCGGAGCCATCCCGCAAACTTGGTTGTATCAAGAAGCCACTGGCCTGTTCCCTCTTGTCTACGGCTTATAATGTCGGATTGTTGAGCTGGAAAATCGGTTGGCGATATCCATTCCATAAGCTTGCTGTGCTGTGCGTGGTCTTGGTCTTGCTGTATCGTACTAAGCCCGAAGTTTATAGTCGATATATGTGTCCGAATGAAGTCCGAGTCGTCTTTGATTGCTTGAGAAAGTTTGCTTTGATGTCTGAGCGGTAGTCTTGCAACGATAGTAGAGGCTTACAAGTGGTCCATCTGCAGCGCAGCCTGCACCAATGTCTTCAGGCGTTCCATCCTGCCCAATATGCTGGTAATTTCCTCTTTCTTGAACTTCCACGTTAATGCATCGCCCGCCTTCCCCGTCTTGCCTACTCCAGTAATCTTGCTCTGCAGCTGCTCCAACATTTGCCTGAACTGATCAAGTGGCCCGTTCTCAAATGCGAGGGCCCGGACGGCAGTGTACCACGGCATGTGGGTACTTCCCTCCTCAAGGCGGAACCTTAGGCTTGTAAGGAGACTGTGGAGATTCGCAGCCTCGACGGCGCACTTTGCGCGGTCTTTTGAGGCATCCTTAACATCGTTTAGATACCCGACGACTTTGTTCGAGAGCTGGAGGATAGCGATAATGCTTGCTGTGGCACTGAGGGGGTCCATGGAGAAGGCGGACAAAAGTTTGGGAGATGTAAGAGGGCGCGGTGGGGAGGAAAAAAAGGCACTATGGAGACAGAGTCTGGCGGATCAGGCTGAAGAGGAGTTGTGGCCGCAGCAAGGCTGAAAAGCGTAGTTCACACGCTCAGCCTCATGCTGTGCTGCGCCTTATCGATAAGGCAGAGCATCCGTGTCACACGCGGATAGTGATAAGACATGAGTAGAATATGCTCCCCACAAGAAAAGGTCTAAATGACTTTGTTATGTAGAAAGTCTTAAGATTGCAATGAGAAAACTATAGCGTATCTTATCATTGAATTACCTAGCTGCGTCAGCATGTATCCTGATTGTAATAAATGTGCACTGATAGTAAATGTTGCCACCAGCATTAGGGAGGATGGCCGACCCGCTCCGGCCACGCCCTTGTAAAGGTCTACTTTTTAAGGTTAAAGGATAGAGGAAGTGGAGGAAACGGGGCAACTCTGGTTGGCACCAACTGTTATAGACATGGCGTTGTGGCGGTCAAGCACAGCCGCACTCACTAGCCACACGGTTGCTGAGTCCTCCATCTTCCGCTCTTGGCTTGTGATAATATCTCGTAAGCCTGCTATGAGCAAGGTCACCTCTTCCCATCGAGTTTGCGGGAGTTCTGGGGATCTTCTTTGCCTCGATCTTAGTCTGGAGATGCGATTGGTTTTATTTACGGGCGAGTTTGGTGGTTCGTCTAATCGGTTTGACCCTGTCTCTGGGTTGAGGGCAGTGGAGTCGGCCGTCGTTCCGTCGAAGAAGGTAGTATTGACTCGCGCTGTGGCCGTGTAGATTGGCAGCTGTCGGTGGTTGGTGGGAGACGCGCCGGGTCTCGCCTCCCCGCGTTTCTCCGCCCCCTATGATTGGACTCTGGTAATCGCAGCGTGTATGTAAGCAGTCTCTTCTTCTCATCCACCGGGATTAACTTGCTCCGATAGCCTGCTGCCTAAGCTTTCACTTTGCATCGTTGTCGTCCTCGTCTGGAACAAGAGCATCATTGCTAGTACGTTCGCCGTACGGACTACATGTACCGGTTTTCGTAGCGGCAGAGACATTGCTTCGCTGCGTTGAACTTCGACTAACGTATACGTTCAGCTCGTTATACCAACAGCCCACGAATAGCCATGAATCCAACATCAACTGCGTCATGCAGACGAGTTTACCCTGTCAATGGCTTCTGATGTCAGGCAACTGTCGGTAGGCCTGTCTAGGTGATGCGCCTTCTGCGGAAGGCCATAGCCTCGCTTCTGCGGTCGCGTGTGGTGGAGGGAGGGTGGACGAACGGAAAGTACTCTTTGTATTGATTCGTGAAGGCGGGACACTGGCACGACCGCGCTTGCTCTTGTGCTTGTGCGAGCGATTAAGGCTCGCGGTAGACTTCGGTCGCTCGTTGCCTCGAAGACGGCGCGGGCGATCGCCGCTTCTTTCATCGCTTTCGTCTCTACAGTTGTCGCTGCTGGTATCGCTGTTGGTATCGCTGCTGAAATTGTCGTTCGAGGGCGGCCCGCGGTGGAAAGGCGATGGCTTTTGTCGCTTCGCGGAGCGTGCGGCATGCTGAAAGTGCTGCTTCGACGCTGTATTCGACGTTCGACTGTGACGCTTGTGGGCAGCAAGATCGGCGTGAGAGCGCTTCTGCTTGGACGACAGCAGCGATGCGCCCATTGTGCAATCGTAATTGCCATCGTCGTCGTCGTCGTCGTCGTCGCTATCGCCATGGCTGCTGTAGCTCACGTTCTCGAGCGCGGTAAATTCGCCTTGCTATAGTTAGATAGGGTGGCTACGCCTGCAATGACTTATACTCACCTTGTCTCTTTGCCTTCTTCTCCTTCGGCGGTTGTCGTTGATGTGCTGTAGCGTTTAGGTGGGTGCGGCCGCTGGCGCCTCGCGCTGGCTGATCGGTGAAGCAACCGGACCGCGCATCCCTATCAACCTCCATCTATCTTGTTAATCTATACTTGACTCAGACTTATGCATCGGGTGTCGTGCGCCTTCTAGGAAGTTTTAGGGGCTTATCTAAGTAACGAACGATGTGGAGGCTGATGGAGTGATGAAGTTGATGACCTATTATCAGGTTCGAATAAGTAATTCCGTGTTCGTGCTGTAAAGCCCTTTCTAGCCTATTTAGCGATCAAAATCATCGAGGTATTATCGGTTTGAGCCATCACAGAGGACTGAACCTGTACTGTACCTCCTTGTCATCTGGTTCATTAAGGGGCTATCGAAATACGATGGTGTGTGATGATTGGAAGGTAAACGCGGCGTAAGTATTGCATGGCAATGGTCGAATGAAGTACCTTTCATACCCAAGACACCACCTTGAATGGACTACGTAGGATCCGATCGTCTGGAAAATACTCCAATTCTGACGCAAATCATTAGACTAAAATAGACCCATATTCCATTCCCTGCAGCGAAATTTTTTATTTATGCAAAGATAAATCCCCAACCGGTGGGAGGCTCGAACTTTCGACCCAGAATTAAAAAAAAGGAAGAGAGGTATAGTTGTACAGAATGCACATGCACTGCGCTTCATTGCATGAGCGCGGGCGACTCAGACGCTTATTCAAAGAAATACGGTATATGTAAATGCTTGGTGGAATCCAATAATATCCCACCGCCACTCAAGATATTGACAGCAAACGAAGCCAAACCGCTGAAACCCAGATTCCTATTAGAAGATAAAAGTCTCGTAATAGCCAGACGCCATTATATGCAGAGCTTCAAAATAGTACACCATCCAGTGCATCAATGCTGCTTCATAACTGTTTTCTTCTCTCCCCTCCAACTGATATTAATCACGAACTACAATACTATTAGCTTTATTCACCAAGACGAGTGAGTACTTATTAAGGGGTGTACTCACTATATTTCCAAAGGCGCAATTTGATCCACAGTGTACAACCAACCACCCCCTTTCTCCTCCTTCTCAAGCCAATCATATGGCCAGACAACTAGATGACCTTGCACCAATTTCAGCAACTCTTCCGCGCCTGCCCGGTTAAGCAAGACGTTGTCGTCGTTGGCATGAAAAGCACGCGTGGAAGATTTGGTCGTGGCGCGACGTCGTCGCTTTTGGGAACCGGGGGTTACGGTACAGGCATGTGTACGCTGCTGCGTCGTGGTGGAAGGCTCGCTGCATGTCACTGTGCGGGTGCGAGTGACAGAGCCATTAGCAGCGAAATCTTCGGCGGCGGTAATAATAGGTATGGGTGGAGGTGGAGGAAATGGCATAGTTATGGGGGGGGGAGTGGAGCCGGCGGGATCTTCTAATTTCAGTGCAGCTTTCTCGTCCGTAGCGTCGGCAGCTAGACTGTTCACAGCTTCGCGGGCGGGGATGGACGCGTTCTTCTCTTGCTCATTGGCCCATTGCTCAAATTTTCCCATTTGTATGTTGGCATCAACGTTGGCGTTTCCATCCTTATCGTTCATGTAGACTTTTTCAGCAATTTTATCGCCAAGAGTTTCGGGTTTTTGGCTGCTGCCAAGCTTGTCCATTGAAGTACCAGTGCCGGGAGGACCGGTCTTACCGGGCGCCTCTTGCTGTTTGCGCGTCGCGCTCTTCCCACCACCTTGAGCTTGTTGGAAGCGCTCAGAAAATGCGGCGTATTCTTTGTATTCTTTCCAACTTTTCACTTCGTTGTCTGGCATGCATCGGAATACCTGACGGAAGAGCTTGGTGTTATTTTCGGCGACGGTGTGCCAGGTGTCTAGGTAGAAAGAATCATTTAGGGGATCCCGCATGCAGTCTTCTGTGACAACAGGCCGACGCATCTCGGCAAGTAGAGGGTTGATGACATGAGAGGATGCACAACTAAAGATGCGCTGGAGAGGGGGGCCTCCAATATCAGTATCATCGGAAGCAGGCAGCGCAGGGAGCTGGCTTAGCTGAATAAGACCAAGTTCAGCTGTGTTCATGCGAGAAATTCGTAGCGGAGGAAGGCCAGCATAGCCTTCCGGGATACTGCTTGAAGCACTCGTTCGGGTGTGCGCGGTGTTACTACAGTCGCGACCTCTTTTCAAACTTTTCCTGGGCGACGGAGATGTGCCTCTACCTTCTGGAGCGACGTCTGATACAAGAACTTCGTGGCCCGAGGGATTGATAGCCGAATCTCGTCCTCGAGATATTTGTGGTCTCTCATTAGCAATTTCGAGCATATGATCTGGGCCCTCCCCTCGAACATCTTTCTTGTGCGAAGCATTATTAGTCACACGGGGATCTGAAGTGATCTTCTTGCTACTGATGAGGTGGGGGTTGTTTTCTTGCTCCCAATCCACATCATGATTGAAGCTGTGAAGTCTTTCCGCTCTTGCTATAAGATCATCCTGGATTTGATATTTCGAGTCTATGAGTTTTTGTTTTGTAGCTCGATCTGTCGTTGGTGACGATTGTGATGAAGAATCAGTATGAAAGCGATCAGTATCTTGTTCCCACTGCGAACTCTGGCATTCGTCTTCCATCAATTCATCCACATCAATTCCCAGGTGTTCACGCATGAGCCGCAGTCGAAGTGTGTGCGGGAATCTCCCCACCCTATAAGGCTCGCCTGCCATGTAGGAATCCATCATCTCCGTGTCTCGCACGATGGCTGCAACTTCAGAGTCCCTTGAACCTAGCATGGATCGTTCATTAATATTTGCTGATCCAATGATAGCGACTCGGTCGTCGACAATCATGCATTTTGCATGAATGTAGAGCTGCTCTGTGACTAGGGTTTTGGTAGGGCCAATGGAACCCCAAGATCTTAGAGCGTAGAATTGGATGTAGTCTTCGGGCTCAATACCAGCTTCGCGTAGCCGTCCGAAAATTGAAGTCTCGCCTCGACAAATGCTCTGATATTGGCATGTCATGATTAAGCGTACACTACTGCCATCTTGACTATCCACAGTGTTCTGAAAACCGGGCATAAGGGGAATGACAATGCATGCGCGCCAGTCCTCTTGGTCCTTGTGGGCCCGCTTTATTCGCTCGACTAACGCGTCTCCAATCAAATTTTCAATCTTTGTTCCTTCAACTTCGCAGCTGCTGATAAAGAATTGGTTTTCGATATATACGAAATGCTCGGATGTCGATATCATCTGAACATATGCGGTCATGATGCTGCACTCCGTCCTTTCGGGCGTGCCAATAGACCATGCTGAGGCTGAGCGCAGAATCTGAATCTCACAAGTTCCATCAAGCCCGAGGGCCTCGATATCAGCAGGATTGAAGTCTGGTGGGGGGAGCAGGAAGGGCGTAGGCCGTGATGGCTTGCGCTGGCGGAGGATGTAGTTCCACCTTTGGACAAAATGTCTTGTAAGATCACGTGCAGGCTGGCCAACAATTTGCATACCAATATCATGCCATGGCATACGCGGAATTTTCGTCCGGTCATACATCTCCTCGTATGGCTTGTCAAGCGCATAGAAATCTTGCACTCTTGGATTCGAGTAGTCTTTGCCGGGCCACAGTTGGCAGTGGTCAGCATCCTTGGGGGAATCGTTCGGCTCGAAGCCTGTCAATTTATCGTCCACAACAGAGTGTTGCGGCGTGTCCCATCGGCCAAAGCATAGATCAACACCGCCGCAGAAAGCTATCGTATGGTCGATGACGCAAATTTTCTCGTGATGTGCCCAAAAGAAAGTATTTTGTCGGAACTGGTTTGGAGATCTCTGGACGAAAACATTGGGATGAAGATCTAAGAGTGAGAATTTAGAGTACTCGGAGTCGATTGGGATCGCAGTGTTGATGTTGCGATACATAATAACAAAGATTTTAACACCTTCCTGGGCTTTCCGTTGCAGAAGTCTATCAAGTCTCCATTTCTGGCTGATGGCAGCAGGTCGCCGCATGTAAAGTTCGGGGCTGAGCCACCAGTCGTGAATGTAGATGACATCGCGAGCCATGCTGATAGCACGAGATACGTTCCACATGTAGTCTCGGCCGTCCACGAGCCACTGAGCGTACACCTTGTGGCGGACAGGAGCAAAGCTGCCAAATCGCTGAGGTTTGGCCCACAGTGTTGTTGACGCCATGAACTTAATCGAGTCTTCGAATTGGTGTAATTGCCGTTCATTTTTCGCTAAAAGTTTCACCCTTCTTTCTGAGTTTGTGAGGCGAAGTTGATGGTGGTTTGGATGCGTTGCAGACGTTTTTGCTTCACTTGCAATTTCTTTGGGCTTCTGGTCTCGTAGTCTCAGCTTCTTTGTTTCTATCGAGAAATCTGAATCAACAAGGAACACATCATAGACATTCATTTCCTCCGGCGAATCGATGCAAACCACATAGCTATGCCTGACGAGGAACCATTTAGGGGTATGTCGTTTTGCTAAAAGGGACGGAGCCCATTTCTTTCTGAAATCAATCCCTTTGCCTGACTGAATCATCATCAAGCCCTCTTTTCCGTGATAGCCGCCTTCAGCAGCTAGGCGCACACCAAGAGCTGAAAGCTCAAGGAATTTGCACAGGCGATTACTATCAGGTCTGAAGATGAGATAGGTGATTAGCTGATAAAGGTACGCCTCAAGCTTTTTGCGTTGTCGTTCAGCGTAGGTGGCCTTATTGAAGGGAGCTGATGAGCCAACGGCTCCCGCAGAGCTGCCAGTTCGTGCGGCAAGCTCCCCAGTCGCAGTCATGGCCTGGGGACTGCTAATGCTAGACTTTCTTCGACTGAAGCCAAAGGAAGACCGCCGTCTCTTCGCCTTTGAAGGCCGGTCTGTACCGCTTGCTTCGCCATCAGGACCACTAGCTTCACCACCAATAGCTGCATCCTCCTCCTCCTCCTCCTCCTCGTCATCGATCAAACCTCTGAAACCTCGTAGATAAGGAACGGCGGATTTTGGAAACCGAGGTAACTTTGCGCGCTTGGGATCTTCAGTTCTGAGTTGTATATACTTTTCAGTCTGAGCCTGCACCTTGTACTTGAGGTGCAAATTTGCAAAATCTCTTAGCGATCGGTTGATGACCCATTTCATGCGTGTGATTCCGCTCCCATACTCAAGCGCGATACGGAAGTTGACATGTCGATCCCCGCTCTTGTTTTCCACCTTTTCACTATCGGTAATGCTGACTTTAAGCTGCTCCAGTAGGATGGGGATTCTTTTGTGACCATGTTCATCCCTTTGGAACATGCTGGCAAGGAAGAGTGCTGCAGGTGCACCCGCAAGGAGTTCGGCCATCAGCTCGGCGGATTTGGCGTGGTCAACCTTTCTTTCTTCCTTGCTCCTCTGCGCGAGCATCTTTAAACCAGCCTTGATTTGGCGCCATTTTTGAGCACTTAGACTGGATGTTCGCTCTCCGCGCTGCCGCCAAGTCGAGGGAGATCCATCTGTACCCATACTTCCAAAGCCAGTCAGCCGCCGCAAGTTACTAGGTCTTCTGTCCTCTGAGCCCTCTCCAGTATCATGCCTTCTGATCCCACCGTATGATAGCCCACGTGCGCTGTGTAATCCTCTCGTCCAAGCGTTCTCCTTTGCTAACCTATCTCGACCTTCATCCTCGGAAACTCCCTGTCTTTGGTGTTCCGGTATATCGGTCATGGTACCGCGGCGTAAGAAATTCGGTCGATGTCCAATTGTAGAGGTTGGGGTCGTTCCGGGCGAGTCCCGAAAGAAAAACTGGCCAGGTCTCGTGGTTTTTGGCGTAGTAGGAGCCGTCTGAGTTCCTCCTTCAGTTAATCGCCGGCTCTTCCTTCTCTGTCGAGGAGGACGCGATGGACCCTCGGCACCACTCTCCTCAGCATCAGCATCAGCTTCACTGTCACCCTCTACGTATCTAGGCTCAGATCTTTCAGAAGCAGGAGATAGTGGATCATGCGGTGTATATCCCTCAATTGTAGAACCTCCACCCATTGCGAAAGCGCTCATGCTTCTTCCATGACTCTGCAGTGATATCGGCGCTGCCAGTGCCTTGAGCTTTGTGATTAACGAAGAGCCCTGCCTTTCCTTCCCCTTTGTCTCGCCATCCTCGTTATCCCACGATTGGTGTCTTGAATGCGATGGGCTAGGAATGTCATAAGTAGCCGAACGGGCAAACTGTACGCTGCGACGGCCGGTGGGAGTTGCCGACCCCGCTTCTCCTGTTGGCTTTCTCGATATTGGATCGATGGACGGAGGCGCCCCAATGGATTCGGCAGATGACTCTACAGGGTTGCCAGATGCAGATTCAGAGGCTCCCTTTTCCCGTCGGACTCCATTCGCGACTTCCTCCATTGGATGGGGCCCAATACTTCCATTCGGAGCATTGAATGGAAAGCCTTCTGGCTCAGTGTTGAGAGGATTGAATCTGACGGAGCCAGAGGTTGTTGGTCTCTTCACGTCACCATTGAGGCCTGCAACCCTTTCCGAAGCATGATCCGCATTGTGTTCTGTTCGCAGGGGAGACAGCGCGTGTGGGGAGTCTCGAACCTTTTCGGTTGGGCCGTCTGGTTTGGTTAAGGGAGATATCGAATGAGGGGTGCGGCTCGTGGGTGAGAAGCTGGAATCTCGACTGTCCGCCATATCTGGAGCACGGGGGAGTGGTTGGGAAGAGGGATGAAGGGTAAGAAGGGTCAGGATACAGCTGGAGGCACGAGCACATCAGCACACGATCTTCCAAGACGGCAAAAGCACGTCCAAGCACGAGCCCCAAGCCTTCTACAACGCCTCCACGTCAGATGATGTTTCGTGAAGCCTGCATGGATGTTGGGGGGGAGAATATTGGCTCAAAAGATGAACTGCAGCTTTGACAGAAAGTAGTCCTGTCGTCTGGGGTTGGTGAGATTGGTGAGGTCGGCGGGAATGCTGTAGATGGGAGCGACACACAGGCTTGCATAAGAGGATGGCACGGAACTGGTCGGGGAAATTGAGTATTGTATAATGATGACGGCTCATGCACCTGACCAGGATTGAAAGCACAGTGAGACGACGAGACCGCCTTCGGTTCCGCCAATTCGAATCCAGCAACTAATAATCCCAGGACTAATCCAGTCATCCGCGGCAAAAGAAGCTCACCACCACCGCCATCATCATCATCATCACCGTCTATCTGATGTGTACGTCTTCTAAAACCTTCAATTGGCTTCTCTACTCACTAGACATTGACTCTCACAATGGCTGCAACCACTAACCCGCTTCATTCTACTCACCCGGCCTCTATCCCTCCTGTCTCTAAGCAGAGATTCGCAATCGCAGGGATTCTCACCACCGTCTATGGCCTCTCCGAATTACCCTCTTCCGTTGAGTCCGTCGCCTGCCTTTGGCTCCTTCACCCGCGTCTTCAAACCCAAGAAACCATGGCCCCGATTGCGGCACAGATCATTAGAGCATGGAATGCGCGGGTGGTGGAAGGGCGTGCAGGCAGGCCATCGAAGGGACTCATAGCCGTATCCTTCGACCAGCGGAATCATGGGTCGCGAGAAGTCGAGGCCAGGGCAAACATGGCTTGGAGGGAAAACAATCCGCGCCATGCACAAGACATGTTCTCTTGCTATCGTAAGCCTTGTTACCTTTCGTAATTCTTCCTTGTAATCACGTGTAAGCTTGGTGTCGGATGCTGGACGTATGTCCGGGACATGGTGTGGAAAGACATGGAATTTCAGTTTTATTTTCTGAGAATCCATTCTCGGAATAATGGTGGACGATTCTCAGGCGTCTCAGGTATTAATGCATTTTCATGTCAACATCACTGACGTGCCATGTAGATGGCACATCACTGGATACGTCCCTCCTCTTAACTCACCTGCAGTCTTACATCTTCTCATCTGCCTGTTCCCCGTATCACCTCACGCAGCATCTAGTCCTAGGAATCTCTCTGGGCGGCCACGCTGCGTGGCACTGCATTCTCCATGATCCACGCATTACTGCCGCGATAGTGATAATAGGGACTCCGGATTACACCAGATTGATGGCACACCGCGCGGCCAAATCCAAGTTGAAGACGTGGACGTCAACTTCGCCGCCAGGAGCTAGCTTTCTGGGCTCGGAAGATTTCCCTCGCGCATTGATTGGCGCGGTGGCCAGGTATGACCCGGCTGGCCTGTTACTGCCAGGAATAGACGAGCACTTCAAGCCACCCAAAGAGGAGCTGCGGAGATTTAAAGGATTGGTGCAACAACACCTCGGCGGTAAGAGAATATTGAATTTGTCTGGCGGCGTGGATAAGCTTGTGCCATATGCGGTCGGAGAGCCGTTCCTAAAGATTTTGCAAAAGACAATCCAGGAGGATAGAGAGCTGAGCGTGGAATTTGAGGATCTGGTTTTTGATGGCATAGGCCATACAATGTCGCCCCCTATGGCCGACAAGGCAGTCCACTGGATTTGTGATGTATTGTCGAAGGGGGGAGAGGCGAAAGAATCCAAGATCTGAAGACGATTAGGATATTGGAACTTCTCTCAGCTCTTGATTCACTGCATGTATGAGTCGTGATGAGGCCTTCAATACACCATCAGCGCCTGATTAAGAAGGCCGAAAAGGGGTTTTTCGGTTTCTAGGATATTCCCGACTTCTCGACTTCCTTTTTTAAGGCAGTGAATTGGTAGGTGAACAGCATCTCGCTTTGGCCGTGGCGTGATAAGAGATTTTGTTGTATCTAATGTTGGAAATAGCTGCGTCGAAAATTATTCGCGCTGGTACACCGAGGACAAATAACTGATATCTATGAGGATGGGTGGAAGGGGGGAGGGGGAAGGGTAGCTATTCCCGGATAGAAAGATGAATTGAGTGCAATCAAGAATCTAAGCCAATGCTAGTTTACACCTTGGACCTAATTTCTCAACGACATCAGCATGCCGATCTGCGGGCCAATCGGCTTTCTCAGGATATGAAACGGAATACCTACAGCCTAAGGGTTTTCGATATGGATCACCTCATCTTGCATAAATCATATCGTCCAAACAGGCCAGTGAAAGACGGAGAGGACCGGGGGGGAGGGGATCCCACTGCAGGTGATGCTTATTTAGTGGTCACTCGAAAGCTCGGGCCCAATTACAGCCTTCGAGCACAATCGCCATCAAGCAACATAAAAGCAGCACCTTCCGAGAAAGGTATGTCATACCATAGCCAGACATATCCAGCACTCTAGCACTCTGCGTAACTGCTATTCCTACTTGTTCCTGTCTGGGTAGGTCCCCTCCACTCAATCTGTTCCTGTTCCTGTGCCTTGCCGTCATCATGTTTTCTTGCCTACATAAACACCTGCCGTACCCAGCTCCTGGAGCTCTTACAGCTCCCCTATCAAGGCCGCCACGCTGTTTCTCACTATGCGTGTCACTTCAAGCCTTTTCACGGTTCTGTTTGCAACTTCTGGCGTCTTTACCACTCCTCTTAAGCCTAAATATCCTTATGTCGTAAAAGATTCTCATTTTGTTCCTCGAAAATGGACCAAACTCGGTGCTGCCCCCGCGGAGCATATGATTGATATGAACATTGGCCTTAGGCAGTCTCAATTTGATAAATTGGAGCGTGAGCTTTATGAAGGTGATCCATCGCATTTCTTCCCTTGCCGCATGCTCGAGTCTGTCCTAAAAGCGTCGCCGCAACAGTGTCGGACCCTACACACCAGCGTTATGGCAAGCACTTAACTGCAGACGAAGTCAATGAGCTTGTAAAGCCTACCGACCTTGCTTTGGATCTTGTTATCGACTGGCTTGCTGAACATGGAATTGAGAGACACCGTTTGGACTTTTCTCCGGCTAGAGACTGGATTTCCGTCTCATTGCCTGTCAGCACGGTGGAGCGTCTTCTCGATACCAGGTATTCTGTCTACAAGCACGAGGATGGGTCTCATGTAGTCCGAACCCCCGAATGGTCGCTCCCACTGCATCTGCACAAGCATATTGTCTTGGTACAGCCTACCAACTCCTTCCTCCGCGCCTCGCCGAAGAAGGTAAACTACAAGCCGGCGGGAGGTAAATGGAAATATCCTGCCGACGCTTGGACCTCCAATCAACCTACTATACAGAATCCTACAGTTGCTCAGGTTTGCAATACATCCGGGGTGACTCCGCTTTGCCTAAGAACTCTGTACAACACCGTCAACTACAAGCCCCAGGTTCCGGGTAAGAACAAGGTTGCTCTTAACAACTTCCTCGGCGAGACCAACAACCGCTCTGACGTCGAGATTTTCCTCGAGAAATATCGTCCAGACGCTGCCGGGTTTAAATTCGATATCAATGTCATCAATGGCGGAGACAACCAGCAGACTCCCAATACGCCGGCACAAAACGCGGCTGGAAAGGATCTAGAAGGCAACCTGGACGCAGAGATTATCATAGGAATCGTTTACCCTACCCCGTTAATCGCGTATAATACGGGAGGTGAACCGCCTTTCAACCCCGACCTATTTGCACCCACGAACACCAATGAACCGTACATGGTTTGGCTTAACTACATCCTCTCGCAATCGGACATCCCCCAAACCATCAGCACCTCGTACGCCGACGACGAACAGACCGTCCCATTATCCTATGCTACAGCCGTGTGCCAGCAATTTGCGCAACTCGGGGCCCGCGGAGTCTCCGTCTTGTTCGCCTCCGGGGACAACGGGGTAGGAGCCGACCCGTCCTGCATCAGCAACGACGGCACGAACCGCACGGCCTTCCTGCCAGAATTTCCGCCCGCATGCCCCTACGTGACGGTCGTCGGCGCCACGAAGGACTTTCGCGCCCGAAGTTGCGGCGTATGATAGCCGCAACGGCTTCGTGTCCGGGGGCGGCTACTCCAACTACTTTGCCAGGCCGCCGTACCAGAAATCCGCCGTGGATGCCTATACGGCCGCGCTCGGCACGCAGTTTGCTGGCCTCTACAACACTACCGGCCGCGCGTATCCCGACATCGCGGCCCAAGGCCAGCGGTTAATCACCATCTGGAATGGCAGCGTGACTCTTCTCGACGGTACCTCGGCGGCAACGCCTGCAGCGGCGGCCGTCATTGCGCTGGTGAACGATGCCTTGATAGCGGCAGGGAAGGCGCCGCTGGGATTCTTGAATCCGTGGCTGTATCAGGGTGGCTGGAAAGCGTTCAACGATGTCACGAGCGGGAGCGCATTGGGATGCGGTACGTCTGGATTTCCAGCTGCCAAGGGTTGGGATGCTGTTACCGGATGGGGAACGCCGGACTTCTTGAAGATCAAGGATGCCGTGCTACGAGGAGGATATGGGCATGGGTGGTAAGAAAAATGTGCGGTTAGCTAAATAACAACGGATGAGGATATCGCTTTTCCCCTTCGACAACTACTGTGATGTCTATCTAGAAAAATTAACCTTGGACCGCTTTTTTGATTTCGCCGCATCACATGCTCTCGAACTGATGAGCCTTGTATTAAATACAGCAATTACAGAACCTTTATAACAGGGAGAGGGAGAGGGAGTAGATGTGGGTGTGAGAGAAAAACGAAAATTATGCAATTAAAAAAGGGTATATATGCAATGCAATGCAACAAAAGAAACTGGCCGGAAAGGCCGCAATGCAGGAGTCTGCTGTGGTATCAATCCAAAATCCCCAGAAACCGAAATATAGGGCAACCTGTTGTGGTTTCCAACCCATCAAACACAATATTAATGAACTCCTCGCCATAGTAAGCGGCTTTCCCAAGTAGCCGGCGCTTCGCAGCAGGCGATTTCGTTTCGGCCTACGCTCGGAAGGAACCCGTATAGACTCCGATACGGAATCCAAGGGCGTGCCGTAAGCCAGCCCACCCCCCTCCACCTGGGGGGCCAAACCACCTAAACTCCATGAAACCGAATGCCCCACGCACTGCCGTAGCGCCACAAAATTCAAGGACAGGTCAAACTCCTGACCCTCTTGTCGCCACGGCCCGAGACGGCCCTCCGCACATCAGCCGGCATGGCAACCGCAGCCCAGCACTGCCACGCGCGCCGCCTCAGCAGCTCCATCTCCTCGCCCTTCATCCTCAGCTGCCGCTTTGCGAGGCGGGACTTGCGCAGCTTGGTGCCCGGCCCGTCGGCGTCGGAGTCGAGCTCGCCGGTCGCGGCGCCGCGGGGGAGCGGGTTGCGCTTGCGTGGAGGCGAGGCGGCGGGCGGACGACAGGCGACAAGGGCTTCGAGGTTGCCGCATTCGCTGATCAGGGCTTGGACGCCTGCGGAGAGGAGGTTTGCGCGCGAGAGGAGGTACGGCCAGTAGTCTGGGCCCCAGAATGGATCCGAGGAAAGCGCTTCGCGGAGTGCGGGGAGGATGTGCGGGAGCGGAGGGAGGGAAAGGCCAGACGGAGAGGGCGCGGGCGAAGAGGCGGGCGAAGAGCTGGGGGAAGTGGAGAGGAGCGATGCGGCGATGGTAAGTCGGATATGGGATTCCGTGCTCAAGGTTGCTGTAGTGGTGCAAGCTGTATGTGTAGGTTAGGTTTTGTATGCAATTGTGGATATGTACTGAAGGGGTTTCCGTATGGACATGCATACCTGGGCAGCCCCGTGTACGGCACCAATCATCCTCGTCCGCGAGGAAGCACTGCAGCCACAAAAAAGCACTCCGAGCGTCTCCCCTAAATGCCAACTCAAGATCTTCCGGCCTTCGGGTGCACAGCGCCGCTTCGGCGAGAGTAGTGGCGCGCTTAAACAGCTGCACGACGGGCATAACAAGTGCGTGGAGGATGTCGCGGTGTAGTAGCCAGGTTTCCTGGGCTTTGGCATCGCAATTGTCGTGTTCTGGGCAGAAGCTAGAAATATCGCGGAAAGTTAGACGGTGTGTTGAAAAGAGGGGAAGCAGTAGGAAGGGAGCTTAGCAACATACGTATTGTCGGCATTGCTAGCCAGATATCTGCGCAAGACTTGGAAGCCTTCGGAAGCACAGAGGGCAGCGATGTCTTCATGGGGGATGGAGAAGGGCGATTCGGGGTGAGAGGTGGAGTTGGAGGAGGCCGTGATGGACTCCATTGCTTAGGTTCGGGAGTGGAATTGCAGATACATTCACTTGCGCTAGAATAGGGGTTTGCATTGATTGAACAGCAGAATGGCGGGATATATCGCAGGTGACTATATACGGGCAGGGAGTAAGAATAGTGTGGAATATTCGAGGTATTTAGGGTTTCAGCGGTCAGTCTAAGATTCATTACAACGTCACCTATGCACGGGAAGCACAGGCACTAGTGGGTTTGCATTGGTATGCACTGGCACGCAAACTTGTCCCCTTTCCATTGAGACCGCCTGGGGGATCGGGAGGCGGGTAACGCCGCGAAGGCGCGCTAGGAAAGCAGTGGAGGCAGGAGAGTGAGCGCTAGAAAGGGCATGAGCAGAGCAGAGGGCCGCAATTAGGCGGCCTGGATTGGGCTGGTTTCAGCAGATTGAGCAAGTGGCCACGGGTAGCACTGCCTGACTGCTCAGCAGGAAAGAAAGGTTGACTACGTTTGCAGCCGCCACTGGCTTGATCATTCAGTCGCCACAACCTTGGGCGCGAATCGCTTTTCAAGGCTCGCCCGGGCTATGTATGTGTTTGTATAATAGGCAACCCGCCTCTAGCACGTACCCCTCGCACGCACCTGGAAAGGCTGAATGCGCCTGAATGTCGTGGGGGTCAGATGGCGCAATTGGCTGTCCAAACACCCGGCACTCGACTCTTCTTTGCACCGTGTCCCACCAGCTTGCTCTATTGTACTGTATTGTACTCCCTCCCGCATGCCCTTTATCAGAGCTCCACCGATACGCCTGCACGACTCCACGCTACACTACATACCTGCACGTCTCAATCCACCGTCCCAATCCGGGCCGAGAAGAGATTAACTCCTCGTTGACTCCTCATGGACTCCTCATTGACTCTTCCACTCCTCGACGGCCTCGCAAAAGACGTGGACTGGATCGACTCGAGCGCGGGGGATCGGTGAGCTTGTCGCGACCTCGTCCTTGGATTCCCTTCTGCATGAACACCTGATGCTGAACTGCTGCAGCTCTCTGCTGTTCTCTCTGAACCTTCTGGCTCCAGCCGTCATCTCCAATCTTCTCCACACGGCAAAAGACCACTTCAACCCCTCCCACAAAAACCACGAATACTTTTCCCTCTGATTCAATCCTCTGCAAACTTGGTGACATGTTCTTCCAAATTTTACATTTTTTAGTCCACCTGCAGTATTGCATACCCGTGGCTTAAGCCAGTCTCAGCTTGGCCCGTCTATCCACAACTATCTTGAGACGCTAGGCGCCGGTGGAAGCGAGTCGTGCGTCAGGCAAGGAAAATATCTCTCCTCCCAATGGGGAAGACCATCTAAAATCCAAGCCGATGGCCCCCTTGCCATGATATAATCTCTTCTGGGTTATGCGCCAGGCTCCTCCTACGCAAGGAAAATATAAGCGGTCATTATATGTGGCTATCGCCACGCAATACTTGCCTTTATTGAAGTCACGAGGCCTTTCAAAGGCACTAACTGCACCGCCCAAAAGCACCCCATTCCCAAACGGTTACCCTGTCCAATTTGCCAAGCCCACCGCCATACTGTCAGATTTTGTTGTGGAGCTGAAACCTCTGATTTTCTGTCTGATCTCACCAACACGCAAGTCTCACGCTATCCACCCTCAAAGTCTTACAGTGATAAGCCCCAGTAAGAAACCGCTTTCGGCAATCTGCGAGCTGACTTCATCTTCTGGTGGTGCAGCTGAGATGGTTTGCAGCGCCATCGTATCGCATGGACGTAACGTTGATAAGCACATACAAGTTCAGCTGCTGGAGCAGACGCCCAGGAGTTTAGCATTTTGATCGCATTGTTGCGCATACCGCAAGTAATTGTACAGTTTATAGCGGGGCCTAAGGTGGCATAATAGGTACAACAAGTAGGTTTTTGAAAGGGACAAAACCACTTCGTCCCGGAGCCGTACGCCATCGCTACTGCCCAAAAAGTAAACCATAAGAAAAGTAATCTGCCGTCATACAAAAGAAAAGGTATCACCGAAAGTCCTACCCGTCCCTCCATCACCTCCGTAGGACCTTAGAAAAGACGTCAGAAAGTGATCCAGCAGACATATTCACCACAGCTTCCACAACCCGAATGGCCATCTTTGCCGCACGCTGCACAGTTATCCAACTATCCAAACACCATTGGACATAGAAGAAATGCAGAAAAGCCCGAAGCAACAGCAGTAATCGAAACCCCCTGACAAATCTCTCCCGTCGAAACCAGCACACAGACAAACGGCCCACCTTCCCGCCAAAATCCACCACCTATTGAGCAGGGTTGCTACTCAAGGAAGATAGTTTCATTCGACGGTGGGGACAACCGAGTGAATGCGGTTGATATCTAAGGGAGAAGAGAAGCGCTCGAGCCCAATCCACTGCTGCCAATACTTACTAGTCTACAGCTCCTCCACGTCCGCCGCCATCATCTTATCCATCTCCTGGATCGTTACGGCGCGCGCATCATCTCGGCCAAAGACCGCCTCATCACTGTCGCTTCCCGTCGAAACCAACTCCATATCCGTCAGGTCGTCGTCATCCTCAAACAGGTGGTGGTCGAACTCGGCAAATCCGGAATCCTTGCCGTAGAAGCATTCAACCGACTGTTGAACGAACATGGGGTTCTTCATGACGGCCTGGCTGACGGCGTGCAACACATCCTCATCTACGCACGGGTCATCGATTTCCGGCAGCGGTCCGACGAACATACTCTTGTATAGCTCATCAGGCGCCGCTGGATACTCTGCATTCCAGAAGCGGCCGTGTGCCTTTGAAATTATATAGTTAGAACGGTCGGGTAGACGGGGGTTTGTAATGTTAGTAGAAGAAAAGGGCTGGAAAACTCCCAAGGATGAAGAAACAGGAGAATCTCTTACTCTGAACTTCCCGCTAGCCGGGGAAGAGAGGATGTTGCTCGGAGATGGCTGAAGTGGAGTCGCAGGGGTTTTCACGGCCGTAGAAGGCGCGGAATCTTGAACGGGTGTGTCTTTGCCACTGGGCGCAGTAAGTGAAGCAGATTTAGCGCTGTATGCTTGCGTGAGCAGCCCGCTGCCCAAACTTGGGCCAGCATTGCTGTTGATGGTTTCGTTGTCGCCAGAAGCGTCAGAGTTCACAGTTGAAGTGGACAATCTGCTGGACTCTCTGAGCCCGCTCGGAATCGCCGGCTTGTATTTCTCCAGCCGTTCACGCTGACGCTTGACCGACTCAGCTTCGGAGCCAGTCGCCGGCTTAGCCGCCGGCATAGCCGCCGGTAGTTGGGAGATAGCCTTCTGAGGGCTCGAAGAGCTAGCATCTGCTGGTGTCATGCCAGGCAGCGAAGCATGTGCCGGGGTTGGAGCAGGTGGTGGCTGCTGAGTCCATGGCTTGAAGTTGCTAGACCCAACGGATGAAGTAGCTGGGGCATCCTCAACGGTTGGTGCTTTGTAATTTGTTGATGCGTTTGCTTTGTCTTGAGCCGACGGAGCGGACGCTGAGGTTGTTGCTTCATTAGCGGCTGGGCTGTCTAACATGGTGCTATCTTCGTCATCGCTATCGCCTTCAGGGACGCAAAACGTGCCTGAGCCAGCAACATGGCCGGTTCGCTTCAGTTGTTGCTCATACGACTCTCTCTCTTCGGCTGTGCGCTGGACTTGATGCGTCGTGGAGGAATCGGGGGGGAGCTTAGGCTTTGCGGCATCTTCTTGTTGAAAGACGTTGCCTCCTTGGTACTGGTGACCGCGATTCTCAAACATGGGTGAAGGCATGAAGGAAGGTCTCGGATGCAAGTCAGAGCGAGAGGTGGAACGCCCAAAGGAATCGATATGTGTAGTCTTGCATTTCTTCTTAGCCGGTGGGGAATCGGGGTGTTCAGCTTGAAGAAATTTCTGATAGTACTCTGGCACGTAACCATGCTCTTTGGCATTGCCCTGATCATCGGAATCAGAGTCAGAGTACTCGAAGAATCCTTCCGTGAGGCCGTAGCCATTGGCTTGCCATGGAGGATGAGAGGGAATGCTAGCTAGTTCATCAATTTTCGGGACTTCCTCCATTCGCTTGCGTTTGTCTCCCGTCCTTACGCGGTAGTTCTCCTCTGCTTTGACGCGAATATCGTCATACCAAGATTGAACAACTGGCCTCTGCTCATCAGGCACCCGCTTCAGAAGAGTTCTAGCATACGCTTTGTCCGACTGGAACTTAGTTTTCAGTGGCGGCAGCCGCGACCGGTTGTCCTTGCGCGATTTCCTGCGACGCGGCTTGGCTGCTTGTCGCTGTGCACGAGCGCTAGAAGGTGATTCATTGAGGGCCATGCCCTCAGTCGCAGGAACATGTGTCGCCGGTGGTGCCGTAGCTGGAGCCTCTTGCGGAGCAATAGGAGTCGTGAGACGTGGAATGAGTTGCTTCACCGTGTTCAAGACGGATCCGAATCCCCATCTTCTTGGTTGAGATGGTGTGGCAGGCATAGTAGGCGCGGTGGGCTGTTGGACCTGTTGCTGTTCTGCATTTGGTTCAATGGCTACGGAATTTGGTGGAATGTTAGACGCAGTGTGCGCGTTAGTGTTGGCAGCCATCTTTGGAATAGTCAATAAGGGATTCGGAACTTTGAAGTCGGATGATGAACTTACTGAATCGTCTTCGCCTTCACTCTCTTCCTCGCCGTTACCCATCTCCTCATTGTCGACGTCGTCCCAGAAATGCTCACGCTCCTTCTCCTGCCGCTTCTTGTCCTCCTCAGCTCGCTTTCTCTCCTGTGCAAAAAGGATTTTATCATCCTCAATCTTTTTCAAAGTCGCTAGAGCCTCGTCTGACCCAGTGATACACTCAGCCATTCTCTTGCGCTTCTGTTGCTCTGCTTCACGCTCTTGTTCCGCGATTTGCGCACGTCGTCGCTCATCTTCGGCCATCTGTTCACTTGAGCTTTGAAATGGTTCATTGCCGTGCACAAACTTCTCCCTCGCTCTCTTCTGAAGGTTCCATTTTCGCTTATCTTCTCGCTTCTTCATCTCTGCCTCTATCTCAGCGGTGTCGTCTGTATCTTCATCATCCGTGTCCATGGTCATCCTGCGACGAGTTAATCTAGACTTGGCCATTAGAGCCCTGTCTTGTTCGACTCTGGCCTTCTCGGCGTTATTTCTTTGGGCGCCTTCAAGTGACGCCGGGCTGACTTCATAGATTTTCGCTAGGTCCATATCAGCTTCCCTGACAGCGTGCTCGAGCTGAGCTTGTCGAAATTTTATTTGATGGAGATCACCTAGTACAACTTCATGCGTTAGCTTCATGCGCTCATTTATCAGCTTCATTTGTTCATTAGTTTCCATTAGGGCTAAGTTCTCATTAATTTTCCGGCTTAGCTCAGACTTCGCCGACATGTACCGCTCCTTATAGTCTATTCGACGGTCCTCAAGCTGGTGCTGTGAAAGTTGGGCAACTTTGCTTTGAAGATACTGAATCTCCTGTACTGCGCTCTCGTACTGTCCTGAAGGCACCCAGAGAATATTGGTTGATATGCTCTGTGCCTCGGCGGTCGTAACGGGGTGAGGAACCCACACAGCTTGTTCTGGAGCTCCGTATACCTCCGCGACCGAGCTTCCGAAACCCGATAGCATATTTTGAGGAGGGTTGTCTGGCAGAAGATCAGAGGGGCTGGTGATTGTTAAGTCCATAGAAACGTCTTCATTCCCTGCGTGAGACTGGGACTCAGAGGTCACCATAACACACTCTGGACCTGCTTCGATAGCCTGACCACCGAAGCTAGAGCTGGGACTCAGAGAATGAGGGTTTTCAAAATTGGGATCGGACCAGGCCCTGGTGGTTGTGTCCATATCTGCTTCATGTCCTGCATAATATTGAAGTTCAAGGACCAATTTGACTTGCTCGGTAGGCTTATCTACCCCAACGACTGAACGTTCGAAACCGTACGCCAGATCGAGGGTAGTGTCGCTCGAGTCTAAGTCAAGTCCGGTCTGGTTGATAGGTTTATGATAAATGAAATTATTCTCACTTTTGTGCTGTGGAACAGAACGTCTCTCGTCTGTATCGGATATCTCGACGGTTTCTGTGACTTTAAGGGTTGGCTTGGTTGGTGTAAAAGGTTCAATAACTTCCTGGTCCGTTCCGGATTTGTTGGATGTTGTAAGGTCAATAAAAAATCGCTCACTTTGTGGGGATGGTGTTCTGATTCTCTCCTCAGTATCAGATAGCTCTACCACTTGTGCCAAGGGCGATGCTTGCTTTGTGGGCATAGAGGGCGCAGGGGAATATTCTGCCGCGGGAGTCGTCTTCCGCGACCGCGACCGTCTACTCGTCGCAGGCAGTTCAGTAGCGAGAGGTGACGTGTTCGGATTGTCTGACTGTGAGCGAAGACCGCGACGCTTGGGCACCGCTAGCGTGGCAGCTGGCTTGCGACGTTTGGGTGGCATTGCTACGACAGCAGCTGTTGTCGACGGAGCAATAAAGAAAGTTCGTTGCGCGCCTCGTTTTGTGGTGTTGCTGTGTGTTTCAGGTAATGCACTTGTAAGCTTGACTGAAACTGAAGTGTGTATTTAATGTGGCTTTGAGAGTGTGAGTTTGCGAGATTGGTTATGTGAGCTGAGAACGGTGATGTTGAGGTGGTTGGTGGTTGTGGAGGTAAGGGTGTTGTGGTATTATTCGAGGGGAAGGGGGGGAGGCGGATGAAGGAGATTTGTTTTAGTTTCTGTTTACCTATGAAGCGATCACGGCTCGAGGCAGCAATCATGAATCGCTGGTGGTGCGGGTTGGACAATATTTCTGTTCACATTGGTGTTGTCTCCCGTCTTCATCCCCGAAGTTTCGTGCCAAGACCGGCAGAAACCCCACCGCCTTGCTCCTTGGCCAAGGGGCACGGAGTACGTGTCACATGGTCCTATTAACAACGCAATCACAGGAAGCACCACGCGTGTGGACTCATGTTGTCTTCTATTGTCTTCTATTGTCTACTAATTGCCAGGTAGGCTTTTATGGAACTATGTGGAAAAATGCTCTATAGTAGAGGCTCACTCTAGAGGCATGTGCTTCATCTACATGCGTTTTCTCGCTGACGGCGAGATTCTATACATCACCTCAAGCCAGTGATCAAAACAAATCATTGAGGCATACTAGCAACGCTCCTCTATAGACGCGCCACGCGCGTGTTTAGAGCCGAAGCAGACCACGGTCAAATGGTCGCTATATGCAATATGAGACGCTTCTCGAATATTCACCGTTCGCCTCGTCAAGGCCGAAGGCGTTCTGAATCGTCGAGTATGCTTAGAAGAACAAAGCTCGTTAGAGCAAAAGCTTACTTACCGAAAAGGCAGGGCCAGGCCCAGCTGCATTGGAGCAGAGCGCCGATGGTGGATATAACGAAAAGAGAAAGGAAATGACAACCATGGCATTCTCTATCCAATCGTGAATGCAGGGTGAGCTAGTTGTAGTCGAAAAGTACACTTATGCTCTCTCCGTGATGTACCCTACGAATGGCCTATGCATACATTGTCAGACTTAGGAGACTGAAACATGAAACGTGAAACAGTGTGGCTGACCTCTGCGAACACGTTTCCCACTTCTAGCACTTCGAGCTTCGGGCACCGTTTGAGATTATCGGCTTGATCAACGCTGTTGGTGACCACGACCTTGTCCAGAGCGCTGGCGTTGATCCTGTCAATAGCATCTCCGCTTAAAATGCCATGGGTCAGAAGTGCATACACCTTGGTAGCACCTTCCTTCTTCAGAAGTTTCGCAGCTCTCGTAATAGTATTGGACGTGTCGGCCAAATCATCAATAAGAATAGCCGTTCGATCAGCTACGTCACCAACCAACATCATTGTAGCGTTCTGTCGATCGCTAATCTGCGTGGGACGACGTTCCTTAATTGTTTGGTCAGCTGCAGCCGCGAGGCACGCACAGAAAGATATACAAACCTTGTGAATCAGGGCGAAAGGCATTCCAAGAGCATCTGCAATGGCCGTTGCTCTCTTCGCTCCTCCGGCATCCGGACTCACAATCACTGCCTGTTGATAACTGGGTATATTGTATTGGATATATTTTCGCAGGAGATGTCGCCCATATAGATTGTCGACTGGGATATCAAAGAAACCTTGATATTGTGGGTCATGCAAGTCCATTGTTATAACATGATCCGTTCCAGCACAGGTTAGAAGATCAGCTACGAGCGTGCCCGCCTGCGCAACCCACTGCTTGTATCCTGGCTGTGGATGAAATTGTGGGGGTCTCGTTGTAGGAGGCGTACTGGTTGCATTCCCTTGCGATCCATTGACGGATGCGGAAGAAGTGATCCGCTCGTGCCCTACAGAATAATCTGACTTATCAGACCTGGCAGAGTCGAGAGTATCGCTGCGACGCGGATGAGCACCGTCCGAAGGATTGTTCGACCTAGCTGGACTGTTTGGGTTAGAGATGCCATTACGCCGATCATCCATCTTAAGTCGGCCGAGCTGATGATGCAAAGCGTCTGAGCCGGTATTCAACCCGAGACTCTCCTGCTGTCCCGGATATGGCGTTTGTGGTCGGCTGTCGAAGGTATAATTGCCAGGCCGACCAACCTGGTTAGGGATTTTCGCAAGAGGAGCCCCGATTTTATTGTAGGGTATGTCGCTCTGTCGAGAGTAGGGGAAGAGAGGTAAGACAGCGGTGATACGCTTCGCCGATGCTGTTCTACAAGCAGAGACGGTAATCAAAAGTTCCATAAGATGATCATTGACCTTTCCACCGCCAGACTGGATTATGAAGACATCCTTGCCTCGTACGGACTCCTCTATTTCGACCCTGGTTTCTCCAACCGCAAATTTTCCAAGTAGCACTTTAGCCGGAGGTATACTGAGGTGGTTGCAAATGGTCTCTGTAAGTTGGGGGTGGGAGCTGCCGCCCAGGACGACAATGTTTCGAACCATTATGATAAACAGGCTGGCAGTTGGATGGTTCGCTTAATTCCGGTCGATGATACGGGTCAAAGGAGGAGAGATGGAGGCAGGACAAAGCAAGCTCAGTCACAGCAGTGAAAGCGGTTGTTAAGTGAAGGGAGAAAGGTAGGAGGATAGTTAAAGGTTAGGAGCAGGATTCATGTACTTGATCAAACATGATGAAGGACGGAGAGCAGAGGAGGGCATGGCGAGATAGAAAAATTAACAGTCAACGTTTGTCGCGCAATCCCCGTTAAAACTTTTATGGCGTATGAGCATTCGGCTAGGAGGTTAGTTATTCCAGTCGCGTCGGAGGGGTCCCGCCACCACGCAGCTAGGCTCCCTGCATTTGGTTTACGTTTTTTTTTTACGTTATTTTACCGTGGTTTATTACACTCTCCGACTACTATGGGTCGTGGTCTTTCCATCTATATATAACCCCACACGAGATTTTATGGGTTCAATGTCGAATTGATCACCGACTCTTTGCGCCTATCAACTTTGCATCGTCGATGGCATGATTTAACATTCTCGGACCACGCCGACTACTCCCACCACCAGTTTAGCTCAGCGAGGCTTGAGCCCTTTTTCAAAGGTGATTCGCATCCTTGTCTCAAAGACTTGTTCAAGGCGACTTGATCATACGCACTTATATACACTCACACATACAAGCTTGTGGGGTTTGAGGGGTTTGCAGGGTTTGAGGGGCTAGAGGAGACCCGAATAAATTAAATTAGGGTGTGTTCGGTTGCAAAAGTGTTAACCGAAAGTCTGGCAGAAAGGGCGCGTTCCTTCCCGATTTAATACGCGTCTGTGACTCTGCGGGTGTATAATCCAAAGGCTTTAGATCGAGCTAGAATTCAAATAAAGAGCTTAAGACACCTTATTTTTCTAATGCTAAAACCTTCAATTAAAAGCTATATCCCTTGCAACGTCAGGGTCCTCAGAGTAAGTGGTCTGTGCGGGAACACACACAAATTTCTGCACCGAATCCAGCTAATCTGATTGGTTGGTTCTTATCGATAACCTGGCGACCCATTTTGACGTTGCAAGGGATAGTAAAATTACCAAACTTTTTAGCGTGTTTTTTTAGAGTTAACAGGGAAAAAAAGTTTATGCCCAAGTGCTAATTCTAAAGGTTTTAACAAAATAATCATGCTAGATTCACATTTAGGCTCCAGACTAATTATATTTTGAAGCCTTCAGATTGATTCCGAAGCCGCAACCGAACAGCCCCTTAGATTTGCAAATACCGAACATGCATCGGTCCGCGGCCATCCTCTTTTCCGCTTTAGTCATGGCCTCCACAATGAAGCTTCTCGTCTCTCTCGTCTCCCTTCGCTCGGAAGTGTCGAATCGCTTCTTCGGAGCTAAATCTGACCTCCCAAGTTCACACCATGGTTATAAACCCTAGGACTAATCCAGGCTCGCACCCCTTGAACCCTCTCGCAAAAGGTGCCGACCTTGATCGTGAGGACGGAACAGCACTTTACGACTCCCCAGTCATTATCGAGTATCTTAATCACACTAGAACTCATACACCCTCTACCTGCACCACGGACCTATTCAAAAAGGGCTGATCAAAAACAGTGCAGCGTCGCAATCAAAGCTCGAAGAAGGCATGGCTAATAAATTTGTGAAGCTGTTGTTATCAGAAACCCTCATTTTCATATTGTTCTTAAACATTATTATATCCTAGTAACCAGACTCTGTCTACGGTTCTTACCGACTTTGTTCGACTGTTTCATATCCAGCATGCTGAGTTGTAAGAGAGAATAATCCTCAGATAAGTATTTTGCTATTTATCGCGCTGAACATAGAGTGTATTCTTCTATTCCTACCAAACGGTTCCCGGACAGTCGCCTCAAAAGACACTGCCAGGAAACATGATCGACCCATTACTCAATAAGTTTCATTGCAACCCATCCCGTCAACCAACCAGCGCGACGGCCTTTTCCATCAGGGTGTGCACACCATCCTCTCCAATATTGCCCTCTAGCCATCCTCTAGCCTTCTCAACTACCAACTCCCATGCGTCTTTCTCGCCCTTCAACTTCCTCTCAAAGAATACAACCGCCAATGCGGTTGCCACGGCCTGCTTACCATATCCAATCTGTGTCTCAACCTGCTCTGCCTGCTTTTCACTTACACTAATAACAGCAAACAGCGCCGCATCCCACTCCCAAAACCCCTCAAATGTCTGCAGTTCAATAAGCACATCCAGCTTCGGTCCGCTAGGGATGCTTTTCTTCTCTTTCGCCTGCTCCTCCTTCCTACTGATATTTGCACTCTTCGCGCGTCCACCAAATAGCCCGCCAAACTTTAACTGCTGTTTTGATACCGGCTTAGAGAACATTTTGGATTGACTAGAGAGCGAGGCGGACTTATCAGCCAGCGTATCGAGGCGCTCGCCACGCTCGAGAACGGCCGATAGATTTTTGCTCATATCGGACGCCAGCTCTGCTTTGTTGGAGGAATCGTCTTCGTATGTGAGAGCAGGAGGTTCGGCTGAACAACCGAATAGGCTTATAGTAGACCCTGGACTTCCGAATAATTGAGAGTTCTGAGCGGCGCCTGGGAGAAACCCTGTTGCCTGGACTTGGGGAAGAGCTAATGACGGCCGTGCTGGCATGCCAAAGGCTGCCGTAGAAGAGGCGCGCTGTTGTCCGAAGAGTGAGGGCTGTGCGGGGGCCAGGGGCGCTGAAGCACCGAATACAGCTCCACTGCCGGCACCGAATGCAGGACTCTGTGTTTGAGACCCACCTAACGCCCCAACAGAAGACATTCGAGCTGCCGGAGGAGGTGGTGGCGCGGGACCTTGAAATGCTCCGAACCCGGGATATGCAGAAGGCGCCATTGTTGGGGGCGCTCCAGGAGCTGGTGCAGATGATCCAAAGGTGAACAAGGATGCAGAGTTCCCCTGTGCTGCAGGCGCTGGCATCCCTTTTTTCTTTTTATGGGACCCTCTCCCCTTGGAGCCCCCGAAGAGGCCGCCGCGCGTTTGGCTTTCAGCGATATCCTTGCCTCGTCGCTGTTGCTCCGCCGCAGTCGGAACGTCCAGCCATTCGACTTCGGTCATGCTATCGTCATCGCGATTGTTACTCTCGACAGCAACGAACGAACACCATTTCCCTCCGACCTGGAATTGCACCCCTAGGCGAACAGCCTCCCGTTCCATCATATCCTCGAAGCGGCTTTCAAACTTCTCTTTGATAAGCTTTCCAGACTCATCCTTTGCTTGAGTAATCCAGCCCCGGCCTTGCTCTAGTTCGGCTATAGCTTTCTTAGCTGCGAGCTGGTGAATCGTTTCACTGGGAGCCTCCTGGACTTGAATTGGGATTTCGAGTTCGAGGGGACCATGTGCAGAAGTTCCTCGCAAGATTACCGATTTGGGTTTCTTTTGTGTGGACTCTGGCCCGATAAGAAGGTATACAGTAGTTCGGTTAAAGGGAAACAACGATGGAATAATGTGTGGCGCTTGAAGCAAATTTGGAACGGCGAGAGTAGGAAGATGTGCATATCGTGCCTCGCCAGAGTCGTCGTCGGCTGCGGCAGGCTCCTCCTTATCAAGATCCACGGACGTATCAAATAGGGAGATTGGTTTTTTCTTCTGAAGCTACTTAGTATGGGCAAGAAAATCAACCAAGGATGGGGCACATACCTCTTCATTAGCCTTCATCTCTTTGTCAGTGATATTCAATTTCACTCTTAAGCTGTCCGTGACTTTTTCTATAATCTCAAAGTCGTCATCTTCTGCTTCGAATTTTACTTCGAGGGTATAGTCGTTAATATGAGGGGTAAGGCTACCCTTCAACATGCGCACAACCTTGCTATCCATCTTCTCCCCCTCACCAACAGCTTGTGAGAAGCCATTTCCAGCTCTTGCCACGCCCTCAATCAATGCATGAGAAACCCCATTGCCAATACCAAGAGTGAAGACGCGAATGGGAGCCTTACTCTCAATCACCTCCTTGTTGAGATAGGAGAAAAGGGTTTGCTGGTCCCAAATCTCGCCATCAGTTAGTAGCATAATCTCGAGCGGTATATCTTTGAAACGCTGATCAATGGCCGCCTTCATTGGTTGGTACATTTCCGTGCCTCCGAAATTGGCCTGGAAACTTTGGACATGCTTAACCGCCTCATCCAGGCTGCTTTGGCTGTACGATTTACTCTTCTTCCACAGAAATGAGTACGACGAGCCGAATGAGCAGATGTTGAATTTTACGCCTATTGGTAGAGACTTAAGGAATACTTTGAGGGCGGAAACGGCACTCGTTATTCGGCTTCCAGCCATGCTACCACTTCGATCACAAATGAAGACAATTTCGGGTTTTCCCGGTGGGAGCGAGAATTTTGGTACAAGGGTTGCCATCAGTGCTCGCTGGTTGGGTATTGTTGGGTGTGTCTCCAGAATGGCCTTCGGCACTTGCGCATCCTTTGCTACGATTTGAAGAACAAAATCTGTATCAAGCTCAGCACTACCAAGGCTCAAAGTTGCCGAGCTCCTGTACATCTGTGGCTCCAGATTTGGTGCAACGGACGTTGTGCCCATAGTCACAGCGATGGGGTGGCTTGGAGATCGCATCTGTTGGATAAAGGACCCCTCTGCCATTTCGGCGTCTACAGTGATCTGAATTCCTTTTCCGTTTGCTGTCTTTGTAAGACCTTCGGCCAGTTCGCCAGGGTAGTTTCCATACCTTGGCGCAATTACGGTTGGAATGGTAAAACGGACGCCATCGACTTCAGCGTCATGTTTCAACTCTCCAAGGTAAGTGATCTCAACAATGAGCTCGGCGCCTGCAGGTATGTTTCCAATACTAGTTGTGAAGACATCTGAAGCCTCGGGTAACTGTTCTAGTAGACCAGCTGTCTGGCCTTGTGCAACTGCTTCTTGGAAGACTTTCTTGGCTTTTTCTTTCTCCTTCACCTGGCCTAGTATGACACGATTTCCGACCCGACAAGTAAAGCCAACAATGCTCACACCATCGTAAAGCGGGAAAGTATACCTGATTTCTTTGATACCTTTCTTTTCTGAAGGATTGACAAAGATTTGTGTGAGTTTTGTCCGTGAAGTCGTGGAGAGGATTGTGGTGTGTGATTCTAGCGAGACCTGGGGGATATAGGTCTTTGATGGGTACGCCCAAGGGTTTGGGCTCGGGATTGTGTAGTAAAAACCGCAAATGTAACCTGCCATGATGAATAGGAGCGAGGGTTGTGGAGGGTTGTAAGGTCAAAGTATTTTTGAACGAATAGATTTATAGCACTTCGATAAAGAGGACAATGAAGAGCAATTTGGGTGGTGCGGGGTTATTCCAAAATATCAGAAGCCAGGAGTAGACTGATGTTCTTTCGATCTGAAAGACGACTGATATTTAGCAGAATATGTATCCCAGGCAGATTCCTGTTGCCTAATAAATACCTAGGCTGCCCTTCACTGGAGTGCCTAGAAACTAGTAATGCTGCGGCTTGGGACATTTGCATAGCACAAATTGATCTCAAAAGGAAAAATCAAGCGTGGTTGTCAAGCAATGGTGGCTTCGAAAGAGATATTGACCTTTGAAGGGAGTTAGCTTGAGGTTTGTGGAGGCGGAAGATAACTGCGCCTCAATTTCCCCACAAACTAGCCCAGATGCAGCCAGGGAACGAACTACCTCGACCGCGGTCAACTCTACTTCCTTCTCACGGCCTGACAAACACGAAGGGCTTCGATTTGCGTGGCACGGAATCGTGCGCAAAACCAGTTGGAGAGAAGATGGATACGGAGGGTTCCGAAGGGGCGTTGGAGAAGCGGACGAGGTAGCCAATAGTTAAAATCAGATCACTATGATAAACTTTCAAAATTAGGTGGATATTAAAGCCTTGTCCGAGTAATCGTGTAATTGGAGCAAGTTCCAAGAAGTTGACGATGACTTTATGTTTTATCACGATGCAATGTGGGAGGGCGGTGGCGTGTAGGAGACTTCATAAAGTGGAGTCGTTATATACTAGAACGCCATCACGTGATCACAGGACGCTCCTGTGAATGTCGCCAACAGCACACGCTCCCCCTGGCAACATACCTTTTCTGCTGGAGTAGGGGTCAATGCGTGCAGATGGACCTGGCGGTTTTCGCTTTCGAGGGAGTTGCAGACGATGAGAGCATGAGAGCGTCCTTCATGACCCGAAGTATTACCGGCGGCCCGTGATAGCTTGATAGCCCTCGCAGGCAGAGTGAGGTCGCCTTCAGCACTGACGACAAGCTCCATCGCTTTCTTCCCTGCAACCTACATTTCACAATGGAGGGCTTGTTTTACAATGTTAAGAATGGGTAAGCAGCTGCCTGTTCATCTCATAGACTCATACTAATCGCTTTTAGCTATATCGAGGGCATCGTGCGAGGATATCGCAACGCACTTCTTACCAGCCAGAATTACAGCAACCTGACACAATGCGAGACAATAGACGGTAGGCTTATGAGCATTGATATACAAGAGTCTCGTACTGATCCTGTACAGACGTGAAGCTTCAGCTATCACCGGCATATGGCGACTTCCTGGCTTCTCTACCGCCGAACCCATCGACCTCCGCCCTCGCAAACAAGACCACTGAGAAGCTTGTCTCCGAGTTCCGCTATCTTCAGGCCAACGCAACAGGCTCTTTGGCAAAGTTTATGGAGTACCTTACCTATGGCTATATGATCGACAACGTTGCGTTGCTGATCACGGGCACGCTTCATGAACGCGATACTCGAGAGCTGTTGGAGAGATGCCACCCATTAGGCTGGTTCGAAACTATGCCTGTCTTGTGCATCGCTACCAACATTGAAGAGCTTTACAATTCCGTTCTTATCGAAACTCCGCTGGCACCATACTTCAAAGGCTCGCTCAGCCACCAAGACTTGGACGAGCTGAACATTGAGATCATTCGTAATACCCTGTACAAGAACTACTTGGAAGACTTTTACAGCTGGGTCAATACACATCCAGATATAGCTGGAACACCGACATCGGAGGTCATGTCCGAGGTGCTAGAGTTCGAGGCAGATCGAAGAAGCATCAACATTACCCTGAACTCTTTCGGGACCGAGTTGTCGAAGGCTGACAGAAAGAAGCTGTACCCCAATTTTGGGAGACTATACCCTGAGGGTACTCTCATGTTATCGAGGGCGGATGACGTTGAGGGAGTACGGATCGCGGTGGAGAGCGTGTCTGACTACAAAACTTTCTTCGATCAGACTGGTCTAAGTCAAGGTGGAGCATCCGGGCTCGGAAACATGGCCGGGGGTGTGGGTGGTGAGTCGAGAAGTTTGGAAGACTTGTTTTATCAGAAGGAGATGGAGATTTCGAAGCTCGCGTTCACTCGACAATTTACCCACGCTGTAGTCTATGCATGGGTGAAGCTAAGAGAGCAGGTATGTCTGGTTTTGGGTTTTATGACACTTCCGAATTAATCTAACTGACTGGATCTAGGAAATCCGGAATATCACATGGATAGCTGAATGCATAGCACAAAACCAGAAGGAGAGGATCGGGAATTACATCAGCGTGTTCTGATCTTTAGCTTCTGTTCACTTGTACTTGCTAGTTGTACCGTGGAGTATTCATATTTTCCAGGGAGGCGTTGAGACCACGGTTTGTATATACCTAATTATTTGTGAAAGGAATGTCAACAACGATATTTATTCCAAGAATATAATAGCAAGGTGCCATGCAAGTTGTCAGTTGTTGCAAGGTCACCGAATTTTCTTCACTGTGTCGAGTTAACCTCAGCAGCATGTTGGCGTTCTGCAACTTCCTTTTTCTCACCTCACCTCTCTTTTGCTGCCGCTCACTTTCCTTCCCCAGCATCTTCTCATTAGTGCTGCCAGCGGCCTTACATTTTGCTACCACTGATATATGATCCAACGGTGGCCTACACCGAAAGTATCAGAATGATTCAATGTATGTCGCAGCTTCCAGCATCGGTCACAAATGCGTTGGGAAGTTCTCATATCATCAGTCGCCGGCCCTTCTAGTGAGCAAGTTCATCCCACTCGTTCTAGTAGTATGGCACAGGTACCTTCAGATGATCCACTATATAGCGCTCCGCCGCCAGTGACAAGACCTGATAAGAAGACTGGATCAAATAATATTCCGCTTGGAACAAGGAAGAACGCACAGCGGCATATTGTGTTGAGCACTCAAACATCAAATATCGGACATCAGCCCGAGCACTCAAGGGATTGGAACTTTGGTAATGGACCACTACCATCTTCTCACTCGTCCTCACGGCCAAGCAGCCGACATGGTGTAAGACAACACGCGTTTCACTCGAGTTGTCAACTAACCTTTGTTCTAGTTCTAGCAGCTCGCGGTGAGTGATGACCCCGACTTGTTGGAGCATCTCACCAAACGTCGCGTATCGCCTGGATTCTTCTCCGAGATTGATCAGTTCCTTGGGGCTCATCCTGAGCTCCTCGAATACGCTCCCGCTTTTGTTGAAGAATTCAACTCAGCCTCCCCTCTACGAGCGTACAAGCATTTCCTGAAAGGTTACACTAAGCCTGCTAGGTACATCCGCGGCGTGATTCCCGACGGGGCAGTCACTCTCACCGCAGACTTTCGGCCGCCTGAGCTCACAAAGGCTTACGATGAAGAGCTTACCGAATTCTTTGATGGCTATGAGTGTCGGTATGACATATTGGAAAGAATTGACCGAGATGTGCACGACGCCTGTGAGGAACTCAGAGCCGGAATGCTGATTCCTCATCGACGTCGCCGCCTAGTTTTGTACGCGGTTTTTGGCAACCCAGTCGACGCGTTCAAATATTATGAGTACAATTACCAGACCGAATGGCTCGCTCATCGGTATCTCCCTGAGCATGTTGTTCTCTCTGAAATACCAAAGCCCGAGGACTACACCGAACCAGAACCAATTGTTTTGGGTTCAGGTAATGACCGCAAATCAGACGGCCAACGAGACCGCAATTCTACGCGGTTACGCATGGCACGAGCAAAAAACCAGGGAGTAGATGTCATCGAGGTTCTTCTAGTTGATTTTGTGAGCCATTTGGTTAGAAAGGTCTCAAACGCGTCGTGATCGAAGACATGCGGGTGAAAGCACAGCGAGCCATTGACGCAGAGCGCGATCGGCCTTCTGGTGCAGATATCGTCGACCTAGTGATGGGGACAGCGTATTTGACACCCAACGCGCCCTCACGTGGTCGCTCACATCGCACAGTCTCCGCCAATTACTTCCCAACAACTTTCAACAGCCGCCCCGTTGTAGTGAACCATACGACCGAAAAAAGGCTCAGCGCAAAGGCGAGTAGTTTGCGAGGCTCCTGGAAACTTCTTCAGCAGCTGTATCGACAGGAGACTGAATCCTCCGAACCTGGATTTCCGGAAGGACTACGTGAGCAAATCGCGGGCGCCAAGCCGAAAGGCAATATGTCGGTCAACTTGTCCCTTATCTCCAAGAAGCAAAACGCATTACGAAGGCGGCAGCCAACGATTTGAAGTTGATGTACTCTAAGAAAAGAAAGGCCTCGGACGAAAAGCAGCGCGGAAACGTAGATCTTTTAGGGTTGTTCCCCAAAGAGCTTAAGTGACTGGACAATTGTAAGCTTTTCACTTCTATTCTCTTCTCTGCATACGATCATGGTATGCTTGCGATCGACCGAAATAGCCACCTCTTTGTGGATATTGCGTGGTTCTTTGCTTGCGGCTCTAGCTAATAAGAGGTATCCCCTCCATTCAACTTTCTGTATCATCAGATTTTTAAGTGTTTTACGAATAGCGTTTCTCACAATAACGTGAATTGTTAGTGACTATGCACAATAGAAGGGAGGATTATTGTTTCATTCTGGTAGTTTTGAGATGCATTGGAGACTGTTTTTCTCCCTTTATTGCAGTATTTCAAGAACTACTCCTTGTAAAGAGCACTGTGTCCAATTCATTATAAAACGCAACTTGCTTTATAGTGTCACGTTATAGGCACAGCGTAAGGTTCCTTGTAAGGCTGTTAGATTATGCCATTTTACTAAGAACCGTGTTCACACCATTGACTCCTATTAATCTCACCGAACTGCATTCAGTCCCAAACTATTCCATCCAAACAACTCATAGTATCCTGGCGACTCAATCACCAGTATCCAGCTCCCTAAAAATGAGTCAGCATCGTGACGCACGACCATAAATATTGAAGGATGGGAACCAAAATACTCACAGGTCCAACTGCACACCGTTACTAACGCCGTAATCCTCCAAAGTCAATTGATCCTTGAACGGTCTTTCTCCCTGCCGCTTCAACATGATCTCATGCGGTTGCCGGCCTATTCTTGCCGCCACCTGCGCTTTGAAGAGCTTTATAGGGTCAGACGCCAAACACGGTATCTGTGCTCTGGTACCCAGGCGGTCGTTGACGGTTACAACAATCATGGGCTCGGCCCCGCTACTAGGGGCCGGAGCTGCAGGCTTCTCTACTTTCGTAGCCTCCTTATCTTTATGGTCTTTCTTCTCCCTCCGGTCTCGCCTCTCGCCAGCATCGCGTCGGTCAGTCCGCTCACGCCCTTCACCCCTCTGGTCTCTGCCTCGCCCTTCTCCGTTGTCTCGTCCGCGGTCGTAGCGGTCTCGTCGCGGGGATCGGTCTCGCCGTGGAGACCTATCTCGCTTGTCTTGCACTCTGTAACCTCGGTTTAACCGCCTATCCTCGTCGCGGTCCTCGTCGTTGCGACGGTGTTGTTTCCAGCGGAAGCCAGAGCTGTACGTATCACGCGGGCGGCGAGGAGGCGAGCGTGAGCGTCGGCGGGTTGGGGACGGCAAGCGGCGTGGAGAGCGGGAGCGGGGTGGCGTCTCGGAGGAGGGTTTGGAGGCTGGTGCGTCAGTGTCCATTGTGGAGGTTGGTGGCTAGTGTAGGAGACGGGAGGGTGGTTTGAGGAGCTACTGATAATGTATATTATGGGATGTATGATGGGAGCTTGGAGTTGCTATGGCAAAGAGAGTTTGAGTACTAGAGTGATCAACAGTCTGCTGCAGGCAAGACGTTTATGGAAATATAATGTCGAGCGCAGGAACTCGGAAGCTTGGACATCTCGCTTGTTGCCGTAGGGCTGAAGTGCCCCAGAAAATGCGTATAAACACCAAAAGTCCATTCCAAACTCTCCTGTACCACCTGCTGCATCTTTCATTCAGCTATCCTCCCATCCTACTTGCGTGATCATGCAGATATTTGCCCGTATCACGTCTCCGGCTACGCAAAGTCTAACCACCTACCGCCCTACGCCGTCTACAATCTCCTTCACAGTCTCAACGCGACCAGTGCCCCGCACGCTACCCGCACACCTACTCTTCTACTTTTCTATTCTCGTGCGCATTATCCTTGGAGTAACAGCATTGACATTATTGTGGGCAAAATGGCGCATAATATTCCCAATTGAAGGAGGAGACGTATCTAAGGGAGCCAGGGTGGAACTTGCAACATGGGTGCTGGGTACTGTGGCAGGACAGGCCGCGACCAGGGTATCGACAGGCCTGCAGTGGAGGTGGCTTATACCTGGGGCGTTGGGGGTTTTATGGGGGGTTTGTAGGAGGGGTTATACAGGTATGTCTCTATCCACCTCCCAATTGAATTAACGTCTTGAACTACGAGCGGTACTATCTTGGAAACTCAAAGAACCAAAGACATGTGCTTACACAGTCGAGAACCATAGAAGAATCCCTCCTCGTTCTGCGAAGCCTAGGTATCCAGACCTCTACATCCTCGCCAACGTATCTGTCAACTGCTACAACGCGTTTTATACCCACCACCTCGATACAAGACATTTTCATTCACGAAGCTTTCAAGGGCTTTGAGGTGCGGTTTTACCTTGCCATAGTGGTACAAGGAGAAGATGATGTTGTGGTTGTATTTCCGGTATTCAAGGCTCTATGTTTTATCAAACCCTGGTTGAATATAGGGGATATGCTAATATCATTATAGAACCTCCTCCCGAAACGTCAGATACTCGAAGAAGTATGGAGAGGCGCGCGTGCCTGCTTGTATGAGCCCCAGCCCAAAGCAAAGTCTTAACATCCGATTATGAGACAGCGTCCAGTGAACCTGAAATTCTACGTGCAGAGTTGATGAATTGCTAAATATTATTGCCCTAACAAGACACGCTATGTCTTTGAAAGATGCCTAAAAAATACTCCAGACTTTTTCACTCATCCGTATCATCACCTCGTGCTCTTGCCGCCGCAGGATCCCATCCCTTTTTTGCTGCATACCGCGCATTTATCACCTCAACTGGCCCCATCCTCTCTTTTTTTAGCACAGGGATATAATTTCCCTTCAGCCTAGGCACGTCTCCGCCATCGAAAACTCTGGCGCTTGGTGACCTGTACCCCCTCTTTCCTACGCCTACCTCATTCTCGCCAGCAGCATCTTCTAGCTTGCGGTGTCCCTGACCAGCAACTACATCCAACAACTGTCCTGCAACTAGTTCATCCATCTTCCTAATTCTCCAAGCCTCCCACAAATCATCCATAATACCGCCCCTTCCCCATTTACCCTTTGCCTTTACATTCCCACCTTCTATACCCCCTTTCTCACCCATATATATCCACTCAAGGGCATCTTGATAACCATTTTCTCTGCCAGTACTGTCTTCTGCCTCTCCTTCTGCAGGAAAGATACAATCCCAAAGGACCAGAGGCGCATCTGTCGCCATCTCGTACTTCGGCTTCGTAGGTGTTTTCGCTATATCCAGGAGCTCAGTAATCAGCGATGGCGACTCCAGGCCTTGGCCGATCAAAAACAGAATCGCAGCTAGCGAGCGCACTTGATGCCATAAGAATGCGGAGCCGTGGATCACGAACGCATAAATCTTCGGCTTAGTTGTATCCGTAAGAGAAGCACTTGGAGGTAGTAATGATGGATGTTGCAGGAAAGTGGGAAGGGCGAGAGGGGATATTTCTTCAATATCAGCGTGAAAGATACGTCGTTGGAAATTTGTGAGTTGCTTGCTCGCGTCGATTTTGCAAAAATTACGGAAGTCGTGAAGGCCCACCAACTTCCTGCAACCTTGTCTCATGGCTTCAACGTCAAGCCAACCTTCCCGGTTCTGGACGTTGGACCTGCTACCGGGGATGCTGGCGCTGTTTGCAGTGGTAGGGTAAAGCCCAATAGAGCCAGGTATGGGAGTAAAACAGGGGTTTGTGAAAAAGTACTTGTAGCGTCGCTCCTTGCACGAGAAGCGTGCGGAGAAATTAGGAGGAGGGTTCGGACACCATGCAAGTATACGTATATCGGGGGGAAGAACACGATTAAGGAGTTGGATATAGGGGAGCTCGTCTGTTATGGGGCCGAAAGGGAGTTCATGGTCCGTAGATTGGGAATGAGGTTGCTCTGCAGATTTTTCAATAAGTGGTTCGCCTTCTTCTAAAGTGGTCTGAGTTTGTGATATTGCTCCTCTCTCAGCAGAGGACCCTAAAACTGAAGTACGTCGAGCTTGTCGGTTGCTTCGCACACGTATTCCCACAACTTGGCCAAAAGCGCTCACACCTCTATCTGTCCTTCCACATTTTGAGTATTCGCAGCCTTCCCAATTGACTTCCGCCTCTTCTCTCCCCCAATTCCGGTCTTCCTTGCTTTGAGGACCGGGTCTTCGATTCATAATGTCCAGGTTTCCACCACCGGACTCTGGGGTATTTACGGGTGGGAATATAAGCTTCGTCTTGACAAGCGCCTTCCACAACTCCTCCTCAATCGTTGGCAGCGGTGTGTTATTGTTGGCATGATGCTCATAACCATTATATGCCTGACCAAGATACGCAAACTTAAGCGCAATCAGGCGTGTGCTGTATTTCGAGGGGTCAAAAGGTTTCGGAGGTGCTTTCGGTCTTCGCTGGAAAGAATATGAAGAGGTGTGGCCGTTCTCAAGGGATTGTGTAGGAGTGAGTGCAGCAGAAGTAGATGCACTGGTTGGTACGGTATAGCTACATAGTTAGATTTAGTTTGTGTTATAGGGCATGCCCGAGATCACTACCTTGCAGTGTGCTCCTTCAATCGGCTCTCTAGCTCAGTGACTCGAGAAATGAGCTCTGAAGTGCTCCAAGAGGAGTAGTCGACCGTATTGACGTCTTCTACCATTTTCGCCTGCTGGGATGCTAGAGACGCGCAAAACCAGCGTCGCTTCAACGTAATAGGATAAGTTCGTGATATGTTTAAGCCGTGAGATGTGCGCCTAGCATATGTCGACAGAACAGAAGAACAGTAAGGTAGCGGGGTGATAGCCCACTTCATACTCATTTATCAATATTTCCGTCCCCATAAAATTTCTAGTCAAAGTTACTCCGATCGCTTCGGAATTCCGCCGACTTGGCGAACCTCCACCCCGCTCCACTAACACTTCATCCCTGAAGAGGTCATTACGAATAAGACAGCTGCTTTTACAAATTAATGTACAAGCGACCTTGTAGGCGTCTCGACGGCGTTTGGGATAGATTGCTTGGAGCAAAGGCAGGTGAATTGCTAAGAACTTTCTTTCAATGTTAAAGGTTTTCTTTTTATCCTAGGTATACATTGCAACATCAATTTGACTATTAGCAGGTTTGCTTCGATGCAGTCTAGATCTACGACGTGCTTGCTAGAGAGTGTGGGAACTTCACTCCTATCCTCTACTAGCTCTCTAGCAATCATGTCGTTTACCATATATTGACGTGGGAGTTCGATATGGTCACCCCAAGTATGTACCATAAGGGGGCAGCAAGAAAAAGCCTCATTTCCGGTTTAGATATGCCGCCATTGCACTTTGCAAGTTGCAAAATCATGTAGTCATTGATTTGGCCACCAAGCAGAGACCCAAATATTGAACCAACGAATGGAGAAAGATTGAGAAGACCAATCCGTAAGGCGCTGAAGTTGTACGGAGGTGACACAAAATAGACTGAAATTGTGGTAGAGGTAACGGGAAACCATGCGAGTAATGAGCCCTCTAGTTACTCCTGCAAAAGTGTTGAATAACAATAGATATAATTTGGTACTATGCCCTGTTGAGTTTGGTTTTGCTGCTATTTTACAATGGCCGTACGTCATACATGCGGGCTCATATGGTATTGAATTAAAATAATTACTCCAGCACCAAGCTAGCCTTCGCGAATGGATGATAGTCCGCCTCGCTCACCCACTGCGCTTCATAGAGACTCTCGTCCATTTGCGACGCGTCCATACCAGCCCTAAAAGTTATATGTCAGAGTGCGCGGAACGGCATAATGGAACATACTCATCAACAGCACCTCTAGCCCGGGCACACTGTCAATAAGCGCAATGATAATATAAGAGCCAACAAAAGACCACGTGAATCCAATCAAAGGTTCTAAAATCTGGATGCCAAGCTTTTTAACGTTTCCATCGAAGAATACACCGCCATCAATAACAATAAGGCCATTATAAGCAGCAACTTCTTTTTGAGCAAAGAGACCTGTAGCAATGGTGCCGACAAACCCGCCAATTCAGTGAGCAGCGAAAGTGTCGCCATTATCGACCCACCGAATCCGGCGAGCGAGATCCGTGAACTTGAAGCGTAGAGCTTGACGGCAGATGAAAGCCCCTGCAACTCCAAAGAAGAGAGATGTTGTCAGGTCAATGAATCCAGCGGACGGCGTAATTAAAACTGGTCCGGCGATCGCGCCCATGAACGTCGAATCAAGAGACCATTTGCCTAATTCGTAGTAAATAATACAGGCCCAGGTCATAGCACCCGCAGAAGCGCGGAGATTCGCCACGCACAGCACCATCACTGATTTGAAGTTCAAGGAAAGAGCGGTTCCCGCGCCAAATGCCAGCCATGAGCCCCAAATAAAGATCATAGCGAGTACCTAGCACATAGAGTTGTGTGGACGGTGCAGTGCAAGATGAGATGGCGTGTGAATGGCTGACTTGCGGGATCAGAAACGAGGGTAAGATAGATATAAGCTTAGAGCTGTTGCTGTAGCTTCGCGACATATATGAACCTGTTTTGAACTGATTAATTGCTCTCCATTAACACTTGATAGATCAGAATAAGCCATACGGGCGAACCTCCTACGTAATCTAACACTCCAAACCTTGAGAGCTGAATCCACCCAGACCATATGAGCTAATGGGCAGTAGATGAAGGTTGCCGGAGCTGAGCCAATTTTGTCAATTTTGGTTGCAGTAGCGAAGAAGCCGAGAAACTTACGAAAATGAACGGTGTTAAGGGCAACAGCCTTCCACGCTCACATGAGCCTCCGACCGCAATAGCACACACAGTCGCACAAAAGATCAATTGGAACTCGCTGAAAAAAATTGCTGGTATCGTGCCAACAGGCTCGGAACGCACATTTCAGGTCTCCAATAACACCTGAACCTTCCCCATAGGCAGGAGAATAACCGACAAGATACCACTAGATGGAGCAACATGCGATTGCAAGAATCGATGGCATGAAAAATGCCAATCCACTCCGCCTGGTGAAATATCTAGAGTATCCGAGGCCGATTGCTGGTATAATGGCTAGCAGAAGACGCTACAAACGAGGGTGAAGGCCGTGTTAGTCTTATCGCAAGCCTCCTAGGCCTGCTACACGGCAGAGGCTACCATGACGGATTTTAACGGAGAAGCAAGGCGGGTTTTGAATGAGTCAAAAGAAAGTGAAGGTCTTTGGTGTCGCGAATATATAGCAACTTGTGCCATCACGGTATTTGAAGACATTGGAAGTGATTCAGCCATGACTTGGTCTTTATCATCCGGTGCCTGGCGCGCAGCCCAAAGATAAATGCTGATTAGCGCCATCGGCCTGTTGCTCGTCATTGTGCGTGTAGGGCTAAAGGGGAATCTCCTTGCAGTTTTGGACGACGGTGAGAGATAACGGAGTTGCCGAGGATGGTGCAGTGGCTGTTGTGGCTTGTTCAAGTGGCTGACACCCCTCGAAGCGAGCTATCCTCCTATTATTGGCAATCTTGATATTAGCAAGTTATTGACAATGGGCTATGTTAGCTCCAATGATGTTTCAACCGTTAATTTTTTGAGCATGTTTCCTATCATTCGGCTGGATGGTATAAACTTTCGGATTTCCCAAACCTTGGCTTGGGATGACTTGCTTCTCAGATCAATTTCCCCTCGTGACGTCATAGGATGTTGACTGGACGATTAGGAATGAGAACTCTGTCTTATTGAAATGAGGCTTTAGAGCCTCTATATAATAAGAAATATTTTCGATTAAAGATCCTGAAAAGATCCCGCGAGCACCGAAAAGATTTCCTTTAGAACCAATAACTTAAATCACACTCCACCTTTAAAGCAGCCATTGTAATCAAAGGGCATGGTGCTGACAAGCTTGGGGAGAGCCTGGAGAAACAATAGTTCTCCCGCAGCACCCGATTTTAATAGTGTTATGGCTTGGGAGCATTGCTGATGTAAAAGGCGAAATATAGAAGAAGCTTCAAGGCCCATTACCACAGCAGACAAGAAATTCACGCAAAATCAGCCTGGTATTTAGCTCGCAAAAAAAAAAAGAGATCCGAGGCTTGATGTTGGATCTTTGAGGATTTTGAGGGCCTCGAAAATCCCAGGAAGCTTTTCATATCCGGTGAGCCCTAGGACACATCGTATCCATAGCAAGATAAAGTTAAACTTTCGAAACTCGATATGGCATTGAGTGACTTCAGTAAGGTGGTCTGTTCGAAGAGAAGAGTTACCCGTGCACATGGCTCTAAACTATCTGTAGGACCTATTTAGGCCTAGAATTACTTTTGGTATTCGCATAGCCAAGAGAATGGCTTTAAGAGGTCTGAACTCCTTTCTCGGCGCATTCTCCCGTGCTCCAGTCCATACGCACCTAGAATATCAACAAGGCTTGTAGTTCTCGGACTGCCAAAGAGCCTTGGCAGCTCGGCGTTTCACTTGTCCGCTCTTCATTAGCCTCCATTATTGTGCCCTTTGCGCTGTTTACACATCTCGTTATGTCCCGAGAGGCCCAGATAGCGTTGTCAAGGAGTGGGATTGTGAGGCCTGTCGCAAAGTTCGCCGCGGCGTTTCGGAGTGCTGTGGTGGGGAGGATACGGTTCAATTCGAGTGCTCTTTTCAGCTCAAGGGGTGTTCACTGTGTTAATAGAAGGATAGCTAAATATGTAGACTAGGGAGCTTGTAAGCTTTGCAGTGTGTGGAATTGAACGAGCAACTTGATTGTAAATCTATGGAAATCAAGTGGTATAAATACATGAAAGTAGACCCCTAACTCCGAAGCCTATGACTCATATCAAACGTATACGAGACATACGAGAGTAGTGCTGACGCAGGTGAAACAGGGTAATATGCAAGGTCCGGTAGTCGGTTACAGAGCTCCTCAGAGATATGAATATGAACATCAGACCGACTCAAGCTTCCCCACCATTATGAAATCGAAGATCTTGCTACTTCTAGTAGCTTTATCAGGTGCAATTGGAAGAGTAGAAGGGGCTGTGAGCACCTCACAAGTCTTCAAGTCAGGCACAATGAGACTACGGATACGTTCATCACTGATGACTTTTTCAATGCAAGAGCTCCCAATGAACTTCGCTAGCAGTGCTAACATTGAAGCTAGATATTGGCAGAGCCTTGCAAACGATTCTCAGACCATCTAGAGCTCTATCCTACAAATGCTTTGAAATCGATCAAAGAACGTTTTGCGACAGCTCAACTTTTCGCGGAATGTCTCACTTGATAGTAAGATATTAATATACGTTCGCTTGATTTTCGGAGGCTTATTTTTTTTATGCAAAAGATATGAAACGCATTTTGTTTGCTCACAACCGTTCCAAGAACTCAAATTCCTACCGGTGGAAGCTTTCTCAGCTATATACAACACCAAGAGCACCGACGGCGTATGGAAGAACGTAATACTACCCGAAATTCCTACCAACCAGCCTTGCAACCTTCTTAGTATATTTCGTATGAGTGCCCGTAGCCTGCGTGTTTTAATAAGCTAACCAGCCATCAAAGGTCATAAGAAAGGCCTGGGGATTTGACTACCAAACCCTAAATTAGAATGACTGTTGTTCATCCCCAAAAAGCAAAGAGCCGTGCGGGAAAGAGTCCTTCAATCTGCTTGCGTGCAGTATCCAGAGGTAGGCTTTGCGTAATTCAGATAAGTACTTATCTGATAATCGCTCCAATAGTCTTCACACTTACGTTGGATGTACGGCACAGAAAAATACTTTAGACGCAGAGACGCGTGTTGTCGATACGGCGCCCAGGATTGACTTTGTGCCCATTAGATTCCAAGTGAATAGTGATGGTCAAGAGTACCCGAAGCCTTCCAAGACTATCACAACGCTGGCATGTTTGGCCGTTATTGGATGAGTAGTATTCCTCTATATTGGCAATTTGCTTTTGATGAAGAGAATATATCCACTACTACGCGGCCAAAAGGTACAAGTCAGGGTGACGACGTTTTATGTTAGTATGCTTGGCTTTTGGACGTCTCTCGCAGAGGAAATAGGTACGCTGGTCCTCGTCGGCACGATTCTCAGCAAGAGCAATTATGAAGTTGATCTTTTCAAAGAATTTATCATCATAAACGGAATACTCAGAGCAATTGACGGCGGTTGGGCGCACGAAGCGATTACAGATATGATAACGCAGATTCTTTTATCTTTGGCGGCTACCTGGAGCACTCAGCGCCAACCATACTCCCAACCCTGACCTCCCCTCCATATTGGGGGTCTGCACGGCAGGCGGTTTTATGGCCTCTATTTCTACTGATGTTGTATAGGTCTGATTCTCGGTAATGTTATCCTTGCTGCATTTTGTCAGTGCGAAATGGTTGCTTTTCGTTCGCAATTATATTCACTACTCCCTGGGGTGCCATCAGCGCTCCGCTACGTCAGATAAAGGTAATCACAAGGAATTTTTACCTAATGGTTAGGCGCCGTAGGGACCAGCAGGAGAAATATCCGTCTCTGGACATGAACGACGGGGCCTTCAAGTGGTGGTATTATAGCACCTTAGTGCAGTGTTTTGTTCTATTTGTCGGTAGCTGGGTGTTTTGGACGGAGTTTTTGACGCTTTCAGGAGAGCTTTATTGTCCCGGCGAGCTATCGAAGGTTACTTTGGTCGTTATTGGCCTTATTTTTGCGTGGAATATCGTCCGCCAGGGATTCCAACATTTTTGAGCAAGGTATGGGAGGGTTGTACTGGGACTGCACTTTTGTTCATGTCCAAGATTTGAGTGATGACCGAACGGGAGTTGTTGTGTATTGGTACTCGTACTCGTCATGGCCGGCAGCCGTGGGGAGCGAATGTCGATCCCGAACCAATCCGCACCGCCCCCCCAGGATTGCCCTGTCTATCACGTGGGGCGAGTCTTGAGATGGAGAGAACCCCATATTGATTATTCCATGTCCAGTATTAAACGCATTCCATCTTCATTATTCCGTGTGCGAAGCTTCTTTTTTGGGATTCCAACTAAGAGGCTCTCGTGGCTCTCAGCAGAGCTTTCAGTCTTGCCATTCGCTGTCCCACACCGCCCAGCCTCATTCTTTTTATACGCGCCCCCCGCCCGGTCGCCCGGTCGCCCGGTCCTTGATGCCCTGTTGCCCCATCGATAGGGCCAGCCTTTAGTAATTGCAATCAGTCGGATACTTCCTCTCTTCTATACCTCTAAACAGCACAAGTATTGTCCGTCACAGTCCATGTTATTGAAGTTTTGAGAATGCATTCGACCACCATACCCCAGCTGGCCTAATACATAACAAGCGGAGGCGTTGGTGGGAAAAACAAATACTACTTCCCCCTCAGCAATCGCATTCTCGCGATTGCGGATTCTCGAGGCGGCAATGTCATTGGCCGGTAACTTTCCTGGGGAACGCAGTGGACGTGGAGTGCCCTCTCCCACGCAAGCCCACGCAAGCCCACGAGGCCCAGACGCAGCTAAAGATGGGCGTCTAAGATAAGCCCTGCGAATGGACTCGGACTCTTTTCAATGCCTCTGCCGTTCTATTGCCTCTATCTCCTCCATATCTCTGAATCTCTTCCGAATTTCCTCTCTTCCTCTTTCGTCTCCCTTTTCTTCTCTTTTTCTCATCTCTCCATGCATCTTCCCCCATCCATCGCCGGATTGGACTTGGGATCTTGGCTGTCGTTCAACATGCATCACTATATCACGAGTGCATATCTTTAGTGACCAACATTCAACGATAACCCCTGATTGCCCGTTTTTACTTACTCTCGGTCTGGCCGCAGGTGATGATGCGGTTTGCTATTGAATCATGGATCTGGTATACAGTCGTGCTGGGTGTGTTAAGCGCAAGGCTGTATGTTGCACAGATAGACAGTGACTACATTGTGAACTTCATTAGCTGATTTCCGATCGTAAATAGAATATCACGAACGATTTTGTTTGGATCTATCAAAAGACTTCAGTATGATGACTGGATCATGGGCGTATTCATCCTGGCATCATACACCATTCTCATAGTAATGGCAAACATCGAAGCCAGATCGCATTCTAATCTTCTCCCGCCGGACTTTCCTGTACACGAATTGACTCCTAATGAAAGATCTCGTCGGGAGTATGGTAGTAAAATCGTCGTTGTCGTGGAGCAAATGCAAATTGCAGTTATCTGGTCTTGCAAAGCTTGTCTTCTGATCTTGTACTACCGACTCACGTATGTGACCACCCTGATCATAGGAGAATTGATTCCATCTCACTGACTATTTGCAACAGTCGAATGGTGGCGACTAAGGAGAACGTTGCTATCAAGCTCCTTGGTGTCTATGTCGCCCTTGGTTTCGTGGTCATGGAGATACTTTATTTCGGAGTCTGGTGTCGACCCTTCCACAATTATTGGGCTGTGCCGACTCCGAATTCGCAATGCGCTGCCCTTACAGACCATCGAATTACCAATGCCGTCTTCAACATCTCTTCAGATATTATCATGCTTTCCATAGCCTTGCCAATGTTCATTCGCAGCCTCCTACCACTCAAAAGGAAGCTCATTCTGTGTTGCATCTTCAGCCTTGGCGTCTTCGTTGTACGTGCATCCTCTAATTAATCCTCCTTTGATTCAATCACTCTAACACTGCTCTCGAAAGATTATCGCCGCAGTCCTAAATAAATACTACTCCTTCACTTCACCATACACCCCCAACTGGATATTCTGGTATACCCGCGAATCCTCGACTGCAATCCTCGTTGCCAACCTCCCATTCACCTGGACTCTTCTCCGCAAGCTCTTCAACCTTGGCGCGTTCGACGACTCAGCTCCGCCGCCTCGTACTTTTCACTCGGCCCGCACCGCCGGCGGTCGTCGCACCCAACGCAACCGCAACAGCACCGTCGGAGGTAACGGTACAGGCAGAGGAGAGAAGGGCACAATGACTAGCAGCCGCATCAGCAGGATGAGCCACACTACTAGCGGAACAAGCGATGAGTCAGGGGCGACTACGTCGGATTCGCCAACTACAAAGGGGAGCGAGAAGAGCGATACACCGCCCGTTGGCTGGGGGGACGAAGAATCAGAGGGAAGTAAAGAAAAGCCCGATTCGTGGGATGTCGAGGCGCAAAGAGTACTACTCGCAGAACCGAAGAAGGCACGTGTTGCACCTTCGGTGGCATCGTCATCCAGGTCCGTAGAGAGGAGAAGACTTAGCGGAGGAGGGGGAGGAGGCGGAAGGAGTGCTCGTGATCGGAAGATAAGGGCGCAGTATAGTAAATAATGGGGGGATATTGCGGAAGGTAGAGTAAAAGCTTATATGATGGGATGATTCATGATTGTAACTCGGTGGCTCCCGTATTTTCGGTCTAGCAAAGGAGTAAACGGAGTAGAGCGCCTTTTCGCGCACGCAGAACAGGATTGTTTGGGTCTGGGTATTTGTGATTGCTTTCAGGGTGTATGAATAAAGTTGGTGCTGTTCCAATGTACAAAGTAGGCTGTGGTATTTGACTATATGATATAACATCGAGTGCCAGTGCATAAAAATGAAGGCAGCAAGCACAATAATGGTTCGATATGTAACGTTTCGTTCCAATACCAATTTCTCTTACTACAACTCGAGGATTGGTAATGTCGTGGGTACCTTACTAACGGAGACAATACTTGCCATCTGACATTTTGGTGCGTCGCCAACCATTTTGATTTATTCAAAACAGGAGAGAATGCAGCTTAATTGACTCTTATCTTCCACTGACACTTATACTCAGCCGGAGGTTCCATAACCACCAATCAACTGTGCAATCTCTTTGTTCCCTGATTCGAGTGCGAGTTGAGCAGCAGTCTTTCCAAATCTCGTCTCTAGTTTTGGATTTGCCCCTTTGCGTAAGAAAAAAGCAACGGCCTCCCTCTTCCCTTCTCGGGCGGCGAGGTGAAGCACACTCTCTACGTCCTCAGTAGTGATGGCTCCGATATCTGCACCCCGATCAAGTAAGAGTTCTGCAATATGCAGAATCTGATGAAAGGCGGTTTCGTGCAGTGGTGTCCAGCCAACGTTATCCCGGGGACTCACGTCCGCCCCATGGTCTAGCAGTACTTGTACAACGCTTTTACGTCCTCTCATGGTTGCCTCCTGGATTGGAGTCCGACATGAGTAGTTGCGCGAGTCTGGATCGGCGCCGTGATCCAACAAAAGTTTGGTACAGCCAACATGTCCATTGTAAGCTGCCCAGTGCAGTGGAGTTCTTTCTCCGCAGAACTTGTTTGTCCAAAAGTTGGAGATTTTGGCGGATTTTAATGCAGGGTCGGCCCCATGCTCCAGGAGCTTCCTTACGATGGGGTCAGATCCCTGCTCTGCTGCTATTGACAGCGCTGTCCTTCCGTCGGCATTTTTCACGTCCACGTCAATCCCGTCTTCGAGCAGGAACTCAACTAAGGCAAGATTCCCATCCTTGGTCGCTGCATGGAAAGCCGAAGCTTGTGCTTCAGCTCTCCTCGAGCTTTTCATGGGATCAAGTGTCTGAGGAGAAACTCTGCCATTGTCTGCAGCTCGACCAGGGGATATCCGCCCGGATTGAGAGCCGTCGGGAGTCTCTAGGTCGCCTGTAGGAATAAAGGGGGAATCCAGGTCTGGGCTCAAGATAAGACTTGAGGGAGTAGACAGATCTGCAGGTGAGGGTTTTGAAACGACCCATCTTAAGGCAGAGCCTGCATCCGTGTCTGCCGACCCGCGCCGCCTCAAATGGTGGGTGGCATCGAATAGTGCTGGATTGAACGCAGAGGCGCTGTTCTGAGCATCTCGACGCAGATTTGCTGTGCTGAAATATTTGTGTACGTCAGCTTGCCTTAAGCCATGCTTTGGCAATATTTGATAAAGGTGGAGCCGTACAAAGTAATAGCACTCAACCACACGTCAACAGTGGCCCGGTTGTGCGCAAGCCTATCGACCAATTCCATGATATCCTTTTTCCCCAGATACCACTTCAACCCCGCCGTAGTAGCAAACCTCCGCCGGCCTTCTTGGCCATCCGGCTTTGTGTGAGCCTGGAGTCTTGTCATGAGCAGTTGAAATGTGGTGGAGCAGTTCTTCAAGGGCTCTGCCAAATTGTTCACCTGCTCCCTAAGGGTGGAGTCGGCTACAACGTACTTCTGGATCTCTGGTTCCATGAGGGCGCTCTCCAGCGATCGCACGAGCTGGTTGAAAGCGCGGGCATCGTTCGCAATAGCATTAATGGCGGCGGGAGCACCGCGGATGGCGGCCACCATAGTGCAGAATTCCTTGGAGCTAGTAGCGGCGAGCGTGACGACGGCGATAATGGAAGCGGACACAGAGAGCGGATCCATGATGGGCGGGATAGTGCGTGGGAATCACTAAGCAAATCAGTCTGGAGAGATGATGACGAAATGGAGACTGACACGGTTGGCATGTCCGTCGCGTCTGGCATGTCTGCCCCATAAGCACCCATAGGCAGGCACCCATAGGCACCTTGCAGAATGCTGCAACCCCACCTTGCAGGATTCTCGCTTGGGATGCTTGAAACTACGCCATTATACATATCTCTACCTAGCTCCGCCAATAACTAGTGACTTGGCAAAATAATTATTTAGGTGCATGTCCTGCTAGAAGACTTTAAAAAAATGTTTACCATATACTTTAAAAATATTACTATAGCTTTCTATTTAACTATGTATATATATACTTTAATATTTACTAGTAATAGTAAATAACTATATCTATATTAAAAACTTTATTTTATTTAAATTAAAAATTATATTTATTGTAAGGCTTATTTACCGAGCCAGAACCACACGATTAAAAGGTATAATATTGTCAAACACTTGCGCTACGATATACTTTACGTCAATCCCTCATTCTTTATGGTCTAGGAACAAATAACTGGGTCCAGCTATTGGGTTCTGGTTCGTATTGTATATGATGACTAGGGATATAAAGATAAACAATAACTCGTCCGTGAGCGTAAATAACCAATATCAACTAGGTGCTTAATATTACTTTAAGTTAACCACGAGGGTTCTGTCTGGGTGCAGTATATCTATTAGAGCTTTTACCTAATACTACAAGGAAACCTCGCCATAGTAAGGAAGTGGAGAGGCGTGCGCGTCTTCTCAGGACTCATTTTGGCTGTGTATATGTAAAATACCGTTCTGCAGGGAGGTCCCATATTAAACGACTTAAGTCCGGAGATTAAGCTTATATATCAATTTTATATGGTAATTTATAAATATCACCAGCCTTATATATCTGAGTACGGGCGCCAAATTCATCTAAGGGCTCGTTCGGTTGCAAAACTTCAGAAAAGGACGCGTTCCTTCCTAATTTGGTACGCGTTTGTGGCTTTGTAAAAGCACAGGCGTGTTCAATCTGGAGGCTTCAGATTGAATTGAATTCTGAATCTAGGGTTTTAAGCTCCATATTGAACTGACGCCAAGAGCTTTAGTTCAGAAGCCTTACACTGTAAAATTGCCAACTTTTTAGTAACTTTAGCTTATTTTTGGGCGGTCAGAGGAACATCCAAAATTTGTGGCTGAAGTCAAAGATTGGAGCTCCAGATCAACTCTATTCTGAAGCCCTCATTCTGATCTGAACTAGCAACCGAACGACCACTGATCTAATTGGCTGGCCCTTATCAATAACCTGAGGACCCGAATTGACATTGCAAGGGATAATCACCCCTTCAACATATTGTTAACCTGCCCGTGTATATACGAAACTCATTACAAACGGGACAGATTGAATAATCTAAGCCCAAGTGCTTGATGCATATCACACATAATATAAACCTTAAAAGGAAGGCGAGATGATAATTATCCGTGCAAGGGTAAAACAGGGTTACTAGTCATCGGGCCCGGTCTGTGCTGGTAGGATGATCTTCGCTTCATGAAAATCGCAATGACAATTGCAACAACAGCCAAACAGACCGAGCCAACTACTGCACCTGCGATCCCGCCTTTGGAAAGACCTTTGTTGGGTAATGCAGATGCTGTTGCCGTACAGAAGACTGCTGTAGATGTGCATGGACTTGCAACACTCGTGGGAAGCTGAGATGTCGCAGTGGATATCGTGACTGCGGTCGTGTTCGGCGCCAATGTTGCAGCCGCGGTCGAGGCCAATGTCGCAGAGGCTGAACCAAATCGACTGAGGGTCCAATGCTGTCCTGGAGAATCTCCTCCAGCAAGCGTTGGTTTCAGAGTATCATTGGCAACGTCCAGAAGCATGTCTGGCCCGGTGAAATTATTGCTTAATTTGATAGTTCCATCACCCCAATCATCTAATCGCCAGTATTGTCCAGTATAGTCCCCGACGTTGTAAAAATGTAGTCCAATAGTGTTTAGGCCGTTATAGCTGAAGATGTCCAGAGCATTGGGATCGCCTTTCTGCATTGTGTGGAGGCGGAAGCGACCTGTGATGTTGGTTTCCGTGAAGTACCATTTCAAATTACCACCAGTACCGGCGGATTCGATGATGACTGAGTCGTTGTTTAGTGCCGAGGCTAAGACTTTTGATGCGCCAGTGAGGGAATTGGTGAGCGCGTATTTTGCCGATAGCTCTATGTTCGCCATTGAGATATTTTGATGATGTCTGTCTGCAAGGCTGAGAAATGAATCAGGCTGTAAATATGATAAAGTGGACGTGAAGGGAGAATCCTGCGACCGGCTGCTTTGCTAGGACTGCGGCCGGTTCTTCAAGAACTATAGTATTTAATCTTTAAGAGCAGTGGCAATGCCACGATATAAGTAGCTCCCTGCACTGCCGCCTTGATATTGGTGGTGGCTTTGGCTTTCAAGTTAGGCTGGACTGCATGCATTCTATCCGCCTACGCGGCTCCCGCTTCGAACTCTAGCACCAATTCTACGTCTATTAGTCTAAATCTCTCCAACGAATGCTATGTATAGCTAGCCCGCATGCTACGTTTTGTGCTGCCGCCCTCATTAGGGTTGCTTGAGCTAAAGAGTCGTCTTCTTAATATGACCTGGTTTTGCGAGGCCTGGTCTGTTCAATATCGGCACACAGAACAAACGACTTATTGCGGAATAGATAACCCTTGAGCTAGGCCTAATTAAGGTAATTATAGAGCCAAGCCGAGCGAAGACCCCACGAATAGCTTAAAAATTGCCTACAAAGAACGTCCAAAAGACCCCAAATCGTAGCCAATGGAACGCCCGTAATTAAGGTAATACGGCATATCAAATTCGGAGGTTGTTTGGCATGTTTTGTAGTTAAAGATATTCTGGAACGAGGCAATTGATCCGGAATCAAGACGATCAAAGCGATACACGACTTTGTTCCTTTTTGAGGACGATTTGTTCCGGAATGAGGCACAAATAATCCGGAACAAGTCGTGTACCGGTATTAGGCAAAACAGGCCACGACTAAATAAGGTGGGCCTTGGATTTGGACTCGAAGCCTCGTGTAACACATCCGTAATCGATTATTTGTATACTTCAAGCCAGATGAAAGAGGAAAAGGCCATCTCCAAAAAATAATAAAAAAGGGATGTTTGTCAGATTATAGAGGTGACCAAGTTGCGATATATTTAAGGGAGTGGAACAGCTTGTCTAATACATGATATCATCCGCCGCTGAAAGCTCCCTATCCTTCCACCAGATGGATGATTTCAAATTATTTCCCTCCAGTATTATTATGAGTTTAATGACAGCAACATAGCAAGCCGACTTCCTATCTCGACCACGCACAAGCTCGAATTCGTTCAAAGAAACGTTTGATAAGTCATAGGCTAAGACATAGGCTACGTCAAGTTCTACAGAGGATTAGTATTAAGACTCATAAACAAGGACCTGGTAACATACCTTCTTTGGCAATATGGAATCGCGTAGGGCGATCATCATCAGAGTATCTATATATAGTAACCGTCCCCTGCCTCTTTTCCGTCTTTGTGAAAGACACCGTAATATCTTGTACGGCTTTGTACGGCTTATTGGAAAGAACGACATCCCCCTTATTCAAAAGCCAGAGGAGTTGCCCTTGGGCCATAGCGCGTCCGCTTGCACCACTCACGAGATCTTGTTGAGGGTGGTAGGTGTCCGAAAAGAGTTGGTTGACACTAATTCCGTAGTTGTGGTGGCAGAAGCTTGTCCTAATGAGGTTTTGTGTGTTTCGTTTCTCAATGCCGCAAATCACTGCTCCTCTAACAACCGCCGTCCATGAGGTGTCGGGTCTCCGAAGCGTGATGTCCCAAAGACGAAGTGTGTCTTCGATTTGTCCCTGCAAATATTCGGATTCGCCGAATCCTCCGACGAGGAATACGTTCTTTGTAGAAAACAAAATTTCAGCGGGTATGTGAGAGACGAAGGGAATAAACTGACCCTCGGACGAGCCCCTCGCCGCTGAATTTGGATCATGTGCCCCTTGATTAATTCAATGATCTGGGCCACACAAAAATCAAAGAATCCGCTCATCACGGCGCTGAGACAAGTTAGGTAGATTCGTGAGCCTGCACATATCATCCTACCTTGTGATTGTGATTTCACCGCCATCAACCTTTCCGGGTATGGCCAAGTTGTCAAGGGGAGCTGGCAAATCTAGGTGTATGTCTTGATTATAGTCTTTCCTGAACCCTCTCTTGCGTGCGTCAAATTCCTTCATCAGCTCACGCATTGCCTTCCCTTCTGTGGTATGCGAAGTGATCTTATTCAGTTCTGTGTTGGGGTCAAGCCTCTGATAATTCTTGTCACCGAGCAAATCCCTGAGCCATTCCTTAAATTTAATATTGATAAATATTGATCCACATTTACGGACTTGATCTCGATTAGCATTTTTCCATCGAATAGATATGTTTATGGTTTTTACCTGTTGGGTACCCAATTTCTTCGAGCTCGAGAGTTGGCCGCAGCTGCTTAACCTTATATGATACCACGTCCTATGCCCCATAGAGATTCAATTATCGGAGATCATTGAAAGAATAAAGACTGCTGAAAGATGCCTACCACTGTGCCACCACCCGCATCGCAGAGAACGAAATATCCCTTCTCCTGTGGAATAGGGGTTAGAAACAGGTGAATGTGTTCAGTGCTCTTTGTCCTACCTTGAGGAAATCATGCCCCATGGTGTCTTTCAAATATCTTGCAGTGTAGATTGCTGCGGCTTCCGGCTCTGTGACAAATATAATCTCTTTCAATTTAGGGAATGACTCCTGGTTGAATCCAGCTTTTCTGAGCGCTCGGTAGGTGGAATTCATGGCTCTGTCTGACCAGCCCTGGATACTCGGTTAACCAAACGGGTCGGGGAAATTTTGGAGAATAGACAGTTGTACCGTTGGTACTGTAACAACTATATCAGTGGAGATCCTGTCCCTCAACACTTTCGTGAAGTTTTCCACTGACTTCTCCAAATACGTGAAAACCTTGGCGAGATAGTCCGCCACTATTTCTTCCGCACTCTTCTCGGTGTATGCGGGTAGCCCCCCTGATGCCTTTATGTGCTGGAAATGTAGATTTCTCATTCCATCCAAGGACTGCAGGATCAGGTCGAGCTCCTCCGAAACATCGTGAACGTCGAGTTCTAGCTTCGTATGCACCATCGTTATTGCATCTGGGCTCAGGCTACTCCCCCATTGTTGTTCCTTGGCTTCAGTCGGCTCAGAATATGATATAACGCTAGGTACTTTGTCATGGTTGTCCATTTGAGACCCCCAACTAGTCATTACGTCGATTTCATTGAGAGCGCACGTAGTGGCGAGAGGAGTCGCGTATGCAATTCCTAAAAGATATTTGTGAGTATTTAAGACCCGATGTTCAGGCCACGAACAGAGTATACCAGTGAAAGTTGTGCCATAGTCTAGTCCAATGACCAGGCGTCTCTCCTGGACGGGGTACTCTTCTAGGCCATACTCCATGGATCATGATTTGAGTCAACAGGAAGCGTCGACGATGATTCTGACCATGAGTCGACAAGGTGGGAGTTCATTGACGTGGGGATCAGATCAATGGGGCTCAAACGGCAGGGAGGCATGCGTGCTACTATCGTGTCTCAGCGGGTGGGAGCAAGATTCGGGAGCGGCCAGAAAAAGCAAGGTTGAATCTAACGAGCAGGGCATAGTATTTTTAGCCGACCGGTGAAGGAATGCGCACAAATTATTATTTGGGTGGTCAACCTTGCAATGAGAAACGAAAGGCTTTGGTGTCTGCATACATACAGTACTTTTCGTTTCCGCATTCACTCAATTGCATGAATAGCGCAGCTTGGAAGCTTTAGCTTCAGGTGTCAAGCGAACCATTCCTTTGCCCTTCAACTTGAAAAACTTTTCTACTAGTTCTGGTTTCAGCCGTCCGTGCAGGACTCTCGCAACGTGGGCTCAACCATTAAAGTCCTTGGACCCATTCTTTTTGGGCCTGAACGGACTTCCGGGTGCACCAAGAGCCCAAAGCTTTGTTATCCAGCGGGGCGGGGGGCGGGGGCTAGACCCTAAAAATTGGCTGTGTCTGGATGCCTCTGGGCTTGGGGTGCACAGACTTTTGAACGCGTCCTCTGTGACTCGCTGCATAGTTCAACTCTTTCAGCTAGGCAGGGCGCAGTTTTTAGATGCAGTGAACCGCCGATCTCAGATTGAGGCCACGGACCAACATCGTGAAGTGGACTGGAATTTACATCTCACGGATGAAAGCATGGGGCGCTTAGGCAACATAAATTTCCCAGGCAAGAAGTTCTTCAGCAAGGGGGAGGAATCTTCAAAATCAGGGGCAGGGGGATCTAACTACCCTACGGTCGAGGCTTGTTTGGCTGCCCAAGCGGCTATTCCACGGGATAGCCCTACTTCACCAAGTACACACTCGGGAAATTACCAACGTTCACAACATCTACAGCGCTCGGGGAATGACCCTTCTTCACAATATACGGTACCAGGCTCGAGGGGTAGCTCTCCTCCAAAAAATACAAGTACATGCTCAGGCAATGAACCTCCTTCACAACATCCGGGTGTACGCTCGGGCAATAACACTGCTTCACAATATATAGGTCTAAGCTCAGGGAGTGGCCTAGGTCCGCTAACAGCAGCTCACGAGTTTCTAGGCAATGACCTAGATCCACACACATCTATTTCTGAGCCAGGCGGTTCATCGGTTGTCACGGAATCCGCGAGGTCTCCATCGCTGGCTGAGACCGGTACGAACTCGGCGTTGAAACATGAATTACCGCTTCAACGACCGCCTCCTGACGTGAGTACAGCCGAATACCTTTATGGGATTCTGAGACCCATATTAATCTCTAAAACATGAGTAGGACAAAACTACAACCGCCTCGGACGACAAATCGACCTTAGTGCGTATATCTAACCATATCCTGGAAGCAGCACAGGATCATCCAGCTCTCAGAGGCACGAGATCACGAGATCCTGAGGGTGCTGTCGTTCATGTACTCGGAAGATACAAAGCGCTTGGAAAAAATGTTGAAGAGGTTCAAAGAGATCTGGAGAGACTTGAACCTGTCCAGGGCGAGCTGAAAGCTGCAAAGAATGATCTGCAGGTCTACAAGAACGAGTTGTTGAGCTGCGAATACAATTTAGACAGGACGAAAGAGGAGAATAAAGCTCTTAAAGTCAGAGTGTCAAAATTATCGAGTGAGAAGAGTACACTGCAGCACACTCATAGCATTGAGATCCAGGGAATTGAAGGTAAACACGCCCAGGAAGTCGCCAGACTAAAGGCCACGATCACACAGTTCAAATTCGAAAAGGACGATCTCAACCGGATCCACCAGGCGGAATTGCATAGAGAGCGAGAATCTCACCAGAGTGAAATAGCTCAAACCAAAGCTAAGTACGAAGAAAATCTTCGGAAGGCGTCTGAAAACGCGGCAAAGGAGAGGCGGAACATTGACCGGCAACATAAGGAGGCGACTGAAGCACTGAAAAGCAACTTTGCAAGGGAAATAATGCAGTTGAATCAAAAACTTAATCAAAAACTTCAGTGGACTAGAAAAGACTTCGACCAACAGCTGGCGGCCGAAAAGGAAAAGCATCAAGTTGTAAAGGATAGACTCGAGGACGAAATTGCTCGTCTCATCAGCTCAGCTAAAGAAGAGAAGGCCCAAATGTGGAAAAGTTTCCGGGACGAAGAAGATCAGCTGAGGAAGAATTTCGAAGCTCAAAACGTGGGTCTGAAAATTGAAAACGAAGAGTTGAAGGGGGCACTCGTAGCTAGGGACCACTCCAGGGGTTTCACAGATCTCGAACTGGCGTCGCGTTTCAAGACACTGGCAAGCCAGGTGGAAGAGTTTTCAAGGATTCGGTGGGACATCAGCAGGGAGGCATATTGGCCATTTCCAGAACGCACACTGCAACAGTTGCATCGGGAGAACACCAGGAAGTTGAAGCAACAGATTGTCCAAAGCAGTATCTGGGTGATCCTTTACGACAACATCTTTTATAGCCCTTTCCAAGTCTTCGGGGAGGAGGGTAAGGTACTAAATCGTGAGTGGACTGAGGCTTTTGGTCGAAGTAAGTGGTATTAGTTCCATCTTAAAGTCGCTAGCTAAATGCTTCCAGGTCAGTTTTCCACTGCAGCTCCGCATTGGCCTAAACCTACACAAGATTCAGAGAAACAGCGATGCAATACAATTAAGCTGTGTCTACAGTCGCTAGAGCAAGCGGAGGATGCACCTGACGTGGACCCAAGGCGAAAACAGGGCTACGATCAGTCAGTAGCCACCATCGTGGAAGAAATATCGCAGGCGGTAGAGAAAGTAGCTACGCTCGGGCTAAAGGAACAACAAGTCCTGAACGACCTTATTAGGCTGGCGGCGCGGCTCTGGTTGGATATATGTTCTCAACGCTACAGGATCCTAGTTGTTCTGCCTAATTCAAGTGGAAATGTATTGAAAGTAACAAAAGGAGGCAGCAAATCTTTGAAGCTTGTAGTTAAGCCGGAGATAAGACGAATTGGGAACTCGCACGGACAGGAGCTGGCCAAAGAGGAGATTATTGGAGGCTGGAATGGAGCGGACGCTGCGTATGAGTCGCGGTAACAGTTTTGGAAATGTTAGAGCCCGTACAACGGCGAGGCGCAACTTAGAAGCCGATTCTTAGTGTGTATAAATGTGTCTTGCGTGATGATATCCGTAAACAATCCCCAGAATGTGTGCTCAGACCCAGCGGCGCTGCGCTTCACTATTCAGCCTGACACTAACGTAGCATAAGTATCGGATTCGACGAGGCTCTGGTAGCCTGATCACTGGCACTATTGGCGCACACCTGTTGGCTGAAGCCCTTCCTCACTGAACCATCTCCGCTCTCCTAGCTCCTCACTCGAAGTCTGCGCGATTCGCGCATCGCTAAGTCGTGGTATAGTTTTTATAGGATAAGTCTCTTCATATTGAGTGAAGCAAGGTCCCCCCAACCAGAGACGGGGCTAGTGGGCCACTGAAACTCGTGCCAGCCTTGCCCAAACTCCGTAGAATAAGAGGTACGTGGCACAATCTGGCACAGCAACGCCCTGCCATCCCTGACCTACCTCATAGCGAGGAATATCCTTTACCACCATGGGCCTTTCAAAGCTGTTCAAGCCACGGAAGTCAAACGGGATTCTTACACCAGAACCAAAACACGGCGATCTGCCCCTCTCTCGAACCAAGGGACAAAAGGTCACGGTCGAGGAGTTCCGAGAGTTGCGCGAGCTTATCCGATACCGGTACGCTCTCGACGTCGAGATTTGGGGCCTTCGGGACGTGAAACCGTATAGCAGGGACGCGGTGGAGGAGAGGATGAGGAAAGCAGATGCGGCACTGGCAAAGATCCAGAGAGCTGTGAATAATTTGGACAAGCGGGAGTTCTTTTCGTCTCATGCTGATTATGAAAGGCTTAAGGAGATCAAGCATCGGGTGCTGGAACCCGGAAAAAGGGACTGGAGACTGCATCCACCGTGGGAAGAGAGGGAAGCAGGGAGCGGAGGGTCGGCTTGATAGGTGTGTGGGTGTGATGGATTGGATAATAAGGCGGCTTGAGGTCCTAGATCTAACTTAACCAGGCAAATTGTCGTTGGAGATCCAGGTTATATTACAGGATTCATTACGAAAAGTATATAAAAGATAGTATATCCTATCCTTCCCTCTAGTATGCGTATAGGTTACCTAACTATACTAAAAATTTAGATCTTTAAAAGAGAGTGAGAAGTCTTCTTTTCTCTAGCCTCTAAAATACTTACTCTTTAATACTACTTTTATAATACTTTTCTAGTATTCTATTTCTATATACCTCCTTATCTATAATATAGATTGATATAAAAAGCTAAATAATTATGGTCAACGATAATCATACACCCCCTAATTGATACGCATACATCCCCTACCCAAACAAGCTTAGATCCTTCCACTTCAAGTTAGAATATCACGTTTGTTTGACTTGTTTACACCCAAACCGTGAAAATCAAAGTGTTAAAATACAATACCTGTAATACTTTTAAGGTCATCCTAAGTTGAATGGTAGGACTACGGAGTGCTCTGCGAGGCGCTGTAAGAACTAGATTTGGTGCTGCTGCCCCTATTTGACGTCTGTAGATTGCCTCTACGGGTACGCCCGCACCCGCGCCCGCCCGCGGGTAGTGCAGCCACTATTTCGCTTGAATGCTGAGAGCTCCCGCTGAGTAGAGCTATCAATGCGATTCGTAGAGCCAGCCGGGCAACCGCGACGACGCTCTACAATCGCAGGCTCTTGGATAAGAAGGTGAGGCAAATGCGAGGTGTTGATTCAGGTATGGGCGCGTGGTGTTATTTTCGCGATTTGGGTGTAAACAAGTCAAACAAACGTGATGTTCTAACTTGAAGTGGAAAGATCTAAGCTTGTTTGGGTAGGGCTGTATGCGTATCAATTAGGGGTGTACGATTATCGTTGACCTAATTATATACTATATTTATATACTTTTATTTTCTAAGTATTAATATTGTTTTGGATAACTTTCCAATCTATTGCAGATCTCGACTTGAGTTAGAAGTGCATTCTATACAGACTCTTATATTTAGCGCGTTGTAAATAGAACTTTTAGTTCTATTTTATTTTAGTTTAGACTGGCAGTTAATAAAGTGGGATACCCAGTTCTTTTTAATTGGTTAAGGTAGAGGATTATGGCCACGTGCCGTACGTATCCGGGTGCGGACACGTGATCTGATCATGTTCTCAGAGAAAACAAACGAGTGTTGCAAGTTTTTTAACCATCTCGCAGGCATCTACGCCAGGACGGACGATCGAATGGGTGACCCCTCAAATACTTGAATGAGATTGCTCTAGAGTACAGCAGTCGGCCCAATCCCGAACAATCCATCTCGGATGCACCTCGGATGTACTTTCCTACCCAAGACTAGTTGGAGACCCAAGGCACTCAACTGTCTATCGCTAGCCCCATGATTTTCTTGCTAGATTTACGGTTGATAAGGCTAGAGAATATATTAACGTGTAGGCTGTAAAGTTAAGTTGAATTTCTGCATTTCTACGTTTCTATATTCCTACCTAAATATTATTACCACCTTTCAAACTATCCAATTATTCATCCGACTGTTGTCTCCGCCTTAAAGCTGCCCTTCAGAATGACCACCGATACCTACCCTCGGAAAGGTTTTAACACGGTCAATCGGTATAAACACCAGGGTAGCTTCTCAAAATTCAAAGTGCTTTCACTTTCCTAAGCTGGTTGCTAATATCGTTTATTACAAGCAACTTACGATGTCGAAATGATTCATTCCGTGATCAATAGCACTCCAGTCCTTCATGTCTCTTTCGTCCCAGACCCGAGTATACCAGCTCCGATCGTCTTGCCAATGATAGGCCAAATGGGTCTCTTCCCCGGAGACCGCGCTCGTGGTGAAGAAGAGTGGAACTGCTATCTCCATGGCTATGTCAGTTCTCGATTGATGAAGTTGGCCGATGAAGCAGCAAAGCGTGGGGAAGAGGGACTACCGCTCTGCGTCGCCGCTACCAAAGTCGATGGTTTCGTGCTGACACTGACGCCAAACACCCATAACTATAACTATCGGTCGGCTGTTCTACAAGGGTTCGCAACTATCGTTGAGGACCAGGAAGAGAAGATTTGGGCCATGGGGCTTATAACCAACTCAGTCGTTCCAAACCGGTATGAAAACACGCGCATCCCTCCGGATGGTGCTGAGATGCAGTCTACGCGAATTCTGAAACTGAAAATCACCGGCGCAAGTGGTAAGGTTCGAGAAGGTGTGCCGAACGATGAAAGAAAAGACATGAAGAGAGAAGAGGTCCTTGATACTGTTTGGACGGGAGTTATCCCCGTTTATGAGAAACTTGGTGATCCCCAACCTGGACCATACAACCGCCTGTCGGAAATCCCTGATCATGTCAAGAGTTTCGTCCAAGAGCAGAACAAAACACGTGAGAAGTACGCTTTCGATGCTGCTCATAAGCCAGCACCAGTGAAGCGAGTGAAAAAGGGTGAGGAAGAGTAAGATTGACAGCATTTGTAGGCTTCTATGCTTTCGTCCAAAGTAGCGAAAGAAGCATTCTATCTCTAATGTAACTTATAATTATCATGTAGATGTTCCCTATGCATTGAGAAACTACTTACCGCTCCAATCCTGCTATGTTTCGTACACCATCATGCTCCGACCTGAGAGACGCAGGCTTCTTTCATAGTCATCTCATTGTTGTACTGACATAGAGAACCTACAATAGATTTCAATAACTTCACTGAAAACAAAATTCTCAACATTTTGTAGGTTTTGAGTTACTTGGCTCTTCTGATCTTGCGCGTCCATTCATCAAGGGGGCCATTTCTCACCTCTCCAACAGAAACATTTCAATTTTGATATTCGAGTCTGCGAACTCAGAAATAACAGCGATTCACCTTAGGTTCCTGCGGAGGCCTCGGTCTCTTTTCTCAACGGGTGGAAATAAGGTTAAGATATAACCCTGGTCTAAATATAACCTAATCGGCTATACGTCGATCTGGGTTCGAGCAGAGATATCCTCTATGAGCTTGCTGCTTTACTTTAGCCATCTGGACTAGTCCATACATGACGGTGATTGCCCAACAGTTCTCTCCACAGAGCTTACGCATCACGATTCAGATCCCATGGGCAGGTGGGATAGATTCAAGGGGGTCCTGGAGAGCTTGTGCAACCCCTACCGCGGCCGGTTAGTAGGTGCAAACGAAATGGCAGCACACGAGCCGCGCTCCCCGTCATCCATTACACTTCCTTCAGAGACAGTGTTGGAAAGACACACGGAGTTAATGCGTTATACAAGAAATGTACTCGCCAACAAGGGATGGAGAGGATCGCCACAACCATTTCCAGCTTGCAAAGTCAAAAAAAGCACTCTAACAGCGAAGGAAGAGGTCCGGACATGCGATTGGATTCTCTTTTCCCCGTGCAGAGTTGCAGACTCCATCTTCAAATGAATGTCTATCGAGACGATTGCTAGCTTAATACAATCGGGACACGCGGAGACACGGGATATTTTTGGTGTCCATGAGAGAACCATATTCCTGGGTATGATCAAAGAGCGATATCCTTGGGCTGATTCTCTTTTTGCTCCGCTTGATACGGTCCTGAGGTGGCTTGTTGAAGAAAGGGAGGGGCGAGACAACCGCGATATGACGGATGAGGAGTACAAAAAATTGGCTAGGTAGTTCAAGACCTTCAACGACTCATCGAAGCGCACTATGCAGTCCTGGAGCCGCGGAAAGACAGTGTCTGCGCTTTTGGACCATGCTGGAAGAATACTCTGGAAAACAGAGCTACGCTATGTTTAGCTGCTCGAGCAAATCGACGAGGAGGTTGGCCGGACCATGGAATTATTGAGTATGCGCAACTTCGCCGCTACCCTCCTTTTATGGCGCCTCTCTTGGAAGCCGATTAATGGGAGTTACAGTAAGTTGCGATTGCAACCTGCTCTCGCCGAAGACCGACCCAACACGATCATATGTGTCTTGACCGTTGGCGCGATGGAGATCAAATAACAAATACGCAGCCGTTAGGGCAGTAGTGTAAGAAGGTTGGGCAAACGAAGAGTGTGTCGAAGAAATGTGCAACAGTTGAAGATGCACCATTATAAGTTCAGGCCGACCTGTACGCACTCTTGGCTTGCCTTGGGGACGAGTTCTTTCGGAAATTCAATTGTCTTAGTCTTTCATACTCCCACCGTTGATTTCAATACCGCGACAGCCGCAGTGAAACGGCCAGGCTTCTGAAACGAACACCGTCTCCACGTCCACTGAGGATGACCTATTGCCTTCATCGGTTGCAGTTGATGCGAAGTTGGAGCTTGGACGAACGCGGTGATTCTCGCAAGCGACCAAACAGTATTTCTTCGACCGCTTTCTTGCCGACGAGCTCAGCGAGATCGGTTTACACAAGGGCATACCGGCGTTGGGATTCAAAATGCGCTCCTTCAATACGCTATCCACATAATCCTTCCACCCCCCCTCGACCAAATATCCGGGGCCAAGTAGTTTCGCTGAGGTAGAGGCGGCTATAGAACGGCGATGTCGCGAGAAAGGGATCCCCCGTAGCGGGGAAAGTCGGTTTGTTTAAATGCTAGAAGATTCAACACCTTTCGTAATGTTAGAAGGAATAGAAGAATTTTGTGGGTTCGGTGCGCGAAGTCTCTTCCTAGAAACTGAATTAGTAACATGCTCTGCCCACAAGTCTCATTGTAGAGGAACACTGAAGCATTTGGCATTTGTAAGTGCGAATGCTTCTCGTGTTCCCTAGAATTATTCATGCTATCTCTACTACGGTACCTTGTTTTATCCGCTGAGTTAGCTAGGAAAAATGGAGGCAGCTGCATTTGAGGGCATTTCTGTGGCTTCGTCTTCAAAGACCTTCCTAGTCCTTTCAAAGAGAGAAATACTTTGCGTAGGCGAGATGATGCATTCTCACAAAACACTCCAATCAGCAGCCACAATCCACTTCTCTCCACTTAGTTCCACATCCCAGCAGGGCGGTCTTATTCCAACGACACTGCCCTTGCCAATCTTGACTCCACTCACTTTTTGCGCGGCCTGATTAGCGAGTATTGCACGTACTTCTACGGGTCCGTGTACAGCGTTGGATGCATTGCGTGGCAGTGAGTCTAGCGTACTGCGCACGAGAAGCATGGTGCTTCCTATTTCTGCTGTGACCCTCTCCATCCCTTCCGGATCTTCCGCAGGAGGGCTCAATTCCGTAACCTTTATCCTGACCCTCCATCCGTCATTACATGATGCTCGAGCCCCATGGCTTGCCCCGGTGGAAGGCTGAGAGGCTGTATGCGCGATGTCGATTACCCAACCACGAACCGTGTTTGCCAGGCCGCCTGGAACGAATTTCTGACCTCGTCGCTGTGGGGAAAAAGTGTCTGGGAGCGGACGTGGGGGTGAGTTAGCGGAGGTGTGTGACGGCAAGAGGAAAGTTGGGCGAGCCGAAGTTTCGAGCGCAAGGTTTGTGGATGGGGTGATGGAAGAGGAAGTAGGTGTCCGGGGTGGGAGGAAGCGATGAGAGGGTAATGTTGGAGTTGCGGGAGGGTGAGAGGTGGAATTGAGGGAGCCGTCAGCATACACGGACGGTGGTGGAGGAGGGGAGAGACGACGGCGTTTGTGGTGGGAAGGCGCAAGGAGAATATCTGCTTGATCGTCTTCGTCTTGAGTGGTGGGCGTAAGCTCGATGGTCCTCGCGATGGTATTGCCGTGAGCGTTGTCTTCTGGGCCACCGTCCTCTGTACCTTGTGATGGGTCTTCGATGCTCTCTACTCTTTGGAGCTTCCGTGTTAATCTCGGAGTCTGGACCCACGGTGGCTCAGCGTGAGGCGTTTCAGCACGCTCGCCATTGTGTGCGGGTCGGGGTGATGGAAAAGCGAAGCGATGGGCTGGTGTAGGTTGCCGAGATGAGGATATTGGAACAAACTGAGGCCTTTGAGAGGGTTGTTGAATTGGTGTCTGAAAGGAGTGAGTGCTGTGGTTGTGCTGCAGACCACCTGCGGGCGTTGGCTTCGCAATGCGAGGAGCACTGGGTGGGAGAAAGCGGTGCGGGGAGGGGGTCTAGAATGGACATAAGTGATTATCAGGGCAGTGAAATAGACAAGCAGGTGTGTGTGAGGCCTACCACTGGCGGCGGAGGTGGCATTGTATGGGTGCTGGGAGGAGGTGGTTGTGGACGAGGTTTGGTGGTGAGGTGGTAGCAGCGAGGGTAGCACGCGGGCGCGTCCCTTGGAGGGAGGAAGACGCCCCATCACGGGCTAGGAAGATGCCCAGTGTCACAACAAACCTGACAAATAAGTTACAGATATCCGCGCTCAAATCAGCTCAGCTCAGCTTAAATCAACTCAACCCAACTCGCCTAGTCCGCTCAATGTTGGCTCAACTAATCCAACTAATTCAATCAATCAGATTTTATTTTTCAGAGTATTAAAACTTGGCTACTAGTTAGTTACTTTTAATATCTTTAATGCTACAGACCAGACATCCGCTCCGAATTTCCCCATGCTGCGATTGGCTGCCCATCAAAAACACCCCAAAATATGAAAACGTTTCTGCTATCTTGATACCCTTGGGGAGGTCGTCGGGATAGAATAGCTCGCTGCTCTCCATCACCAGCCGAACGTTGAGTGAGGTGCGCTTCGCTGGTATGTTGGCCTGGTAAGACTTGTAGTATGTAATATTGGTGTCGGCCGACACCCAACTCCGTGGGATAGGAGTCTTTATCTACGGTGAAGACCCACTTCATGATGACCAAGCTGACGGTGGGATTCTTTAGCGTCGGTATCAACGTCATAGTCGTGATCATGACCCCGTTCGCCAGCAGCACCACAAACGAGTACCATCTCTCGGGCTCATACTGGAAGTCCAGCCATGGGGCGGTGGCCGGTGGGGTTAGGCAGCCGAGTTCTGGGCCGGGTTCTGGGCCGGGTTCTAGGGGTCCGAGCTTAGTGCCCCCCACTAGGGGATTCCAATGTAATTAAGCTTAAAAAATTAAAGGCTTTGGGTGCACAGCGCTTTTGGCAAGCGCACGGCATCTACGCTAGATGGTGCACTTAACTGGTGATTACGGAAATTGCTGTGTTGCGCACGCACATAAGGCAGACACCGGAGCTCGTACACCCTGTATGCCCACCAGGTGGCACAACTGATCCACCATCCACCTCCTTGGCAAGAGTTGTGTAAGCCACCTCATTTTACTGTGCAAGCCACATACAAGGGGGGCAGGGGTGAGAGCAAGCGCCATACTGATTCGGGCAAGTGTTGTAGCAGGTGTTCTGCTAGAACAACCAGTCTATTTTGAGATCGCGCTCCGACGGCCTGCCAAGTCTTAAACCCCCAACTGTTGAACGTCTGATATATATAGTGCTAACCGTTTTCAGTCGGCTGAGGCAGTGCTCTCTCCTGGCCAGCTAAATAAGGGCACAGATCTCAGATGGCAAGGCTGACAGCAATCTTGGCAAGATGGTCCTTTATATTCCTGATGAGTTTGGAGATACGTCAAATACGATGGCCTCGTACAGCTCCATTGGAGGACCTGGCCGTGCAGTTCGCTCAATCATAAAAGCCGACCTTTTCGTTTGGCCTAGTATGACAGTGGGTTGTTGAATCAATCGCTACACTGGCCCTTCGTTACATCGCTATCATGTTGCACTTTTTTAGGCCAAAGTGGTTATTTGGAGCTCTGCTCCCTCTCTGCATCTCGAATGCTGTTGCTCAGTCACTGAAGCCTATTGAGGGTGTCTACTCAGGAGCTCTCGTTTACAGCGACTTGACTAGGCGCGACTCATCACTGTTAGACCTCCAGAACTACGAGACATTTCTTTGGGGATTAGAAGGCAAGTAAATTCGCCCGTAGATATGAATGGCATTAAGTCCGCGGCTCATGCTGTTTAGACGGCTCCGTTCTCGGAAACCTCACAGTCTATACTCCCGAAGATGATAAGCACATTATCAACATGGAGAAATTCGTAAACCTCACTACGTCCATAACATGCAACCAGTCTAGTATTTCGATGACCTTTAAAGATGACGCGACTTTCCAAAAGGCAAAGCAAATTTGGGACTGGGCGAATGGAGAGGCCAATAGAAGCTTCATAATCGTCGCCGGCGCTCAGCAGTGCGGCTGGAACCAGCATAGACAACCTTTTGTAATTTCAAGCCTGGAATTTGATGAGACGGCAAATAGAGCAAAGCTCAACGGCATCACAAAAAGCTGGAAGGATGTCGCGCATTCTTACGATCTGAAGGTCGGCCAAGTAGTCGCAGCCAATCAGACTGCTCTTCAACGTGCGAAGCGCGACTACACCAAGGACGTCAGCATCCCGTTCGATCTGAATCTACCCTTCTCAGTTGGCTTAAGCGAGGGTGATTACAGCACATCACTCACCTGTATTACCTGTGGTACAAGCGGCCATTTCAATATCGAGCTAATCATCTCAACTTGGCTGGGCGTGCCGACAGGAGCAAGTGTCAAAGTGTCACCATCCGGGGTCAGGGTCGATGCGAAGCTCCAGTGGTCCTTGGCTGGAAAGCTCGCCAGCAGTAAAAAGAAGGAATGGACCCCATTATCATTCCCCACGCCAGCAACGATCGAGATACCAGAAGTCGTAACTATTGGACCAACCATTGATCTCGTCGTTGGCATCGCCCTAAACTCCTTGCAAGCGAAAGCTGTAGTGACTGGCGGCGCTTATGCGACCATCCCCGACACAGCATACGCTGAAGTTAACCTTCTCAATCCGACGGACTTCAGACATAGCTCTTGGATGCCATCCATTGGCACCTATCCATTTGAGGTAGACGCTGAAATACAGGCCCAAGTAGAAGCATATCTTGCCCCGACTCTTGCACTCAAAGCAGAAGCTCTGGGCTTCGGTTATGAAGTCGAGCTCCAGCTCCGCCTTATCGATCTCACTGGAACGTTCGTCTATGAAGTATCAACATCAGGGGTCTGTGATAGCACCAAGACCCAGGGCGTCTCTGCAAATCTCGCTATTGGTGCAAAGCTCGTAATCGATGCTAAACCGGTGGATTCATCTTCAGACGACCTCAGCTTTACTCTCGGCACCAGCAACTTTCCTCTCGCAGAGCTTTGTTTCCCATTTGGTCCTAGCTCACCATCACCAACCAGTATTGCTGCCTCAAATTCTATATCTAAAAGCAGGCCGTCTCCCAACCCATCCGATAGTAGCAACTCTTGCACACTCAAGTTTGGGGCAAGCGCCACTTGCATCCCCACCTCATCCTGCTCCACCAAAGGCTCAGGCTGGACTCATACGGCTGGTTATTGTCCTGGCGGCACCGACATCCAATGTTGTCACCAGTCGCCTGACACAGCATCCTCAGCGCCCGCACCCTCTTCAACTAGCCCGGCCACTTGTACCGTCAATTCCGGTGTCTCGGGAACCTGCATTAGCACCAGCGCCTGCTCTGCCAAAGGCGGGTACTACTCCGAACCGGGTCATTGCCCCGGCGGAACCGACATTCAATGCTGCCACAAGCCCCCCACCTGCACTGGCATGATAGGAGTCTGCATTCTGACCTCCGCATGCGTAGCTGAGGAAGGCAACTCAACACCCAACCATTGCCCTGGACCATCAGATGTCCAATGCTGTTCTCACACCACCAGCTCAACTCCCATTATCAGACCCATTACATCCACAGTATCCAAGTCCTCCTCCAGCGCGTCCTCTACCACAGACCCCAACGTAATCTGTGGCAACGGCACCCCCGCGCACGTCTATACGCCGGTTCAAGTCCGCGCCGCCCAGGATGAAGGCTGTCGTCACCTCCGTGGCAACACTACTGTCGGCCAGCAACGCTATCCTCATCAGTATAGAAACATGGAAGGATTTACAACTTTCAGGACCAATTTCCCCTGGTATGAGTTTCCCATGTTAATAGGAGGGACGGTCTATGCCGGAGGAGCTCCCGGACCAGATAGGGTGATTTTTGATTTTAAGGGGGGTATGTGCGATTATTCTGGAAGCATTACGCACACAGGTGCAACAAATTTAAACGGATTTGTGGGATGTTCGGATACGCTCGGCCCGTAATTCGCTCTTCGAGAGGTTAGATGTGGCGGGATTCTGAGTTAGTTTCTTAGTTCGAGTAAAGAAGGATGATATACCCATACGAGTCAGCTACTCACTCGAGCCAATTTGCCGATCGCGTGATTCAAACCGCTCCCTTCTTGATAAAAATACTCCTTTACTACACCATCACTATGTCCTCTGCACCCCCCCCAACTGCTATCGCTTAATAAGGAAGCTCGAATATAAGTTCTTTATTTATTAAAAGCTAATCTTAACTTATCTAACCACTTCCTTGCCCAAGTATATAATCTATCGCCTTATTCTATTAATTACCGTCGTAACGGCCGCTAATTAAGCAAAGAGTATTACTAAAAGCTTTAAAAGCTTTTGGCTATTGGGGAGTGGATTGCAAAAGAGCGGCCGAGGTTCCAGGCCCTCGTGCAACGAGTGCTCTGGTCTTTTACATAGTTACCAGCGCTTAAGTATCATTCAGATACCTGGAGGAGTGGACAATCACCTTTTATCAGGTGTGAACGTCATGCCTTTCGGGTCCTTTACCACTTGCATGGCAAACTCTGCCTTCCCGTGTTCATTGCTAAAGACAGTAAAGGTAACGTCCTATTAGGTTCAATTTAGCTAACAGCGTTCGCCACCGATGATCTAGACTGGAATGAGCACTTACTCGGTAATGTAGGCCTCTACCAGAGCCTGCACGGCATGTCGATTCTAGGAATTCACCCACTCTAGCTGAAGTAAAGGCGTTGAGCTGGATCTCTGCCCACACATCCACTCTGATTCCAGGCTTTTCGTACATGTGCTAGTCGTTTTGCCGCAGCTGTGTTCCAAGGCAAAGAAAGTGAATTATGGTGCCGTAGCGCCTCACGCGCTTCCTGCGTGCCAGCTGGAGCTCGTCTTGTAAAGGATACTTGATGAACTATACGATTATTAGAGAGAGTGATCTCAATGAAGCCGGAGCCACTTCGATAATTAGAGACTTACGTTCGAGGCAGACAGCGTTACCCTGTCGTTAACTTTTTCATGGCCGGCCCACCGCCAGCCAGCAGTGAAAAATTTGTAGGTCTGGACGACGGAGCTCAAACATATATCAGGATCTTCGTACTTTCCCTCAATACCAAGGGCAACAATCCTCACAAAGTCTTTCGACGCCTCGATACTGGTCGGAGTAGCACCGGGATGTCGAATCTCATACCTGCTCTCCGTAGAAGAGCGGAGGCGTCAGAAAATATCCCTTCCTATACCCCAGCGAGTTCACTTACTCCTGCCAAAGCGCTAGAACGCGGGTGTAATTCCCCTTTGTGGACGGTTGAAGTTCCTTTTTCACTTCTTCCCCATTAACAAGAAGATCTTTGTTCCGCTCGGAGCCTCTGAGCCGGGCCCGCTCGAATAGGTTGTGAGCTGAGCCCTGGGTCGACATTAGGACTGAATGAAGCAGCGAAATTGAACAAGGTAGGATGAAGACGCGAGAAGGGGAGAAAAGGGGTAAGGGGGCCTTTAGGGGTCAACAATGCTTCGAAAAGTGAGGTTCAGGTATTTAGGATAGAAGAATAGCAACGGCGGAGCGAGTGGAAGGCATCATATAAAGTAACCTGACCACGGAGCGCCTCTCAAAAAATGGGTGGCCTCATTTCCAATATAGATCCGAGGGTGATGGTACGGTCTCGCCCGCGTGTGTACGTGCAGTGGTTTCGGAGGGTCCCCATTTTGGCGTCCCTGGGTCCCGGAACTGGGCACCCAAGCAAAAGCGCCAAAAGCGCCTAATACGAAAAGTGTCAAATGCCATATGAAGCGATGTTGAGGGCGAGATCCCCTTTAAATTATTATTTTGATTAATATATAATATCTTTAAGCGTTCATGTCTTATATATCTCGCCTCTATAACTCAGATGGTAGAGTGCGACGTAAGTTGGAATGACAATTTAAAATGTAATGGCTAACCCCATTTTAGGCTAGTAGTAGCTTACTGCGACGTCGAAGTCTTGAGTTCGATTCTCAATGGAGGCAAAGTTTTTTTGGTTCACTTTTTCAGATTATCTATCAGTGCCTCTTATTAGGAAAAGGTATTTTTTTTAAGGAGGGACTACAACACGGTTCGTTTTCTAGTGGTTAAGTTAAGCCTTACCATATTTTATCACCTAACGCACGGTCCCCACCTAACACGATTTCCTCAACCCCACTAAATCTATTTAGTAGGCTAAACATTAATAAAAACCAATAAAATTTATATAGAGTATAGACATTATATAGGTGGATGAGAATATAAACATAAAAAAAAATCTAGCGGTTTTTAAACCATTTAACTTTAAAAATTTGAACCCGTTCGCCTCCATATCCAACCGAAACGGAGCTCAAATCTGAATATGAGGTGGTCGTCCGTATCGGTAAGCGCGTCAAATTTGCAAGCTATACTATATACGGTAGTTAAAATGAGGTTCCTGGCACCGTTTCAATATATTGCCTTCAAGCCTCCGTTCCGTATTCCATACCAATATGGAGCTCTTATATACGCGCCAAAGTAACGACTTTTTGTGATATGGCGACTCCACATACCCCGATCGCGATACTACTGTTACATTTACAAGCCTTACCTGATGTTATTATTTTGACCTTTATAATCGCCATGAGTTTATTTCTAGGGGGTGTTCGTACTTAGCATACTAATATATGGCGGGGAACAAAGTAGACGTTGCAGTTGCTCTACGGCTATAAGCAACGACTTATAAATCTGAATCGTATAAGGCCCGAGGTGTTTAAGAAGCTTCTCGATTAGGAGTCGCGATAGAGGCCTAGTTAGCAGAGAGAGGCTCACTCAAATCGCTTACCAACACTAATCACGGATTGTGCGAAGCCAGATCTAGAGCCTTATATGGAGGCTTACTGAACGATCGACTCATTTACAGATTCAAATGAGCCAGTGCAGTAGCCGCCACTAATTAACATGCGGAACGTTGATCCCCCAACGTAAATTTTGACCCGAGTTTATAAGTAATAAGCCAATCAATTTTAGAGCTTTATTATATAGACTTTAATTAATATATATAGAGATAAGGTTTTCTAGGGGGAGACCCCCTGGGACCC
>Ga0307515_10000730_pt1 | contig 75859 bp, 61 predicted proteins | sample 17_EM_MG_FD_194513 | JGI IMG/M metagenome (GOLD analysis project Ga0307515, IMG submission 194513) | Populus trichocarpa ectomycorrhiza microbial communities from riparian zone in the Pacific Northwest, United States - 17_EM | ecosystem: Host-associated > Plants > Roots > Unclassified | place...
GCACCCCAACCCCCACCCCCGAGCAGCGCCGCGCCCGCGCCCGGAAACTCCTCGTCGCCTCCGCGGTCGCCCTCGCTCTTCTCTCGGGCGGGGTCGGCGGCATCGTAGGAGCGCATCTGGAGCGGGATGGGGTCGGTGGAGACGTTGTGTTGCCGCAGGTCGGGAAGGCGGACACCGGGCGGGCGCCGGACAGCGTTGCCGGGATTGCCGCTCGGGCGTTGCCCAGTGTGGTGACCTTGCATGTGAGCGGGGATGCGGAGTCGGGGACCGGTACCGGGATCGTGTTGGACACCCGGGGGCACATCCTCACCAACAACCATGTCGTGGAGCTCGCCGGTAGTGGCGGGGCGATATCCGTCAGTTTCAGTGGGGGACAGACCGCGAAGGGCAAAGTCGTCGGGCGGGACACCGGCTACGACCTTGCCGTCGTGCAGGTGAGTGGGGTGCGGGGGCTGACGCCGATGCCGCTCGGGAATTCCGACAACGTGCGGGTGGGGGACCCTGTCGTCGCGATCGGTGCGCCGTTCGATCTCGACAACACCGTGACCTCCGGGATCATCAGCGCCACGGAGCGGCCGATCACGGCCGGGGGTGAGGCCTCGGACGGGAGTGATGTGTCGTATGTCGATGCTTTGCAGACCGACGCGCCCATCAATCCCGGCAACTCCGGTGGGCCGTTGCTCGATGCGGACGGGCGGCTCGTCGGGGTCAACTCGGCTATTCGGTCCGCCGATGACGGGGCTGGGGACGGGGGCGGGGACGGGACGGAGAGTGGGCAGGGTGGGTCCATCGGGCTCGGGTTCGCCATTCCCGTGAATCAGGCCAAGCGTGTTGCCGAGGAACTGATCAACAGCGGCAGGGCCACGCATCCGGTCATCGGCGTCACCCTCGACATGGACTACACGGGAGACGGGGCGCGCGTCGCCACGAAGGGCGGCGACGACGGGCCGGCCGTCACCGCCGGCGGCCCCGGTGCCAAGGCCGGGCTCAAGGCGGGCGACGTCATCACCGAGGTCGACGGCGAGCGCGTCCACTCCGGTGACGAACTCATCGTCAGGACCCGTGCTCATCGGCCCGGCGACCAACTGCGCCTGACGCTCGACCGGGACGGCAAAAACCTGACCGTGTCGCTCGTTCTCGGGTCCTCGACCGGTGGATGAGCCGGTGATTGACAGAAACGTCACAGGTGAGAGCCCCGCGACCCGTCCCACTAGGCAAACAACCCGGAAAACCGGTCCCGTACACCCACTCGTAGCCCGCGGGACAGTACCGGTCGGGTGGGATCGCCGGGTACCGTGGACCCGGCCCGGACCACGGAAGACCCGCACAGACCCCGAGGGCCGAGGACCGAGGACATCGCAAGGAGCTTCAGGTGTTCAATGACATAGGACCGCTCGAGCTGGTGACGATCATTGTGCTCGCCGTGCTCGTCTTCGGTCCGGACAAGCTCCCGAAGGTCATCCAGGACGTCATGCGGACGATCCGGAAGATCCGAGAGTTCTCGGAGAGCGCCAAGGCGGACATCCGCGAGGAACTGGGTCCGGAGTTCAAGGACTTCGACTTCGAGGACCTCAACCCCAAGACGTTCCTGCGCAAGCAGCTGGACAACGACGAACTGGGGCTCAAGGAGATCCGCAACGGCTTCGACCTGAAGAAGGAGATGGCCGAGGTCACGGAGGCCGTGCAGAGCGCGGACACCCCCTCGTCCTCCTCGCCTTCCGCTTCGTCGTCCAGCGGTCGGCTCGACATGACCAAGAAGCCCGAGGAGCCGGAGAAGGACGAGCGCCCGCCCTTCGACGCGGACGCCACCTGACCCTCCCGGCCTCCCGGGCACCTTCCGAGCCCCCCCTCGTAATCACGTCTCACGTGACGCGTCTCATACCTTCGCCACGCCCTCGTACGGCCTGAACACGGCCTTTTCGCGCCTCGCGCGCCGGGCGCTTTCCGGGCTGCCTCGCACGAGGTGGCTATGCTGCCGAGTTGTTGTGCGGACCGGGCGAGTCGCCCGAAGGGGGGCGGGCCGCCCCGGTCCGACGAGAACGAGGAGGCGTCCGGAGCATGGAGACGACGAGTCGGGTAGGCGCGCAGGCGCCGGCCGCGGAGGGTGGACAACCACTCCCCTCCGCCCGGCGCACGGTCGACGGCTACCTGCTGGCGCCCTTCCCGTGGTACGGCCTCGACGAGGCCTTCACGGGACCGCGCTGGCTGATGCAGGTGGGCATGGCGGCGGACGGAGCCGTCGAACACGGTTCGATCGGGCACGGCGACGAGCCCTCCGTACGCAACGAAGGCACGGAGGACAAGGAGAAGTTCGCGGTCGTCGTCACCGTCGCGGGCAACCCCGCCCGGCGCACCGCCGACGGCACGGGTCTCCTGGAGGCCACCTCGGTCTCCTCCGCGGCCTGGCTCGCCGGTGTGGGGCTGCTGTCCTTCACCTGGCCCGGGCAGATGGACCACACGCTGCGGGACGACTGGCTGGAGCAGCAGACCGAGACGGCGTGGGTGCTGGCGGATGACCTCGCCGGCGACGACTGGTCGACCCTGTCCCTCCCCGTGGACGGCGTACCGACGCCCTTCCACTACCGCGAGTCCGAGTTCGGCTGGGTGCTTGCCGGGTCGACTCAGGAGGGTGTGCACGTGGGGGCGTACGGGAGGGGCATGAGCGCGTACGGGCTCGGCTTCGCCATGATCAAGGACATCGCTACCTACGCCCAGTAGCGGCGACTACGACGATGGGGGAGCCGTCCGGTGAGACGGCGCCCCCATCGTCGTAGAAAAACCGCGTAAGAAGATCCCTAGAACTTGTTTCTCGGGGTGATCCCCAGCGACATGCCCGAAAGACCGCGCTGCCGGCCGCCCAGCTTGCCCGCGATCGCCCGCAGCGCCGCCCCCGCCGGGGAGTCCGGGTCCGTCAGGACGACCGGCTTGCCCTCGTCGCCGCCCTCGCGGAGGCGGACGTCGATCGGGATGGAGCCGAGGACGGGGACCGACGCTCCCGTCGTGCGGGTCAGGCCGTCCGCCACCGACTGGCCGCCGCCCGTGCCGAAGACGTCGACCATCTCGCCGCAGTGCGGGCACGGCAGGCCCGCCATGTTCTCGACGACGCCGACGATCTTCTGGTGGGTCTGTACGGCGATGGAGCCGGCCCGCTCGGCGACCTCGGCCGCCGCCTGCTGAGGGGTCGTCACGACCAGGATCTCGGCGTTCGGGACGAGTTGGGCGACGGAGATCGCGATGTCGCCCGTGCCCGGCGGGAGGTCGAGGAGCAGGACGTCCAGGTCGCCCCAGTACACGTCCGCCAGGAACTGCTGGAGCGCACGGTGCAGCATCGGGCCGCGCCACACCACCGGTGCGTTGCCCGGCGTGAACATGCCGATGGAGATGACCTTCACGCCGTGTGCCGACGGCGGCATGATCATGTTCTCGACCTGGGTGGGCGTGCCGTCGGCGCCCAGCATGCGCGGCACGGAGTGGCCGTAGATGTCGGCGTCGACGACACCGACCTTCAGGCCGTCGGCGGCCATCGACGCCGCGAGGTTCACCGTCACCGAGGACTTGCCGACGCCGCCCTTGCCGGAGGCGACCGCGTACACGCGGGTGAGGGAGCCGGGCTGCGCGAAGGGGACCTCGCGCTCGGCCTTGCCACCGCGCAGGGCGGTCGCGAGTTCCTTGCGCTGCTCGTCGCTCATCACGTCCAGGGTCACGTCGACACCGGTGACGCCCTCGACACCCAGGACCGCATCGGTCACGCGTTGCGTGATCGTCTCCCGCATGGGGCAGCCGGAGACCGTCAGGTACACGGTGACCGCGACCGCTCCGTCCGCACCGATCTCCACCGACTTGACCATCCCCAGTTCGGTGATGGGTCGGTTGATCTCGGGGTCGTTCACCGTCGACAGCGCTTCACGCACCGCGTCTTCCGTAGCCATAGGGTCGATGGTACGGCGCCGCGCGGGGCCCGAGGTAAGGCGGTCACCGGTCGTCTACGTCACGTCCGTGCGACCGTTCTGCCGGGAATACGACGTGCTTGTGGTGACCGTTGCCGTGTCCGTCCCCGCGTTCGTCGAGCTCTTTCACCAGGTCCTGCAGCTCGGAGCGGATCCAGTCCCGGGTCGCCACCTCGCCGAGGCCGATGCGCAGGGCGGCGATCTCGCGGGTGAGGTACTCGGTGTCGGCGATCGACCGCTCGTTCTGCTTGCGGTCCTGTTCGAGGTTGACCTTGTCGCGGTCGTCCTGCCGGTTCTGCGCGAGCAGGATCAGCGGGGCCGCGTAGGAAGCCTGGAGCGACAGCATCAACGTCAGGAAGATGAACGGGTAGTTGTCGAAGCGCACATCGCGCGGCGCGAAGATGTTCCACAGCACCCACGCGATGATGACAACCGTCATCCAGACGATGAACCGTCCGGTGCCCAGGAACCGCGCGATCCGCTCCGACAGCCGCCCGAAGGCCTCCGGGTCGTACTCGGGCAGGAACCGGCGCCGGGGCGGACGCGGCTGGTCGAGTCGGGCCCGGGTCCGGGTGGTGGCGGTCGCGCCCGCCGGTGTCCGCTCGCGCGTGGACTCGCGCTCAGGAGTCATGAGCCGCCACCTCCTCCGCCTCTGCCGAAGCGTTTGCCGATGTATCCGCCGCTGCTGTCTCTTCCGATGCCTCTACCTCGTTCTCGCGGTCGCCCTCGCCCTCGCCCGCGTTCTCGCCTTCGCCTTCGTCGAGGTGGAACTCGGTCTCCCGCCAGTCCTCCGGCAGCATGTGGTCCAGCACGTCGTCCACCGTCACCGCGCCCAGCAGCGACCCGGTCTCGTCGACCACGGGCGCCGCGACCATGTCGTACGTCGCGAAGAACCCGGCGATGAGCTGGAGCGTCGCGTTCGGGTCCAGCGGCTGGAGGTCGTCGTCGATGATCGCGCTGACCAGGGTGTACGGCGGGTCGCGCAGCAGCCGTTGGAAGTGGACCGTGCCGAGGTACTTGCCGGTCGGGGTGTCGTCGGGCGGGCGGCAGACGTAGACCTGGGCGGCGAGGGCCGGGGAGAGGTCGGCGCTGCGGACGCGGGCGAGCGCGTCGGCGACGGTCGCGTCGGGCCGAAGGATGATCGGCTCGGTCGTCATCAAACCGCCCGCGGTGTGCTCCTCGTACGACATGAGGCGGCGTACGTCCGCTGCCTCGGAGGGCTGCATCAGGTTCAGCAGGCGCTCCTTGTCGTCCTCGGGGAGTTCGGAGAGCAGGTCGGCCGCGTCGTCCGGGTCCATCGCCTCCAGGACGTCCGCCGCGCGCTCCTCCTTCAGCTTGCCGAGGATCTCGATCTGGTCGTCCTCCGGGAGTTCCTCCAGGACGTCCGCGAGGCGGTCGTCGTCGAGGGCGGCGGCGACCTCGGCCCGGCGCTTGGGGGAGAGATGGTGCAGAACGTTGGCCAGGTCGGCGGGGCGCAGCTGCTCGAAGGTGGCCAGGAGGCTCTCCGCGCCCTGTCCCTGCTCCTCCAGGGAGAAGCCGGTGACGGCGGACCACTCCACGGTCAGGGTCTCGCCCTTGGCCCTTCTGAAGGCGCTGCCGGTCCGGCCCTTCCGTACGAAGACCCGGTCGATCTCCCAGTCCCGGCGGGCCGGCAGGTGCTGCACCGACAGGTCGAGGACGCTGACCTCCTCGCCGGTCTCCGTGAGGGTCACGCGCCGGTCCAGGAGTTCGCCGAACACCAGCCGCTCGGTGGGCCGTTGCTCGAAGCGGCGGACGTTCAGCACGCCGGTGGTGATGACCTGGCCGGACTCGATGCCGGTGACCCGGGTCATGGGGAGGAAGATGCGGCGCCGGGTGGAGAGTTCGACGACCAGGCCGAGCAGCCTGGGGGGCCGCTGGCCGACGCGCAGCATGGCGACGAGGTCGCGCACTCGGCCCACCTGATCGCCGTTCGGGTCGAAGACGGCGACACCGGAGAGGTGCGAGACGAAGACCCGGGGAGCGCCCGCTGCCATGGCCGCACCTCCTTCTTTCTTTGCTGATCCGCTGATGGATTCTCTGGCTTCCGGATCGGTTCCCGGATGGGTCTCCGGATCGATTTCCGGATGTTCCGAAATGCCTGCTCGGACGGGCTTCAGGCTAGCCCGTCCCTATGTGATCCGCGCTGGTGGGCGGTCCGGACGGACTGGCTCCGCCGACGCCTCGCGGCCCCGGTACGCTGCCGTACGCCATCGCCCCCCGCACGGAAGGCAACCCACCTGTGACTGCGCTCCCCCAGGTCCGAAACCGTCGTGCGGCGCTGCTCGGCGCGGTCTGTGTCCTGACCCTCGCGGGATGCGGCGGCGGGGATCCGGACGCGGGGACCAACGGGGTCGGCAAGCTCGCCGCCGACAAGATCCAGTCGAAGTCGGTGACGGCCGCGGGCGCCGCCGACGCGGTACGGCTTTCGGGGACCGTCCTCACCAGCGGGAAGGCGTACACGCTCGACATGCGGCTGACGTCCGACGGCGGCAGCGGGTCGGTCACCTCGAAGGGGTCCACCTTCGGGCTGCTGCGGATCGGTGAGCAGCTGTACCTGAAGGCCGACGCGGACTTCTGGAACGACAACGGCGACTCGGGCACCGGCGACAAGCTCCACGGCAAGTACGTGAAGGTGCCGCAGGGCGACCCCTCGTACAAGAAGTTCAGTGGTTTCACGGACAAGGACGTCCTCCTCTCCAGTCTGCTGACCCTGCACGGCTCACTCGCGACGGACGGACACCACGACCAGAACGGCGTCCGGACGATCCGCATCACCGGCGACAAGGGCTCCGGCGGCACCCTCGACGTCTCCCTGGAGGGCAAGCCGTATCCGCTCCGGCTGGTCCGCGCGGGCGGCGCGGGCACGCTGACCTTCTCGGACTGGGGCAAGAGCTTCACGGTGAAGGAACCCGCGGACGACGACACTGTCGACTACGGGAAGCAACTGCCGTCTTCCTGAAGGTACTTACCGGCGTTTGCGTTTCTTCAGGAGCAGGCGCGGCAGGCTCGCCGGGATCGGCTGACGGGTCGTCGCCGGGGTCGGCAGCGGAGGCTCCGCCAGCGAACCCGCCGGCAGGTCGGCCGTCGCTCCTGTCGGCTCCAGGCGCAGCACCCGGCACTCGCGGGCCCAGCGGGCCGTCATCGCCTCGCCGTCGGGGGCGTTGAGGCGCTTGCCCTTCAGCTCGGCGACGGTTGTCGTCCAGGCCTCGGAGTCCGGGGCCAGTTCGACGACCTTCGCGGTCCATGTGACCAGCCGGCCGCCCTTGTCCTTGCTGCGGACCGTGACCTCGGCGGGGCCGCCGTCGGTCAGCCCCGGCAGCGGCTGCTCGCCCGGTCCGTCGCCGATCAGGCAGGCCGCGCCCTCGTGCCAGACGTGCCACAGCGCGCGGGCCGGGACACCGGGACCGCCCACCCAGACGAGGCCGGACTTCTTCGTGGCCTCCTCGACGAGGGCCTGGTCGAGCAGCTCGCTGCTAGTCATGGCGCTCAGCCTATCCAGGCCGCTCACAGCCAGCCGTTGCGCTTCAGCGTGCGGTGGATCGCCAGACAGACCGTCACGGTGAAGGCGAGCACCGCCGGATACCCGTACTTCGCGTGCAGTTCGGGCATGTGCTCGAAGTTCATGCCGTAGACGCCCGTCACCATCGTCGGTACGGCGATGATCGCGGCCCACGCCGTGATCTTCCGCATGTCCTCGTTCTGGGCGACGGACGCCTGCGCGAGGTTGGCCTGGAGGATCGAGTTGAGCAGCTCGTCGAAGCCGATGACCTGCTCGTGGACCCGGGCGAGGTGGTCGGCGACGTCGCGGAAGTACTTCTGGATGTCCGGGTCGATCAGCCGCATCGGCCGCTCGCTCAGCAGCTGCATGGGACGCAGCAGCGGCGACACCGCGCGCTTGAACTCCAGTACCTCGCGCTTGAGTTGGTAGATCCGCGCCGAGTCGACACCGCGCGAGACCCCGCCCTTGCGGCCCGGCGTGAACACCTCGGTCTCGACCTCGTCGATGTCGTCCTGCACCGCGTCCGCGACCGCGACATAGCCGTCGACGACGTGGTCGGCGATCGAGTGCAGCACCGCCGAGGGACCGCGCGCGAGCAGCTCGGGGTCGTCCTGCAGCCGGTGCCGCAGCGCCCGCAGCGAGCCCTGGCCGCCGTGCCGGACGGTGATGAAGAAGTCCCGCCCGGTGAAGCACATGACCTCGCCGGTCTCAACTACCTCGCTGTTGGCGGTGAGTTGGTCGTGCTCGACGTAGTGGATGGTCTTGAAGACGGTGAAGAGGGAGTCGTCGTAGCGCTCCAGCTTGGGTCGCTGGTGGGCCTGTACGGCGTCCTCGACGGCGAGCGGGTGGAGTCCGAACTCCCGGGCGATGACGGCGAATTCGGCCTCGGTCGGCTCGTGCAGGCCGATCCACACGAAGCCGCCGTCACGGCGCACCAGACGCATCGCCTCGTGCGGGGTGAGCGGCTTGCCGATGTCGACGCGGGCACCGTCGCGGTAGACGGCGCAGTCGACGACGGCCGAGGGGGTGCCGGGGTCGCGGGTCGTGTCGTACGCGCCGCCGTCCTTGCGCAGGGAGGGACGGGACGGGCGGACCACGGCACGCAGGTCGCGGATCATCGACATGGCGGGCTCCTTCGCGACGAGCAACGAAAGGCGCCAACGACGGTTGGAACTGCCCGGAATGGGGACGTCCTGAGTGCGGATGTTTGGCACGTCCACAAAGCGGGGAGCACCGCACCGTCGCGGTGGCGAACTTCGCTACTGATACAGGCACTTGATACAAGCACTGACTTCGGAACAGACAGACAGATCGGTCGGATCGAATACACCGGACAGATCAGGCAGATCAGGAAAAAGAAACGAAGTGCTCTTCCGCGACAGTGAAGAAGTGCGAGAGGCGGCGGCAGCCGGCTGGAGGCTAGAAGCAGAGCCAGAGCGACGACATCAGCGGCCGGAAGAGCGGGTGGTACTGCCAGGCCGACTTCGGTCCATTGCAGCCCCACCTCCTCCGGCCGGTCCCCCGTGGGGGAGTGTCAACGGCGTCGGGACTTGATCGCGACGCTTCTGCGTGCTGCCCCGAACGACCGGCCAAGACTATCAGCCGACTGAACTGTCAAGGCGCTGCTTTGCCCGGTACTGACGAGTTCTATGCTCGCCGCATGGTTGATGTTCTTGCTCTGGTCGAGGCACGGTTGCGTACCGCGCTGGGCGATCCGGACGCCCGCGCCGCGGTCACCTTCCTCGGCACGGACCGCGTCGAGGTCCTGCGTTTCCCGGGCGACAACCAGGACGGCACCGTCGTCCGCTACGCCACCCTCGGCATGTCCGCGCAGCCCATGAGCGACCCCACGGCGATGCTCGCCGACCCGGTCGCCGGCCCGCGCGCCGAACTGGTCCTCTCCGTCCGCGGCGGCCTCGCCGACACCGACAAGGTGCTACGGCCCCTCGCCGTGCTCGCCGCGTCCCCGCAGGTCGAGGGGGTGGTCGTGGCCCCCGGCGCCTCCCTCGACGTGGGCGAACCACTGTGGCCCGGCGCCCCGTTCACCTCGGTGCTGGTCGCCGAGCCGGGCGGCCTGATCGAGGACCTGGACCTGGACGAGCCCCTCGCCCCGGTGCGCTTCCTGCCGCTGCTCCCCATGACCCCGAACGAGGCCGCCTGGAAACGCGTCCACGGCGCCCAGGCCCTCCAGGAGCGCTGGCTGACGAACGGGACGGACCTACGGGATCCGTCCCGTAAATCCGTCCCGCTCGACTGACAGTCAGAGTGAGCAAGCTCACCCGCGAGCTCCCCAACGGCGGCCGTCAATCGGCTAGTTGGCGAACACCGCGACACTGTCCTCCACCGCGTGCTTCGGCTCCAGCTCCTCGGCCTCGTGCGTGAGCGCGTTCCGTCGTACGAGGACCACCAGCGCGCCCAGCGCCGCGGTGACCGCCGCGACCACGAACGGGATGTGGATGTTGCTCCACCCCTCGATCTTCGGCGCGAAGAACGGTGCGGCAGCGGCGGCGAACCAGCGGACGAAGTTGTAGCCCGCGCTCGCCACCGGGCGCGGCGCGTCCGAGACGCCGAGGGCCAGCTCGGTGTAGACGGTGTTGTTCACGCCGATGAAGGCGCCGGACAGGATGGTGCAGACGACGGCGGTGGTGTGGCTGCCGTAGCCGAGGACCAGGACGTCGACGGCGAGGAGCACCAGCGAACCGCCGAGCACCTTCAGGGAGCCGAACCGGGCCTGGAGACGCGGGGCGACGAAGACCGAGAAGACGGCGAGCAGGACGCCCCAGGCGAAGAACACGGCACCGGACTTGTACGGGGTCATGTTCAGCACGAACGGGGTGAAGGCCAGCACGGTGAAGAACGTGTAGTTGTAGAAGAAGGAGGAGACGGCCGCGGAGGCCAGACCGCCGTGGCCGAGCGCCTTCAGCGGGTCGAGCAGTGACGTCTTCTGGGCCGGCTTCGGCTGTTCCTTCAGGAACACCGTGATGCACAGGAAGCCGATCGCCATCAGGAACGCGGTGCCGAAGAAGGGGTAGCGCCAGCTCTGGTTGCCCAGCAGGGCGCCGAGCAGCGGGCCGCAGGCCATGCCGAGGCCCAGGGCGGACTCGTAGAGCAGGATCGCCGCGGCACTGCCGCCGGCCGCCGCGCCGACGATGACGGCGAGGGCGGTCGAGACGAAGAGTGCGTTGCCGAGACCCCAGCCCGCCCGGAAGCCGACGAGTTCGCCGACCGAGCCCGAGGTGCCGGCGAGGCCCGCGAAGACGACGACGAGGGCGAGGCCGAGCAGCAGGGTCTTCTTGCCGCCGATCCGGCTGGAGACGAAGCCGGTCACCAGCATCGCGATGGCCGTGATCAGGAAGTACGAGGTGAAGAGCAGGGAGACCTGGCTCGCCGTGGCGTCGAGGCCCTTGGCGATGGACGGCAGGATCGGGTCGACGAGCCCGATGCCCATGAAGGCGACGACCGAGGCGCCGGCGGTGGCCCAGACGGCCTTCGGCTGCCGCAGGATGCTGCCGGGGCCGGTTCCTGCGTCGGTTCCCGCACTGAAGGGGTCGTCCATGCTTCCTCCCGAGTAGTTGGTATATGCACATAGTAAGTTAGGCAAGGTAATGAATGCAAGCTACATCTAGTTTTGCTCGGTGAGCGGTCCCGGTTTCGCTCCGTGAGTGGTCCCGACCGGACGGGTGATCGTCCTTGACGTGGGGGAGTGAGGGTAGGACCGTGGGGCCCTATGAGGGGCGAACCCAGTTGCCCGAAGTGTGGTGGCCGGGTCAGGGCTCCCGGACTCTTCGCCGATTCCTGGCAGTGCGATGTCCACGGGACGGTGCATCCGCTGCAGCCCGTGATCCCGCCCAGCGTCGAGGCGCTCAGCGTTGTCGTGCATCGCACGCAGGTGCCCGTGTGGATGCCGTGGCCGTTGCCGGTCGGGTGGCTGTTCACCGGGGTGGCCTGTGCGGGGGACGACCGTAGTGGGGGGCGGGCTACGGCGGTCGCGTGCACCGGCCCCGGGCCGCTCGGGGGGATCGGGGAGTTGATCCTTGTCGCCGAGGAGCTGGGGGTCGGTCTTGGCGCGCGGTATGCGGGGATCGACGGGCCGGATCCTGGGCCGTACATGAGCGTGGAGAAGCCCGCGCAGGCGAAGTTGTTGGCTGCGGGGCGGCCTACTCCGTTGTGGCATGTCGCTACGGCGCCGGATGATCGGGCGGTGTTTGCGGGGGAGGCGTTGGGGTTGTGGCTGTGGGCCGTGGTGTGGCCTGAGCAGTCGGGGTTGTTGATGTATGACGAGCTGGTGCTGACCGATTTGCGGGATGCGGGGGCTGAGGTTGATCTGGTGCCGTGTGGGGCGTTGTCGCCGCGCTTGCTGAAGCCGTAGCGCCTAGGGGGTTGCCGGGTTCTGTTGTGGGGCGGGTGCGGGCCTGTTGTGGCTGGTCGCGCCCGCGCGGCGGAGCCGCAAATTGATACAGCCCCGCGCCCCTTGGTTGGCTGCCCTACGCGGTGTTCATGAGGCCCCCGGGGTTGCCGTTACCCTTGAGTGGTCCCTTTTCGTATTGTCACCGTCTGGAGTTCGTGTCGTGCGTATTGATCTGCACTGTCACTCCACGGCCTCCGACGGTACGGACACGCCCGCTGAGCTGGTGCGGAACGCTGCCGCCGCTGGGCTGGACGTCGTCGCGCTGACCGATCACGACACCAGTCGTGGGTATGCGGAAGCGATCGACGCGTTGCCCTCGGGGCTCACTCTTGTCACCGGGGCCGAGATGTCCTGTCGGATCGACGGGGTGTCCATGCACATGCTGGCCTACCTCTTCGATCCGGAGGAGCCGGCGCTGCTCGCCGAGCGGGAGTTGGTTCGGGACGATCGGGTGCCTCGGGCTCGGGCCATGGTGGGGCGGCTTCAGGAGTTGGGTGTGCCGGTGACCTGGGAGCAGGTTGCGCGGATCGCCGGGGAAGGGTCCGTCGGGCGGCCTCATGTGGCCACCGCGCTGGTCGAGTTGGGTGTTGTGCCCACGGTGAATGACGCGTTCACCGGGGAGTGGCTCGCCGACGGTGGGCGCGCTCATGTCGCCAAGCATGAGACCGATCCGTTTGAGGCGATCCGGCTGGTGAAGGCCGCGGGGGGTGTCACCGTGTTCGCGCACCCTGGCGCCAGTAAGCGGGGGCACACCGTGCCCGAGGCCGCGATCGCCGAGATGGCCGCCGCCGGGCTCGACGGTATCGAGGTCGAGCACATGGACCATGACGCCGAGACTCGGGTGCGGTTGCGGGGGCTCGCCAAGGAGCTCGGGCTGCTGGTCACCGGGTCCAGTGACTATCACGGGAGCCGTAAGAGCGTGCAGCTCGGGGAGTACACGACCGATCCCGAGGTGTACGGCGAGATCACGCGGCGCGCTACCGGGGCTTTCCCGGTGCCGGGGGCCGGCGGAGTCTGACCCCGCCTCCGTCCGTTCGGCTCCGCTCACTCTCACCTGCAAGGCTTGTGGCTCACCCATGTTCGACGTCGCCGTCTTCGGCTCTCTCTTCCTGACCCTTTTTGTCATCATGGATCCCCCTGGGATCACCCCGATCTTCCTCGCGCTGACCTCCGGACGACCGTCCAAGGTGCAGAAGCGGATGGCCTTCCAGGCCGTGTGTGTCGCCGGTGGCGTGATCACCGTCTTCGGGCTGCTCGGGCACCAGATCCTCGACTATCTGCATGTCTCCGTGCCCGCGCTGATGATCGCCGGCGGGCTGTTGCTCCTGCTGATCGCGCTCGACCTGCTCACCGGCAAGACCGACGAGCCCAAGCAGACCAAGGACGTCAACGTCGCCCTCGTACCGCTGGGCATGCCGCTGCTCGCCGGGCCCGGTGCGATCGTGTCCGTCATCCTCGCCGTGCAGAAGGCCGACAGCGTGGCCACGCAGGTGTCGGTGTGGACGGCGATCCTCGCCATCCATGTCGTGCTGTGGGTGGTGATGCGGTACTCGCTGCTGATCATCCGGGTCATCAAGGACGGCGGGGTCGTGCTCGTCACGCGGCTCGCGGGGATGATGCTGTCCGCCATCGCCGTGCAGCAGATCATCAACGGGATCACCCAGGTCGTTCGCGCGAGCTGAGCCCCCGGCGCCCGGCGCAACGCAGAACCCCCGCACGGCGTCGATGCCGTACGGGGGTTCTGAAGTGTGGTCGCGATCCGCATGAGGGTCGCGGGCTCTGTCGTAGGTATTACGTCGTCAGTGTTACGTCGTAGGTCTTACGTCGTGGGTGTTACGCGGCCTCGAGTGTTACGAGGCCTTGGTCTCGGCGGGGCGGATCCACAGTCGCTGTCCTATGGCGGCGGCCTGTTGCACGATCCGATTGACGGAGGCGGCGTCCACGACGGTGCTGTCCACGGTGGTGCCGTCGACCTCGTCGAGACGCATGATTTCGAAGCGCATGGCTTCTCCCTTCGTCTGGTCATCCTCCTGAGGAGAACTACTCGGTTACGTATGTAGTCAACGGGATGCGTGTTACAAACATTCCCTACGCTAAGGAAATTTTTCGCACGCCTAATTACTGACCGGTAAGAGATCGGCGTGGGACTGACCGGGACCGGTTGTGTTCGCAGCGTGACCGCCGGGACAATGGAGGCAATGAACGACGACCTCGCGGCCCTCAGCGCCCGCATCGACCGCACGAACGAGCTGCTTCAGCGCGTGCTCGCCGAAGTGGCGAAGACGCCCTCGACGCATGCGATCTTCGTCGACGCCGGGTATTTGTATGCGGCCGCGGGCCGGCTCGTCTCCGGGACCGAGGACCGACGCACCTTCGACCTCGACACCGAGGGCCTCATCGAGGCGCTCATCGACAAGGCCCGCACGATCTTCGCGGACAGCCGGCTGCTGCGGGTGTACTGGTACGACGGCGCCCGGCGGCGCATCCACACCTCCGAGCAGCAGTCCATCGCCGAACTCCCGGACGTGAAGGTGCGGTTGGGCAACCTCAACGCCAACAACCAGCAGAAGGGCGTCGATTCACTCATCCGCTCCGACCTGGAGTCCCTCGCCCGGCACCGCGCCATCAGCGACGCGGCCCTCATCGGCGGCGACGAGGACCTGGTCTCGGCGGTCGAGGCGGCCCAAGGGTACGGCGCCCGCGTCCACTTGTGGGGCATCGAGGCCCCGGAGGGCCGTAATCAGGCGGAGCCGCTCCTCTGGGAGGTCGACAGCCAGCGCACCTTCGACCTCGACTTCTTCAAGCCGTACGTGTCCCGGCGCGCGTCCGCCGTCTACGAAGCCACCGCCACCCGGCCCACCCGCGACGACGTCCGCTTCGTGGGCGCGCAGATCGCGGCGAAGTGGCTCTCGGCGCGGGGGCGGGAAGCGCTGGTCGAGCTGCTGCCCGGGCATCCGTATCTGCCGGGTTCGGTCGACCAGGATCTGCTGGTCGAGGCGGAGGGGCTGCTGCAGTACTCGCTGCGCGGGCAGGCCGATCTGCGGCGGGCGCTGCGGGACGGGTTCTGGGAGCACTTGCAGACGCAGTACTGACCGCTGTCTAGCGGGAGTTGTCGTCCCAGAAGTCGGCGATCGCCTTGGCCGTCGCGGCCGGCTGGTCCGTGTTCGGTGAGTGCTCGGCCCGCGCGATGACCGTCCGCCGCGCCTTCAGTCGTACGGCCATGTCGTCCAGGAGCGGCACCGGCCAGGTGTCGTCGCGCGAGCCAGACAGGACGTGGACGGGGAGGGGGGCCGCGGCCAGTTCGGCCACTCGGTCCGGCCCTCCGCACAACTGGCGTCCCGCGGCGAGGAGTTGAGCCGGCTTCGTGCCCAGCCAACGGCGGCGCAGGTCCGCCCGGTCGTCGAGCCCCTCGTCCAGCCCACCGCCGGTCTCGGTCTCCTCCGGCGTCTCCATCGCCTGGATCGCGTCCCACACCTCGGCCATCGACATCACGGCGAGCGCGTCCCGCAACAGCTTCACGCGCTGCTGCTGGGAGGCGGAGATCTCCGCCGGCCCCGATGACATCAGCGTCAGCGACACGAACGGCGTGGGGTCCAGCAGTACGGCGGCCCGTGCGACATGCCCGCCGAAGGAGTGCCCGAGCAGGTGCACCGGCGCGCCCACGGTCTCGGCCAGCGCGAGCACGTCCCGCGCCAACTCGTCCTGGGCGTAAGGGGATTCGTCGTCCGCCGGCCCGTCCGTCTCGTACTGGCCCCGCCCGTCCACGGCCACGGTCCGGTACCCGCGCGCCCCGAACGCCTCGTGCAAGGGGTTGAAGTCCTCCTTGCTCCCGGTGAACCCCGGCAGCAACAGCGCGACCCCCTTCGGCTCGACACCGTCGCCCACGGGCGAGTCCACGACGGCGAATTCACCGCGAGCGGTCCGCAGGGGGTACGCGCGAGCACCGGGGGGCGGGGTGAAGGAGGGCGGCCTACTCATGGGTAGAGGTTAACCGCCGAGGCTGAGCGGGCTGGGTACGGGAGGGGTAACCGGGGTCAACGGGCTGGTGGGCGGCGCGGAGAACGCCGATGGCCCGGCCCACGTGAAGTGGTCCGGGCCATCGGCGTTACGGCGTTACTGAGCTGGTCAGCCCTCGGTGGTCTCCGCCGCCACCGTCGCCGCGGTCTTGCGCGGACGGCGCACCCTCGGCTTGGCCTCCGGTGCCTCCGCCGTCTCCGTGACGACCGGGGCCTCGGCGGCCTTGCGGGTCGTACGACGACGCGGCTTGACCTCCGCCTCCTCGGCCACCTGCGCCGGGATCTCGGCGGTGGCGGCGGCCTTGCGGGTGCGGCGCGGCTTGGCCTCGACAGCCTCGGCCGTGTCGACAGCGGCAACCGCTGCCTTACGGGTCCGACGCGGCTTGGCCTCGACCTCCGGTGCCTCTACGGCAACGGCAGCTGCGGCCGTCTTACGGGTGCGGCGCGGCTTGCTCTCGACAGCCTCGACCGTGTCCACGGCAGCCTCGGCGGCAACCGCAGTCTTGCGAGTGCGACGCGGCTTGGTCTCGGCGACGACCTCCGCCGGTGCCTCCGCGACTACGACGGCAGCGGCCGTCTTGCGCGTACGGCGCGGCTTCGTCTCGACGGCCTCGGCGGTGTCCACGGCGACGACCTCGGCCGGAGCCGCGGTCTTCCGGGTCCGCCGCGGCTTGACCTCCGCCACGACCGGCGTCTCCGCGATCTCCACCACCGGCTCCGCGACCTTGCGGGTACGGCGCCGGGGCGCGGCCACTACGGCGCTGCCCGGCTCCTCGACCACCTGCGCGGGGATCTCGGCGACGGCCTTGCGGGTCGCGGTACGGCGACGCGGCTTGGTCTCCTCGACGGCCTCGACGGTGTCCACGGCGACGACCTCGACCGGAGCCGCGGTCTTCCGCGCCCGGGTCCGGCGCGGCTTGGCCTCGACGGCCTCGGCCGTGTCGACCGCGGCCACGGCGGCGGGTTCGGTCGTAGCGGTGCTTACGGCCTCGACCGGCTCCGCGACCTGAACGGCCTGCGCGGCCTTACGGGTCCGGCGGCGCGGCTTGGTCTCCTCGACCGGAGCCTCGACCACGGGGGCCTCGACCACCGGGGTCACCACCTCGGCCTCGACCACCGCGACCGTCGGCTCCGCCGACTTCCGCGTACGCCGACGGCGCGACGTCGTCGGGGCGTCCAGGGTCGAACCCTCGGCCGTGGCTACGGCGCTCTCCGCGACCTCGGCCACGGGCGTGACGGGCGTGGAGGTGACTGTCGTGGCCGGCAGCTGCTCTCCCGTCGCTCCGTTGCGGTTGCGGCGACGACGGCGCGGGGTGCGGGTCGCGGTGTCCTCGGACGCGGCCACCGCGGTCTCCTCCGGAGAGGACGACGTCACGGCCGTAGCCGCCGAAGTCCCTTCCATCGGGGCGCCGTTGCGGGTCCGACGGCGGCGGCGCGGGGTGCGTGCCGCGCGCTCGGTGTCGGCGGAACGGGACTCGTCGCGGGTGTCACGGCTGTTGTCACGGCCGCTGTCGCGACCGCCCCTGCCGGCATCACGACCACTGTCACGGCCACCACGACCGCCATCGCGACCGCCCCGGCCACGCGGGCCGCCGCGACCGCCGGTCTCGCCGAGGTCCTCGACCTCCTCGGCGGCCAGCCCGGCGCGCGTGCGCTCCGAGCGGGGCAGGACACCCTTGGTGCCCGCGGCGATGTTCATCTCCTCGAAGAAGTGCGGGGAGGTGGAGTACGTCTCCGGCGGGTTCGGGAAACCGAGGTCCAGCGCCTTGTTGATGAGCTGCCAGCGCGGGATGTCGTCCCAGTCGACGAGGGTGACCGCGATGCCCTTGGCGCCCGCGCGGCCGGTGCGGCCGATGCGGTGCAGGTAGGTCTTCTCGTCCTCGGGGGACTGGTAGTTGATGACGTGCGTGACGCCCTCGACGTCGATACCGCGGGCGGCGACGTCCGTGCAGACGAGCACGTCCACCTTGCCGTTGCGGAACGCGCGCAGCGCCTGCTCGCGGGCGCCCTGGCCGAGGTCGCCGTGGACCGCGCCGGAGGCGAAACCGCGCTGCTGGAGCTGGTCGGCGAGGTCGGCCGCCGTGCGCTTCGTACGGCAGAAGACCATGACCGGGCCCCGGCCCTCGGCCTGCAGGATGCGGGCGACGAGCTCGGGCTTGTCCATGTTGTGCGCGCGGTAGATGAACTGCTTGGTGTTCGCGACCGTCGCGCCCTCGTCGTCCGGCGAGGTGGCGCGGATGTGCGTGGGCTGCGTCATGTAGCGGCGCGCGAGACCGATGACGGCGCCCGGCATGGTCGCCGAGAACAGCATCGTCTGACGCTTGGCCGGCAGGAAGTTGATGATCTTCTCGACGTCGGGCAGGAAGCCCAGGTCGAGCATCTCGTCGGCCTCGTCCAGGACGAGCGACCGGATGTGCTTGAGGTCGAGCTTCTTCTGGCCGGCGAGGTCGAGCAGGCGGCCCGGGGTGCCGACGATGACGTCGACGCCCTTGCGGAGCGCCTCGACCTGCGGCTCGTAGGCCCGGCCGCCGTAGATGGCGAGGACGCGCACGTTGCGCACCTTGCCGGCGGTCAGCAGGTCGTTCGTGACCTGCGTGCACAGCTCGCGCGTGGGGACCACGACGAGTGCCTGCGGGGCGTCGGTCAGCTGCTCGGGCTTGGCGCGGCCGGCCTCGACATCGGCGGGGACGGTGACGCGCTCCAGGAGCGGTAGGCCGAAGCCCAGCGTCTTGCCGGTGCCGGTCTTGGCCTGGCCGATGACGTCCGTGCCGGAAAGGGCTACGGGGAGCGTCATCTCCTGGATCGGGAAGGGGGAGACGATACCGACGGCCTCAAGGGCCTCAGCGGTCTCGGGAAGGATTCCGAGCTCTCGGAAAGTAGTCAGGGTGCTGCCTCTTCTGTGTGCGCGGTGCGAGGCGAGCGCGGGGGTCGTGTCAGGACCGTGCCGGGGGACGTCGGCTGCCTTACGGACAACCCGTGAGGGCAAGCCGTGAAGCACGGGACCACTGCCGACGCTCTAGCGCTCGAACCGCTGAGGGTCCCCCTCCGAACGACGTACGCAACATGCCGTACGGGCGAGGAGGGCTGTCGGGTCGGAGCCGATCGGGCCACCGACCGGGCATCCTCATTCGTGCGGCCCGGCGAATACTCGGCGGGCGCATTACCACCATACCCCGGAATCGCGCACATGCGTTGGCCGATTTGGTCACGTAGTCGTCGTCACACTGATTGACCAGGGACTTCCGCCGTGCTGTGAGCGGGCTATTGTGCGCTTCATGACGACCGCTGACAACGCCTCCGACGCGCCCGCCGAACCCACCGGAGTCGCCGCCCAGGACTGGGCCACGGCCTCCGCCGACCCGCAGTACCGCAACGCGGTCGTGGACCTGCTGGGCGCGCTCGCGTACGGCGAGCTGGCGGCGTTCGAACGCCTCGCGGAGGACGCCAAGCTGGCGCCTACGCTCGCGGACAAGGCGGAGCTGGCGAAGATGGCGTCGGCCGAGTTCCACCACTTCGAGCAGCTCAGGGACCGGCTCACCGAGATCGGGGCCGAGCCGACCGACGCGATGCAGCCGTTCGTCGCCGCGCTCGACGGCTTCCACAAGCAGACGGCGCCCTCGGACTGGCTGGAAGGGCTCGTCAAGGCGTACGTCGGCGACTCGATCGCCAGCGACTTCTACCGTGAGGTCGCCGCCCGCCTCGACGGGGACTCCCGCTCCCTCGTGCTCGGGGTGCTCGACGACACCGGGCACGCCAGTTTCGCCGTGGAGAAGGTGCGCGCGGCGATCGACGCGGACCCGCGCGTGGGGGGCCGACTCGCCCTGTGGGCACGGCGGTTGATGGGCGAGGCGCTGTCGCAGTCCCAGCGGGTGGTCGCCGACCGGGACGCCCTGTCGACGATGCTCGTGGGTGGCGTGGCGGACGGCTTCGACCTCGCCGAGGTCGGCCGGATGTTCTCCCGGATCACCGAGGCGCACACCAAGCGGATGGCGGCCCTGGGGCTCGCCGCCTAGACACGGCTACGGCTTCGGGGGCGTGCGGCCGGTACGGCTATGCGGGGGCGGATCGTCCCCGGAGCCGCCTCGCCGGTCGAAGGAGCAGCGAGAGCGAGGCCGCCGAGACGACCGCCGCGCCGAGCAGGCTCGGCAGGCCGCTGCCGGGGCCGAGCGCGCTGTGGGTGACGAAGTCACCGAAAAGGGCTCCGGCGACACCCGTGGAGAACACCAGGGGGCGGGTCGGCAGACGGTGTGCGAGCCGGTGTGTGGCCGCCCACGCGAGCAGCACACCCAGCACAGCGGAGCCGAGCGCTTCCAGGATCATCACGGGGGGTCCTTCCCACGGCCGACGGCGTTGTGCGGTCGTAGCCGGTCATACCCGTGACCTGCGGAATGCAATCCTCACCTGTGGGGGACTTGTGCTCCATCTGTGGCGAAAAAAATGATGAAACCAGCGGTGGGAACGCGAAGGGCCCGGCGACCTGCACGGTCGCCGGGCCCCTCGTTCCGTTTGTGACTACAGCGCGCCGAAGCCCACCTTGCGCGGGGCCGCCTCGCCGAGCTCGACATAGGCGAGCCGGTCGGCGGGGACGAGGACCTTGCGGCCGTGCTCGTCCACCAGGCTCAGCAGCGGAGCCTTCCCGGTCAGTGCCTCGGCCACGGCCTGCTCGACCGCCTCGGCGCTCTGACCGGTCTCCAGAACGATCTCGCGAGGCGTGTGCAGCACGCCGATCTTGACCTCCACGCTATGTCCCTCCGACGGTCAGCAAAGTGCGCGATCTTCCGCGCCGTACCCAGCACACATTAGCCCGGTGAGGGGACGTACATGTTCCGCGCCGAGAACGCCACGAGCGAACACCCTTCGGGAACAAACGCCGTTCTACGGCGCTCAGTGGTGCTGTTCGCTGCCGTGCAGCGGGAAACCGGCGATGCCGCGCCACGCCAGCGAGGCCAGCAGCTGGACCGCCTGGTCGCGCGGGACGCTGCGGTCGCTGTGCAGCCAGGAGCGGGCGACGACCTGGGCGAGGCCGCCCAGACCCGAGGCCAGCAGCATCGACTCGGCCCGCGACAGGCCGGTGTCCTCGGCGATGACTTCGCAGATCGCCTCGGCGCACTCGTTCGTCACCTTGTCGACGCGCTCGCGCACGGCGGGCTCGTTCGTCAGGTCCGACTCGAAGACCAGACGGAAGGCGCCGCCGTCGTCCTCTACGTAGGCGAAATACGCGTCCATGGTCGCCCGGACGCGCTGCTTGTTGTCCGACGTCGAGGCGAGCGCGGTCCGCACCGACTGGATCAGCGACTCGCAGTGCTGGTCGAGGAGGGCGAGGTAGAGGTCGAGCTTGCCCGGGAAGTGCTGGTAGAGCACCGGCTTGCTGACGCCGGCCCGCTCGGCGATGTCGTCCATCGCGGCCGCGTGGTAACCCTGTGCGACGAAGACCTCCTGGGCAGCGCCCAGCAACTGGTTCCGTCGGGCACGGCGCGGCAGGCGGGTGCCCCGCGGGCGCGCCGCCTCTGTCTGCTCGATGGCTGTCACGCCGCCTCCCAAATGTCGTCCTCATGCGGTGAGCGCCGCGCCGCCATCGTACTTTTCGGTAACCGTGGTGTGCGCGGTGCGAGCGCAGAATTTCACGTACCGGACGATGGTGAAAGCCGTGCGAATGCGCTTAGAAGGGGATTTAGGGGGCGCGGGTGGTCGGAGGTAAGTGGCTTCTTCTTACTGAAGGGGCCCGGTCCGCCTACTGAAGAGGCTGGTCGAGATCACCGGTAGTTGTTCTGTCACCGGTAGTCGTCTTCGTCGAGGGGGACGACGCGGGCCTGTTCCGCCACGTCGGCCTCGTTGGCCTTGCCCGGGTCGACGTCGGTCGGTTGTTCGGGAGCGTCGTCCTCGGGGGCTTCGGTGTCGAACGGGATGTCGCTCTCGTCCTCGAACGTCGTGGGGTCGCTTGGGTCGACGGTCATGGCGGGCTCCCTTCCTGTGTACGAGCCTAGGAGACGTCGGGCAGGGGTGCCATGGCTGACGCGGTAGGGCTGCCGTAGGGCGTGCAAGGGCTGTCGTAGGACTTGCGAGGGGCGCCGTAGGGCGTGCGAGGGCTGTCGTGGGGCTTGTGACGGCGAACACACGAGCTACTGCGTGATCGTCTCGTAACATTGCCGCATGTCTTCGACAGAGCTGCCTTCCGTGTCGGCCGCCAGTGTGCTCCCCAAAGTGGCGCCCGTCAGGGTCGGCGAGGGGGAGCGGCTCAGGTCGGTCGGGCTGCCGGGGATCACGCTGACGGTGCGGTCGAGAGCGGCGGTGCGCGAAGGGTTGCCGCCCGCGCTGTACGTCCACGGGCTGGGCGGTTCCTCGCAGAACTGGTCGCAGCTCATGGCCGAGCTCGACGGCCTGGTGGACAGCGAGGCCCTGGATCTGCCGGGCTTCGGCGACTCCCCGCCACCGGACGACGGCGACTACTCCGTCACCGGGCACGCGCGCGCGGTCATCCGTTACCTCGACGCGGCCGGGCGCGGCCCGGTGCACCTCTTCGGCAACTCGCTCGGCGGCGCGATCACGACCCGCGTGGCCGCGGTCCGCCCGGACCTCGTCCGCACACTCACGCTGATCTCCCCGGCCCTGCCGGAGCTCCGCGTCCAGCGCTCGGCGGTACCGACGGCGTTGCTGGGCGTACCGGGGATCGCGTCCCTGTTCACCCGCATCAGCAGGGACTGGACGGCCGAACAGCGCGTCCGCGGCGTCCTGGGTCTCTGCTACGGCGATCCCGGCGTGGTGACGCCGGAGGCGTTCCGCCACGCGGTCGAGGAGTTGGAGCGACGACTCCAACTGCCGTACTTCTGGGACGTGATGACCCGTTCCTCCCGGGGCATCGTCAACGCGTACACCCTGGGCGGCCAACACGGCCTCTGGCGCCAGGCCGAACGCGTCCTCGCCCCCACCCTCCTCGTCTACGGCGGCCGCGACCAACTGGTCGGCTACCGCATGGCCCAGCGCGCGGCCCGCGCCTTCCGCGACTCCCGCCTGCTGTCCCTGCCGGACGCGGGGCATGTCGCGATGATGGAGTACCCGGAGACGGTGGCGGCGGCGGTCCGTGAACTTCTCGCGGATGCAGGGGAGTTGGGGGAACTGGGGCAGCCCGGAGAGGCGGCGGGAGCCGGTGCCGGTGGCTCCGGGGATGCCGGTGCCGTGCGGGGGCGTCGTGCGGTTGAGGCGGACGGTTTCGGCCGAGGTGGCGCGGGCGGTGCGCGGGGGTCCCGGGGCGGCGGTTCGGTGAGTACGGTGAGTGATGCCGACGGTGCGGGAGCGGGCGCGGGGTCCGGATCCGGTGCCGGGGGCGATGGCAACGACGATACGAACGCGGGGAGTTGAGGGGGCGACGTGGGACGCCATAGTCGCCGTAGGTCCTCTGCGAAGGGTGACTCCGCGGATGTAGGCACAGGGGCGGGCAAGGGTGCGCGGGGCGCGCCGGGCGCTCAGGACTCCCGGGAACCTCAGGAGACGCGAGGCGATCTGGGGTCTCAAGGGACTCAAAGGGGGCAGGGGGACCGGCCTCGGCCTGGAGGGCCTGGATCAGCACCTGGACCGATACCGGTACCTGGCCGACAGCAGCCTTCGGGGGGCGGGTACCCGGGGTATGGGGCGTCGAGCCTTCCGGACGGGACGCCGGCGCGTGGGGTGCCGGGCTTGGTCGATGGGTCGGCTGCGCGGGGAGTTCCGCGAGCCCAGGGGGCGGCGCCTGGTCAAAGGGGGCCGCGTCTTGCCGATGGGACCCCGGCTCACGGGTCGCCGCGTTTCTTCGGCGGTAGTCCTGAGGTAGGAGACTCGCGTCTGCCTGGAGGCCCGCGTCTCCCTGATGGCACTCCCGCGCGCGGGGTCCCGCCTTTGCCGGACGGCTGGTCCGCGCAGGGTGCGCCGCGTTCCGCTGACGGTACTCCGGCTCACGGCGCTCCCCGGCTTCCGGATGGTACTCCGGCCCATGGGTTTCCCCGGTTGGCTGATGGCACTCCGGCCCATGGGTTTCCGAGGTTGCCGGATGGTACTCCGGTTCGTGGTGGTCCGCGCGTGCAGGATGGAACCTCCGCGCAGGGCACCCCTCGCTTCTCCGATGGCACTCCGGCCCATGGGTTTCCGAGGTTGCCGGACGGCACCGCGGCTCGTGGTGGTCCGCGCACGCCGGACGGCACCCCCGCGCACGGCACCCCCCGCTTCCCCGACGGCACCCCGGCCCACGGTTTTCCGAGGCTGCCCGATGGCACTCCCGCGCGCGGTGTTCCCCGGCTGCCCGACGGAACTCCCGCCCACGGCACGCCCCGCGCTCGTTCCGGTCACCCCGAGCAGTCTGAATCCGGGGGCGGTTGGGGTGAGTTGAGGGGGCGGACCGGTGTGGGACCGGGCGGGCCACTCGGCGCTTCTCTGGACCCGCGGAGCGCGTCCGGCGCCCCCGGCGTGCCCCAGACCCCCGTCGCCGGTATGCCCTCCGGGCCGGGGCCGGGGCTTCCCATACCACGGCAGCGCCAGGCTCCTCCAGTCGGTCCCCGGCGGCGGGGGCAGGCCGGTCGTGGGCCCCGGCAGGACTACGTAGACGCTTTCGAAGCGGACGGCGACGACGTCTTCGCGCCTCGGACCGGTGTCGCGACGCACCCCTCCGACCCGTACGGCTCCGTCACCGACTGGACCCCCGAGAGCGACGCCGACTCCGACGCCGACGACGCGCCCCCTGCCGACAGCGGCACCGACCCCGCGCCCGGCAAGGGGCGTAAGGGACGGACGTACACCGGTATCGCGGCCGCCGCCGTCACCACCGTGCTGGCCGTCATCGTCGCCGGGCAGGTCGCCAAGGACGGTGACGGCGACGGTGCGCGGTCCCAGGCGGCGACCGATCGGGCCCGGGATGCCCGAGAGACGGCCTCGCCGCAGGCAAGCCCCTCCAGTTCGCCGCGCCTGGTGGCTTTGACGTATGCCCAGAAGATGGCCAAGAAGTATCCGCTCGGCGCCAAGCTCAAGGGGCCGGACAAGTTCGACGCGGTGCCCGGTGTCGACAAGGCGCCCGGCAAGGGGCGCAAGTACACGTACCGCGTGGATGTGGAGCAGGGGCTCGGGCTCGACGGCACGCTCTTCGCGCAGGCCGTGCAGAAGACGCTGAACGACAAGCGGAGTTGGGCCCACAACGGCGCCCGTACCTTCGAGCGGATCTACACGGGCAAACCGGACTTCGTGATCACCCTTGCCAGTCCTGGTACCACCGCCACGTGGTGCGCCAAGTCCGGGCTCGACACCACCGAGGACAATGTGTCGTGCGACTCGGCGGCCACCGAACGCGTGATGATCAACGCGTATCGATGGGCGCAGGGGTCGTCAACATATGGGGACAAGATGTACGCGTATCGACAGATGTTGATCAACCATGAGGTCGGTCATCGTCTCGGCTACGGGCACGTCACCTGCGACAAGGACGGCGAGTTGGCGCCGGTCATGCAGCAGCAGACCAAGTTCCTCGACCATGACGGGATCCACTGTCTGGCGAACCCCTGGCCGTACCCGGGCAGTTGACGGGCGACGCTTATGTCACATTGACACGAGCCGCAACTTCCATCATATTTTTGCGCATGTGGTCTAGTCATGTCCCGAACCGCGCCGCCATCGAGCTGGCGCTCATCGGCGTGACCCCGCTCTGCGTGGCCGACATTCTCTGTCGCTGAACACCGCCTCTGGCGTTTGTGTCGCGACCCGCACCACCATGCCCTTGCCGTAGGACCTTGGCAGGGTTTTTCGACGACCTGACGCCGGGGCAGACGGCTGTTCGCTTCCGTCTCATCCCTCGTCCATCCGTCTCACTATTCGAGAACTCTCGGAGAGTTCCCGAGAAACCACCCCGAGAGGTCGTCATTCCGATGCGTCAACCGTCCGTCATAGCCCGGCGCGTGGCCGTGGCATCCGTCAGCCTGGCCGTGGCAGCGGGCGCCGCCGCCTGCGGGCCGAAGGACAACGATGCCAAGGGCTCCGGTGGCAACTCCACGCCCCACAAGGGCGGCACGCTCACGGTGCTGAACTCGCAGCCCCAGGAGGACTTCGACCCGGCCCGCCTGTACACCTCCGGCGGCGGCAACGTCCCGTCCCTCGTCTTCCGCACCCTTACCACTCGCAACCGCGAGAACGGCGCGGCCGGCGCCAAGGTCGTCCCGGACCTCGCCACCGACACCGGGCGCCCCAACAAGGACGCGACCGTGTGGACGTACACCCTGAAGAAGGGCCTCAAGTACGAGGACGGTACGGCGATCACCTCGGCCGACATCAAGTACGGCATCGAGCGCTCCTTCGCCGCCGAACTCTCCGGCGGCGCGCCCTACTTGAGGGACTGGCTGGTCGGCGCGGCCGACTACCAGGGGCCGTACAAGGACAAGAAGGGGCTCAGCGCGATCGAGACTCCTGACAGCCGGACCATCGTCTTTCATCTGAACAAGCCCGAGGGCGAGTTCCCGTATCTCGCCACGCAGACGCAGTTCACACCCGTCCCGAAGGCGAAGGACACGGGGACGAAGTACGAGCAGCACCCGATCTCGTCGGGGCCCTACAAGGTCGTCAGCAACCAGAACGACGGTGAGACGATCGTCCTGGAGCGCAACACGTACTGGTCCACGGCCACGGACGCCGAGCGCAAGGCCTACCCGGACAAGATCGACGTGAAGTCGGGGCTCGACTCGTCCGTGATCAACCAGCGGTTGTCGTCGTCCCAAGGCGCGGACGCCGCTGCCGTGACGACGGACACCAACCTCGGGCCCGCCGAACTCGCCAAGGTTTCCGGTGACAAGGAGCTGGCCGCGCGGGTCGGCACCGGGCACTTCGGTTACACGAACTACATCGCGTTCAACCCCAAGGTCGCGCCGTTCAACAACGTCAAGGTGCGGCAGGCGATCTCGTACGCCATCGACCGTTCGTCGGTGGTGAACGCGGCGGGCGGTTCGTCGCTGGCCGAGGCCGCGACCACCTTCCTGCCGAACCAGAAGTCCTTCGGCTACGACCCCTACGACCTGTTCCCGGCGGGCGCGTCCGGCAACGCGGCGAAGGCCAAGGAGCTGCTCAAGGAGGCCGGTTACCCGAAGGGGATCACGGTCACGCTGACGCACTCCAACGACAAGGACTTCGAGACCAGCCCCGAGATCGCGACCGCGATCCAGGACGCGCTCAAGAAGGCCGGCATCACCGTCAAGCTGCAGGGCCTGGAGATCAACGACTACAAGGACAAGATCCACAGCGTCAAGACCGAGCCGGGCTTCTTCCTCGCCCACTGGGGTGCCGACTGGCCCTCCGGCGGTCCCTTCCTCGCCCCGATCTTCGACGGCCGCCAGATCGTCAAGGACGGCGCGAACTTCAACACCGGCCTGCTCAATGACAAGTCGGTCAATGCCGAGATTGATTCGATCAACAAGTTGACGAATCTTGACGAGGCCGCCAAGCGCTGGGGTGCACTGGACAAGAAGATCGGCGAGCAGGCCCTGACCGTGCCGCTGTTCCACCCCGTCTACAAGCGACTGGTCGGCAAGGACATCAAGAACGTCGTGATCAGCGACTGGACCGGCGTCCTGGACATCTCCCAGGTCGCGGTCAAGTAACCCCATGAGTGAGGCACTTGTCGCCTCCCAGGCCGCCGGGACGGACATCTCCGTCCCGGCGGGCTCGGGGGCCCGTCAGTTCTGGCGGCGGCTGCGAGCGCAGCGCGCCGCCCTCGTCGCGGCGGTCGTCGTCGCCCTGCTCGTCCTGGTCGCGCTCGCCGCGCCGCTGCTCACCGCGATCGAGGGCCAGGACCCCTTCACCTACCACCCCTCGCTGATCGACTCCGCGCGCGGGGGCGTGCCGACCGGCTCCTTCGGGGGCATCACCGGCGGCCACTGGCTCGGCGTCGAACCGCAGACAGGGCGTGACCTGTTCGCACGGCTCGCGTACGGCGCCCGGGTCTCGCTCGGCGTCGCGCTGGGGGCGACCGTCGTGCAGGTCACCATCGGGGTCGTGATCGGTGTCGCCGCCGCGCTCGGCAGCCGATGGGTTGATCAACTGTTGAGCCGGATCACCGACATCATCGTGGCGATGCCGTTGATGATCATGTCGTTGGCGCTGCTGGCGATCGTGCCCAGCAGCTTCCCGCGCCCTCTGCTCGTCGCGCTCGTCATCGGGCTCATCGCCTGGGGCAATATCGCGAAGATCGTGCGCGCCCAGACGCTCACCCTGAAGGAACTCGATTACGTCTCCGCGGCCCGACTCAGCGGCTGGGGCACCTGGCGCATCGCCCGCCGCGAACTGCTGCCCGGGCTCGCCGCGCCCGTCATCACCTACGCGGCACTCCTCGTACCGATCAACATCAGTACCGAAGCAGCGCTGTCCTTCCTCGGCGTCGGCGTGAAGCCCCCGACGCCCTCCTGGGGACAGATGCTCACCGCCGCCGACGTCTGGTACCAGGCCGCCCCGCAGTACCTGCTGCTGCCCGCCGGCGCCCTCTTCGTCACCGTTCTGGCGCTGACCGTCCTGGGCGACGGCATCCGCACGGCCCTCGACCCGCGCGCGGCCTCCCGCCTGCGCATCGGCACGGGCCGCAAGCGCGAGGCCAAGGCGGACGCGAGCGGCAAGAAGGTCGCGGTGGACGCGAGCGGCAAGAACTTCGCAGCGGACGCCGATTCCGGACGGTCAACACTTGATCCGAGCATCAAGACGATCAAGTCGGCCGACGCCAACGGCGAGAAGGAGGACCCGGCATGAGCGGCTTCGGAGGCTTCGTCCTGCGCCGCGGCATCGGCACCGTGATCACCCTGCTCGCCATCTCGGTGATCGTCTACGTCGTCTTCTTCGTCACCCCCGGGAACGTCGCCCAGATCACCTGCGGCCCGCGCTGCTCCCCGGAGCAAGTGCACCAGGTGGCCCAGCAGTTGAGGCTCGACGACCCGCTGTACCTGCGCTACTGGCATTTCCTCCAGGGCATCCTCGTCGGCCAGGACTACTCCACGGGCACCTCCGTGGAGCACTGCTCGGCGCCCTGCCTCGGGCTGTCGTACCAGGGCGATCAGCAGGTCACCCAGCTGATCCTGGCGAAGCTGCCGGTCAGCCTGTCGCTCGTGTTCGGCGCGATGGTGCTGTGGCTGATCTTCGGTGTCGGCACGGGCGTCCTGTCGGCGTGGCGGCGCGGCCGGTTCACCGAGCGCCTGCTGACCGGCATCACCCTCGCGGGCGTCGCCACCCCGGTGTTCGTGATCGGCCTGGTGCTGATGATCGTCGTCTGCGGGCAGCTCCAACTGCTGCCCTTCCCGCAGTACGTGAGCCTCACCGACGACCCCGAACAGTGGGCCTGGAACCTGCTGTTGCCCTGGCTCTCGCTGGCCCTCATCGAGGCCGCCGCGTTCGCCCGGCTCACCAGGGCGTCGATGCTGGAGACGCTCGCCGAGGACCACATCCGCACCTTCCGGGCGTACGGCGTGGGGGAGCGGTCGATCATCGGGCGGCACGCGCTGCGCGGGGCGTTCGCGCCGATCATCGCGCTCAACGCCAACAACGTCGGCTCGGCGGTCGGCGGCGCGGTGCTCACCGAGACGCTCTTCGGGCTGCCCGGCATCGGCCAGGAACTCGTCCATGCCGTCAATGTCGTCGACCTTCCGGTGGTCGTCGGCATGGTCCTGGTCATCGGCTTCTTCGTGGTCATCGCCAACGCCGTCGCGGACGTGCTGTACGCGGTGGCCGACCGACGGGTGGTGCTCGCATGAGCCAGGTGAACAGTTCGGTGGAAGGCTCGATGGACGTCTTGGTGGAAGTCACCGACCTGACGGTCGGGTTCGGGTCCCTGCGGGCCGTGGACGGGCTCTCCTTCCGGCTGGAGAAGGGCGCCGCGCTGGGCCTGGTCGGCGAGTCCGGCTCGGGCAAGTCCACGGTCGCCTCGGCCCTGTTGGGGCTGCACCGCGGCACGGGGGCCGACGTCGGCGGCTCGGTGCGCGTCGCCGGCATCGACGTACAGGAGGCGTCCGACGCGGACCTGCACCGGCTGCGCGGCGGCAAGGCCGCGATGGTCTTCCAGGACCCGCTGTCGTCCCTGGACCCGTACTACGCGATCGGCGACCAGATAGCCGAGGTGTACCGGGTGCACGCGCGCGTGTCCCGTCGGGCCGCACGTGCGCGTGCCGTTGAGGTACTGGACCGGGTGGGAATTCCGGACGCGCTACGGCGATCCCGTTCGCGCCCGCACGAGTTCAGCGGTGGCATGCGGCAACGCGCCCTCATCGCGATGGCGTTGGCCTGCGAGCCGGACCTGCTGATCGCCGACGAGCCGACGACCGCGCTCGACGTGACCGTCCAGGCGCAGATCCTCGACCTGCTGCACACGCTGCGCGAGGAGACCGGCCTGGGGCTGCTGCTCGTCACGCACGACGTGGGTGTCGCCGCCGAGAGCGTCGACGAGATCCTGGTCATGCGGCACGGGCGGGCCGTCGAACACGGGCCGGTGGACACCGTCCTCGGTGCGCCGACCGAGCCGTACACCCGGGACCTGCTCGGCGCGGTCCCGCGTGTGGACGTGCCGCGCGCGCCCTCCGAGGCGTCCTCGGCGGCCCAGGAGGTCGTCCTGGAGGCGACGGGCCTCCGGCGTGAATTCGGGCGCGGGAAGCGGGCGCTCGCGGCCGTGGACGACGTGTCGCTGACGATCCACCGGGGCGAGACCCTCGGCATCGTGGGCGAGAGCGGCAGCGGCAAGACGACGCTGGGCCGGATGCTGGTCGGACTCCTGAAGCCGACGGCCGGCGAGATCAAGCCCGGCGGAGGCGTCCGCCCCGACGTCCAGATGGTCTTCCAGGACCCCGTCTCCTCCCTCAACCCCCGCCGCAGCGTGGGCGAGTCGATCGCCGACCCGCTCCGCGCGCGTGGCGAACGCGACGAGGAGAGCATCCGGGGGCGCGTACGCGAACTCCTGGAGCGCGTGGGGCTCGAAGGGGCGCATTACGACCGTTACCCGCACGAGTTCAGCGGGGGCCAGCGCCAGCGTGTGGGCATCGCGCGGGCGCTCGCGGCCGACCCGCGCGTGATCGTGTGCGACGAGCCGGTCTCCGCGCTCGACGTCACCACACAGGCCCAGGTCGTCGCCCTGCTCGGCGAACTCCAGCGCGAACTCGGCCTCGCGCTCGTGTTCGTCGCCCACGACCTCGCTGTCGTGCGCCAGGTCAGCGACCGGGTCGCGGTGATGCGACGCGGGAGGATCGTTGAACAAGGCCCCGCCGACGAGGTCTACGACGCCCCGCAGGACCCGTACACGAAGCAGCTCCTGGCCGCCGTACCGGCCCTCGATCCGCAGGTCGCGGCCCGGCGGCGGGCGGCGCGACGGGAGTTGGCGACGACGTGACGGTGCCGTCGCGACGACGAAACGGTGCTGTCCTCGCGACGGGACGGTGCCGTCCTCACGACGAAACGGTGCCGCCCCGCGACGTGACGGCCTCGTCGCTACGGCACCGTAGCGACGGCACGCCGACGGTCTGACGTTCCGTGCGCGATTGATCTCTTAGCGCGACTGAACGCGACCCGCACGGGAAAGTTACGACCGTTCACCCCTTTTGGTGGCGCGATGGACAACCGTCCGTCGCGCCACCGCCTTGTCCGCATACGTTCGTCCCGCTGCGAGCCGCCGGGTCAACGGCGGCTCCCCATATGGGAGATCGGGGGTGTGCCCGTGCGCATAGGACTGCTTACGGAGGGTGGCTATCCGTATGTGAGCGGTGACGCCAGACTCTGGTGCGACCGGCTCGTACGCGGGCTCGGGCAGCACGAGTTCGACATCTACGCGCTCAGCCGCAGCGAGCGCCAGGAGGACGAGGGCTGGCTCGAACTGCCGCCCCAGGTCAACCGGGTGCGTACCGCGCCGCTGTGGACCGCCGAGGACGACGGGGTGACGCTCGGGCGCCGTGCGCGCCGGCGGTTCGCTGAGAACTTCGAGGAGCTGGCCGCCGTGCTGTGCGCGGGGGACGGGCAGGCGCCGGAGGTAGCGGACGGGGTGCAGGGCGAGCCGGGGGAGCCCTCCACCGATGTGGCGGACCGTTTCGCCAACGCGTTGTACGGGCTCGCAGAACTCGCCCGCGACGAGGGCGGACTCGTGGCCGCGCTGCGCTCCGAGAGCGCCGTGCGTGCGCTGGAACGCGCCTGTCGTGCGCCCGGCGCACTCCGCACGGCACGCGAGGCGCGCGTACCCGAACTCCTCACCGTCGCCGCGCACTTGGAACGCGCCCTGCGCCCCCTCTCGCTCGACTGGTACGAGGACGACGCCCTCGGCTCCGTGGACCTCTGCCACGCGACGGCCGGCGGCACCGCGGCCCTGCCCGGACTGCTCGCCCGGCACTTCGCGGGCGTACCGCTGCTGGTGACCGAGTACGGCGTGCAGTTGCGGACGCACTACCTGGCCTCCGCCGACGCGCCGCCCGCCGTACGGGCCCTGCTCGCCGCCTTCCACGGCAGGCTGGCCGCCGAGATCTACCGGCGGGCCACGCTGATCACCCCCGGCAACAGCCACACCCGCCGCTGGCAGGAACGCTGCGGCGCCGACCGTACCAAGCTGCGCACGGTCTACCCCGGCATGGAGGCGTCCCGCTTCGCGGAGGTGGGCGAGGCGCCCGACGGCGCGGACCCGGACACGCTCGTGTGGGTCGGCCGTATCGAACCCGCGAAGGACCTGATCTCCCTGCTCCACGCCTTCGCGGAGATCCGCAAGGAGGAGCCCAAGGCGCGCCTGCGGATCGTCGGCGCGCCGTCCGGTATCGAGGGTGAGGCCTACTTGGGCCACTGCCGGGCGCTGGCCGCGCAGCTCTTCCCCGACGAGGCCGATGGCGTACACGCGGTCGGCGACAACCCGGTGTCCTTCGAGGAGATCGGCGGCCCGGAGGCCCCCACGCTCGCCGAGGCGTACGCGGCCGGCACGGTGATCGTCCTTTCCAGTGTCGTCGAGGGCTTCCCGCTCAGCCTGGTCGAGGCCATGTTCTGCGGCCGGGCGACCGTGTCCACGGACGTCGGCGCGGTGGTCGAGGTCATCGGCGGTACGGGGCTCGTCGTGCCCCCGCGCAATCCGCGGGCGCTCGCGGAAGCGTGCGTGAGCCTGTTGCGCGACCCCGCGCGCCGTGAGCGCCTGGGCGCCGCCGCGCGCGCCCGCGCCCTCGAACTGTTCACCGTCGAGCAGAACATCGAGGCATTTCACGGCATTTACTTGGAGATTGTCTCGCATGCCCCGGTCCGCCGGGTCGTCCTCGACGAGGCAGGCGAACCCCTCCCCTTCGCGGCCCCCGCCGAGGCCCACGTCCCCGGCCGCTGGACCGGCCCCATGGCCCGCGTCGTGGCCCGCGGCGGCCCCACCTGGGCGACGGGAGCGCCGGTACGCGCCACAACTCCCTTGCCGACGACGGAGGCAGCCCGATGAGCGGCCTCGGTGAACTCGACCGCCCCGGGACACCCGGCAGCGCGGAGGCGTGGGACGCGCGCTCGGAGGAGTGGCTCGGGGGGAGCGGGGAGTCGGGGGCGGAGGGAGAGGCGCCGGGGGTGAAGGGAGAGGTGCCGGGCGAGCTGTCGGCTGTCGGCCAGGGCGCCGGTGACGTCCGGGGCGCCGTAGACCGTGACGAAGCGGTGTCGGTCGTCGGCCAGGGCGCCGGTGATGCCCGAGTCGCCGCAGACCGTGACGAAGCCGTGTCGGTCGCCGGCTCAGACGCCTACGACACCGCTCCGATCACCGCCGCCCCTGGCCCACGCGCCGCCGGCCCCGAAGGCGACGCCGAGCAGCCACACCCCCGTACAGCGCCCGAGCCGACCTCCCGCGCAACCGACCGCAAACCCGCCCCCACCCGCCGCGGCGCAGCCGACCCGGTCAAGGCGCTGATGCACCGTCACCGCGAGCTGTGCGAACGGGCCGTCGACCCGCTGGAGATCGCCGCCGGGCTGGAGGCCCACGGCGTCACCGATCGGACCGCCGCCCGCTTCCGGCACCGGGACGTGTTCGCGCTCGCCGAGGAGATGTACGCACGCGTGCCCCGCGACGAGGCGGCTGCCCCGCCCTCCGACGCCGTAGCCGCGCAGCCACCCCGCGCAGGCTGGGCCGTACTCGCCCTCCTGCCCGGAGTCCTGTGCGCCGCGGCCGTGATCGGGGTGCGGCTCACGGACGGTCGGCTGCGGCTGACGGCGGCTGTCGTCGGCGTTCTCGCCGTGGCGCTCGCGGTGCGCATCGCCCTCGGCCGCGGCCCGCTGAGCAACCCGCCCGGCACACACGCGTGGCGCACGCCCCCCGGCACCCGCCTGTGGACGTACTGGCTGCTGGCCTACGCCCTCCTCGGCGACGGACTGCTCCGCGCCGCGGCGGACGGCGGCCCCGACGGTCTGCCGACCGGCCTCGCGGGCGGACCCTGGTCCACGGCCACCGCACCGGTCCTGGCCCTCACCCTGGCCTGCGCCCCCGCGGCCTGGTGCGCCCACCACTTCGCCGTACGCGCCGGCCGCAAGCTCGCGACGAGCCGCGGTCTGGAGGACTTCGCCGACTCCGTACGACCGCTGCTGCTCGGCACGTTCGCCCTGTTCCTGTGCGCCCTGACCGCCCTCCTCGCCCTCTGCGGCGCGGCCCTGGACGAGCCCGCCGCGTACGCCCAGGCCCTCACGCTCGGCGCCCTGTTGCTGCTCGCCCGCCTCCTCACCGTCCACGGCTTCACTCATACCCCGACGCTCGCCCTCGGCGCGGCGGCGGCGACGGAAGCGATGGCCCTGTCCCTGGACCTCATCGGCCGGCTCCCCGGCTGCGGCTTCCTGGCCACTCCCGTGGAAACCGTCCTGGACTCCTGGGGCCCCGGCGGCATCCCCGCCCTGGCCTGCGGAGCAGCCGCCCTGACCCTCCTGTTCCACACCACCCGCACGCTGACCAGAGCCTCCGCGCACGCGCCGGCGAACGAGCCGAGGTGACGACGCCGATGACCCGCACCAACCAGACGCGTCACCCAGCCGCAGGCGCCCGGCCCCACCGCCGGAGGCAACCGCATCACCCCTGTGAAGGAGAACACCAGATGATCACCTCCCGATCCGGAGAGTCGGCCCCGGGAGCCGTCCGATGAGGGTCCTGCTGATCGGAGCCAACGGCTACCTCGGCCGCTTCGTCGCCGACCGCCTGCTCGCCGACCCGGCCGTCCAGCTCACCGCGCTCGGCCGCGGCGACGACGCCGACGTCCGCTTCGACCTCGCGACCGGCAGCCCCGGAGCGCTCACCCGCTTCCTGGACGCCGTCCACCCCGGAGTCGTCATCAACTGCGCCGGTGCCACCAGAGGCGGCGCCCGCGAACTCACCCGGCACAACACCGTCGCCGTCGCCACCGTCTGCGAGGCCCTGCGCCGCAGCGGCTGTGGCGCCCGGCTCGTGCAGATCGGCTGCGGCGCGGAGTACGGCCCCAGCCAGCCCGGTTCCTCCACGGCCGAGGACGCCGTACCCCGCCCCGGCGGCCCGTACGGCGTCAGCAAGCTCGCCGCCACCGAACTGGTCCTGGGCTCCGGTCTCGACGCCGTGGTGCTGCGCGTCTTCTCGCCCGCGGGACCCGGCACCCCCGCCGGTTCCCCGCTCGGCCGGCTCGCCGAGGCCATGCGCCGGGCCATGCAGTCCGGCGACGGCGAACTCAAACTCGGCGGCCTCGGCGCGCAACGCGACTTCGTCGACGTACGGGACGTGGCCCGCGCCGTCCACGCGGCCTCGCTCTCCGCCGCGCAGGGCGTCATCAACATCGGCTCGGGCCGCGCGGTCCGGCTGCGCGACGCCGCCGCCGTCCTCGCCCGCGTCGCCGGATACGGCGGCGCCCTGCACGAACTCGACGGTCCGCCCGGCCCGTTGCGGGCGGCCATCGGGCACCCCCGCACCGACCCCGACCACGCTGCTCCGGCCGCGTACCCGTACCCGGACGGCTGCGGGAGCTGGCAGCAGGCCGATGTGCGCACCGCCCGCGACCGGCTCGGCTGGCGGCCCCGGATCAACCTCGAAGAGTCCCTCGCCGACATCTGGATGGAGGCGGCATGCCGCATCTGACCAGCACGACCCCGGGCACCGCGAGCACCGGCGTCCGCACCGGCTTTGGCATCCCCGGCTACGCGCACCCCCTGGTCGCGCCGACCGAGTGGGGCGACCTCACCCGCCCCGGCACCCCCTTGCACTGGGTCGTCCTCAACGTCTCCTCCGGCCCGGGGACCCGCCCCGACCCGCACTGCCTGGAGGCGGCCGGGCGGCTCCGCAACACCGGCGTCCGGGTCCTCGGCCACCTGGACGCCGCCCACGGAGCACGCACCTTCGGCGACCTGATCTCCGAGGCACACCGCTACCGCGACTGGTACCAGGTCGACGGCTTCCTCCTGGACCGCTGTCCCACCGACCGGGCCGCGCTTCCCGAGGCCCGCCGCACGGTCACCGCGCTCCGCGAGATCCGTGACGGCGCCCACATCGTCCTGGGGCACGGCACCCACCCGCACTCCGGATACGCCGAGTGCGCCGACCAGTTGGTGACCTTCTCCGGGCCGTGGAGCGACTACCGCTGGTCGCAGGTGGCCGAGTGGACCGCCGACCACCCGCCCGAGCGCTTCTGCCACTTCGTGCACGGCGTTCCGCGCGGCCATCTCGACGAGGCGCTGCGCATCGCCCGCTGGCAGGGCGCCTCGACCATCTACTTCACCGACCGCACCGATCACGGCGGCCGCACCGACCCGTGGGAGACCATGCCCGGCTACTGGGACGAGATCGTCTCGCGGATCGGAACGGGTGTCTCGGAATGAAGAAGGGCATGGCAGTGTTACGGAGAGAACAACTGTAGTGATTGACCGACCAACGGAGTCCCCGTGTCGCTGCCACCCCTGGTCGAGCCGGCTGCCGAGCTCACCGTAGACGAGGTCCGCAGGTACTCCCGCCACCTGATCATCCCCGACGTGGGCATGGACGGGCAGAAGCGGCTGAAGAACGCCAAGGTGCTCTGTGTGGGCGCCGGCGGTCTGGGCTCGCCGGCGCTGATGTACCTGGCCGCGGCGGGCGTGGGCACGCTCGGCATCGTGGAGTTCGACGAGGTCGACGAGTCGAACCTGCAGCGCCAGATCATCCACAGCCAGGCCGACATCGGCCGCTCCAAGGCGGAGTCGGCCCGCGACTCCGTGCTGGGCATCAACCCGTACGTGAACGTGATCCTGCACGAGGAGCGGCTCGAGGCCGAGAACGTGCTGGACATCTTCCGCGAGTACGACCTGATCGTCGACGGCACGGACAACTTCGCGACCCGCTACCTGGTCAACGACGCCGCCGTGCTGCTGAACAAGCCGTACGTGTGGGGCTCGATCTACCGCTTCGACGGCCAGGCCTCCGTTTTCTGGTCCGAGCACGGCCCCTGCTACCGCTGCCTCTACCCGGAGCCCCCGCCCCCCGGCATGGTCCCCTCCTGTGCCGAGGGCGGCGTCCTGGGCGTGCTGTGCGCGTCCATCGGCTCCATCCAGGTCACCGAGGCGATCAAGGTCCTCACCGGCATCGGCGACCCGCTCGTCGGCCGCCTGATGATCTACGACGCCCTGGAGATGCAGTACCGCCAGGTCAAGGTCCGCAAGGACCCCAACTGCGCGGTCTGCGGCGAGAACCCGACCGTCACCGAGCTCATCGACTACGAGGCCTTCTGCGGCGTCGTCTCCGAGGAGGCCCAGCAGGCGGCCGCCGGCTCGACGATCACTCCCAAGCAGCTCAAGGAGTGGATCGACGACGGCGAGAACATCGAGATCATCGACGTCCGCGAGGTCAACGAGTACGAGATCGTCTCGATCCCCGGCGCCAAGCTGATCCCGAAGAACGAGTTCCTCATGGGCACCGCCCTGGAGACGCTCCCGCAGGACAAGAAGATCGTCCTGCACTGCAAGACGGGTGTCCGCAGTGCGGAAGTCCTCGCCGTCCTCAAGTCGGCCGGCTTCGCGGACGCGGTCCACGTCGGCGGCGGCGTGATCGGCTGGGTCAACCAGATCGAGCCCGACAAGCCCGTCTACTAGACACACGCTTTCCCGGGAGGGGCTCGGCACCACAGGTGCCGGGCCCCTTTCCGCTGCCCGGGCCGAGGCTCGGGCAGCAATCCGGGCAGCGGTCCGGGCGGACGCTCGCGCTACGAGGCGCAGACCTTCCCGTCCTTGGGCGCGGTCCCCTTCAGCAGATACGCGTTCACCGTCGAGTCCACACAGTCGCTCCCGCTCCCGTACGCCCCGTGCCCCTCGCCCTTCCAGGTCAGCTCCACACCGACGCCCTTGCCCAGCTCGTCGGCCATCTTGCGGGCACCCTCGTACGGCGTCGCAGGATCCCCGGTGTTGCCGACCACCAGGATCGGCGCCGCACCCGGTGCGCTGACCTCCGGGGTGTCGTACTGCCCGGCCACCGGCCAGTCGTGACACCACCCGGCCGTGTCCCAGCCCAGGAAGTCGCCGAACACGGGGGAGATCTTCTCGAACTCGGGCAGCCGCTTCTGCGTCTGCGCGGGCGTCGGCCGCTGCTTGTCGTCCAAGCACGATATGACCCGTTGGGACTGGGTCGTCGTGCCGTAGTGCCCCGCGCTGTCACGGTCGTTGTAGCCGTCGGCGAGCGCCAGCAGCTCCGAACCGTCGCCCTCCTCCGCTGAGCTCAGGGCGCTGGTCAGGGTGGGCCAGCTCTGCTTGCTGTACAGCGGAAGGACGATGCCGGTCAGCGCGAGCGTCTGGGTCAGCTTCCGCCCGGTCGAGGTCGCCAGCGGCTTGGCGTCGATCCGCTTCAGCAGGGCCGCGATCTTCTTCGAACCCTGAGCCGGGTCCTGGTCCCTCGACTTGAGGTAGTCGTCCAGGGCGCGCTGGAAGCCCCGGGTCTGGTTCAGCGCGTGGCCCACCGTGTCGGCGCTCGGGTCGACGACCCCGTCCAGGATCAGCCGCCCCACCTTCTTCGGGAACAAGTGGGCGTAGACACCGCCGAGTTCGGTGCCGTAAGAGATGCCGAAGTAGTGCATCTTCGTGTCACCCAGGACCTGGCGCATGAGGTCCATGTCGCGGGCCGTGTCGGTCGTCGACACATGAGCCATCAGCTTTCCGGCGGCCTTCTCGCAGCCCTTGCCGAAGGCGGTGGCGTCCTGGAAGTAGGCCTTCTCCTCGGCCGGCGTGTCCGGCGTGGCGTCGATGTCCTCGGCGGCCTGGATCGCCTTGTCGCCGCGGCAGCGGACGCCCTCGCTGGCGGCGACTCCGCGCGGGTCCCAGCTCACCAGGTCGTAGCGCTCGTGCAGCGCGGAGACCGTGGTGGCGTACGCCGGCATGTAGTCAACGCCCGAGCCGCCGGGACCGCCGAAGTTGAACAGCAGCGAGCCGATGCGGTCGCCGCCCGTCGACTTGGAGCGGATCAGCGCGAGCCCGATCGTCGAGCCGCCCGGCTTCGCCCAGTCCAGCGGCACCTTGAGCGTCGCGCACTGCCAGTCGCTGCTCGGCGCGGCAGAGTCGGCGGTGGCCTTGCAGCGCCCCCAGTCGAGCTTCTGTCCGGTCAGCGACGCGGGCAGCGCAGACGTCGTGGAAGAAGACGAGTCGGCTGCCGACGGCTTGGCGTCCCCCGCGTCCGCGCCGTCCTTGCCGTCGTCGGACGAGCCGCTGCTACAGCCGGCCGTCAGCAGCGCGGCGGCGGCCATCAGGGCCGTCCACCGTACGAATCGCGCCATGTGCATTCCCCCCTCGCAGGCCGTCCGCGTCACGCCGCGGATGGCGGTCAGGCCATAGTAGGCGGCCCGAGCCGAGCCCGTGACGGCCTGTGGATAACCTGTTGACCTGCGCTTTTGCCCGGATTTCGAGGGTGGGTTCAGGAGCAGACGGTGCCGACCGCCGGGACTTTCCCGTTCAGCAGATAGCCGTTCACGGCACTCTGCACGCACTTGTTCTTGCTGTCGTACGCGCCGTGCCCCTGGCCCTTGTACGTCAGCTCGACCGCGACGCCCTTGCCGAGCGCGTCCACCATCTTCTTCGCGCCCTCGTACGGCGTGGCCGGGTCACCGGTGTTGCCCACGACGAGGATCGGCGCCGACCCGGCCGCGCTCACGTCGGGATGGTCGGCGGCGCCCGGCACGGCCCAGTCGGTGCAGCTGACCATGCCCCAGGCGAGGAAGTCGCCGAAGAGGGGAGAGGCGGCCCGGAACTCGGGCAGCTTCTGTTCCACGTAGTCGGCGGTGTATCTCGGCTTGTCGTCGGCGCAGTTGATGGCGATGTTCGCCGCGGTGATGTTGCTGTACTCGCTGTTCTCGCTGCGCCCGTTCATCGAGTCGGACAACGCCATGAGGACCTTGCCGTCACCGTTGTAGGCCTGTTCGAGCCCCTCGGTGAGGTACTCCCAGAAGTCCTTGGAGTACAGCGCCTGCGCGATGCCGTTCGTGGCGGCGGTCTGGGTCAACTGGCGGGGGAAGATGCCCGGGATCGGCTTGCTGTCGAGGTTCTTGAGCAGCTTGGCGATGCGGTCCTTGACGTCCTGCGCGGTGTCGCCGAGCGGACAGTCCGTGGTCTTCGACGTGCAGTCGTCGGCGAAGTTGTCGAGCGCGAGCTGGAAACCCTTCGCCTGTCCCAGGGAGCCCTGTTCGGAGTTCTGCGTGGGGTCGACGACCGCGTCGAACACGGCGCGGCCCACGTGCTTCGGGAACAAGTGGGCGTAGACGCCGCCGAGTTCGGTGCCGTAGGAGATGCCGAAGTAGTGCAGCTTGTCGTCGCCGAGGACTTGGCGCATCAGGTCCATGTCGCGGGCCGCGTCGGTGGTGCGCACCTGGGGGAGCATCTTCTTGGAGTGTTTCTCGCAGGCCGCGTTGAACTGCTTGGTGTTGGCCAGGAGCTTGGTGCGCTCGGCCGCGGTGTCCGGGGTTGCGTCCTGCTGGAAGTACTGGTCGAGCTGGGAGTCGCTCTCGCACTCGACGCCGGCGCTGCGGCCCACTCCGCGCGGGTCGAAGCTCACAAGGTCGTAGCGGGTGCGCAGGGTCGCGTAGTCCTCGCCGAACGCGGGCAGCGTGGTGACGCCCGAGCCGCCGGGGCCGCCGAAGTTGAAGACGAGCGAACCAATCCGCTTGCTCGCGGCGCCACTCGCCTTCGCTCGCACCAGGGCGAGTCCGATCGTGTCGCCCTTGGGCTTGCTCCAGTCGAGCGGCGCCTTCATGGTGGCGCACTGCCACTTGGTGCCGTTCGGCAGCGGCGACGGCGCGGTGCCGCCGCCCTCGGCCTCGGACGGGGCCGGGCAGTCCTTCCAGCTCAGCTTCTGGGCCGTCGGATCCTTGTCCTCGGAGTCGCCGCCGCAGCCCGCCAGCGTGGCGGACAGCAGGACGACGGTGGCGGTCAGGGCAGCGGCACGCAGCCGGGAGGGGGTCGGCATGACCCCATCCTGAGGTCGTACCCGGTGGGACGCTCGGGGTGCGGGCCGTACGAGGTACGCACGCGTGCGTACCCTGTATCCGTACGCGCGCGTGCTCAATGCGTACGCGTACGTGCTCTACAGGGAGCCCTTGCGGGACAGGTGGTTGAAGAACAGCCAGCCCGGCAGCACCGGGATCCACAGTGTCAGCAGCCGGTACAGCAGCACCGCCGGAGCGGCGACCTCCTTGGGGAGGCCCACGGCGATCAGACCGAGGGTCAGGCTCGCCTCGACCGCGCCCACACCGCCCGGGGTCGGGGCCGCAGAACCGAGCGCGTTGCCCGCGAGGAAGACGACGGCGACGCTGGCCAGGCTGAGCGATGTCGACTGGTCGCCGAACGCCCGGATCGACGCGTCCAGGCACATCACGAAGCAGGCCGTCAGCAGCAGCATGCCGCCGATGCCGGTGACCAGCTTCTGCGGCCGCTGCAGCACGTCCAGCATGCGCGGGATGACACCCGCGAAAAGCGACCGCACGCGCGTGACGAGGAACTTCCGCAGGAACGGCACCGAGGTCACCACGAGCACGAGCACCGCCACCGTCAGCAGACCGGCGATGACCGTCCGGGACGGCGACAGCGACGGCGTCTTCTCGGTGCCGGTCAGATAGCCGAACGACAGCAGCATCAGGATGTGGCAGCCAAGACCGAACAGCTGCGACGCGCCGACACTCGCCACCGCGAGCCCGGGCCGCACCCCGGCACGCTGCAGGAAGCGCGTGTTCAGGGCGACACCGCCGACCGCGGCCGGGGCCACGATCTTCACGAACGACCCGGCGACCTGCGCCGCCACGGCCCGCAGGAACGGCACCCGCTCCGGCACGAACCCCAGGAGGGCCATCGCCGCCGCGAAGTAGCTCAGCGCCGAGAACAGCACGGCCGCGGCCACCCAGCCCCACTGGGCGTTGGCGACGAGCGGACCGAACTCGATGTGTGTGAGCTGCGTCAGCAGGAAGTAGGCACCGATCGCGCCCGCGATGAAACTGATCAGGGTCCGCGGCCGCACCCGCTCCAGACGGGCCGGTTCGACGTGCGCCTGCGGTCTGATCAGCAGCACCTGATGACGGATCTGGGTGAGCAGATCCTCCTCGCGCGCCTCGTCCAACGCCTCGTCGATGGCCCGCTTCTCGGCCCGCTGCTCCGCGCGCACGGCCTTCTTGTCGGGCTTTTCGAGTACGGGCGTGGAGCCCTCCGAGGCCTCCTCCGCACGGGCCAGCCTGGTCTGCCGGGACGCCTCCAGGATCGCGTCGCGCTCCCGCTGAGCGCGTTCCCGGGACAGGCGTCGCAGCGTCGCGCGCGTGGAGCGCGACAACGCGATCGGCTGGAGCATCGGCAGACAGTCGGCCACGGCGTCGGGACCGAGGACACCGACCGCCGAGGCCACCGCGCGCTCGGCGCCCACCCGCAGGCCGATCGTCGTCACCAACTGGGCGACGTCCATGCGCAGCAGCAGCTCACCGGCCGCGATCTCACCGCCGCGCAGGTCCGTGAGGATCACCGTGCCGGAACGATCCACCAGAATCGCGTCACCGGCGAGCCTGCGGTGGGCGATGCGCCGCGACTGCAGTGCCTGCACCTGGTGCCAGGCCAGGCGCAGCAGATCGTCGGTGATCTCCTCGTCCGCGAGCGAGTCGAGCGTGCGCCCGCCGGTGTGCTCGTAGACGAGCATCACGGCGTCGGGGCCGAGTTCCGAGGTCGCGATCAGCTTCGGGGCGTTGGCCCCGGCCGCGATCGCCGCGTACGCCAGCAGGGCCTCCTGCTCCAGCGCCTGGCGCAGCGACTGGAGGCTGCTGCGGGTCGCGAAGCCGCGCAGCGTCAGGTTGCGCCACGCGCGGTAGAAGAAGCCCTGGGCCTGCTGTTCGCGGTCGACCACGGTGACGTCCAGCGGTGGACCGTCCTCCAGGGTCACGAAGTAGCGTCGGCCGCGGTCGCCGTTCTCCGTGTCGACGGCCTCCTCGCGGGCCGCGCCCACGGGGTGGAAGCCGACCGTCCGCAGGCCCGCCATCAGCGTCCTGCCGGTGGGCCGGACGTTCGGCGAGCCCACCGCGTACAGCGTCCCGTAGGCGACGGTCCAGCCGATGAGCACCGTCAGGATGATCGAGAACGGTGTCGTGTACCCGGTGACCAGCATCGAGAAGGCATCGAGCAGCAGCACGATCCACAGCACGGAGCGCCAGCGCGGCCTCCGGGACATGCCTACGGCCGTCATGTAGGCGATGACGGGCGCCAGATAGCCGTGCACCGGGTCGGTGAGGGCATGGATGTCACCGGGGGAGGGCTGGGTGAGCGCCTCCTGGATCGAGCCCGGGGCGGCCTTGGCGACCCACAGGTCCGTGGCGAGTGTCACTCCGTGTGCGAGGACCGCCGCGAGCACGCCGTCGGCGATACGGAGCCCGTCCCGCTTGATCAGCCGCTCGATCGCGAAGGCGACCGGCACCAGCAGGATGGCGATGCTGGACGCCAGCCCCGCGATCTTGATCAGCAGGTCGGGCGCCTGGCCGGTGCCCTTGTTGATGTCCTGTTCGAGCCCCGAGGTCGTGCCGTGCGCGAACGCGGCGATCGCGAGCAGTACGACGATCGCGAGAAAGCCCACCAGGAGGCGCATGAGATCGGAAGGGCGGTGCACGCGCGCGGGGAGCAGCGGTTCGTCGCCCTCGACCTCTTCGGCGTGCGTGTCGTCGTCGCAGTCGCCGAGGACCGGCGCGGGGCGGGGCGCGGGTGTCTCGGTGGGATCAGCGGGCGCCTCCACGGGCTCCTGCTCGTGGGCGTCGGCGGTGTCCGGGCGCGACGCAGCGTCAGAGGTGCCCTCCGCGTCTTCGGGGTGCACACCCTGCTGCTTCATCGTCTCTTCTTGATCTCGTATCACCGTTCACCGCCCGCACGATGGTGGCATGCCCCACCGACACACGGGGGCATCAGGGTGCAAATGCGGGGGCGCACAGTCTGCCCCACGCGCCGCTCCGGGGCGAGGGATACGCAGAGTCGCCAGCGCGTCGCGTTGTCGGTGGGGTGCGGCAGGATGGGACGGATGAGCGAGGAGAGCCTTCCGGACGACACCGGCCCCGAGCACGGCGACGCGCTGCCCGAATACGCGGAGCGTGTCCTCGACGTGGCCGAACGGATTCCGCCCGGGCGCGTCATGACGTACGGCGATGTCGCCGAATGGCTGGAGGAGGGCGGGCCGCGCCAGGTCGGCCGCGTGATGGCCCTCTACGGAGGAGCCGTTCCGTGGTGGCGGGTCGTCCGCGCGGACGGCACGCTGCTCCCGGGCCACGAGCTGCGGGCGCTCGACAACTACCGCGCGGAGGGCACTCCTCTGAAGGAGGCGAGCAGAGCCGCCGAGGGTCACCTGCCGCGCGTCGACATGAAACGGGCGCGATGGGACGGCGGCGAGCGCGCGGACGGTCACACCTGACAGCTTCCGCCATCGGCCGCGCCCCGGGGCGACCTGTGGCCCGTACGGGGGAAACCCGGCACGTCCGTCGCATGCCGTACGTTCGAGGGGCGAGGGACGCGAGGGTCGCGCGAGCCGTGAGGGAACGCGCGGAAGTCCTGCTTCCCCGCGACCCGTCGGCGTAGCGTCGGCTGCACCTGTCCCCCTCACCTCGCGGTCACCGCTCTCCACACGCGGTGGTCAGGCAACCAGTACACCCACCAGGACCGGCGAACCACGTGAGCTCCTCTTCCTCCACCAGGCGCCTGTCGCACCCCCAGGTGCGACAGGGGAGCCGTGGCGCTTACCGACTGGTGCGTACCCCGCCGACCCGGCCGACTCCCCCTCGTCTGGACGCGCCACAGCGCTCGGTGGTTGACCACGAGGCCGGTCCGCTGCTCGTCCTCGCAGGTCCGGGCACCGGCAAGACGACCACCCTGGTGGAGGCCGTCGCGGCCCGGATCGCCCAAGGAGGTGACCCCGCGCGGATCCTCGTGCTGACGTTCAGCCGCAAGGCGGCCGTCGAACTGCGCGACCGCATGGCACTGCGCATCGGAGCCGCCCGCGCGCCCCGGGCGACCACCTTCCACTCGTTCTGCTACGCCCTGGTCCGCGCCCACCAGGACAGCGACCTGTTCGTCGAGCCCCTACGGCTGCTGTCCGGGCCTGAACAGGACGTCGCCGTACGCGAACTGCTCGCCGGCCAGCCCGACCTGGAGCGGCTCGGCCTCGCCCACGTGCGCTGGCCGGACGAACTGCGGGCCTGCCTCACCACCCGCGGCTTCGCCGACGAGGTCCGCGCGGTGCTCGCCCGCAGCCGTGAACTGGGCCTGGGCCCGGACTCCCTGGACGCCTTCGCCCACCGCATCGGCCGCACCGACTGGCGTGCCGCCGCGGCCTTCCTCGCCGAGTACCTCGACGTACTCGACCTCCAAGGAGTGCTCGACTACGCGGAACTCGTCCACCGCGCGGTGCTCCTCGCCCAGCGCCCCGAGGTCACCGAGCGGCTCGCCGCGGAGTACGACGCCGTGTTCGTGGACGAGTACCAGGACACCGACCCGGCCCAGGTACGGCTGCTGCACGCCCTCGCCGGCGGCGGCCGCAACCTCGTCGCCTTCGGAGACCCCGACCAGTCGATCTACACGTTCCGGGGCGCCGATGTGAACGGCATCCTGGAGTTCCCGAGCGCCTTCCCGCGCGCGGATGGCACCCCGGCCCCCGTGGAGGTGCTCCGGACCTCCCGCCGCTCCGGCGCCGCCCTGCTGACCGCCACCCGCCTGCTGACCCAGCGCATGCCCCTGACCAGACTCCCGGCACAGAAGGTCCGCGCCCACCGCGAGTTGTCCCCGGTACGGGACGGCGGTCGCGTCGAGGTCTACACGTACCCGACGCCCGGCACAGAGCTGGACAACATCGCCGACATCCTCCGCAGGGCACACCTGGAGGACGGCGTCCCCTGGAACGACATGGCCATCCTGGTACGCGCCGGCTCCCGGACGATCCCCACGATCCGACGCGCCCTCACGGCGGCCGGCGTCCCCCTGGACATCGACGGCGACGACCTGCCCCTGCGCCACGAACCGGCGGTGGCACCGCTGTTGACGGCGTTGCGGGCGGTGGCGGCAGCGGAAGCATCAGTACGGCCCGAGGACGACACCGAAGCCGTACGAGCCGCGGGGGAGGCCGACGACGTAGAAGACGCCGTGCCGGAAGCCGACGACGGACAGGCAACGGCAGACGCCGAGCATCAGCACGAACAGGCCACGCCGGAAGCCGATCCCGAAGAGCCCGTTGCTCCCTCCTGGCTCGACACCGAAACCGCCCTCACCCTGCTTGCCTCCCCCCTTGCCGCCATGGACGCCGCCGACCTGCGCCGCCTGGGCCGGGCGCTGCGCGAGGAGGAGCGGGCCGGTGGCAACCCCGTGCCGCCGCCCTCGGACGAGCTGCTCACGCGGGCGCTCGCCGAGCCGGAGCGGCTGGTCGCGCACGACCCGACGTACGCGCGGGGAGCCCAGCGCCTGGGCGCGCTGCTGCGCAAGGCACGGGAGCGACTGGCGGGCGGCGGTACGGCCGAGGAGGCGCTCTGGGACCTCTGGCAGGGCACACCGTGGCCCGGGCGCCTGGAGCGGGCCGCACTGCGCGGCGGCGCGGCCGGACGCAACGCGGACCGGGACCTCGATGCCGTCTGCGCGCTGTTCGCGACCGCGGCCCGCGCGGAGGAGCGCACCGGCGGCCGGGGCGCCCTCAACTTCCTGGAGGAGATCGACGCCGAGGACATCGCCGCCGACACGCTCACACGGCGTGCGGTACGCCCCGACGCCGTACGCCTGATGACCGCGCACCGCTCCAAGGGCCTGGAGTGGAACCTGGTCGTCGTAGCAGGCGTCCAGGAGGGCCTGTGGCCGGACCTGCGCCGACGCGGCTCCCTCCTGGAGGCCGACCGCATCGGCCGCGACGGACTCGCCGAACCGCTCACTCCGGGGGCCCTGCTCGCCGAGGAGCGCCGCCTGTTCTACGTCGCCGCCACCCGCGCGCGTGAACGCCTCGTCGTCACCGCCGTGAAGGCACCCGCGGACGACGGCGACCAGCCGTCCCGCTTCCTCACCGAACTCGGCGTCGAGCCCAAGGACGTCACCGGGCGCCCGCGCCGCCCGCTGTCGGTCGCCGCCCTGGTCGCCGAGTTGCGCGCCACGACCGTCGACCCGCGCGTGTCCGAGACGCTCAGAGAGGCCGCCGCGCGGAGGCTGGCCCGGCTGGCCGCGCTGGCCGACGACGAGGGCCGCCCGCTGGTCCCGTCCGCGCACCCGTACCGCTGGTGGGGCATGTACGACCCGACCGAGAGCAAGGTGCCGCTGCGCGACCGCGACCAGCCCGTCGTGCTCTCCGGGAGCGCCCTCGACCAGCTCGCCAACACCTGTGCCCTGCAATGGTTCCTGGGCCGTGAGGTGAAGGCCGACGCGCCCGCGACCGCCGCCCAAGGCTTCGGGAACGTGGTGCACGTCCTCGCCGACGAGGTCGCCTCCGGACGCACCCCCGCCGACCTCGCCGCCCTCATGGAGCGCCTCGACACCGTGTGGAACGCGCTCGCCTTCGACGCGCCCTGGAAGTCGGCGCAGGAGAAGGACAACGCGCGCGTGGCGCTCGAACGCTTCCTGAAGTGGCACGTCGACTCCAACGGCATCCGTACCGGCCGTACGCCCGTCGCCAGCGAGCACGACTTCGACGTCACCCTCGAAGCGGGTGACTACGAAGTGCGCATCCGCGGCTCCATGGACCGCGTCGAGGCGGACGGCGAAGGACGCGCCTACGTAGTCGACTTCAAGACCGGCAAGCAGACGCCGACCGCCCGCGAGGTGGAGCGCCACCCCCAACTCGCCGTCTACCAACTCGCGGTCCGCGAGGGCGCCGTGGACGAGGCCTTCGACGGGGTGCGCCCCGAAGCGGGCGGCGCCGAACTCGTCCAGCTGCGTCAGGGCGCCGCGCAACGGGACGGCGGTGAGACCCTGCCCAAGGTGCAGGCCCAGGAGCCCTTGGAGGGGGAGTGGGCCGGTGAACTGCTGGCCACGGCCGCGGGCAAGGTTCTCGACGAGCGGTTCACGCCGACGGCCGGGCAGCACTGCGCGCACTGCGCGTTCCGGGCCTCGTGCAGCGCGCGGCCCGAGGGACGACACGTCGTCGAGTAACTCGCGTGACGTATCGCACCACATGTGCTGACCTGCTCTTCTTCTGCCCCTGAGGGCGATTGGTCCTCGACTGTCAGTGGCCGCCGCTAGCCTTCCCGACATGCCCGCCCGTATCACCGATCCCGATCAGCTCAAGGAGCTCCTCGGCATCCCCTTCACCCCGGAGCAGACGGCCTGCATCATCGCGCCGCCCGCCCCGCAGGTGATCGTGGCCGGAGCCGGGTCGGGCAAGACGACGGTGATGGCGGCCCGCGTGGTGTGGCTGGTCGGCACCGGCCAGGTCGCCCCCGAGCAGGTCCTCGGCCTGACCTTCACCAACAAGGCCGCCGGTGAACTCGCCGAGCGCGTCCGCAAGGCGCTCATCAAGGCGGGCGTCACCGACCCCGACGTCATCGACCCGGACAACCCCCCGGGCGAGCCCGTGATCTCGACGTACCACGCCTTCGCGGGCCGCCTCCTGGCCGACCACGGCCTGCGCATCGGACTCGAACCGACGGCCCGCCTGCTCGCCGACGCCACCCGTTTCCAACTCGCCGCGCGCGTGCTGCGCGAGGCCCCCGGCCCCTACCCGGCGCTCACCCGCTCCTTCCCGGACCTCGTCAGCGACCTCCTCACCCTCGACGGCGAGCTGTCCGAACACCTCGTACGCCCCGAGGAGTTGCGCGTCTACGACGCCGAGCTGCTGCGTGCATTGGAGGGCCGCAAGCTCAGCAACGCCGAGCTGCGCAAGGTCCCCGAGGCGGCCTCCGCGCGGCGTGAACTCACCGAGCTGGTGAGCCGCTACCGGACCGCCAAGCGCGAGCGCGACCTGCTCGACTTCGGTGACCAGATCGCCCTCTCCGCGAGCCTGGCCCGCACCCGCCCCGAGGTCGGCGAGATCCTGCGCGACGAGTTCCGGGTGGTGCTGCTCGACGAGTACCAGGACACCTCGGTCGCCCAACGCATCCTCCTGGCAGGCCTGTTCGGCGCCGGCACGGGCCACCCGGTGACCGCCGTCGGCGACCCCTGCCAGGCGATCTACGGCTGGCGCGGCGCGTCCGTCGCCAACCTCGACGACTTCCCGGAGCACTTCGCGCACGCCGACGGCCGCCTCGCCGCCCGCCAGTCGCTCAGCGAGAACCGCCGCAGCGGCGGCCGCCTCCTCGACCTCGCCAACAACCTCGCGGAACCCCTGCGCGCCATGCACGCGGGCGTGGAGGCCCTCCGCCCGGCCCCCGGCGCCGAGCGCGACGGCATGGTCCGCTGCGCGCTGCTGCCCACCCACACCGAGGAGATCGACTGGCTCGCCGACTCCATCGCCCACCTCGTACGGACCGGGAAGGCGCCCGGCGAGATCGCCGTCCTGTGCCGTACGGCCACCGACTTCGCCGAGATCCAGGGCGCCCTCGTCGCCCGCGACATCCCGGTCGAGGTGGTCGGGCTCTCCGGGCTGCTGCACCTGCCCGAGGTCGCCGACCTCGTCGCCGTCTGCGAAGTCCTCCAGGACCCCGGGGCCAACGCCTCCCTGGTCCGGCTGCTGACCGGCCCACGCTGGCGCATCGGCCCGCGCGACCTCGCCCTTCTGGGCCGACGCGCCCGGCTCCTGGTGTCCCACGCGCGCGTGGGGGACGACGAGGACCCCGACCGCCGACTCGCCGCAGCCGTCGAGGGGGTCGACCCCTCCGAAGTGATATCGCTGGCCGACGCCCTCGACACGTTCCTGGAGACACCCCTCTACGGCGCCGACCGCACCGGGGACGACGACGGGCTGCCCTTCTCACCGGACGCGCGCGTGCGCTTCGCCCACCTCGCCACCGAGCTGCGCGACCTGCGCCGCTCCCTGTCCGACCCCCTGATGGACGTCCTGCACCGGGTCCTCGCCGTCACCGGCCTGGAGGTCGAACTCGCGGCGTCCCCGCACGCGTTGGCCGCCCGCCGCCGCGAGACCCTGTCGAACTTCCTGGACGTCGCAGCCTCCTTCGCCGCGGGCGACGGCGAGGCCACCCTGCTCGCCTTCCTGGGCTTCCTGCGCACCGCCGCCCAGTACGAGAAGGGCCTCGACAACGCCCTCCCGGGTGGCGAGAACACCGTCAAGGTCCTCACCGCGCACAAGTCCAAGGGCCTGGAGTGGGACGTCGTGGCCGTTCCCGGCCTGGTCACCGGGACCTTCCCCAGCAGCCAGGGCCGCGAGAAGTGGACCGCCCAGGGCAAGGTCCTGCCGCACGCCCTGCGCGGCGACACCGCCACCCTGCCCGACGTCGCGTCCTGGGACGCCAAGGGCCTGAAGGCCTTCCACGAGGCCATGAAGGACCACCAGCACACCGAGGAACTCCGCCTCGGCTACGTCACCTTCACCCGCCCCCGCTCCCTACTGCTCGGCTCCGGCCACTGGTGGGGGCCCACGCAGAAGAAGCCCCGCGGCCCCTCCGACTTCCTCCAGGCCCTGTACGACCACTGCGCGGCCGGGTACGGCGAGATCGAGGCCTGGGCGGACCAGCCCGAGGAGGGTGAGGAGAACCCCGCCCTGCACACGGCCACCGCCGACCAGGCCTGGCCGCTGCCCCTGGACGACGCGGCGATGGCCCACCGCCACAAGGCCGCCAAGCTGGTCATGAATCACTTGGAGTACCTCGCCTCCCACGACGAGGGCCACCCCGCCGCCACCCACGACCCGAACACCCACGACGACCCGGACTGGCCCCCACCACCGGACGACGACGAACCGCCTTACGACGAGCCCCCCTTCGGGGAGCCTCCCTACGAGGAATCGCTCCCCGAAGCCGAAGCCGAAGGCCACGGCCACGGTGAACGCGAACGCGAAGACAGCCTTCCGGAGGACGACCCCGCCGACTGGGACACCTGGACCACGGATCGCCCCACCGTCCCGCACCAGGCGACGGCCCCGCACGCCACCGAACACTCCAGTGCGCCAGGGGGCGCACGCCCGCACCCCGTCGAACCGCCCGGTACGCCCCTCACCCCCGAGGAAGCCCGCGCCATCGACTCCTGGGACCGTGACCTCGACGCCCTCACCGGCGAACTCCTGCGCGCCCGCCGAAGAGTCACCGACGTACCCCTACCGGCCTCCCTGACAGCAACGCAGTTGCTGCTCCTGGCCGCCGACCCGGACGCCCTCGCGCAGGAACTCGCACGCCCGCTGCCGCGCCCGCCGCAACCCGCCGCCCGCCGGGGCACCCGCTTCCACGCCTGGGTGGAGTCACGCTTCGAAGAGCTGACCCTGCCCATGCTGGAACCGGACGAACTGCCCGGCAGCGAGGCCGAGATCGCCGACGAACGCGACCTGGAAGCCCTCAAGGAAGCCTTCGAACGCACCGAGTACGCCCGGCGCACGCCCTACCGCGTCGAGACCCCCTTCCAGCTCGCGATCGCCGGCCGCGTCGTACGGGGCCGTATCGACGCCGTCTACAAGCAGGGCGACGGTGACGAAACGACGTACGAGATCCTCGACTGGAAGACCAGCCGCACCCGTACCGCCGACCCGCTCCAGCTCGCGATCTACCGGCTGGCCTGGGCCGAGCGGCAGGGCGTGCCCCTGGAGGCGGTCACGGCCGCGTTCCTGTACGTGCGCGGCGGCGAGGTCGTACGGCCGGAGAACCTCCCGGACCGGGCCGCGCTGGAGCGGCTGCTGCGGGAGGAGCCGGGCGCGCAGGCGGAGTCACCGGGCGCGCAAGGGGAGTGACAGGCCGCGCAAGCAAACTGTGAGGAACCGCCCACCGAGGATGTCAGTGCGGGCCGATAGGCTCGTGACCATGAGCCACACCGTTGACAGTGCCGTCAGCGCGGTCCGCACGTACATCGAGCAGCACCGCGCGGTCTTCCTCGACGACCTCGCCGAGTGGCTGCGCATCCCGTCCGTGTCGGCACAGCCCGACCACGCGCCCGACGTCCGGCGCAGCGCGGACTGGCTCGCTGCCACACTCCGGAAGACCGGCTTCCCGACCACCGAGGTCTGGCCGACCCCGGGCGCCCCCGCCGTCTTCGCCGAGTGGCCCTCCGACGACCCCGAGGCACCCACGGTCCTCGTCTACGGCCATCACGACGTCCAGCCGGCCGCCCGCGAGGACGGCTGGGACAGTGAGCCCTTCGAGCCCGTCGTCCGTGAGAACCGCCTCTACGCGCGCGGGGCGGCCGACGACAAGGGCCAGGTGTTCTTCCACACACTCGGCGTCCGCGCCCACCTCGCCGCCACCGGCCGTACCGCCCCGGCCGTGCACCTGAAGCTCCTGATCGAGGGCGAGGAGGAGTCCGGCTCCCCGCACTTCCGGGCGCTCGTCGAGCAGCACGCCGGTCGGCTCGCCGCCGAGGCCGTGATCGTCTCCGACACCGGCATGTGGTCCGAGGACACCCCCACGGTGTGCACCGGCATGCGCGGCCTCGCCGAGTGCGAGATCCGGCTGCACGGCCCCGACCAGGACATCCACTCCGGCTCCTTCGGCGGCGCCGTGCCCAACCCGGCGACCGCCGCCGCCCGCCTCGTCGCCGCGCTGCACGACGAGCACGCACGCGTGGCCGTCCCCGGCTTCTACGACGGCATCGTCGAACTCACCGACCAGGAGCGCGAGCTCTTCGCCGAGCTGCCCTTCGACGAGAAGGAATGGCTGCGCACCGCCAAGTCGCCCGCCACCCAGGGAGAGGCCGGACACACCACCCTGGAGCGCATCTGGGCCCGCCCCACCGCCGAGGTCAACGGCATCGGCGGCGGCTACCAGGGCCCAGGCAGCAAGACGATCATCCCTTCCTCGGCGATGGTGAAGCTGTCCTTCAGGCTGGTCGCGGGACAGGACCCCGACCACATCGAGAAGGCCGTCCGCGACTGGGCTGCCCAGCAGGTGCCCGACGGGATCCGGCAGGAGATCACCTTCAGCGCGGCCACGCGCCCGTGCCTGACGCCCCTGGACCACCCGGCCCTCCAGTCCGTCGTCCGCGCCATGGGCCGCGCCTTTGAGAAACCGGTCCTCTTCACGCGCGAGGGCGGCTCGGGACCGGCAGCCGACCTCCAGGAAGTCCTTGCGGCACCCGTCCTCTTCCTGGGCATCTCCGTCCCCTCCGACGGCTGGCACGCTCCGAACGAGAAGGTCGAAATCGACCTCCTCCTGAAGGGCGTCGAAACCACCGCCCACCTGTGGGGAGACCTCGCCGACACCTGGCGCCGCGCGCCCTGACGAACCCGCGATCCGGAACGGCTACGTGCGGGGCACACTGGAAGAACCGCCCCGCACGCCCTGTCCCCGCCGGACCCGGTCGCCTCCTGCCGAACGTCCCGCTGAACCGCCCGCCGAAACAATCCGCATTGCCGGGGGAGTTGGAAGCACCCGTGACCACCTGGACCGACCACACAGCCGACCGACCCATCTCGCTCACCGCCCCGAGCGGCATCGACCGAGCCGCCCACCACCGGCTCGACGAGGCCTGGCTCGCCGCGGCGTGGAGCCACCCCACCACCCGCTGCTTCGTGGTCTCCGGCGGCCAGGTTCTCATCGACGAGACACCCGACGGCAAGACCGAACTCGTCATGACCCCGTCCTTCGAGGCCCCCCTCACCGAGGCACACCGCTACTTCCTGGGCACCGACGACGACGGCGTCAGCTACTTCGCCCTCCAGAAGGACGCCCTGCCCGGCCGCATCGACCAGTCGGCGCGACCCGCTGGCCTGCGTGAGGCCGGCCTGCTGCTGTCGCCCCGGGACGTGGGCCTGATGGTGCACGCGGTCGCCCTGGAGAACTGGCAGCGCCTGCACCGCTTCTGCTCCCGCTGCGGCGAGCGCACGGTGATCGCCGCGGCCGGCCACATCCGCCGCTGCCCGGCCTGCGGCGCCGAGCACTACCCGCGCACCGATCCCGCCGTGATCATGGCCGTCACCGACGAGGAGGACCGCATCCTGCTCGGCCGCCAGGTCCACTGGCCCGAGGGCCGCTTCTCGACGCTCGCCGGCTTCGTGGAGCCCGGCGAGTCCATCGAACAGTCGGTGCGCCGCGAGGTCTTCGAGGAGGCCGGCATCACCGTCGGCCACGTCGAGTACGTCGCCAGCCAGCCCTGGCCCTTCCCGTCCAGCCTCATGCTGGGCTTCATGGCCCGCGCCACCTCGACCGACATCAACGTCGACGGCGACGAGATCCACGAGGCCCGCTGGTTCTCCCGCGAGGAACTGCGCGCGGCCTTCGAGTCCGAAGAGGTACTGCCCCCGTACGGCATCTCGATCGCGGCCCGACTGATCGAGCTCTGGTACGGCAAGCCGCTGCCGACGCGCACCTTCGTCTGAGGCGACAAAGGGGTGCGGATGACGGGGCGCGGATGAGTGGGGTGCGGGTTGCCGACCCGTACTGGAACCACAACGTCCACTACCACCCCGTGGTGGTGGACGCCGTGCCCGACGGCTGCCGCACCGTCCTGGACGTCGGCTGCGGGGACGGTCTGCTGGCCCGCAAGCTGGCGAGCAGAGCCGGATCGGTGACAGGCGTGGACCGCTCGCCGCAGATGATCCGGCTCGCCCGCGCGGACGTGTCGCCGGAAAACGTCACCTTCGTAGAGGCCGACTACCTCGACGCCACCTCACTCGCCGAGGGCACGTACGACTTCGTCAGCGCGGTCGCCGTCGTCCACCACACGGAGTTCGAGGACGCTGTGGCACGGCTGGTGAGCCTGCTGGCCCCCGGCGGTCGACTGGTGATCGTCGGCCTGGCGTACAACAGGACGTTCCTGGACTGGGTGATCAGCGGCTGCGGGCTGCCCGTGAGCCGGTTCCTGGCACGACGGAACGGCGGGAAACTCGGACCCGTCGGCATGCCGATCGAGGATTCCGCCATGTGCTGGGGAGAGGTCCGCGAGGCCGTCCGGCGCCTGCTGCCCGGGACCCGGTTCCGGCGTCGGCTGCTGTGGCGCTACGTGGCCGTGTGGGACAAGCCGGTCGCGTGAGGCGAACGAGAAACGTGCTGCGAACTGCGAACGACAGAGAAGGCGGCCCCTGACTTCTGGGGCCGCCTTCTGCGGAGTCGCGCGGAGCGTCGTTCAGGCGCCGAGCGCCTGCTTCACCTGGGCAAGGCTCGGGTTCGTCATGACTACCTCAGAGCCGCCCTGGGCAGGAACGACCAAAACCGTGGGCACCGTCTGATTCCCGCCATTCGCCTTCTCGACGAAGGCCGCGGAAGCCGGGTCCTGCTCGATGTTGATCTCGTCGTACGCGATTCCCTCGCGGTCCATCTGGCTCTTCAGCCGACGGCAGTAACCGCACCACGTGGTGCTGTACATCGTCACAGTGCCCGACATCTTCTCGCGCTCCTCAACAGCTCAGGGGATGGGTGCTCGCACAGATGCGAACGTACGCGACCCGGCCGCCATTCCCGCCGGGGGTATCCCGCAGCACGTGACGCCTGCCGCATTAGTACGACTGCGAGTGCCTCCCTGTGGACAACCGACTCATCCGTCTCCGGCGACCTGGCAGCATGGCCGTGTGACAGCAGCAACGCACTCCTCCCTCTTCCCGCAGGTACCGGACTCGGCCGACGCGGTGCTCGAAGGACTCGACCCCGAGCAGCGCGAGGTGGCCACCGCCCTGCGCGGTCCGGTGTGCGTGCTGGCGGGCGCCGGCACGGGCAAGACACGGGCGATCACCCACCGCATCGCCTACGGAGTACGTGCCGGGGTCCTGCAGTCCTCCAGCGTGCTGGCCGTCACCTTCACCAACCGCGCCGCGGGCGAGATGCGCGGCCGGCTGCGTCAACTCGGCGCCACCGGAGTGCAGGCACGTACGTTCCACTCGGCCGCGCTCCGCCAGCTCCAGTACTTCTGGCCGAAAGCGATCGGCGGCAGCATGCCCCGGCTCGTCGACCGCAAGATCCAGCTCGTCGCCGACGCGGCGGCCGCCTGCCGCATCCGCCTCGACCGCGGTGAACTGCGGGACGTCACCGCGGAGATCGAGTGGTCCAAGGTCACCCAGACCGTGCCCTCCGACTACGCGGCCGCAGCGGCCAAGGCGGGCCGCGACGTGCCGCGCGCCCCCGCCGAGATCGCCCAGCTCTACGCCACCTACGAGGACGTCAAACGAGACCGCGCGGTCATCGACTTCGAGGACGTCCTGCTGCTGACCGTCGCCGTCCTCCAGGACCGGCACGACATCGCCGAACAGGTCCGCTCGCAGTACCAGCACTTCGTGGTCGACGAGTACCAGGACGTCAGCCCGCTCCAGCAGCGCCTCCTGGAGCTGTGGCTGGGCGACCGCGACAACCTGTGTGTCGTCGGCGACGCCAGCCAGACGATCTACTCCTTCACCGGAGCCACGCCCGACCACCTGCTCGACTTCCGCACCCGCCACCCCGGCGCCACCGTCGTCAAGCTGGTCCGCGACTACCGCTCCACACCCCAGGTCGTCCACCTCGCCAACGGCCTGCTCTCCCAGGCCCGCGGCCGGGCCGCCGACCACCGGCTGGAGCTGATCTCCCAGCGCACCGCGGGCCCCGAGCCCGTCTACGCCGAGTACCCCGACGAGCCCGCCGAGGCCGAGGGCGCCGCCCGCCGCATCCGCGACCTCATGGACGCGGGCGTCCCGGCGAGCGAGATCGCGATCCTGGTCCGCACGAACTCCCAGTCCGAGACCTACGAACAGGCCCTCGCCGACGCCGGGGTCCCCTACCAACTGCGCGGCGCCGAGCGGTTCTTCGACCGCCCCGAGGTCCGCAAGGCCGGCATCGCCCTGCGCGGCGCCGCCCGCTTCGGGGGCAACGACTCCCTCCTCGACGACGTCATCGACCTGCCCTCCCAGGTCCGTGCCGTCCTCTCCGGCGAGGGCTGGACCACCGAGCCCCCGGCCGGCTCCGGCGCCGTCAGAGAGCGCTGGGAGTCGCTGGCGGCCCTGGTCAACCTCGCCCAGGACTTCGCCGCGGCCAAACCCGGAGCCACCCTCGCCGACCTGGTCGCCGAACTCGACGAGCGGGCGAACGCCCAGCACGCCCCGACCGTCCAGGGCGTCACCCTCGCCTCCCTGCACTCGGCCAAGGGCCTGGAGTGGGACGTCGTCTTCCTGGTCGGCGTCGCCGAGGGCATGATGCCCATCACGTACGCGAAGACCGACGAGCAGATCGAGGAGGAGCGCCGCCTCCTCTACGTCGGAGTCACCCGCGCCAGAGAGCGGCTCCACGTCTCCTGGGCCCTCTCCCGCTCACCCGGCGGCCGCCCCAACCGCCGCCCCAGCCGCTTCCTGGACGGCCTGCGCCCCGGCTCGACCGGCGGTGCGGGCAGACCCGGCACGGTCGGTCCCGGAGGCATCGAGCGCGGCTTCACGGGCAGCCCCAAGCCCGTACCGCGCCGGACGCAGCGCACTGTGGCTCGCTGCCGGGTCTGCGGCCGCACGCTCACCGAAGCCGGCGAGATGAAGCTGATGCGCTGCGAGGACTGCCCCTCGGACATGGACGAGGGCCTCTACGAGCGGTTGCGCGAGTGGCGCGAGGTCCAGGCGCAGCTCAGCGGGCAGCCCGCCTTCTGTGTCTTCACCGACAAGACACTGATGGCGATCGCCGAGACCGTCCCCGACGACGACGGCGAACTCGCGCGGATCCCCGGGGTCGGCGTCCGCAAGCTCAACCGCTACGGGGCCGATGTCCTGGCCATCTGCGGCGGTCAGGAGCCTGCGGAGGGTGTGGGGGAGGACTGATTCAAACTCGTCGAGAAAATAGTTTGCGCATGCCCCAGCAATCCCCATAGGTTCTTAGACACGGGAACAGGGGGCCTTCTCGAAGGCCCTGATTCCGTGCTGTACTTGCATATCCGTAGGACCGGTCTCACCCCCGGTCCCCCGAGACGCCGAGAGGAGGCGATTCCAGTGATCAGCATCAACACCAGCTCCGTCAGCACCGTGAAAATGACCGATCCCTCGGTCGTCTCCCTGTGCATGCTCGGCGTTTCGAACCTGGGCACCGGTCTGTCCGGCATCTCTGCCGCCCGTCCGGCGTCCGCCGTGTCTCTCGCGGTTCTTCCCATCCGTGAGCGCAATGAGCGACCGACCAAGGCACTGGAAGCAGTAGGGGCACAGGCGCAGGCCTATGCCTTTGCACCCGGTGCCGGAAGCCGGAAGCAGACGACGCAGCACCACCAGATGTGGGCCTTCCGTGGGCCAGAACCCTGGAGTGATCCAGCCTGATCGATCAGGCCGGCGCCTTCAGGGCCGCGGAACCCCATCCGGGATCCGCGGCCCTTCTGTTTTCCCCGAACGGGGACGACGGAGCGAAGGGGCCTCGGGACAAGAAAAGAACCCGGTACCAAGCCGACAACCGGCCCAACAGGGCCGGACCGACCAGACGAGGAAGAACAACCGTGCAACTCGAAGCGCACGCCCCGTCCGTACCGCCTTCCGAAACGATCCCCCCGCCCGGCCTCACGGAGGACTCCACCTTGACTCCGCTCACTACGCTCACCGCGCTCGACGACGCCATCGAGAACCTGGGCGTGCCCGTCCCCTGCCGTTCCTACGACCCGGAGGTCTTCTTCGCCGAGTCGCCGGCCGATGTCGAGTACGCCAAGTCCCTCTGCCGCACCTGCCCGCTGATCGAGGCCTGCCTCGCCGGCGCCAAGGAGCGGCGTGAGCCCTGGGGCGTCTGGGGTGGCGAGCTCTTCGTCCAGGGTGTCGTCGTGGCCCGCAAGCGGCCTCGTGGCCGTCCGCGCAAGAACCCGGTCACGGCATGACCATCACCCTCGGAACGATCGACCGCCCCCTCACGCACGACCCCAAGAAGCAGGCCCCGATGAAGCCGTCCACTCCCAGCGAGCCCGTGGGCTCCGCGATCCCAGACTTCACCACTCCGGGTGCGACCGAGTCGCGCCAGAACAGGACCCGAGAGATGCAACTCATTCCAGAAGCCCTGGCCCGTGCGCATATGCACGAGCGCCTGCGGGAGGCCGAGCGGGAACGGCAGGTCACGCGCCTGCTGGCCGCCCGCCGGATGCAGCGCAGGGCCGAGCGTGCCTCGATGCGCGCCCGCCGTGCGCTCGCCATGGCCCTCATGCAGTAACCGATCACACCTGAAGCGGTGGCCTCCCGACCTCGGGAGGCGAAAGTTCCTCGCGGGGGCCGGTCCGTCCGAACGGACCGGCCCCCGCGGTGCGTTCTGCCCGCCGATCCCCGGCCGCGGGGATATCGTCGCCGCGTGACGAGTCTTCCCGGAGGCAGCGACACCAGCGCCTCCACCGCGGAGCCCCGACCCCTTGTGTGCGCCCGCTGCGGCACCCGGTCCGAAGGCCCACAGCCCACCTGGACCTGCTCCGTGGAGAACGGAACCCGGCACTACTTCTGCGACACCTGCGCCAGGGAGAACCTCAGGGCGATCGAGGGACGGCTGGACTCCGCCTGGTGGTAGGTCGCACTCGCGCCACCACCGGACCGGACCGACCCGAGCCACCGCCGAACCGACTCGCGCCGTCCGAGTTCCGGCTCATGCCTCCGCCGCGGGTTCCTCCTCGTCCAGGAACTCCTCGTACTCGTCCGGGTCCTCCGGCACGAACCCCGGCAGCCACTCCTCCAGCTCCTCGCGCAGCCGTACCGTCGCGCCCAACTGGCACAGAACGCCGATTGTGCTCAATGTCACCCGGTGTATCAGGAGATACGCCGGGGGCAGGTTGAGCTGCTTGCCCAACTGGTGGGCGGGGGAGCGGGGATCGGCGATGCGGGCGGCCTGGCTGCGCATCCAGCCGCGGCTGAAGGTGAACTCGTCGACCTGGGCCGGTTCGATGATCGGCACGAGGTAGTCGAGGACGGCGTCGGGGTCCAGCTCTATCGAGTCCTTGACAAAGCCCTCCGTGCGCAGCAGTTCGTAGACCGCCTCGGCGTCGCCGTCGAGCGTCATGCGCAGGGAGTCGCCGATGGGCGTCGGCAGACCGCCGGGAAGGCGGTCGACCGTGCCGAAGTCCAGGACGCCCAGACGCCAGTCGCCCTTGCCTTCCGGGTCGGCGGGCAGCAGCCGGAAGTTGCCCGGATGCGGATCGGCGTGGAGGAGACCGGTGCGGGCCGGGCCCGAGAAGAGGAAGCGGGCCAGCAGCTGGCCTGCCCGGTCGCGCTGCTCCTGGGTGCCGTCGGCGATCACCTCCGACAGCGGAATCCCGTCGATCCACTCCGTGACCAGGACTTGGTCGCACTGGTGGACCACGGCGGGCACCATGACATCCGGGTCGCCCTCGAACTCCTCGGCGTGCACCTGCTGGGCCTGTGCCTCCAGGCCGTAGTCCAGCTCCTCGGAGACACGGTCGCGGAGTTCGGCGATGAGGGGCTTGATGTCCATCCCGGGGATGAGCGGGCCCAACAGGCGGGCGAAACGGCTCAGTTGGGTCAGGTCGGACAGGAGGGCCTCGCCGGCGCCCGGGTACTGCACCTTGACCGCGACCTCGCGGCCGTCGTGCCACACCGCCCGGTGCACCTGACCGATCGACGCGGCAGCCGAGGGCTTGTCCTCGAACTCCACGAACAACTCGCGCCAGTCCTCACCGAGCCGCTCCGCCAGCACACCGTGCACGGTGCGCGTCGGCATCGGCGGCGCCGCCTCCTGGAGCTTGGTCAGCGCGGCACGGTAGGGACCGGCGACCTCCTCGGGCAACGCCGACTCGAAGACGGACAGTGCCTGCCCGAACTTCATCGCACCGCCCTTGAGCTCGCCGAGCACCTTGAACAGCTGCTCCGCCGTGCGCTGTTGCAGCTCGCGGCCGACGATCTCCGCGGACTCGCCCACGATCCGTTTGCCCAGCCCCCAGGTCGCTCTGCCGGCGAAGCCGAGCGGGAGCGCCGCGAGCTTGGCGGTACGGGTGACCGCTTTCCGGGGAAGATCAGACATGCGCCCTCCAAGTCCCAGCCGGCCGGGCCGAGTCTGCCTTACGGCGCACGTCCCTCGACGGCCGGTCCCCTGCCATTGTCGCGTGTCGATCCTCGTCCGTAGAGGTGTGTCCCTCCTTACCTTTCTCCGCACCCTTCTCGGCGGCTCCGCATGGGCACGCGGAATGCGCCCAGACCGGACGCGCGTGCCAGTGCAGCCCGGGCAGCGAGACCTCCCACCGCGCGCCCGCGCTCGACGGTGACTGCCCGTCCAGGAAGGCGAGCGCGTGCGCGGCAGCCAGCCCGGCGACGGTCGTGGCGAGTGTCAGATCGCAGGGCCGCACCTGTGGCTGTCTGCCGGAGCGCCACTGCGCGACCAGCCGCGGCCAGGTCGGGTCCCGGTCGGTGCGCGCGTGGTGCAGACAGCCCGCGCAGGACGTCTCGCCGGGCAGCACCAGTGGGCCCACGACTCCCGTGCCCTCCACGACACCGGCGTACAGATGAGGTGTCCCCGAGACGATCAGGCCGGTGGCGGCGGCCGGGTCGGGCGCGTGCACGGCGACATCGTCGCGCGGGGCGAGGATCACCAGGGAGAAGCCGGGTTCGCTCTCCTCCGACGTGGCCTGTGAGGTCCTGCGCGGTGGGCGGTCCGGTGCCGCCCGGCGTACCGCGCGGCGTGCTGCCTCGTCCCGGCGTTCGCCGACGGCCTCGGCGGGCAGCCCGCCCGGAGCGACGTCCCAGGGCTCGGTGTGACCGCGGTCGCGTACGTCGACCTCGCCGACCCCCGCGCCCGACAGCAGCGCGGCCAGCACCGCGCCCACCCGCCCCGCGCCCCGCACCTGTACGCGCAGCTCGCGACGTGCCGCCAGACGGCCCATCGACTCGCCCGGCTCGCCGGTGATCAGGGAGAGCGACGCGAGGTCCGGGCGCAGCCGGTCGAGGACGTCCTTCTTCGCGCGGAGGGCATCGGCCGCGGGCCCACCGCCCTTCGCGTCGTCGAGCAGTCCCGCGTGCGTCAGCCCCTTCACCAGTTGGTCGACATGGCCCTCGGGCAGATCCATCCGGTGCCCCTCCTCGCGCAGGAGGGGCAGTCCGCGCGTGCCGTTGAGCAGGTCCAGGAAACTGCCCGTCGCCTTGTCCATCGGGCCCAAAGTCATGGCGTGCGCCGGTGTCATCCCGAACTGCACGGTGTGGAGATCACGCCAGCCGCGCCGCAGCGCGGGCTTCACCATCGGATGCATGACAGGCCCCCGTAGCCCTAGGAAGTACGTCCCGTGTGCCGGCGGAACTGGTCGGTGCTCCGTCGGTCATGCCAGCGTGCACGGTCCGGCCGTCGAGTGCCGAAAGTTATCCACAGGGTGTGGGGATTCGTCGTACGAATCAAACGCTTGGTGGGGTATCGACACCGAACCGTCCCAGGGGCGGGACTTCCCGCGTGTGCAGAGGGTAACGTCGTGGCGTGCCCGCCGACCCACTGCACAGCGCCGGAAAACCACAGCGCAGTACGACGAGCCAGCCGCCAAGCGGCTCGGGGGCGAGCGCGATCGAGGTCCGCAGGAGTGCGCGTCGGCGCAGAACGGTCTCCGCGTACCGCGAGGGCGATCGCACCGTCGTGCTCATCCCCGCCCGCATGTCCGAGGCGGAGGAGCAGCGCTGGGTCACCGTCATGCTCGACAAGCTGGCCGCCCAGGAAAGCAAACGCGTGCTCGGTGACGCCGAGCTGTCCGAGCGCGCCGAGCGACTGTCGGCCCAGTACTTCGACGGCCGCGCCCGGCCCACTTCCGTGCGCTGGGTGACCAACCAGAACACGCGCTGGGGCTCCTGCACACCCTCCGAGGGCAGCATCCGTCTCTCGCACCGGCTCCAGGGCATGCCCGAGTACGTCGTCGACTACGTGCTGTTGCATGAGCTGGCGCATCTCCTGGTGCCCGGACACGGGCCGCGGTTCTGGCGGCTCCTGGAGGCGTATCCGCGCACCGAGCGGGCCAAGGGCTACCTCGAAGGCGTGGTCGCGGCCGAGCGGCTGCCCCATCCGCCGGGCGCCCGCGACGAGTGAGGCCCTCTTGTGGGGGATTGTGTACCGGGTCTGTACCGACTTCCTCCGGTGTCAGTGATTGCCGTTAGCCTGGCGCGACTCACTTGCATCGGGATGGGGGACGGTCGTTACGCATGGCCAGGGAATTCCAACGCGGCCACAAGGCCAAGATCAGTGACCTCACCGCGGGCACGGATCTGTACGTAGGTGTGCAGATCACGGGCCCCGGACTGACGTTCGACATCAGCTGCTTCGGCCTCGACGCCGAGGAGCGGCTCTCGGACGACCGGTACTTCGTCTTCTTCAACCAGCCGAAGTCCCCCGAGGAGTCCATCCAGCTCCTGGGTGCCCAGGCGGGCGACTCGGAGTCCTTCCGGGTCACGCTCGACAAGATCCCGCCGCAGATCCACAAGCTCGCGTTCACGGCGACCCTCGACGGCGCCGGGCAGATGTCCCAGATCGCCCCCGGGTACGTCCGTATCGTCGCCGGCGGCGAGGAGGTGGCCCGCTATTCGTTCAACGGTTCGGAGTTCACCACCGAGCGGGCCGTGATGCTGGGCGACTTCTACCTGAAGGACGTCTGGCGGTTCGCCGCCGTCGGCCAGGGCTTCGACGGTGGCCTCGACGCGCTGCTGAAGAACTTCGGCGGCGAGGTCGCCGAGGAGGAGACGCCCGAGCCGCAGCAGGCCCTGCCCGCGCCGCCGCAGTCCGGTGCCGCCCCCGGCTTCGCCCCGCCCGCGTTCGGCGCCCCCGCGGCCCCGGCACCCGCCCCGGCCCCCCAGCCCGTCGCGCAGGGGTACGCACCCCCGCCGGCGCCCGCGCCCTCGGTGCATGCCGCGCCGACCATCATCGCGCCCATGACCCCGCCCGGGGTGGGCACGGTGCCGCCCCCGGGTCCCGCGCCCGCGCCCTACGGCCAGAGCCCGCCTCCGCCGCCCGGCTACGCGCAGCCCCAGGCTCCGCACGCGCCGGGCCCGCCGCCCGGTTACGGCCAGCCGACTCCGCCCCCCGGCTACGGTCAGCCGCCTGCGCCTCCTGGGTACGGCCAGCAGCCTCCCGCCCCTCCCGGATACGGGCAGGTCCCGGCCCAGGCGGCCGGCTACGGAGTGCCCCAGGGATCTCCCCAGGGCGCCGGTGTGTCGGCCGCGCTGGAGAAGTTCAAGGAGACGCCCACCGGGCAGCGCTGGACGCAGCAGAACAAGAAGCTCATCCGCGTCGACCTCGGCATCGGCGGCCAGCCCGTGCTCGCCCGCCAGGGCAGCATGGTGCTCTACCAGGGCAAGGTCGACTTCGGCTACAAGGGTGCCGGATTCGCCGGACGGCTCGTCGGCAACGCGACCGGCCAGGAGATGCAGCTGATGCGCTGCACGGGCCAGGGCCAGGTGTTCCTCGCCGAGAACTCCACGCATCTGCACCCCGTCGAGCTCCAGGGGGACGCGATCTGCGTCTCCGCCGAGAACGTCCTCGCCTTCGACGAGAGCCTCCAGTACGAGGTCCGGCGCATCGAGGGACACGGCATCCCCGGGGGCGCGCTGTTCACGATGCAGTTCCAGGGGACCGGCACCATCGTCGTGAAGACGCACGGCTCGCCCGTCGTGCTGCCGGTCACGCCGACCACGTTCGCCGACTGCAACGCGGTCGTCGCCTGGTCCGCGGCAGCCCAGGTGATCGTCTCCAGCCAGGTCCGGATGCGCCGCAACGCCTATCCGGGCGACACCGGGGAGAGCGTCAACCTGCAGTTCCGGGCCGCCCCCGGCAACTTCATCGTCGTCCAGCCGTACGAGGTCTGAGGGAGCCCGTCATGAACCAGCCGCTCGCGGGCTACGCCCCCGCACCCGTCACCGCCCGCATGGAGAACCACGGCAACAACATGCTGAAGGTCGCCATGCAGACCGGAAGCGACCTCTTCGCGCGCGTGGGCTCGATGATCGCCTACGAAGGCTTCATCCAGTACGAGCCCAACCCGCCGGCCGTGCGTCAGATCGCGCGCGACTGGATGACCGGCGAGGGCGCACCCCTGATGAAGTGCTCCGGGGACGGACTGCTCTACCTCGCCGACTACGGCGCCGACGTCGTCGTGATCAACCTCAACGGCGACGGCATCTCCGTCAACGCCACCAACCTGCTCGCCTTCGACTCCCACCTCACCTGGGGCGTGGAGCGGGTCAAGGGGCTCGCGAAGTTCGCCGGACAGGGCCTGTGGAACACCAAGATCACCGGTCAGGGCTGGGTCGCGCTGACCTCCCGCGGCAAGCCGATCGTCGTCGACTGCGGCGGCGGCGAGGACGAGACGTACGTCGACCCGGACGCGCTCGTCGCCTGGTCCCCGAACCTCAAGGTGAAGGGCAAGCGCAGCTTCAAGGCGCAGTCGCTGATCGGCCGCGGCAGCGGCGAGGCCTACCAAATGGCCTTCTCCGGGCAGGGCATCGTCGTCGTCCAGCCCAGCGAGGACAGCACCGACCGTCTCCGGTTCCGGGGCTGAGGGGGAACACGACACCATGCAGAGCCCGCTTTTCGCGTTCAACGACTCGCAGTCCCAGGACCGCTACAGCCTCCAGAACAAGCAGATGCTGCGCGTCGTCCTGGAGGGCCACGACGACATCCTCGCCCGCAAGGGCACGATGGTCGCCTACCAGGGGCTCGTCGAGTTCGACGCCGAGTACCAGAACACCCAGCAGGCCTACGCGCGTGCGGCCACCGGCGAGGGCCTCAGTCTGATGCGCTGCCACGGGCAGGGCACGGTCTTCCTCGCCAACCTCGCCCAGCACATCCACGTAGTGGATGTGGAACAGGACGGCCTGACCGTCGACAGCAGCTACGTCCTCGCGATGGACTCCTCGCTGCACCACGAGGTCATCGCCGTGGACAGCCAGTACGGCATCTCCGGCTCCGGGAAGTACCAGCTCAACATCACCGGCCGCGGCAAGGTCGCCCTGATGACCTCGGGCGCGCCGCTGATGATGCAGGTCACGCCCGACAAGTACGTCAACTGTGACGCCGACGCGATCGTCGCCTGGTCCACCGGCCTGCGCGTCCAGATGCAGGCCCAGACGCACTCCTCGGGCGTGTGGCGGCGCCGCGGCAACACCGGCGAGGGCTGGGAGCTGAGCTTCATGGGCAGCGGCTACGCGCTCGTCCAGCCCAGCGAACTCCTGCCCCCGCAGAACGCCGCGATCGGCCAGGGACTCGCCGCCCAGTTCGGCATGGGCCAGCAGGGCGTGCACGCCCAGAACCAGGGCAACGCCTGGAGCTGACGGTCCGGAAAACCAACGTAAGGGGCGCCCGCCAGTGCAGGCGCCCCTTACACGTTCAGCACTTCGCGCGACCCGTTCACAGCCTGGCGCGTGTCGCCTCCAGCAACCGCAGCACCGACTCGTCCGCTACGGCCGCCACCTCGTCGTAGGCGAACCAGCGCAGGTCGAGGGACTCGTCGCTGATCTCCTGGACGGCGCCGGGGGGTGCCAGCACCGCGTACTGGACGTCGTAGTGGCAGTGGCACGGCGGGGGGATCGGGTGCCGGTCCAGGCGGACCGGGCCGCCCGGGAGCAGGGTGAGGCCGGTGATGCCGGACTCCTCCGTGGCCTCGCGCAGTGCCGCGGCCTCCAGGGAGGTGTCCTCCGGCTCGCAGTGGCCGCCCATCTGGAGCCACATCCGCAGCTTCTTGTGCAGGGTCAGCAGGACCCTGCCGTGCTCCGGGTCGATCACCAGGCCGCTCGCCGTGACATGCCCGGCGTGGCAGGACTTCCACATGCCGTCCGGGCGTGCGGCCAGGTGGTCCAGGTAGGCCTGGCGCAGGTCCGTCTGGTCCTCGTAGCTCTTCAGTACGAGGACCGCGTCGTCGTACAGGCTCACTCGGTGTCGTCGTCCTTGGAGTCCTCGTCCTTCGTCAGGTTCGGCTTCTCCGTGGCGCCGTTCGCCGCTTCGCCGAGCATCTTGTCCAGCTCGGAGAAGTCCATCTGCTCGCGGTGCACGAAGCCGTCCGGGTCGTCCAGGTCGGAGGCCGTGGGCAGCATGTCGGGGTGGGCCCACAGGCCGTCCCGGCCGTCGACACCGCGCGCGTCAGTGAGCGAGGCCCACAGGCGGGAGGCGTCGCGCAGTCGGCGCGGGCGCAGTTCCAGGCCGATCAGCGTGGCGAACGTCTGCTCGGCGGGACCGCCCGTCGCGCGACGGCGCCGCAGGGTCTCGCGGAGCGCGTCGGCGGACGTCAGGCGTGGCTTCGCGGCCGCGTGGACCACCGCGTCCACCCAGCCCTCGACGAGCGCCAGAGCCGTCTCCAGACGGGCCAGGGCGGCCTTCTGCTCCGGGGTGTCCTCCGGCTGGAACATGCCCTGCTGGAGGGCGTCCTGCAGCTGCTCCGGGTTCTGCGGGTCGAACTGGCCGACCACGTCCTCCAGCTTGGCGGTGTCGACCTTGATCCCGCGCGCGTACCCGTCGACCGCGCCGTACAGGTGCGAGCGCAGCCACGGGACGTGCGCGAACAGGCGCTGGTGGGCCGCCTCGCGCAGGGCGAGGTAGAGCCGCACCTCCTCCTGCGGGACGCCCAGGTCCTTGCCGAACGCCTCGATGTTCAGCGGCAGCAGCGCGGCCTTGCCGACCGGGCCGATCGGCAGGCCGATGTCGGTCGAGCCGACGACCTCGCCCGCGAGCACGCCCACCGCCTGCCCGATCTGCGTGCCGAACATGGCGCCGCCCATCGAGCGCATCATGCCGATCAGCGGGCCCGCCATGGCCTGCATCTCCTCCGGCAGGACGTCACCCATGGCCGCGCCGACGCGCTCGGCGACCGGGTCCACGAGCTCCTTCCACGCGGGCAGGGTCGCCTCGACCCACTCCGCGCGGGACCAGGCCACGGCGGTGCCGGCGCCGGACGGCAGCGAGGTCGCGTCGTCCAGCCACAGGTCGGCCAGGCGGACGGCCTCCTCGACCGCGCTGCGGTCGGCGGGGCCGATGCTCGCGTCCTTGACGCCGTCCTGGGTGCCCTGGGAGACCGTCTGGCGGGCGATCTGCTTGGCCATGTCCCAGTTCACCGGGCCGCCCTCGTACGAGAGCATCTGGCCCAGCTGCTGGAACGCGGCGCCCAGGTCATTGGGGTTCAGCGAGCCGAACATGGCTGCGAGCGGATTGTCCGCGCCGGGGCCGCCAAAGCCGCCGGCACCGGGCAGGCCGCCAAAACCGAACGGGTTGGCCGGTCCCTGACCACCACCGCTCTCCTGGTCCTTCTTCTTGCCCTCGTCGCCGTCGTCCGGCTCCTCCGGCGGAAGGCCGAATCCGAATGGGGTGTCACTCACGGGATTCCTCGGCTGTTAAGGCCGCCGGTTCTCTCCGACGGCACGACTGCCCTTCAACACCACCCAGCGTAGACACCGCGGGCCGATCGGGCCTCAGTGCTTCGCCGAGACCTGGCCTGCGGCAGGATGGATGCCACCTGGTCCGGACGCGTCACGCGCGTCCGTACTGAAGACAACCGCTGGAGACGCCCGGTGAGTTCCCCAGATCCGCAGGTTCGCGCAGCGCGAAACCACTCAACCAGTCCCGCCGTCCGCGGGCCCGTCGTCGCGGTCACCGGCGCCGCGTCCGGGATCGGGGCGCTGCTGACCGAGCGGCTCGCCGCCTCCGAGGAGATCAAGCAGGTCATCGCCATCGACGAGCGGCGCGGCGAGTGCGCCGCGGCGCAGTGGCACATCCTCGACGTACGGGATCCGGCCATCGCGGAGAAGCTGCGCGGCGCGGACGTCGTCGTCCATCTGGCGCTCGATCTCGACCTGGAGACCGACCCGGCCGCCCGTTCGGCGTACAACGTGAGGGGGACGCAGACCGTGCTGACCGCCGCCGCGGCCGCCGGTGTCCACCGGGTCGTGCTGTGCACCTCGGCGATGGTCTATGGAGCGCTGCCCGACAACGAACTGCCGCTCTCGGAGGACGCCGAACTGCGCGCCACCGCGGAGGCCACCGGTGTCGGCGACCTCCTGGAGGTCGAGCGCCTCGCGCGGCGCGCGCCCCGGGCGCATCCCGGGCTCAACGTCACCGTCGTCCGCCCCGGAGTGCTCGTCGGAGGCACCGACACCGCGCTGACCAGGTACTTCGAGTCACCCCGGCTGCTGGTGGTGGCCGGGTCGCGGCCCGCCTGGCAGTTCTGCCATGTCGAGGACCTGTGCAGCGCCCTGGAGTACGCCGTCCTGGAGAAGGTCGAAGGGGAGCTGGCCGTCGGCTGTGACGGGTGGCTGGAGCAGGAGGAGGTCGAGGAGCTCAGCGGCATCCGCCGCATGGAGCTGCCGTCCGCGGTCGCGCTCGGCGCGGCGGCCCGGCTGCACCGGATCGGGCTCACCCCGTCCCCGGCCGGTGACCTGGCGTACACGATGTATCCCTGGGTGGTGAGCGGGAGCCGGCTGCACGACGCGGGCTGGCGGCCGCAGTGGACCAACGAGGAAGTGCTCGCCGAGCTGCTGGAGGAGGTCGCCGGGCGGCACACGGTCGTCGGACGCCGGCTCGGCCGCAAGGACGCGACGGCGGCGGGAGCCGCGGGCGCGACGGTCGCGCTGCTGGGCGCGGCGGCGGTCGTACGACGGGCGCGGAAGGCCCGACGGCGGATCTGAGCGGCGCGATCCGCAGAAAACGCGCGCTCCTGTAGGACGCTCCAAACAGGCACACGCGCGTGCCTGGTGAAAGTGCTATTCCGCGCTGTCGGCGGGGTGCGGCACGATGGAGGTATGGCACCCACGATCGACCATCCCGGTGAGCAGGCCGCGCAGGATCCCATCAAGCTGATCGGGATCCGGGAGACGCCGCTCTCCGTGGACGAGGTCTTCAAGGCCGTGGGGGATGACGCCGCCGGTGGGATGGTCCTCTTCGTAGGGACCGTGCGCAATCACGACGGTGGCGCCGACGTCGACGAACTCGGGTACTCGTGCCACCCCAGTGCCGAGGCGGAGATGCGGCGGATCGCCGAGAAGGTCGTCGCGGACTATCCGGTGCGGGCGCTGGCCGCCGTCCACCGGGTGGGGGATCTCGGCATCGGGGACCTCGCGGTCGTCGTCGGGGTGTCGTGTCCGCACCGGGGCGAGGCCTTCGAGGCGTGCCGGAAGCTGATCGACGACCTCAAGCACGAGGTGCCGATCTGGAAGCATCAGAAGTTCTCCGACGGCACAGATGACTGGGTCGGCGCGTAGCGCCGTCGTTGAGGGGTGGCGGTCGGGCGACGGGAGGGCGGGTCGGGGCCTGTTGATGCGTACTCACGTACTTCTCAGCCGCCCTCCGGTTGCGTAACCGCTCCCCGGGCACGAGCGTTGTCAATGGGGCTGGCTAATCTGCTGATCAGTCAGTTGAGGTCACTCATGTGGGGTTGGGAGGTCGGCATGGCGGCACTCGCCTGGTTGTTGATTCCGCTGGTGGCTGCGGTAGGTGCCGGCCTGTGGGGCAGTTGGGCCAACCGGACCCGCAAGGTACGCAGCGACGGCCCGGAACTGGACGGCTACGCCCGCTTCCGTGAGGCCATGGAGAAGTCCCACTCCGGCACATGATCGGAAGGCGGCCCTGACGGTGCGCTGACAGAAGCGTCCCGTACTGTCGTGCCATGCCACGCCGCACCGCGACGATGCTCGCCTCCACCCTGATGCTGATCGCGCTCCTGTGCGCGGGAGTCCTCATCAACGTCCCGTACGCGGAGATGTCGCCGGGCCCGACGGTGAACACGCTCGGGGACCACGACGGCGAGCCGGTGCTGCAGATCACCGGGCGGAAGACCTACCCAACGACCGGTCACCTGAACATGACGACGGTCCGGGTCACCAGCGCCGACTACAACATGAACCTCATCGAGGCCGTGTACGGCTGGCTCGCCCACGACGACAAGATCGTCCCGCACGACACGCTGTACCCGGACGGCAAGACGGAGCAGCAGTCGACCCAGGAGAACGCCGAGGAGTTCAGCCAGTCCCAGGAGAGCGCCAAGGTCGCCGCCCTGGACCAGCTGGGCGTCCCGGTGAAGTCCTGGGTGATCGTCTCGACGGTCGTCAAGGGCACCCCGGCCGAGAACAAGCTGCACGCCGGTGACGTGATCAAGGCGGTCGACGGTACGACGGTGAAGCAGCCCGACGACGTCGCGAAGCTGGTCACCAAGCACAAGCCGGGCGAGAAGGTCGTGTTCACGATCGTGCCCGCCAAGGAGCAGGCCGCCGCCGTGAAGGCGAACAAGACGGCGACCGCGACGAAGAGCATCACGATCACCACCGCGACCTCCGACGACACCGGCACCAAGCGCGCCATCGTCGGTATCTCCGCCGGAACCGATCACACGTTCCCGTTCACCATCGACATCAAGCTCGCCGACGTCGGCGGCCCGAGCGCCGGCCTGATGTTCGCGCTCGGCATCTACGACAAGCTCACCCCGGGCGACCTCACCGGCGGCAAGTTCGTGGCCGGCACCGGCACGATCGACGACGACGGCAAGGTCGGCCCGATCGGCGGCATCTCGATGAAGACGGTCGGCGCGCGCAGCAAGGGCGCCCAGTACTTCCTGACGCCCGCCGACAACTGCGCCGAAGCCGCCAAGGACACCCCCAGTGGCCTCAGGCTCGTCAAGGTCAACACCATCAAGGACGCGATCAGCGACCTCAAGCTGATCAACAGCGGCAAGACCGACGACCTCCCGAAGTGCAGCACCAAGAGCTGAACAAGCCTCTTCCTAAAACAGGCCTCTTCTTAAGAAGACCTTGCCTACGACTCCGGGGGCGCCCTCACACAGAGGGCGCCCCCGGAGTCGTAGGCAAGGAACCGGAGTCGTAGCGGACGACGTCAGTCCTCGAAGGTCGCGGACAGGGCCTCGGCGAGGCCGGGGACCAGGGCGCCGCCCGTGAGGACCTCCGTGGGGGAGTCCTTCTCGCGCAGGCGCAGGGCCGAGTCGCGGGTGCCGTCGCGCAGGACCGCGACCGTCATGCGGACCTCCTGGCGGTCGGGGTGCTGGGCGACCCACTCGGTGAGCTTCTTCTCGCTGAGGCCGTCCGGGACGGAGGCCTCGGCGGACGGCGGCAGCATCAGGCGCTCGACCGTGAGCGCGCAGCCGGCCACCGCGTCGGGCCAGGCGATCGTGCCGAGGAACTCGTCCAGCGGCTTTCCAGCCGGGATTTCCTCCTGCTCGATCGGGGTGAGACCGACGGTCGCGGACTCTTCCTGAAGGCCGAGTTGGGCCGCGAGGCCGGGTTCCTGGGCCCGCAGCCGCGCGGTGTCTACCAGGGCGAAGAGGCGAGCGGGCTGGTCCCAGCCGAGCCCGGCGGCGTACTCGTCGATCTCGAGTACGGCCCGGGTGAGGGGGTTCGCTGCCATGGGAGTGTTGGACATGGTCACAATCCTGCCTCGTTCATGGCCGGAATCGGGAACCGAGTAAACGGTGAGTAAGTTGCATAGGTGTGGGCCCGCGATCACGCGGGGCTACGGAGGGTCCCCGAAACCGGGAACCTGACGCAACGACAGCGACCAACAGCGAACTTCGAGGTGCGCACCTTGGCTTTCCAGATGCCGGACCGCGGCGGAGGCCCGCAAGGGCCGCGGATCAGAGTGGGCCGCCCGTCCCGGCGCGTCCGGACTTTGCTCATGACACTGGGCGTCCTTGCCGTACTCGGCATGGCGTTCACGATGTTCGCGGGCTTCTGGACGGACTGGCTCTGGTACCGGTCGGTGCATTACTCGTCCGTGTTCACGACGACCCTGACGACGAAGATCGGCCTGTTCTTCGTCTTCGGCCTCCTGATGGCGGCCGCGGTCGGTGTGAACATCTGGCTGGCGCACCGCCTGCGCCCGCCACTCAGCGCCATGTCGATGGAGCAGCAGAGCCTCGACCGCTACCGCATGGGCATCGCGCCCTACAAGAAGTGGCTGCTTCTGGCGATCACCGCCCTGGTCGGGCTGATCGCGGGGGCGTCCGCGTCCAGTCAGTGGCGGGTCTGGCTGATGTGGGTCAACGGCGTGCCCTTCCACCAGAAGGACCCGCAGTTCCACCTCGACGTGTCCTTCTACGCGTTCGACCTGCCCTGGTACCGCTTCCTGCTCGGCTTCGGCTTCGCCGCCGCGATCCTCTCGCTGCTTGCCGCCGCGCTGACGCACTACCTGTACGGCGGCCTGCGCATCACCAGCCCGGGCGCGCGTGCCACGGCCGCGGCCACCGGACATCTGTCGGTACTGCTCGGCATCTTCGTCGCCCTCAAGGCGGTGGCCTACTGGCTCGACAGGTACGGACTCGCGGTCAAATCCAGCGACTTCAAGGCGACCGGTGACTGGACGGGCCTCAGGTACGTCGACGCGAACGCGTATCTGCCGGCCAAGACGATCCTGTTCTGCATCGCCGTCATCTGCGCGCTGCTGTTCTTCGCCACCCTGTGGCGGCGTACCTGGCAGTTGCCGGTCATCGGCTTCGGCCTGATGGTGCTCTCCGCGATCCTCATCGGTGGCCTGTACCCGGCGATCGTCCAGAAGTTCACGGTCCAGCCGAACGAGCAGGCCAAGGAAGCCCCGTACGTCCAGAAGAACCTGAAGGCGACGCGCGAGGCCTACGGCATCGACGACACCAAGGTCACGGAGTACTCGGGCACGAGCACCACCAAGGACAAGACCAAGCTGCGGTCCGACGTCGACTCCACGGCGAGCATCCGGATCGTGGACCCGAACGTCGTGTCGCCCACGTTCCAGCAGCTCCAGCAGATCAGGAACTACTACGCGTTCCCGACCAACCTGGATGTCGACCGCTACAGCGAGGACGGCAAGGACCAGGACACGGTCATCGGTCTGCGTGAGCTGAACCTCAACGGCATTCCGAAGAACAACTGGATCAACGACCACTTCCGCTACACGCACGGCTACGGCGTGGTCGCGGCCAAGGGCACCGCGGTCGACTCCGAGGGCCGCCCGGTCTTCACCGAGTCCGATCTGCCGTCCACGGGTGACCTCGGCAAGTACGAGCAGCAGATCTACTACGGCGAGAAGACCACCACGTACTCGATCGTCGGCGGTCCCCAGAAGGAGATCGACTACTCCGACGACAGCGGTGAGAAGACCACCAGCTACACCGGCAAGAGCGGGGTCAACCTCTCCAACCCGCTCAACCGGGCGGCGTACGCGGTGGCGTTCAACGAGCCGCAGATCCTCTACTCCGGTGCGATCGGCGAGGGTTCGCGGATCCTGTACAACCGCACGCCCAAGGACCGCGTCGAGGCAGTGGCGCCCTGGCTGACCATCGACGGCGACGCCTACCCGGCGGTCGTGGACGGCCGTATCCAGTGGATCGTCGACGCGTACACGACGAGCAACGGATACCCGTACGCCTCGCGTACGACCCTGGGTGACACCACGGCGGACTCGCTGACGGCGACCAACAACAACCGCACGGTGGTGGCCCAGCAGAACCAGGTCAACTACATCCGCAACTCGGTGAAGGCGACCGTCGACGCGTACACCGGTGCCGTCAAGCTCTACCAGTGGGACACCAAGGACCCGGTCCTGAAGACCTGGATGAAGGCGTTCCCGAACACGGTCGAGCCCAAGAAGGACATCTCGTCCTCGCTGATGGCCCATCTCCGGTACCCGCAGGACCTGTTCAAGGTCCAGCGCGAACTCCTCACCCGCTACCACGTGACGGACGCGCAGACGTTCCTCAGCGGCAGCGAGGTGTGGCAGGTCCCGAACGACCCGACGAACCAGTCCAACAGTGCGGTGCCGCCGTACTACTTGAGCATGAAGATGCCGGACCAGTCCGCGCAGGCCTTCTCGTTGACGACGACGTTCACACCGAACGGCAGAGACAACCTCAGCGCCTTCATGGCCGTCGACTCCGAGGCAGGCACCCCGGACTACGGCAAGATCAGAATCCTGAAGCTGCCGACCAGCACGACCGTCGGCGGGCCTAAACAGGTGCAGAGCGCCTTCAACTCCCAACAGGACATCGCCGAATCCATCAAGCTGCTCAAGGGCGGCGACTCCGACATCGAGTACGGCAACCTGCTGACGGTGCCGCTCGACGGAGGGCTGCTCTACGTAGAGCCCGTCTACGTACGCGGTGGTGGACTCAAGTACCCGCTCTTGCGCAAGGTGTTGGTGGCCTACGGGAACAAGACCGCCTTCGAGGACACGCTGGACGAGGGGCTCAACAAGGTCTTCGGGGCGGAGAGCAGTACGACTACGCCACCGGACGAGAGCACCAGTCCACCGACATCCAGCAACCCGACGGTCCAGGCGGCGTTGAGCGACGCCCAGAAGGCGTTCGACGCCGGGCAGACGGCGCTCAAGAAGGGCGACTGGGAGGCGTACGGGCAGGCGCAGAAGGATCTTCAGGCCGCGCTGAAGCGGGCCGAGGAAGCGCAGGCCGCCGCAAGCAAGTCCAGCGGCAGTGGCAAGAGCAGCGCGAGTCCCAGCAGCAGTCCGAGCAGCGGTCCCAGTGCGTCGAGCAGTCCGAGCAGTTCGAGTGGTTAGCGCAGCTCAGACGGCAGTTGATCACTAGGTCAGAGGTCCGTCCCGCGCCGTGGTACGGTTGCAACACAACGGCGCGGGGTGGAGCAGCTCGGTAGCTCGCTGGGCTCATAACCCAGAGGTCGCAGGTTCAAATCCTGTCCCCGCTACTGATCGCGAAGGCCCGGATCCTCCAAGGATCCGGG